>Ga0310690_10000779_pt1 | contig 63415 bp, 59 predicted proteins | sample AusTroGonzalo_MG_2_FD_207661 | JGI IMG/M metagenome (GOLD analysis project Ga0310690, IMG submission 207661) | Bovine rumen microbial communities from tropical cattle in Woodstock, Queensland, Australia - Gonzalo_04 (v2) (version 2) | ecosystem: Host-associated > Mammals > Digestive system >... | reverse complement strand
ATGCCTCAATGATATTAAACATCCCACCTGCGTCTGTATGAAAGTCTTTGTTAATAAAAACGCCTTCACCTAAGTCAACGTATCTATCACCATAATAAACTTTCTTAACGCAGATTTTTTCTGGATTGCCATTCATTTTACACTCAGTGATTATTTGAGCATCATCTTCCTCTGGCTCATCCTCTTCATCTTCCGTTAGTTCTTCTTCTGTTAATGCCCAGCCACCATTTTCTTTCTTACCATAATTTTCAAATAAGAAAGTCATTGAACCAGTATCTCTACCAGACATATCTAACCAGTCCCAAGAGTATACTAATTTCTCACCAGCAATATCTACAAGAGGAACACAGTGAAGACAATTATTTTTATAGTTCCAATAATAAATACCTTCATCAGTAATTCTTTTTAACACTTCATAGCTATGAAGGTCTGGAATATTTATAATAGGTTTCTTAGGTTCTTCTGCTTTGAACTTACTAGGCTTTAAACAAATATTAAAGTCTAAGCATCCCCAACCACCATTAGTGGTATACTTATCAATTTCTCTACTTAAAAGTTTATTGATAGCTTCTGGATATTCATCTATCTCATTTCTATTTCTATCGCACCATTTACCATGATAGTATTCTAATGCTGGTCCTGAAAAATAATCATCATTAGATTCTCTAATATGAACTGTTCCCCAAGTTTTTTCGTTGCTAATGATATAGTCTAAAAATTCACTAACTATAACTCTAGCTTGAGCAATATAATTATCAGTCATCGTAGCATCAGACATTAAACCTGAACCACCATTATATCTAAAAGAATTATTAAACCAACGGCTTGTTTCTTTCGGGTCATTAAAGTTAATCATTTTCTAATACCTCTATTTCTGTTGGACCTACATAATCTTTTTTAAAGTAGACTGCTCCAACTGCAAAACCAAATGGAAAACCTATTTCCTTTGGACTCATTAATATAATCTTAGGAATGCCTCCCCAAGACTTTAATTGCTTAATTCTAGTAAACGAACTTGTGAGCTTGTTAATTGGAATAAGATAAACAATGTTATCACTTAATTCAAAAGAATGCTTTAAAACGTCATTAAAGATAGAATAAGGCGGATTAGAAATAATCCAATCAACTCTCTCATTATATTGAAAGAAGTCTCTGCCTTCGTCTAACTCACACCAGTCCTTTTCTACATAAGAAGGTAGGTTAATGAAAAAAGCTCCCTTGCCTTTAAAAGGGTCAAGGACTTTTCCAGATAACTCAAAGCTATCAATTATCTTTTTTGCTATTGGCTCTGGGGTATAAACTTTATCACCAATGTTATTGCTCATTGTTTTTCTCTAACAACTTCTCAACTACTCTGTCAAATACATCGTTAATATATTCTATTGTATCTTCATAACCAGCAGCTCTAGCTTTGCGGTCTGTCTCCGCTTTATCTAGACTCATAACTGCAAAAGAGCCTTTTTCATATTTACTCTTGCTCATTACTTTGCCTCCTGTGTGAAGAATGACTTCAAGCTATTAAACTCTAATTCACTTAATGCTTTCGCAGAGTGAACAGGTCTTTTCATATTATACTCTTCTGCAGTTTTTGCTTCTGCAAGAGTTTGAATTGATAAACCATTTTCACGGATAATTTTTTGGACTGTAATAAGATTCATAGTCTCCTCCTATTAATTAAATCTTCCCTCTAAAATATCATTTAAGATAGAAAGTTCACCGCGAGCGTAATCACTATTCTCAATGTTTAGGTAGTCGTCTACTCTACGCTTTGCGCTCTCGACGGCGACTCTACTAACTTTGATAGTATCTTCTTGAGTAGTGTCTGTTGGAGTTCTCCAAGATAAAGTCTTTTCCCACTTATCACATTGTTTGTTCCAAGATGTTCTAGCAACTCTTTCTGCTTCGTCAGCATCTTTACTATAAACAGTATCACCACTTGCATGAATGATACCGCATTTGGGACACTCATAGATATGGTCGGTACAACCATAATAGTGTTGATATGAACCTGTTCCCATATCTTCAACTCTGTGTCTTGGTAGAGATCCGCAGATTGGACACGGCTTTAATGTAATTTCTTTCTTTGACATAGTAAATCCTCCTAAATATGCTCTACATTATTATACAGTTTTATAAAAAGAAAAAGAAGACTTTTTTTGGTCTTCTTTAGAAATCATAATGTCGGTCTAGTATTTTTAAGTCAAATGGAATTGCATCATAATACTTAGTTGGATTATGCATGTCATATCCTTTAGTGACCAACTCATAAGCAGCAAGTAAGAGATAACCAAGTCTTATTGTAACACGTTCGTCATAACTAAAATCATTTGACTTAATTTTAAGTTCTTCGTCAATTTTATGAAAAGTTCCTGGCGCAAGATTATGTCTATAGGTTTGGTCAACAAAACTATTTAGGTCTACTCTAATTCTTACTTCAGTAGTTGTAAACCTACGAAGATTTTTCATCTCAAGATTTAGTGTTAATATTGGTGGCGCTTTAATCTGGATCTTTCCATAAATTGGAACATCTGGGTCTTGATGAACTTCATAAGAAAGAAGTTGAATATATTTTTCTTTAACTTTATTAATGTTAAATGCCTGCATTAAAGCAGTACCAAAGTTAATATTAGTTTCTTCAAATGTCGGTTTCATACTATATACTCATAACTCCTGATGCTACACCTATAGTAAATAACCCAGCAAGACCACTAATAACACCAAATAGCCAGCAACATACATGAGCAGCTTGTTGTCCAAATGTTAACATAGTAACATCGTCTTTAACAAAACCATTAGCGGCTAGCTGTAAAGAGTGGTCTAAGTTGCCATACCAAATCGCTTGAATAATTAAGACTACACAAAGTCCGATTAAAACTATTGCTAGTGTCCATTGTAAAAACTTTTTCATTTGCTTGTTTCTCCTTTCACGTTCTTGCAGATGATAACTGTTGCTCCAGTTTGTTTATCTACACCAACGTCAATGATTGGGTAAAAACACTCTCCTTCGATATAAACATATACCTGTTTAGAGAGGTCTTCACTTGCTTTTAATAATTTAATAAGTTCTGAGTCTAACATTATAATGAGTTTCCTATTGCTGTAAAGAAAGCGCAAATAGCCGCTACTATACAAATTGCTGCGAGAAGCATGAACAAGGTAACAACAAAGAAACTAAAATTAGCAAGTCCAAGCCATTCAGGAATTGGAGTGTGAGTACAAGCTCCCCAGAGACTATAACCATTTAAGGCTGTGATACCACTAGGAATAAATAAAGCTCCTGTAACTCCTGAAAGAATTCCTAAACCAATTCTCTCAAACTTCCAGATAAGAAATCCACCGCCAACTAACCCAGCAGCAGCTAATACTAATAAAATAATTGCAACGATCATAATTTAATTCCTCCTATCGTTATAACTCTCAATGGCATCTTTACAACTGGCTTCTCTTAAAAGTCGTTCATAATTACTATTTCTAGCATACCTATCTTCATAAGCTGCTATGACTTTTGTGCCATCGTCTAAAATAATTTTTATTTGGTGATAGTGGGCTGTGCCATCTTGCCAATAACATTCAGCTGTTTTAAGCTGTGAGGCATCAACAACTGTATTGAAGTCGTCATTCATTTTAATTATATTTTTCATAAGCCCTCCTAGAATGGTAGCTCGTCATCTGGTAACTCAAAGTAAGCATCATTATTAAGTTTACCAGGTTGTTCTGTTTTTTCAAACTCTTCTTCATCTTCTGGCTCAGCCCATTCTGCAACAGACTTATTAATAAAGTCTAATTGTTCTTCTGTGAACGTTTGGTTAGGAGCTAAGCTATAATCAAAAGCATTTCCAGGAAGTTTGTAGCAATCACAGTCATTAAACATTTCAGGTAATGTTATACCCTTGATACCAATGACGGCATTGCCTTTCCAGACAATCATTCCATCAGCAATATATTTTACTTTATACATGAAGTTCCTCCTATTTTACATAGATACACGCTCTAATACGTTGGACTGGAACTGTTTCACCAAATATATTTTCAATAGTGTCGTCATAAATCCAGGTATGAACGTGGTCAATTTCTCTATCCATAAATGGAGCTACTGTTACAGGAGTAACATGAGCATCAAGAATATCACTTGGAACATAACTTGAACCAGGAACTTGTTCTGGAACACCATTTTGATAAATACCAACTGAATCAATAGATTCTCTTGTGTGAATTTGTAAATAATCTTTAACTGTCATACTTTTATCCTCTGATATTATAATATCATAATTAATTATATTTGTAAATAGTTTTTAAGCAACTCTATCATAAAGATAGGTAATAACATCACCAGTAGTTCTGTAGACACATTCCTTAGCGAGTTCCTTTTTATAAGCTCGAATTATTCTAAGAGCTTCTGTCTTACTGTTTGCTACGACATAAACATTTTTAATGTGTTCACATAAACCACCAAAGATTGACCTGTAGTAGTCTACTTCAAACTCCATTTTATATTTAAGTTCTAGTTCAAGTTCTTTTTCACCATGTAAACCGTCAATAACTTGTTCCATTATTTACACCTCAAGTTTTTAACCTAAGCTAATATCAGTGTAGTTATAGGTAATTTTTTCTTTGTCAAAACCACACTTAATCATATTTGCCACTAGTTCATAAACTTTGTTTATAGTCCAAACCTTACCAACAAGTTGACCATTATAATAAACTTTATATCTACCAAATCTCATAGTTATTCACCTTTCTTTTTTTCTACTTTTTCCTCTTGAAGCTTGTTTAAGTTTTCGTTAGTTAAAATACAAACCTCCCCACCTCTAATAACAGGTCGGAAGCTTGCATCAATCTTTTTACGCATTTCTTCTGTTGTAGTCAGCTTCTTCATATTATCTAAATAAGTCTAATAATTGTTCTAAGTATATTTCAACTTCGCCAGATGAGTGTCCGTAGTCCCAAGCAAGATTAAAGATTTTATGCATTTGTTCTACTGACATATTAGGAAACTCACTTTCAATTTTAAGTAAGCATTTCATTTTACAACTTGAATATCCAAATGGTTCTGTCATAAGTTAACTCTCCTTAATCTACTTTTACCCAGCCTACACTATCACAGTAGTAGTTTACGCCATCAAGCTCAACTACATCACTGACTGACAAACTGTGTCCCTTAAAGTCTTCTGGACGACTGATGTTAAAGATTTCAAATAAAGTATCTAAGACTGCTTCTGGTTTATTGTTATTTGGGTTAAGTTCGCCTTCATAGATTACTTCATAGTCATTAAGACTAAATTGATCTTTAGCCCAATCCCACCATTCAAAAGCGTAATCGCAGTCTCTAATGTTCTTTAATTGTTTAATCTTGTAATTCATAAGTTGTCCTCAACTTTCCTTCATAGTTATTATACGGTAAGAAAATGTAAAAGTAAATAAAAAAAGGCAATTATTTTTTATTAATTACCTTTTTGAAATAAGAGAAGAAAATCGCGATGCCATCACAGTAGAGAAGATACTTCTCATCACCTGTTCCTTGGCTTATTGCTAATTGTCCTTTAACTCTAAACTTGTCTAAGTAGAGAGCGCCAACAGGTTCATGATTACAATTTTGTAATTCAATGACTGGAGGATTTTCTTGTTCACTTAATAATAAGAAATAGTTTGATAAATCGTTTTCCATTAGAACCACCTATAATCTATCATTTCATTTGGTTTACGATCAATACCTAAGAGTGTTGTTAGTATATGTCCAGACAAAACAAACTCTCTGTATTCTTTTCTCATATCTTTGGCGATATGTAATTCTTTAGAATAAAAGTCAGAACACTTTTGAAATCTTTTTAGGGCCAAGACTAATTCAATATCTTGTTCACCAGTATAGATTTGTGTAGAATAGTTAATCAACATTATTTTTCGGAGGTTTGAAAATATCTTTATTACTTTTCTTATTCCTCTTATATATTGATTTATCGCGTGAAGTTCATTTAGGTTTTTAATAAAACTCCAATGGCTTTGCTTTCCATCAAGGGCTCGAATAATAAGTTGCTTAAACATTTCATCTTTCTGTAAGAATTCTATATTATTCATCATCTCTCCCCTTATGTTTTGGTCTGCGTGAAAAAGAACCTTTCCCCTTTTTCGCTTTATGAATATGAGCGCGGGTAGAAAGTTGTGTATTGAAATGAAGCTCATTCCTGAGGGTCAAGTCATTTGGGTTGATGTGAATAGTAATTTTCTTTTTCATACACAATTATTATATATTATATTTATTTGTTTGTAAACTGTTTTTAATTAGAAAAGCAACAACTTACTCAGGAGGAAATTGAATAGGCTGTTGCTGAAAGGGAGGATATTGCGGATTCTGTCCGCGTTTACTATGAACTGAGGTTTTGCAACCTCAATATTATTATACGATAAATTAAATTATTTTTAAGCCCCAGGAGTAGAAGTTTATTCTACCAAGGGAATCTGGTATTTCTTACAGCTTCAAAAATTCTATCAAAGTCATCCCAAATATCAAGATTGTATTTGGTTTCTTGATTGACATAAGTAGCAACTTGGTCACCATCTTTGAGAGTTAATCTGTAGCCCTCTGGATGATTTTTACCAAATTCTTTTAACTTAGCATCAAATTCTTTTTCAGCTTCTAACTTCTTAGTAGTGACTTCTTCTAATGCTTTGTTATATTCTTCTTGAGCTGCTCTTACTTTATCGTTGTAAGTTTTTCTTGCTTCTAAGACTTTTTCGTTATATTCGTGTCTTGCAGCATTTCTAGCAACGAAAGCTGTATTGACAACATCAGCTTCCTTCTTAACTAAAGCTTTGGCTTCGGCTTTCTTAGCTTCAGCAGCTTTGAGTTCTTCTTCGGCCTTAACACATTCTTCTTCAGTGTCAAAGTACTTGTTTAAAGTTTCTGAGTAATACATTTGTTTCATTTAATAAATCTCCTAATTCTGTATTAGTTTTTATACTAACCTCCATCGTTTCTTTCCGACTCTTGGCTAGCTCTATTAAAATGAGTTTCGCATTAAGTATTAAGCTGGGGCTTATCTCCTTAACGCTTTATGTTCGCTCGTTATAATATACAATATATTATTTATTATCTAATGTTTTTTTAATTAAATCTTGAATTTGATGATAGAGCTCAACATATTCATCTTCACTAAGCTTATCTTGAGCTTCATCTAGTAAATCATCAATATCTGGATCACCGTGATTATGCCAATCAGCATTTCCTCATTCAACATTATACCAGTCAACTTTATCTGCTAATTCATCCAATTCTTTATTTGGCATAGCATATTCTTCTAATAATTCTTCACAGAATTCAAATCAGTCTTCTTCTGGGTCTATTAAAAGATTATTAAGGTCTTCTTCTTTTCCTAGCTTACCACTAATTTCTGGGTGCTCCTCATAAACAAAACTGCCACAGCTACTATTAGCTACGAGTTTAAGTTTTTCTTCTTCAGATAGACTATCCCAAGCATTGGCTAATTCAATTGCGACAGACTTAACTAAATCTTTATGTTCAGGTTTAATTCTTTTTAATAAGTCTTGTAAAACACTCTCATCACGAAAACTATTCATAACTATAATCTCCTATTTTATATTAGTTATCTCACCAAATTCCACCGTCTTCTTCGACTTCTGGTTCTTTGGCTTCTTCTAAACTTTCACGGAATGTTAATGTTTCACCGCGAGATTTTAATTCATTGATACAGTCTGGGCAAAGTCTACCAAAGTCAACTTCAGTTCTTAATTCATCTTTTCCCCAAACTTGTTCACACCAAGCGCAGTGAGCTCATTGGTCATAACTATCATTACTATAACCAAATTCATCACAGTTATATTCTTCTTGTTCTTGAGGAGTGAAGGTATCATCTTCATCAAGGTCTTCTTTAATAAGTTCGCCTTGGTCATCAACTTTAACTTCAATGCTCTTAGCTTTAGCCATAGCCATCTCTAAGTATTTCATTAAGTTAGCAGGTGATGCCCACTTTTTATTTTGGATTAGCCAAGTGAATTTATTTTTCTTATGAGTTGTATTGACATCTTCATCACCGTTAACAATATTTAAGATTGCTTGTTTGAGTTCTTCGAGGTCATCAATCTTTCTAAGTTCATCCATATGAGGTTCAAGGGCATTGCAGTAAGAATGCATATATTCAACATAGTCGACATCTGCATCTTCTTCTAAACTTTCTTTAGTTCCTGCATTAGCCATTGATTGCATTTTCTTATCGAAGGCATCAATAGCTTGGTCTTCTTTTCTATCGCCAGTGAAGTCTTTAACTGCATCTGGTCTTCCAGCCTTAGCAGCGGCAACAGCAGCATCTCTAGCAGCTGGGTCTTTAATTCTAGCAATAGCTTTACCTTGGATATAATCTTGAGCATCTTGTCCACCGTTCTTATAAGCTCTTGTTTCGGCGGAGGAAGCTTCTGTTAAATCATTTTCAGTTAGTTGTTTAGCAATGTTATCTGGTAAAACAGCTTCACCATCTGTTGGGTCATTATCTGTATATTCTAAGTGAGTTGTTCTTTCTTCTGGAGTTCCCTTATATCCCTCATCAGTAATAACAACATAGTTATCAACACCTGGAATAATAGCCAAACCACCCCATGTTCCATGAAGTTGACCGAGACCATCAATATGATCAACAACACCTTCACGACCATCATAGCGGTCATCTTCACCCTCTAGATGAATAATTCTAATTTTGTCACCAACTTTAGCTTCACTATCAAATGGAGTATCAGCTGCACAATTTTCATTTACTTTTTCGCCATAAGCATTGAAGGATTCAAATTCAGATTCAAAAGGATTTTCAGGTTCACTAAATTTCTCTTCCTCTTTTTCTCCTTCTACTTCTCTGTTACTCTCTTCCTTATCGAATGGAATTTCAGCAGCAGCATCGATGAGTTCATCAATATGTTCTTTTTCTTCATCTTTGATATGATCGATAGTAGCAATGATTTCATCTTTGTGTTCAATTGGTTGTTCTTGAAGGTCAGCTTTAACTTCTTCATAACCATCAATAGCTTCGATTTCATCTGCTACTAAATTATTTAACATTCCATGGACTTCAACTTTAACAGCACCTGGATCTGGAGGAAGTTCTTCTTCATCTTTCTTAGCTTCATTTAAACTTTCATTTTTAGAATTTAAATATTGTTCAATGTCAGCTCTACTAAAATCAGCATAATTACTATTATCTTTATTATCAAAGTAGCCTTCATCTAATAAGTATCTAAGTAAATCTTCAAGCGTATCAAAATAGCCTTCATCTGCGCCACTAAAAATTTCATAGTCATCTTCATAGCCAGATTCAGTACTAGTGTGGCCAACAGCTGTATATTTATTATCAACTTTTCTAATGATAATTAAGTCTGCAACATAGCCACTACCACCGACAGTAATTGGAGATTCGCCATCACGTTCTACTTCTATTTTTACTTGGTCTAAACCACTAACTGGTGCAGCTTCTTCATATAATTTAACGTCAACTTGTTCACCAGCAACTGGTTCTTCAAGAGCTGGTTTTTCAAGTTTGCAGTCAACAGGTTTCTCGTCTTCTGAGTGAGCAACAAGTGTATATTTCTTACAGTCAACAACAGCATTGTCAACACCATGATTTTCTTGGTCGTTTTCAATGTCTGCTGGTCTATCATTAATATGTTCTTTTAATTCAATGCCTTTAGTGTCTCTTAGCCACTTTTCAAATTCTTCCCAATATTTTTGGCTGTAAATTACATCACCATTAAAATCTGGGAAACCTTCTGGATAACAAGACTTCATAAAGCCATCATCACCATAAACTAATTCATCAAGGTCAATACCTTGGTCTTTACTAAATTTTCTATAGAAGTCACCAATTTCTTGTGATTGTGATTCCTCTAAAGATTCACCATATAAAGCTTTTCTTAAAGCTGTTATTTTTTCAGATGATATATTTTTAGTATCAATATTAATGCCAGCTAGTGCACGTCTAATTTTTTTATTTAAATTCATTGGCTTATCTTTTGGTGTTGCTGGAGTCGCTATAGTATTATCATTACCCATATTTACAGTATTACGAACTATAATATCATGTGCAATCCTCTTAAAATTATTATGGTCTTTAACAGGTTTACCATTATTATACCAAATAATTTCATGTTCACCTTTAGCATCTTTAGCAACAATTTTAACGAGGTCAATATTAGATTGAGTACTCCATTGTTTTGCTTTTTCAAGTGCTTGTTTTATGTCTGTTTGATGACCATTTTGAATTGGTTCAAAGTTTCCAAATTTTTCTCTTTGGTATAAATCATAACCAGTCTTAAAATGATCATTTAAGATTTTTGCAGTTTTATCAATACCTTCTTGTAAGGTAGTTTCATGGGATAGTGATTCTGTTCAAGAGACTAAATTATCTAGACTTATATCTGAAGTATCTATTGTATAGTTATCTGGAACACTTACATTTACATTAGAAGTATCTGTATAAGTTGAAACTTCATTATTAACTTCATTATTATCTAATAATCCATAGTCAGTAATATCACCAGCATCTGCACCTAAAGTAGCAGCTAATTCATCTACTACATTATCCATATCAATTTTTGGTGTATTGTCTACTTGGTCTCTCCAAGTATATTTACTATCATTATCTTTAATCTCAGGTGTATCGAATTTAAAGTCTGAGAAATTTGTTTGTAAAGCTGTTTCAATTTCTTGTGTGTTTACTTGAACTGGTGTAGTTGGAACAGAAATATTAAAGTTACTACTTGAGGTATCAGTTGTTCCCACATCAGTAGTAAAGTTTGTAGTAAAGTTTGTATCTTCTTTAAGTGAAAGACTTTCATTTAAATTGGTGTTTAAGCTTTCTTCAATTGTTTCAAGTGATAAATCAAAGTCTCTACCATCATCTGCTTCCCAAACGATATCAGCATCAATGACTGGAATATCAAGTGGAAAGTCTTCAAAGGAGCCAAGTCTCTTAGCTAACTTTATGATTTCTTCATTACTAGGATATTGTTCATGTCCTCTATAGTCAAATTGAACATAGCCCATTGGTTGACCATGATAAAAGATTTTATAAAGTAATGGTTCTTTATCAGACCAGTTCATTGGGTCATCGTCGTCCCACCAATGTTCTTCTAAATTTTCTTCAATACCTTCTTCATGTTTACGAATTTCATTAGCATCAACTGGTTCACCTTTAATTTCTTCAGGCTCTTTAATCTCAGTTCTTCTTGGGTCATCATAATTTAAATCAAAAGGATTTGCATCAATTAAATCTAAATTAGTGCCGTCATGTGAGTGATTAGCTTGGTCGCAAGCTTTGCAGACATAGCCATCTTTTGTTTTAATACAATCAGCTTTTGGGAAAAGGTCATAGCAACAGACACATTCTACTTCGTCTTCATTTTCCTCTAAAGCTTCTTTCATTTTTCTAAATCTATTTGGGTCATCTAAATCAGCTGGACCTTCTAAGCTATTAAGCTTCTCTTCTTCTTGTCTAGCCAATTCTATCTTTAACCATTCATCTTCTTCGTCATTGATTTCCTCAATATCAGATTTTGGAAAATCTAGATTGAGCTCATCATTATTTAGTTCTGGATACTTTTTTTCCATAAGTATTCTCCTTTTTATCTAACTTGAAATTCGTCATATAATTTAGCAAAATAAAAACCGCCTAATTAGTTTTTTAGACGGTTTTAATATAAAATATTAAACTTTACTTCTTGCTGTTAATCCATTTGATTACTGGATCACCATACCAGCCTTTTTCCCAGACAAACCAAGCATAAGCAACAGCTGAGCCTTTATTGAAGTCATCATTCTTATCACTGACTTGTCTATTACTAAACACATAAATGTTTTTAGGTGGCTGTTCTTTAAAAAGTGTTTCATATCTCTTAGTTCCTTCTAAGAATAGAAGTCTAAGAAACATTGCAACTTTATGACCTGGAGTTATAACCTGCAATGCTTTAATTGCAAACTCTGTTGATAAGCCATAAGGAGGGTTAGTAATAATATCACCTTCATGAAAATTCTCTCCTTCTATAGCTAAAAAGTCAGAAATATCATCACCAAAACCATAATCAGCGATGTCTGTTGTCATAACTTCATAACCTGCTTCTTCAAGGATATTAGAAATTAAATGATGTCCTGCAGCTGGTTCCCAAATAAAGTCATCAAACTTTTCTACAGCAAGTAATGCTCTGGTAGACTCTGGGTTAGTTCCATAGTAATCTAGCTTGGCTCGTTCTTCATCACAGTGATTAGAAGCACCAATAACTTTTAATGTGTCTCTGCCCATGTAATATCCCTCTCTTTCCAAAGTGTGAAAATCATTGCTGCTTGACAGCCCTTAGATAAAACTGAAAAATGAACTGGGTCATTTGTTAATAAGTCTTCTAACATATCAAGATAATGAGGGTCTGTCATTCTTTGTTCATTTTCACCTACACAAGCAATTAAGTTTTCACTATCACTCTTCATTGCTTCTGAGACTATTTCTTTTGCTTGAGCTTGTGTTAAATATGTTTGCATATTATCCTCCAAATCTTCTTTATTATTATACAATAAAAAAGACGTCTTGTAAACGTCTTTTTAAGCTTTTCCTATATTTTCATCCTCAGACCATTCTTCGTCTGAGTTTTCAAACTCTTCTTCCTCTTGTTTTCTATGCTCTTGAGCTTGTTTAATATTAGCCAAAAGTTTTTCTGCAAAGATATGAATATTATCTCTTTTAAACTGCTCTACTGAAATATTAAAATCATTCTCAGTAACTAGCCCGCTCAATAAGAATATTTTAATAACAGTTTGTCTAAAAGCCATCTCTTCAGCTAAAGCACGAATCCCCTCGTTTTTTTCAAGGTAGGATTCGGCTTTTTCTAAAGAGTCAATTTCATCAAATAGAAAGTCTAATTCTAAATCTTCAAGTGACATATTATATTATACGATAAATTAACCTTTTTGAACTGTAAGACCATCTAGATAACTATTATGTGCTATTAGACCATTAGTAATAAATGTATCATTTCTATCAATTTCTAAGTTATATACTTTATATGAAGTATCAGTAGTTGGTGTATATTCTATGTTAGTTAATTCAACTGGGGCTACTGTATTATTGTTTGTAGCTTTATAAAATTTTTGACCAACGTGCATCATAGTAGAAATTATATGCTTACCTATTGTTGGGGTTAAACAGACTCAGCCATCAGTTGTAAAGAATGGGTGAGTTTTTGTAGTATGAAGTATAGTTCCATCAGCAAATGTTAATGTTACTAGGTCATTATTTTGATGGTCAAAGACAAATGTATTTACAACTTTATCTACTACTAATCGACCCAGACCTTCATTATATGCAAGAATGCTGTCATTAATCTTAATATCTTTAATAGTCTTTGTGGTTCTGTCAGCCATCAAAATATTGGTATCAGCATCAAAACAACCAGCAGAACTAAAGACTGTCTTAGTCTTAACATTATGGCCTAAGATTCCATTTGCAAAGAATGTCGCATAATTATCAATACTTAAATTATAAACTTTATGGTCACTTGGTCTACCATGATAGTATCTAATTTTTGATAATTTAACTTTTTTAAGCTTTTTACCTTTAATTTTAAAGAATTTCTGTCCTGGCTGCATCATTTCTGTAAATTGTTCTTTTAGCTCTTTGTAGAAATCATTATAGTCAAAATTTGGTTTTAGTGATACCCAACCATCTGTTGTTCAGAATGGGTGTGTCATAGTAGTATTAAGAACTGTTCCATCATTAAATACTAATTGAACATTATCTAGTGGCTCTACTAAGCTAACTGGAAACTCAACTTCTTGTGTACTTAAAGTACCGGTATAAACGTTATAAGATAATACTTTATCACCTGTTTGAATGTCTTCAATATTTTTTAGGCTGCCATCAGCCATGGTAATTTTAGTTCCAGCTTCAAAGCATCCAACATTTGGAGGTGTAAAACTACCACCAGAGTCATCTCCAGACCCGTCTGAAGACCCAGAGTCAGACCCAGACCCAGAACTAGTACTACCAAGTACTTGATAAGCAAAACGAACAGGAGTATCAGCAACGCCTGATCCAAAAGCTGTTCTAGCAAGTCCTATATAGAAATATAACCTCGCCCCTCGAGTATAATAACTGTTAATATTAAAATAATGAGTTCCAGCAAAGCTACTATCAACAGTTTCTATAACATCTTTATTTTGACTATATAATGTTGCAATTATCGGAACAGCATTAACTGAAGTAACCGCTAATTGACATGAAGTTATTGTTGTAAAAGACTTTGCAGGAAGTTCTACGTAATAATATGTTAATGCAGAATTTGGTTTTAATGCTAAAGTTTTAGCACCTGTGCTAACAGTGTTAAAGCTATTAGCAGATAAACTAGAGGCTCCATAAAGACCATTAATAATAGTAGTATTTGTATTAGAGCTTATGTCTTGTCCAGCTAATGATCAGTCATACTCTGTTGTTTGAACATAGCCAACAGGTTGTGTGTTATAAGCACCAGTAGCATCTGGGGTAGGACGATCTGCAACAGCTTTTGAACTGCTGCCATATTGAGATAGGGTTTTATAGTGAATTCTATCTACGTAAAGATCTCTAACATAAATCTGGTCAAAAGGAAAATCATAAGTTCCTATTGCAGATGGTCTAGCTTCTAAAGTACTTATTTGAAGTTCATTTGAACGAATTCCATTAGTTGTAAGATGAGTAAAGAAGCCATTATTTCATGGAACATAGCAAGAACCAATATTATATAATCGTTTAACTCCTTGCCAAATAGTAGTATTATCTGACTTATTTGATTGTCTTCATTGATATTCTGGCATTAAATTACCACTAACTAGTAAGTCAGGTGCTTTAGAACTATGTTGAGTTATAGTCATCTCAGCTCCAATATCATCGATTGCATATGACCATGGGGAAGTGTCAAATACTACTGAATCTACACTATTAGAAGTAATCTGTGTTCACATATTCATACCTGGCTGGCTAAGAGCAACGGTATTGTCTATATATGCAATTATATCACAACTAGAATAAGCATGGTAGCCATATCCAGGTCAAGCGGTAGGATTAACTAACATAGGAATTACAATATCTGTTCTACCTGCTGCAAGAGTAAAAGCAATTTTACAACTATAGCCAAGGTCAGCAGTATATTTTCAACCATTTGTATAAACTTCTGCAGAGCGTACTTCATCAGAATAACTATAGCATTCATGAGAACTTCATTCATTAGAACTATTTTCACCAGGAGCATTATTTGGCCCTTGATTATATACATTACCTAATGTGCTAGAGGCACTTTGACTATAAGGTATAGCTTCATTTGGATCATTTGATCTTGGATTATCTGGAACTAGAAAAACATTTACATATAGTCGTAAATCATATGGTAATGGAACATTAATACGAAAAACAAATCCAGCTTCAACCGTTGAGCCATTAGATATATCAAATCGACTTGTTACATCATTTAAATAGTTAGAGTAATAATTTCAGCCTTGTTGGTTTATTTTATAAACTAATCCAAGTTTACAACTATAATCATTTGATTGATAATAAACCGTGCCACCACTCTTAAGTTCAATAAGTGTTTCAGATGGTCGTTCAGCTTCTAAGTAGTTAAAATGCTTTAAAACAGTATCTGGTGTACTTGTATCTGTAATAAAATTTTGACGAAGTTTAAAGCTTTTTGAATCAATAGTAGCATTTCTAATATAAACATTACCTTTATTAGTTACACCAAAGCCTTTTTCTGATGTAATAAACCATTTTTCATCACCTGCTTTAAGTGCAGCTTCTTCATTAATTATCTTATTAGAGCTATTTAATCCTGTAGTAATCCAAGTACCACTACCAAGTGTGTTAGCTTCTGATGTATGGAAAGATGTACTATCAAGAGTAAAGCCGCCAATTGTGCCACCACTTGCAATAATATTATTAGTAACAAGCTCGCCATCATTTCAAATAGTAGTATCAGTAGATTGACCAGCAAGTCTAATACCTTCTGTACCAACATAAACGCCAGTTTCACCAGTAGATAGCATGTCTAAATTTACATTAGAGGTTAAACGTTCATAGTTAACATCAAATCCAGCAAGTGTAACAGAACCATTACCGCTTAAACCATCTGCTTCAAATAATTTTTTATTAGTGTTTTGATTGAAACTATTATTATTATTTTCTAATACAGTAATTTTTTTAGTTGTAATATCTAGTGCATTAAGATAATTAGTAGTAAGTTTATTAGTAACTAATTCACCAGCAACATCTACCCAGCTAGTACCATCTCATTGTTTTAGATCTCCAGTAGTATAAAAAGTTCGTGTTGAAAAATTTGTTAATGCATCAATGCCTCAAGTACCTGCAGTTAAATTTTTAGCGCTATCTCCTGGAATAATTTTATATACATTATATCTATCAGTAAATCCAGTATCAAGCTTTTGATTGACTAGTCTAGTAGCATTTGCATCTGCAGCTCTAACTGTACCAATAGATGAACTCATTGCACAATATTTTCCAAGACACCCAGATTTAACTGTAGGCGTTGGGTCAACTTTTGTATAGCCAGTATCAAACCAGCAGTCACCAATTTTAATATTACGACCATAAGCTAGATTACCATCTGCTGGTAATGCTGGGTCAGTTTCTCTATAATAGTTAGTAGTTTTACCTTGTGCTAAAGCATAGCCTTCATCCTTAACTGGATCAGTATATTTAATATGTCTACCAGTAGTACCTGAGCCTGGATCATCATCATAAATAGATTGAAGAGTTGTTCAAACAGGGTCACTTGCATCTGCTGGAGGTGTTAAAGACCAAAGGCTATTTCCATCTGGATAGCTATTATCACTTGGAGCTGTTGGTTTACTTGCTGCGGCTTGATACCAAATATATTGCTCTTTAACTGCAACACCAGTATCACCTTTAAGACCTGCTTTAACAACAGGGATAGTTTCTCTATCAAGTTCATTTAAGTCAGTGCTATTATCATAAAGAATAATTTTAATAGCTGAATTAACGCTTGTAGTAGTAAGAGTTAATTTATTACTTTCAGAAATTGTGCTAGTATTTATTTGGTTACTTGCTGTTTGTTGGTCATCAACTCAAACTTCTGCATAGCCAGTTGTAAAATCAACTGGTGCATTAGAACCAACTTGACACTTAAATGTAACATTAATAGCTGTAGGCTGAGTGTTATTTGAAGTTAAATTTGGATCTCGTGAAATTTGAGTAGCATCAACATTAATTCAATAGCTAACTGCACTTTCACCTTTAGTTTGCTTAGTAATTGTAAATACTTTTGTAAGTTGAATATTACTACCATTACTATCTTTAATTGCTGGATATCCGGTAGTACCGCTAACTGTTGCAGTAACAGTAGCTGTTGCTGAATCTTCTACAATATCTTTTACAGTGATAGTATTTCCACTGGTAGTAAAATAGTCACTTTGTGTTTTTCCACTTGGTAAAGTTGCAGGAAGAATACCTGATGTAGACCAGCTAAATGTACAACCATTAGTATATTCAGTAGTGCCTTTATAAACTTTGGCTGTAGAAGTAACTGTATCAGAGTTAGTTACCTTTTTAAGACCTCCATTAGTGTAGTCTGGCTCATAAGCAATAGCATCAGAGTCATTTGATAAATCAATAACAACTGCATTTGGTTCAGTAAAAGTAATAGTTTCTGAATCATATTCAGTAGTGCCATGATAAGCTTTTACTATTAAATCATGGTTAATATATGAGTTGGTTGGAATTGTATAAATATAGTTTGGAGTTGTTCCTTGACCATAGCTACTACTTGGTAACCAGGTAGTACCACCATCTCAGCTGTATTTAAATTTAGCATCCGCATCAGGTTCTTCTGTAGCAGTTCCAATTTTTCACATTGGTTGAACTGTAATAGCATCTTGTTGATTTCGTCCAAGGTGAATTGGAGTGCTAGTATTTAATCAATAAGAAACTGAATTTTGGCCTGCAGTTAATTTAGAGAGTTCAAATTTTGCAATAGCAACTGGAGTTCCATCTTTATATAAAGTATATTGAATATCACCAGTTGTTGCACTACTAAAACTTACTGCGTTAACTTGTACAGTAAGATAAGAAGTAGTATCAGTAGTGACTCCAGTAATGCAAGTGCCATCTACAACATATCTTAAATAATAACCACTATCATTAACTCCACTTGAAACTGCGGTAGTGCCAATTGTTACTGGAATAAAGGCAGCTGTTCCATATTCAGACGGATTACTTAATAAATGACTGCCCTCATAGCAATAAATAATATGTTCAGTTTTGGACATAATAGTTGGTGATGATGTAGTAGTTCAAGCTGCATTATTATTTTGATCAGCTGGGACAGTAACAAAGTCATTTGCAATACTAATACTATAAGTATTTTGACCAGGAGTTCCTTGTACACCTTTTAATTGTTTAGTAATTGTAAATACTTTTGTTAATGGGTGAGAGGAAGTAATGTTTGGATAGTCAGTAATACCTCAAACTTTGCAAGTAGCAGTAGCATTATCTGCAGTAAGTCCATCAATAGTAATAGAAGCAGTAGTAACATTGTTTGTGCTTCCATTTGAAGTACAACCACTTAATTCTCATTTATAGTTAGTTGCAGTAACTGTTTCACCATTTAAATAAACTGTAGCAGTAGATGATACATCTGAGCCAAGTTTAGTATTACCATCATAAGCAATACTCGCACTATCATTACTTAAATCTAATACTGGAGTATTTTTTGGTGAATAAGTAATTTCTTCCGTATCAATTGTTGTTGAGCTATGTTTTGTAGTAATAGTAAAATTACTGCTTGCATAAGTAGTATTAATTAAATTTTTAGGAATATGTAAAGTATTTTTTGAGCCGGCAGTTTTTTCTACCCAGGCAATGTTATTATCGCCATTAGCCCCTGTAGCACTAACTTGACTATTATTGATAAAGAAAATTGCGGCATCGTCAACTGCTGGGCTTCCTATGCCAGTTTGTTTTCAAGCAGCAGCAGTAATTTCAAGAGCTTGTAAAGCACCTGTATGAACTGGAGCAGATACGTCTGTTCAATAGCTAGTAGAATTTTCACCATCATAAAGAATCTCAATAGTTTCACTTTCAACCATTTGCCAATCTGGTGCATTACCTGTATCATCAAAGTTAGCATAAAGTTCGACTTTAATACTTTTTGTAGCTTGTGTAATAAGACCACTTGGAATATTGAGTGTATGAACAGTGGTAGTTCCACTTGGATACAGACCATTAGTTAAATTATCTGGGTTATATAAAACATAACTACCAGCTGGTGTTCCATCTACTCAATTATATAATTTATATTTACCATTAAAATCTATTGGGGCATCTTGTCCAATAGTTTCTTTAAAATCAACTGTTAATACACTTGGGGTTCTAGTAGCTGGATTGGTATTATTATTGACAGTAATACTGCTACTAGAAACAATAATATCATAATCAACTGCATCTTGACCATAAGCACCAATAATATTTGGTTCAGTATATTCTGGTGCACCTTCAGTATAAGTAATTACTTCAAAGTTCCATAAGTATCTGTTAGTTCTATCAACATCTAAAGGTGTTTCTGACCAACCAGCATGGCTAGTAGCTGTTGGAATTGTATCTAAGCTTGTGCCTTGAGTTACTTTATAATAGTTATCAATAGAAGTAATACCTTTACCATCTTTAGTTCAAATCGCAATAACTGCTGGTTGAGTTGGTTTTTTAATTTCACCCTCATCAGTGTTATATGTAATTACTTCAAAATTCCAAAGATATTTTTTTGATGCATTTGTTGTTTGAATGGTTGTTCACCATTTATTTGTATTTGAATTATTAGTGTCTACATTAGTTTCATTAAAAGTACCATCTTGATTTTCTATCTCAGGATAAGCAGTAGCATTAGCAGCAGTAGCCTCAGCTATACTTCCATAAGCACTTGCAAAATAATATTCACCAACATCTTCAATTGATTTACCTTGGAGTTGTTTAACAATAGTAAATTCTTTAGATATAGTTAAACCATTATATCCAATATTTGAAACAATGCAAGTAGCAGTTGCAGTATTTGCAGATAAGCCAGTAATTCTAATTTTTCTGCCGACTAAGCTTTCATCAACTGCCCCAGTGCTTGGATCATCGGTATTAGCAGTAGTATTTGTATATGTAGCACCTGTGCAATTAGTTAATGTCCAAGTATAAACTGCTCCACTAATTTGTTGACCATTCAAATATGCAGTAGCCATTGATTCAACATAATCACCAGGATTAACAAGACTGCTACCATCTGCAGAATAAGCAAGTGCAGCGCTGTCTCTACTTAAATCTAGGACAGGAGTATTTAATGGTGAGTATGTAACTGTTTCAGTTGCATAAACTGTAGTTATGTTAGTAGTAGTATCTGTATGACTTGCTTGAATAACTAAGTTTTTATTTGGATAAACATTTGAAATTCTGTCGACTATTCCAGAGGCTGCAATAGGAGTAAAAGGATTGCTTACTAAACTATCATCAGCGCTATCATCTGGGTCATCTCAACGATAACTAATGTTGGCATCAGTATCAATAGCTACTGGATTATTACCAACTTTTTTATAAGCAGTTACAGTAATGTCAGCAACTTGTTGATTACCAGTATGAATATTAGTTGAAATATCTAACCAATAGTTAACAGCACTTGGACCTTGTTCACCATCAATACCACGTTTGATTTTAACAGCTTCGAATTTTCCAGTATCTAGTGGAGTTTCTGCACTGCCATCAAATAATTTATAAGTAATAGTACCTTTATCTGCTGTTAATGCATTAATATATTTTTCAAAGTAGCTAACAGTGCTTGCAGTACCTGGAGTTCATTCTAAGCCTTCTGCTTTATATGTTACAATATATCCTGTTCTACCTGTACGACTTGCGCTGTCAGATTGAATTCTAAATGACTTTGTAGTGCCACCTTCATAAACTTTAACTGTATGTTTAGTATTTAAAGTATAGTCATAATCAGAAATTACACCATTAGCATTTGCAGGAATACTATCAAAGTCATTTTCAATAACAAGTCTAATAGCTGAAGCACCATCAGCACCATCAGCACCTTTAAGTTGTTTTGCAACAGTGAATTTCTTTTCAAGTTCTAAACCAGGATAATCTGAAGTAGCTTTAAATTTTACTTTAAATGTTGCATAGCCTGATAGTTGATTTGTATTAATACTATCAATATGAACAGTTGTGCTTACTTGGTCAGCACCACTACTTTGATATTCACAATTAGTTAATTCTCATCTATAATATTGGAAATTAGATAAAGCAACTTCTTCACCATTTAAATAAACAGTCGCTGTTGATTCAACAACTGGTGAAACGCCTTCAGATATTTCAATAATATCATTACCTTCATATGGTAAGCTATCACTATCATTACTTAAATCAATAACAGGTGTATTTAATGGGGAATATGTAATTTTCTCAGTATCATAAACTGTGTAAACATAGCTAGGACTTGTGCCACTTCTATGTGCTGCTTCAATAATAAGGTCAGCCTCTTCAAAGGCTGGTTGTTCTACATTATTTACTTCTTTTATATGAGGAACAACAACAATACCTTTTGACCAAGCATTAAAGGAACCATTATCCCCTCATTTATAACGGATATAAGCAGAATCTGCAGCAGCAGACTCAGCACGTTCAGTTTCATCACCAATTTTTACCATTGGTGTTAAAGTAATATCAGCTTTTTGTAATTTACCAATATGAATTGGACTATCAACTTTTAACCAATATTGTGCTGCACTTATTTGTTTAGTAATAGTAAATGTTTTAGTTAAAGTAACAGCATCACCATTCTCGTCTCTTAAGTTTGTGCAAGTGGCAGTACAAATAGCTGCTGCACTATTAGCAGAAAGAGAATCAACTACAACAGTTGCTGTATTTGCACCACTGCCACTACAGTTTACAAAAGTCCATAAATAAGTTGCAGGAATTGTATCTGTGCCTAAATAAACAGCGGCAGTAGAAGAAACTGTTGCAGCATTATCTAATTTTAAATTTCCATAGTATGCTAAAGATGCACTATCATTAGTTAAGTCTAATACAGGAGTATCTAATGGTGCATAAGTAATTGTTTCAGACTCATAAGTATTGTAGCCAGTAATAATATCATTATCATTAGCATCTTTACCCCAAATTGCATGAGCAGCTTGAATTTTTAAGTTCTCATTTCTAAAAATAGGATTTGGAATTGGATTATCATTATTATCTAAAACAGTTGCTGGAAGGACATCGAAGGTTGTATTTAAAACTCAGTTAGTCCATGTTGTACCATCATCCCAGCTATATCTAATATAAGCATTATCATCGACTGTTTCTAAATTAAGGCCAATCTTTTTAAATGCTCTAATTGTAATATTTTCACTTTGATTTGTGCCTAAATGAACTGGTGTAGAAACATCTAACCAATATGAAACAGCATCTTGTCCAGAAGTACCATTTTGACCATTGGCACCAGAAATACAAACAGTAGTTGCAGTTCATACTTCATCTAATGCTTTTGTAGTTGAATTATATTGATATTTGAATACTAAAGTTTTTTGCCAAATGTAATAGCCAGATTGCCAAGAAGGTTCAGATGTGCTCCAAGTTCCTGGAACAGTACTTGGAAAACCTTCTGGAAGTGTAGAGCCTTCTGGAACGAAATCAGGTGGTTGGTTTGGGTTTTGATTTTGTGCATATAAGACAATAGTCTTAGTTGGGTAGCCAACAATTTTAACATCACCAGCAACAGTAACACCACTATTATCTACTTTAAAAATATCAATAGCATCTAAGCCTTGATGACTTGAATCATAGGAAGTTACTTTCCAACCTTCATCATTAATTAACCAGCCAAAGCCTGTAGCTCTACCATCATTTTCTTTACTAACCTTAGTAGAAATATCGGTAGTAAGAACTCTTAAGCCTTCTGTTGTTCCAGACTCAACTTCTCTAAGTTCTTTAGTAAGACCTGAGATTGATTTATAAGGAGCAGCAGTATTTGGAACATCTATATCGGAAGCAGATGAAAGTTTTGTGTCAGCAGGAATAGACGCATTTTTTGTTGTAATAGAACTTTCTACATTAATAGCACCGCGAGGATCATTCTTTTCAACATCAACGCCAAGGTAAAGTTTACCAATAACAACTGGTGTATCAAGTTTATTATCTTCAAATGCTACTCAAACAACATCTCCGACTTTATAGCCATTATAGCTACCAGGAGTATTAGAAATTGTAGCAGTACCAATAATCTCATCATTGCCCGCAGTTTCAAAAAATGGCATACGAACAGTGCAAGTATTACCAGTAAAATCAATAGCAGTAATAATTCCTTTTGTAATCATTATACAAGCCTCCGACAAGGTTTAGTCATATAATTTAGCAAAAATAAATTTATTAAATTTATTTTTTAAGCATAAAAATAAAAACCCTTTAAAGGGTTTTTATTATCTTCTAGCTAATAATTTTTATGGTAATGGGTCAAGTAATTCTTGAATTTTACTAACTAACATATTCATAAATTCACTTTTAGTGAATAAGTTAGTCTCTTCAATAATACCAGTAATACCTCTTGCTTGTGCATATTCACCAGTTAGTCTATCAAAGATTTCTTTTTCCGGTGCATATTGTAGGGTAATAATTGTATTTATAGAATACCAAAGTCCTTGTGCCTTTTCTTCAGTTCCCATAAATTTTTTACCATTAAATAGAATATCATTATGAACAACTGTTAATTTCTTTGAATCTACGCCCAAAGCAATTAATGCATTATACACAGCTTTAGACATTAATGTTTTTAATACATTTCTTTCTGCATCTGTCCATTTACCATTAATTCTAATCATACCAGCAATTGGAATTGAATTTTTTGGTAAAAGCATATTATAGCCTGTTTTATATACGTCAGCACCTCCAATAAATGGAAGGTTATAACTATATAAACCATCTGGTTCTTGCTTAACTAATGTATCAGAATGTAGTGGACGATTCCACCAAATTGGCTCTTGCATATCTGCAATACCAATTTCAGCCTCTCCATCATAATGTCCTGTATTACGCCAAACAAATTGTCTTTCAATCATTAATGGGGTAATTCCTTTTGACGGAATCATAGGAGTAGTATAAATTTTAATCTTCATTTTTAAATATCCTTTACTTCATCTATATTACCAAAGATTTCATAATCTTTAATATACTTATATAATTCTTCTATTGTAGTAATTTGCTCAGGAACACCGATTTTTCCCTTCACTATAATATATGGAATAGTATTTTTAATGTCAGGATAATATTGTTCCATAAGTGGATACTTATTACTGGTATCAAAAGTTTGTAAAGAAGATAAATATGTTCTAAACTCTCTTTGCCAAGCGAGATAGAGTTCAAATTTATCTTTAGCATAGTATCTAATTTCTTCTATATGGCTAGTAAATTCTTCAATAATTTCTTTATATTTTTGAATAATTTCTTGGCTATTAGTTTTCTTTTCTTTATTTCTAGTAGTTCTATTTTTATAACAAAAATAACTACCATCCATATTTATTTTTAAATAGCTATTATCTTTTAATAAAAGTGCCATATTTATATCCTTTATATTATACAATAAATCTAGTAGAATAGCATAAAACAGCCTTCAGCACCATCTTCAGAGGAGTCAGTTCCTCAACCTCCGCCACCACCTAATGTTGGAGCGTTGTCTTGGAAGCCACCTCTACCCCAAGAATGTCCACCTGGAATACGAGCAGTAATATCAGCAGCACTTACTGCTTTTATTTGGTCATGGTGAATCTTATAAGTAAATTGTCCATCAGTTGTTTCATCTTTTAAGAAATATATACCAAAATTTTTTTCAGCAGAGTAATTTTCTATATTTGGGTCACAGCTACAACCATCATTTCCTTTGGCTCCAGCAATACCCCACCAGAGTAGTTTATTTCCTGCATATTGGCTTTTTGTTTCAACAGAACCACCACCGCCACCACCAGCAATACTTGACCAGTGGCCAGAAGACCCTGCACCACCACCACCAGCAACAGCTAATGTTACATTATCATAAGATAATGTAGTAGGTAAACCATCTTGGCCTCAGTCGCCAATTTTTGGATTATTGTGTGATAAGTTTGTAGTACTGGCGTCTCAGCCATGATTTCCACCAAGTCCAAGTGTTACTGTAAATGGATGAGTGCTTGACGTTTCACTAATATCAATAACACCTCAAATGATGCCACCACCACCGCCACCTGCACCTGGACAAAGATATTGGTCTGATGTTTTACCATTTTTTTCAGCATCATATCAAGTACATCCACCAGAACCACCACCAGCACCTACTAATACAATACCAATACGTGTAGGTAATGTTGATAAACGTTCCTCTACTGGTTTATGGCTATTTATAGTTGCTAGGCTAATAGTATGAATTACGCTATTTTTTCAACTAATTGCTATTTCTGTTGAAGATTTTTTATAAATTTTATAGGTTCTATTTTCATTAACTTTTGTAACAATTGAATTAACAGTTTCTAATTCATCATTTTTATTATTTGTTTTATATCAATTTTGTAATAGATTTGTGCTGACTAAAAAATTTGCTCAACCTCGTTTAGAATCATATACCTTACCCAAATGCTCAGGAAATCTGGCGGCAACAATATTGTTAGCATTGCGGTTATCTACAAGTTCAGTAAGCTCTGGAATATCTAATATTGTTGATCAAGAAGCTTCTATTCTATCTAATAAATTACTACCGTCAGCATAAACAATTGGGACAGTTCCTCTCTTAAAACCAGATACATAATTGCCATTAGGTAATAAATAAGCATTTGCTTTAACACATTCTGCCCAACCATTTGCAACATACTTTTGATATTTTTGGTGCGGACTAGAATAAATAAATGTATCTTCTGGAACTGCCTCTTCTCCACAGTGATAAAATTCAAAATTATCAAAAGCATCTTTTAATATTCCAGAACTAGCATCATAAGTATTAAAGTCAACAGTAGTTTCTAAATTGATAGGTCCTTCAGTAATAGTAAAAATATCAGCAGAGCTTCATAGTGACATAATATCTCTTATTGTATAAAGAAGTGTGCCTGCAGCTCATGCAATATCTGAATTAAATGGAGAGCTATGATTTGTTGCTTTTCATTGGTAGTAAGTTGTACCATCCGTAGCTTCATATGTTTTGCTAGTTTTTCTAAAGTATGTATAGTAGTTAGGATTAACCGCATTAGTAACTAGCATACTATTTTCATTGAAAACATCGCCACTAAAGTCGGCCATACCATAAAAGCCTTCAACAAGCTCTATTTGGACTTTATCAATAGTAATAAATGGCATAGGATTATTCTCCTTTTAATTTATTAACTTCTTCTTTTAACTTTTTAACTTCACTTAATAATAAATAGACTAGTTTACTTTCTTCAATATTTAGATAACCATTAGCATCTTCATGAACAAGTTCTGGACAAATTTGTTGTAAGTCTTGCGCAATACAACCAATATGTCTAACATGTTCATTATCATTAATATATTCGTATTCTTTGATCGGTAAATCAAGAACTGAATTTTCACAATTATAGTCTTTAATATTTTGTTTTAAACGAATGTCTGATGTTGCAGCATAGCTTATTGCAGAGACAGTTCCAGCAATAGCAGTATTACCATAAACTTTAAGGTCAGCAGCAGTTTCATCTGAACCAACAGTAAGTTTACCATTAATGTTTGCTCTGCCACCTAAAGTTAATGTACCAGTAGCAGTAAAGTTACCTTTAAGAACTGCATAAGCTGGATTAGTCTTTCTATCTCTATAGACTCTAAAGAAAATGTCACTGGTAGATTCATCAACACCAGCATCAGTTGGACCAATAGCTAATTGTTGAGCAAACCAAGCAGCACCTTCAGCAGAGAGATGAACTTTTGCTTGATCTTCATGATTACTAATAAATAAGCCACCTGCATAGCTTGCAGTTCCTGGTAATAATCTACTTGTGCAGGAAATTGGACCATTAACATGAAGACCTTTATCTAAGCATAAATCATTAGTATTGCGCCAGAAACCTGTATTATTATCTGCTGCTTCATAATTGTCAATAGTAAATGTAAGAGTATTACCACTGTTATTTAATTGATAACTATTAGCAGAAATTTTACCAGTAGCAGCAACATTACCAGATGTATCTACGCTAAAGAATTCAGTAGCATTTTGTGTTTGTAATTTTAAGGCCTTAGTGTCAGAAACACTAGTATAATTTGCTGGAGTAGCTAAGACTAATCTATTACCTGTAATACCATAGGCAACATCTAATTTACCACTATTAATTGTTAAGTTACCAACATTAGTTGTATTACCAGTTAAATTAATAGCATTAGCATTAGCAGTAATAATATCACTAAGATTAATATCACCAGATGTAACTGTTAAACCATTGTCAATAGTTGCACTGCCGATAACTGTTAAATCTTTACCAATGCTGGCATTACTCTCTGTACCAAAGTCACCGGTACAGTTAATTATACTTGCAGCTTTTTCATAAGCTTCTGTTGGGAAGCTACTAATATTAAGTGTTTCAAAGATAGTGTCATAGTTCTCTTCTGTAACAAGAACATAAGTATTAGGAGTTGATAAATCTAGTAAATAATAACCGATATATTTATCAGCAGTTCCAAAACCAGTGGAGGTATCAATAAGTTCAAAATGGTCTCTACAATTTAAATTGCCTACAATATTAGTATTTCCACCAATATAGGTAGAGCCATCTGAATTAATTGCATAAGCCATAGAATTAGTATCTTTGTAAATATAGAGACTACCAGCAGAACCAAGTTCAACACTACCTAAAGTTAATGAATTATTTCCATTACCGTCAGCAATAATATTATTTTTAGCATGGACTACGCCAGCAGTTTCAATATCACCACCAACATTTAAATTAGAAGCAGCTCTTACTACACCAGCTTTACTAACACTAAATACTTTTGTATTTCTACTACTTCCTCAAATATTTAACTCACCAGCATCACTGGCTGCATCGCTACCAATATTTACAGTATTAGTTGCTTTGCTATAAACATTAAATTCTCCTCCACTAAATGAACCATTTCCAGCAAAGGTTGCAGAAGCACCAGTAGAATTAATTGAGCCATCTTGTGCAACTGTAAAGATATTCTTTCTATTTTCAGATGTACCTCAGCCTAAAATTAATGCTTTATCTACATCATCTAAATTATATTTACCTAAAACAATTTGATAACTGCCTTGTTCAATAGCTTCATAGCAGTCAGTTTGTGTATTTTTCTCTCAAGAAGTATTGCCAGCAGTTACATTATAGCCAATTGCAATAGCATTACTACTTAGAGCTTTTGCATCTTCACCAATTGCAACAGAGAAATTTCCAGCAAGAGCCATTTGATTTCCACTATCTGTAAGAGCATGGGCAGCTCCAGCAATATTATCTGTGCCTAATGTAATGCTATGATTACCAATAGCATTATTTCCGCTACCTAATGCAATAGCAGCTTCTCCACTAGCACTATTATCTAACATTTGAATAGCATCTTTACCAGTGCCTGTAATTAATATATCGTCAAGTCTTTTTGTTTCTGGAAGAATTTTATAGGTAGCAGTAGAAGAGTCAAATACTTTAAAACTTTTAACTAGTTGAAGTTCACCTTGATTAGCGCTTGTATCAGAAGCTTCAAGAACAGCAAGACCTGTAAAAGCATATAAACCACTGGTTGTTTGAATGTCTAGCCAATCAGCACTTTCATTTAAATAAGATTTTAAAGTATAAGTTTTATTTACATCTGTAAGATCTTCATTAGAATATGTATTAAGAGTAATAGCTCTAGTACGAATAGCTAATTTTTTATCTGCTAAATCTTTTGCTTTTACTCCATAGATTTCAAAATAATAACCACCAACTACACACTTTAAGACACCAATGCCATCATCATCTTCTGCACTGTTCTCTCAGGAAATTAAATAGCTGCCATTATTTTTTGCAGTTCTATTATAAATATGACTAAAATTATATTCAGTAAAGCCTCTGGATTCTGGATTAAAGATAAGTCCTGATCCTAAGTCTTTATAGCCTCTATAAGCACATGGGAATACTTTTATATCTTTACTTTGAAAATATGTTCCATTTAAACTAGAGGTCGCAAAGATATATCTATTATCATTATTGTCGCTCATATATTAGTCCTCCTCATTATTGGTAGCTTCTGCTTCGACTGCTTTTTCTTGAGCTGTTATATTTCTAATTTTTAATGTTCAGTCAATAACGACAGTAAAATTACCACCGCCATACGGAACAGTAAATTCATTATCTAAAAAATAATATGCACACAAGTCATTACTTAAACTTGTAATAGTATCTGGGTATAAGCCAACTTTTCTAACGTTAGCTCCACCAACTAAGCATAAGAATGGAATTCTAAAGTGGTATGTTATAGTGCTAATACCATCTTGAGCTCCCGGAGTAACGGTAGAATCATAATAAACAGTAGAGGAAACTTTTGTTTTATCATTCCAGTATTCAGCTTTAAATGTGCCAGCAGTTTCACCTTCATCAAGTTCAAATAGAATAATTCTACATGGACGTAAGTCAGATGCAGCAGTAAAATTACCAGCTAAGCAGTAAGTAAAAAAGTTAAATAATGGTTCACGTCCTGTATTATGATATTTTTTAGTGGAGAGTACACGCTCACCGTCTACTAATTTAACAGTAATCTCTCCTTCATAATTTAGGCTTTCAATAGATTTTGAGTATTTTTCTTTTCTCATAATTATTCGCCCTCTCCGTTTTCTTCGACTTCTTCTTCCTCAGACTCTTCAGGTTCATCATCTTCTACATAGTTATCATCTTTAAGACCTTCTCTACGAGTAAGTTCTTTCCAGTCATCACTTGGTACTTGTTTATTATCAACAATTTTTGGAAGTAATTGTAAAATTTGACTTTCCTTATCAAGCATAACTGCAAGATGTTCATTAGCCGCACTAATTGTTTTACGTCTAATCAATTCAATCTTAATAATATCTTCTGTAGTAAGTTCAGTTTCAACTGGAATAACTTCTTTAACTTCTTTAACTAAATTACAGCCCAAACCGGCAGGTAAAATATATGGAAGTAAATCTTTTAATAAAGTTAAATCTGAGAGCTGTTGAGGTAAATAAAGTGTTATATATTGTCTAGGCTCAATATAATAATCAAGTGTTTGTCTTATGCCTTCAGAATTAAGCATTGCATTGACAGCATTAATAACTGCTTGTAAACTTCCTTTTGTCTTTAAGATTGTTGGAAGAACACTACAAACAGCTGCTAAGTGTTTTGAATTATAGTGATGCTTTGATTGAAAGCCCAATGATAATGCTAATAAATCTAATAGCTTTTCATCCATATTTTTTCCACATGGAAGGTTATAAATATTATCAGCATTAGTTTTTAAGTAGTTTAAGACAATATCAAACAAACGTCCAATAAATTGGAAGTCTCTTGATTGTTCATAATAAATGCTAGGTGTTAAATCTTGTAGCTTAATCATAATTTATACCTGATTTATTTAGAGAGCTTAGAAGCTCTAGTAAGTGTAATACCGCGTGATAAATAGTCAGAGTCAATTTCTGAAATAACAAACTTGTTATTAACATTATTTGGATCATACCAACTTTCTGGGCTAGCTAAAGTATCGGTATCTAATGAGCTATTTAAGTCAATAGCATTACTATTACTAATTGGAACATTATAATAGAAATTATCTGAAACAAGTGAGCCTAAGCTTCTAATATCTTTTAGAAGTTGACCATAGCCTGTATTTGGATCTTCAGCTGTTCCAGCACCAGTTCTATTATAACGATAATTTAATTTTGGATTAATATCTTTTATTAAGCGTAAATCTCCAAAGATAACAATTCCTTGATGTGATTTTCCTAAATCAAGAATGCTAGGAGTTACACTTGTATCTAATGCTTCATCATAGTCAGCATAAATTTTAAGTTTAGTGACAGTATTAGAAAGTTCTAGTACTTGAACGCCAGGCTTTAAAGTATAAGTTGTTTGGTTATTTAATGCTTCAAGATTATTAAATGGTTTAATATTACCATTTTCAACTTCTAATCTTGCATTATGATGAGTAGCAGTTCCAGCAAGTTCATCAATATAGTAGAATAAAATTATACCGCATTTATCAGTAGTGCCTATATTGATATTAAGACCAAAGAGTGGGTCTTCATTTGCAAGTTTACTTAAAACTTGTTCATTATTTAATGAATAGTCTGGATAGTCATTTGGATGCTCTGGGTCTGTATACATGGCGCTAGTTTTAAGTTCTGCCTCTTCAAAAGAGAACTTTGTATAAGTAGTATCTTCATTTATATAGTTATTAAGTGTTAACTCATATCTCTCATCACTATCAGCAACTTCTCACATAATATTTTCAACCTTAGCAAGTTTAATCTTAAGGTCAATTGCATTACTAATATCTGCACCAATTTCTAAATAATCAGAAGCAATTTGAAGTGGATAATTAGAGTATACTGCCATTGGATTATCTAGACTATTAGGTCTAAGTGTCCAGTAGCTTGCTTCATTATTAACTCTACTCTTAAAGAGAACTTTAATAGTATCACCATAATAAGTTTCAGTATTAAGATAATAGCCTGTTAATTTTTGGGCGTTGTCTGCATTTAAATTAATATCAAGTCTACTTCTAGCTTTCCAACAAATACCATCTTTCTTTCCAATATTAATTATTGGAAGTGCTTCAGGTGCTCCATTTTCTTTAGATTCAGCATATCTAAATTTTGCAGACTTAATATCAATTCAATCATTATTTAAGTCATGGTCAATTGTAGATGCATCAGTACCAGTTGTAGATAATGCAACTAAAACATCACCTTCAGTTAAGTTAACATATTTATTTTCAATAATGGTAATACTTCCATCATGGGTAGATTCTTCAAGAGTTGTATTATCTGTAACAGTATATTTTCTTAGGTCATAAGCATTTCCCCAAGGAATTACATTTAAGCCATTTGAAACAATGTCCTCAGCGGAAACAATACCATCAATAGTATTCTTTTTAAGTGTAGGAGTATTAGCATGTTTAACAATTAATGTGCCTGCACCATAGTAAATTAAGTCAAGCTTTTTACTATCTGTATAATAAAGTTGTTCGCCTTCTTTTAATACATAAGCATTTGGTTTGTATCCTGCATGATTTCCTTCAAAGTCACCATTTGCATAAGCTGCTTCATCTGTTGGAATACCACCATTATAATACTCATTAAAACTAAAGATATGAGAAGCAGCCTCAGGATCTTCATCATTTCTAATCCAGTATAAATAAGAACCCTTATTGTCTAATTCAACTTTAACAATGTCTCTAATACAAATTTGTTCATCAGAACCAAGAGTAAACATACCTGGAATTTTATAATCTCTGAAATTATAACCAGAAGTTTTAGAATAGCTGTGTGCTTGATTATGATATAAAGTGCTATCAATTAAGTTAAAGTTTGGCTTAATAATATCGCCTTCTTTATAAACTTTATTTACAACAGTCTTTGTTTCATTACCAGAAGCATCTTGTTGAGAGTCAGTCCAGTTAAATAAAATATATTCATTTTCACCAAGTTCATATTCAGTGTCTTTTGCAACACCCATTGGTTCACCGTCTTTACCTAAACCATCTTGAGTATAGTTAACATTAAGTTTACTATCTTCTGGGTCATTAAGATGTGTTTCTTGAACAAAGTAATTTAATAAAGGTTTATTTAAATTACTATGAATGCTTGATAAAGAATATTTAACATAATCAATATCAACTAAGCTTCCATAGCTAGTTTTTAAATCTGCGCCCAAGCTTCTATATAAACCTTTTAATTGAACACCATTTCTTTCAAGAGATCTGATATAAGAACTAAAGGCACCAAAGGAGCTTGTATCTAAAATAAGCTTATAGTATGTTGCTTGTGAACTAAATTCACTTTTCTCTGTAGCTACAAAATCAGGACTGCAAGCAGTATAGTAATCTTCTGGGGTAGTTGTATGAGTAAATAACATACCAGAGTAAGACTTAAAGAAACTCTTATATTGGTCAGCAGTTGTAATTTCACCTTCAGCGACTGGCTCAATTTTAGAACGTCCGCGATTATTCGCAAAGTCTTCTCAGGTAGACTTTGTATTCATAAAGTCATACAAAGTCATAAATGTAGCTGGAACATTAATAGCATCTGCACTATTTTCATCATCTAACTCAAAGTGAGCAAAATAGTTTACATAGCATGGATATGTAGCAATAGTTTTTAAATTTGGCATTCTAAATTGAACAACTTCATTAGGTCCTAAAGTAACTTCTTTATTTGTTTGTTGAATTTTATATTCTGTAGAAATTCCGGTAATATATGTATCAGTTAATGGATATCTATTTGAAATAGCACCGCCAATTTCATTTGCTTCATAATAACCTGTTTCAGCATAATCTGTTTTAAAGTCATCATCATATTGGAAAGCAGCAATCTTTCCAGCTAAAATATTTCTTAAAACTAATTTATTATAGAGTTGGTCACTTGTTGTAAAGGCAGATCTACTACCATTAGATTCAGTCGCAACTAATTCATATTCAGTATTATCAGCTAACATAAACTTAGTATAAAGCATTGGTTCAGCTAAGTTAGCACTCTTAATTCTTGGGTCAGCTGTCTTAATAACTTCTTCAATAACTTCACTAGGAATTTTTTCACCAAAGTCTAATTTATGACAGTTGAAGTTTTCATAAATAGCTTTATAAATTTTACTTAAAATTTCAGCTTCCTCAGCAGCAGTAACTTTTTTAACTGTTGTAATATCGGCTTTTAATTTCAAGTAGTTTTTAATACAAGCAATATCATTGCCATTAGGTAAAATAATATTGTGTGCAATAGTCTTTTCTGTTTTAAGGTCATGTGTAATTCTATTATAATTTTCAGCATTAAATCTAAATGAATTAATATATTCATTTTTATCATTTAATCCATAGACAGTCTTAAATGGATATAATACTAAATCAAAGTGCTCAATTTTATTTACAGAATCATTATTTGGGTCAGGTAATGGTGTGTCGATATAACAAATACCATAGTCATTAAATGAACATAAAGTAGCAGCACTATTAATATCATCTCTAACATCAGAAACAATAACATTAGAAACAAGAGGAGTATTATCAGTAGAGCTTACAGTAAGTTGATAAATCTTATTCATATAATCACGGCAGGTGACTAATGTATCAAATGTACCAACTGTTTTCTTAAAGTTGTTATAAGCAGCATTTATACCTTCTGGATTTGCACCATTAGTAGTTGCAGATAAATTTGTAACAATAAAATTACCGCTAGTTAAGTCGCTAACGCTATCATCTGTACTCCATAAAGCTGGTGGTTCTAATTTACTAAGTGTTTTTGCAGAAATATTTCCAGTAACACCACTTGTTCTAACATATTTAATTCTTAGACCATCTTCAATAAGTTGACTAATATCTTCTGGGAATTGAATATAAGGTAAATTTTCTTTACTATCAAAACCAAATTTAAATATTTTTTCGCCTGGAAGCCAGGTATTAAGATTATCGACTTGTCTCCAAGGATTTGAGTCTCCTAAAGCATTATCAGCATCTGAAACATTGCAAACAATAATACCATTTTCAGCAACATTAGTTTCAGGTAAAAGGTATCTATGATTATCATCTAAATGAACCATAGAGATGATATTATCAGTATTTGTTTCACATTCAATTAATTCACCTTCGAGAGCGACTACTTCTCTACTTGGTTCAGATTCTTGGAGGGTAAAGTCTTCCCAAGTAACATAATTAATATCTTCCTCTTCATTCTTAAGGTTAACATATTTTGGGAAGTAGATTTTGCCATAGTCTTCAAGTTGTTTAGCACTAGTAGTATCATATTTAATAACTACTTTACATGTTGCAGCTTGATAATATTTCATAGAATAGCCCATCATTTCTGTGAGCTTTCTCATAGATTCTGTTTGTGTAGCACTTGGCATAAATGCTTCAAGAATGTTTTTATCAAGGTTATAGTTTAATTTATCAGCAATAGCAACAAGCGCTTTTAAAAGAACGATGCCAGGGTCTGATTCATTTGTAGAGTCTGGAGACCATCTACTAGAAATCTTTACTGCTAAATCGATAATTTCATTCCAAATTTGATAGTAATCTTTTTTAGTAGGGGATAAAGAAACTTCAGTTAATTCTTTCTCTGTAATCATATATTAGCTATCTCCTTATTTGCTTGTTTCAGAATTATCAAATAATACTAATTGATAAGTATTTGGTTGATAATCAATTTGATTGATACCTTTAAATTCACAGTATAATTTTGCTTTTTCTCTGTCTTGGAAGATAGAGATATTTTTTCTCTCTACATGAACTTGGGGAATAAAAATAGCAAGCTGTGTATAAATCATATCAATAATTTGGTCTCTTAATACGTAATTGTTTTGATCAAAAAAGAAGTGTCTTAAAAGTAAACCAAAGTATGGGTCACCAATAAGTTCACCACGTTCACAATGTAATAATAGTTTTGTATTTTGTTTAGTAGCCTCTAAATATTCAGAGGAGGACCAAACATTTGTACTATTGGTATTAAACATTTTTGGAAACTTAATACTACGCATTAAAAACCTCCAATTAAGATCATATAATTTAGCAAATATATTTAATAAATATATTTATGCGTAAAATAAAAAGCAGTTATTCTGCTTTTTATTTTTATTCAAATACTGGAGAGCTATCGCCAGATATTTTTGTTAGACTTAGTGTAGTTCGATAACCACTTGCATCAATCCTATCTTGCTGCTTTGTGACAAGATATAAACCAGAAGCTATATGTTTTCTTCCACCTGGGAAAATAACATTTAATCTTATATAGCTCATAAGAATTGCTGGCCTTAATAATCCTAAAACAGTAATAGTTGCTTTAATAGGATATTTAGTAACTTTTGTCCACCAAGAAATATCAGAAGCCCTAGTAATAAATAAATCATTTTTAGATGTTACTGTTGGTGCTCAAACCTCTTCTCAATTTCCGTTATTATCTAAACGTTTAACATATTGGTCCTTATCTAATGAATCATTATAGTCAAAGAGTAATGAATAGTTTTCGTCATCAGTAACAGAGAATGCTGTAACAACTGTACCTGTATTACCAAAACCAATATCTAATTGTAAAGCATCAGACTTATTTGTTTTATAGGATACACGTTCAATTTTAAAATAAGCACCATGTTCTACTAATTGGTCTCGATATTCTTCATCAAAAGCTGTGTCATCATGAATAGTTAAAATATAAATATCAGACGCAGCATTTTGTCCAATAGTAGTGCTTCCAGGTATCATACAGCTTGTTAAATAAACGATATAATCAAGAGCTGAAATATTTTTCTTAGCATTTATATAAACTTCTTTATCATCTGCTGGAACAAGAGCATTAATATTACTATCATTCATTCCAGTAAAAAGACTCTTTAGTCCATATTTTGGATTTGAAAAGATATCCTTAATAATATCACTTGGCTTTACTTTTCCACCTTGGAATGTTCAACTTCCACCCATATTTAAAGCAGAGCAAGAAACAGCATAAATAGTATAATTAATAACACCTGCACGTAAATCAAAGTTAGAAGTAATTTTTGTAATAAGAGCTTCCTCTTCACGATAAATATAAGAAGGCATACTCATATCACCATAACTAAATGTAATTTTACGAGTTGTACTTATACTACTAAAAACTTTCTCAAAGAAGTTCGGGTCATCTGTTTGTGTAACAGGATACTTTAATTGAAGAGTATATTGGTTAATTTGTCCATTAACTTTAACTATATCTAGACTTTGAACAAAGTTTGGATATTGAACATTATAAGTTGTCCAATAGTTATCTTGCTCATCTTTCTCACCTACTGGTGTTCTGCTGTATACACCAAAAGTAAAAGTTCCCATAGTTACTTTAATCCAAGGAACTTGAACTCTAACAGTTGGTGATAATATTGAACGTCTTTCGTCTTTAAATGCCATTGTTATCTAAGGTCTCCAAAAACTAAGCTAGTAATAGAAGGAATTTTTAGAACTTTATAATAGTCGCTTAATTTAATAAAAGCATCTTGAATGTCATTAAAATAAGCAATAATCCACCAATATGTTGGATTATTATAGTAAGATAAAGCTAATTTATCTAATGTATCATCTTGTTTGACTTTATGAGCTACTCAAGCAGTATCTTTAAGCATATTTTTGCTTAAGCCATAAAAGTCTTTTTTATCTTTTGTATGATAATAATAAGGAATACCTGTATAACGTGAGGTATAGTCATATTTTGCATAACGCTTATTTTTTATTGTATCCATAAACTAGTCTTCCTCCAGGTTCATTCCTCTTCTTAAACTTTTAACAACGCCTCTAAAAGAGCCATTCTTAAAGATTGCAGTTGAGTCATATGGGTCTACTTCTGAAATAGTAATAGATAAGTGAACATTAGCATACTTACCATTCATTAAAATTGGTTTTTCATAAGAGATACCAATGCCGCTTGTAACAACACCTTTAATAAAGATCTCATTACTAAGTCTTAATGCGACTAATGGAGGCTCAACAGCTTTATTAGTTAAGTTATATTTTGGGACAACACAGGTTTGTAAAGCTCTTAAGAGGTTATCAACATAATCTTCACCTTCACCTAATTGTGAATTGCTAATACCTGTATTGACATCATCCATAATGTCTCTATGAAGTGGGATTTCTATTTGAACGGTTCTAGGACCTGCATTACTGAAAGTATAGACAGGAGCAGTTCTACCTAGTGCATTAGTTGGAGTAAAGGTTGACTGCATAGTATCTGTAACAACATCTGGCCATGTAGGTAATTTCCAGAATTGAAAGCCCTCATCTAAATGAGAAATATAAATATAGTTGTCTTCTAAGACTCGATTTGCTTCTCTATCTGGCATATACTATTTTTCCTCCCACTCTTCATAGATATTAACTGTTGAAATGGAATCTGCAGTAGTTACAACAGTTGGGACGCCATTAACAAATTGAATACGCTTATTTACATAAGCATAGAATTTTTCAACATCTTTGTCAACATATCCTAAGATATCATGATTAAAATCACGCCCATTATATTTTTTGTTAATATAGTTATAGTAAACATATTTAAGTGCTGGCAATCAAATTTCATCCTCAACAATTGTGATTACATCAGCGCTGGTATTTTTAGCTGCAATAACCTTAGCTCTTTTAATATTATCTCCAATAGTATCTTCTGGAGTAACTACATTATCAACTAAATACTCAATAAGTCTATCTGCAAATGGATAACTTTCTTTTGTATTAGCAACTAAAAGTTGTAAGGTTGTTGTTAATTTAACATCTAAGGTATCAAGATTTCCCTCAAAGTTTACAACTGAGTAGTTTGTTTGTTTCTTAATAATAGATGAACTGCCAGTTACTGACTGAAGTTTTCCAACAAAATCGCCATAACCTAAATAATCACCTTCTAAGATAGTAATAGTAGAACTATTATTAATTGGAAGTTTAATAAAGAGCTTTAGGTCATCCTCATGCTGTGCTAACTCAGTGCTATTTAATAATGAAGTAAGAGGAGTCAAATTATTTACTGCAGTAAATAATTTTGGGTCTTTAAATTGCATGTTATTATAACAAGTGTATGTTCGTTCAGCAAGTTCTCCATTAATAGCATCATCATAAGGATATTGTCCATATAATCCGCAACACATTTCAACAGCAGTTTCACTATCTATTGCAATGGTATAATTTTGGAAGAACTTAACAGGCACCATATAAATTTTATAACTTTTTGCATCTTCACCTGAAGTCTTAAATGTTGCTGTATAACTGTCAGAAACTTTAACACTAAGGTCAAGTTCTGGACAAAGTGTATTGCTAAAACAGTTATATAATGACATTAAATTTAATTGTCTAAAATCACGTTGGAATCTTAAGAAATCTCCAAGATATTCATGAGTATATGAGTCATAAATATTATTTTGTATCTTTAAATTTTTAGTATAGTTTTTAATCTTTAAATTATATACATAAGGTTTTGGAACGTAGTCATTTGCATTATTTTTATGGATTTTATCATGTGCTGCTCCAAAATTATGTGTTTCTTTCCAGTCATTTTCAGAGTAAACTGTTGTGCCCTCTCTAATTTCTGGGGTATAAATTTGAATAGTATTACCTTTAATATATGGAATATATCTCATATACTTTGGATATTTAGCTGCACGTTCAGATTTTTTATACTTAATTGTATCTACTCTATAGCTTGACTCTAATATATTAAGTTCAGGAGTAATACTTTTAATTTCTGCAATCTTTGCAGTTAGTTCTTTAATTGTGTTTTTTGCATCATTTATTGATTCAGCAGTTATATTATAATTATCAAAAGCTATTTTTAATGTTACAAAGATTTCTAAGTATACTAATGATAAATTAGCAAAAACTGAATTACAAGTAGAAGTATCTTCTATAAGTTCTGCAGGTAATAACTCTTTACTAGTAGCTTCTGACAATAGTATTTCACTAACTTGTGTAGTTTCTAAGCCAAAAAGGGTCTCAGCTTCAAGTAATAATTCAGATAAAGCTCTTTCATTTAATCAATCTTTAATTCCTTGTAGTCAAGCTGGAGGTTCATCTTCTATAGCAAGGGTTTCTAAAATTGCATTCCAGCTACTAGACCCAGCAGTTCAAAAAGCTTCAATAGTTTCAGGAATAACAGTATCTAAAAATTCATCATTATAGTTAAGTACTTCTATAACTGCATTTTTAGATTCTTCAAGTCTTTCTAATTTTGCAGCTCTATCTGCTGCGCTAGCTAGATATTGTTCATGGTATTTTCTTTGTTCTTCTGTATATACTTTATATTTAGGAAGATTAAAGCTAGCTAGTAATTGCTTAATATAGCCTGCAAAAATATTATCACTATTAAATTTAAACATATATTACCCTCCAGCTATTAAGATGGCATACCACTTCCACCTTCAGTTTTTACAGTTCCTTTAACTTCAACTGGCAATGTATAAGTTCCAGCAGCAAAGTCTTGTAATAGGTGGTAAATTTCTATAATATCACCGCGAACATCTTTTAATTTAGTTTCTTCAGATGAATCAACTGCAGCCGCAGTAGCAGAGTTATTACTATCTGTTGCGCTAGTTAAAGCTGCATTTTGAGCATCTCCACCCTCAGAGTTACCAATTAATGAGCCAGATTCAGAAACAGTAGCGCCACCAGTTGTTCTTAAACCACTACCTGAGCCTCTTGTTACTGCAGATAGCCCATTACCTACACCTAAAGCTTGAAGCATTCCCCAGCCATTTGTAGAATTACTAAGGCTTGCTCCAAGAGTACTCATGCCACCAAACAAGCTACCTGCAAGAGCAGCTGTTCTCATGACATCAGCTACGTTAATAGCTACTGGCATACCACTACCATTAACTAATGGAGTTCCAATATCAATACCGCCAGTTAAATCAGTTAATTTATTTGCAATCTTATAAACTGCGAATAAGCCAGCATTATTTGCAATACCTTCAGCCATTGAATAGTCAAAGTTTTCAAAGGCATTAGACATTAATTCACCAAAAGACATTCTTTCAGTAATAGAACTTGACATGCTTTGTAGTTGACGCATGGCACCAGAATATGTTAATCCATTTCTTGAAACGGATCCTCTTGATCTAGCTAGATTAGCTGCAGCTTTTAAGTCAGAAGCAGTCATACCATAAATGCTTGCCATTTGTTGTTGAACAACTTTACTCTCACCAGCTTCTTGATAAATCTTAGCTAAATAATCAACCATAGAATTCATTAAGTCGTTGGTTGTTTGAGCATTTAATCCATTATTTAGCATGTCAGAAACACTTAAGCCTGCTTGGTTAGCTGCCATAATAACTAAGTTGCCTTGACCACCCTGGGTAATAGCGTCTAGTTGGCCAGCAGCCAATTTACCAAGAACACCGCCTAAGCCTTGAACTGCATTATCAGACATACCAACAGAATACATAGAGCCTAACCATTTTTGGACTTGGTATTCAAATGATAGAGCATTTTCACCAGTCATTAATGACATAGCTTCTTCTAAGCTTCCCTTAATAGAGGTCGCAATACTATTCATGTATTCAGTTGTTTGATACATATTGTTTAAGAAGGAAGTCAAAGCAGACTCCATACCTAAACGACCTGCAGTTGTATCTTGTTGTTGAATACGAACTAATCTCAATAATGTGCCGTTAGCAGCATCAAAAGTAGTTGCGATTTTTCCAGATAACTCTTGTAATATAGCTCTTTGTTCAACGTTAAAAGCAATACCTTTTCCAACAAACTCTTGAACTCTACCAGCAAGAGCACTTTGTTTTACGATGGCAGATGTGCCAGCATAAAGCTTTATATCTTCATTAATATCTTCTCATTTTTTACCATTTAAGCCCTGTAATCTAGTATCAATAGCACTCTTTCTGCCTGCAATTTCATTAATTGCACCATCGAGTTGTTTTACATAATTTCCAAGAGCTTTAGTAGCATCGGCAAAAAATGCTAAACCTTTTTCTGCAGCGTTTGCGTCTCTTTCTTTTCCGTCTTTAACTACCTTAGAAGTTAAAGCATTTCTAATAATACTTGAGAGACCTTTAGAAGTGCCAATACCATAACCAGAATTACCAAAGTTAATTCTACCTTGTTTTTTATTTTGGTTGGCTTCTTTTTTAATTTGTTCTAGTTTTTCTTTTGCAGCTTTTTCTGCATGTTTTTTTCTATAAGCAAATTCTTTATCAATACGCTCTCTATCTTGCTTCATACGTTTTTGAAGCTCAGATTTCTCAAAGCCATATTTTCTTTTAAATAAAGCATCAGAGAGCTTTTGTTCATCTTTTAATCGTTGATTATTTAATTTTTTTAAGGCTGCTACGTCATTCTTGTGAATTTCACCCGCAGCTTTTAAATGGAGGGAGGTATATAAATTAACAATGTCAAATTCTTGGTCCTTGCGCATTTTAGCAAGCTTTTGAGCATTGTTTAATTTAAGTTTCTCTAAAGCTTCAACAGCACTTTTTTCTGAATTAATAGCATCTTTTACGCCCATCATTAAATCAGATAATGCTTGGGCACTATCTGAATTCTGATTAGTATATAATCCTGCCATATTAAGCTCCTCCTATTTACTTAATTATTTTTTATTGCTACGCTGTTGTTGTAGTTCACTGATTGCTCTTTGAGTTGCTTGTTGTTTTTCACCAATACATTCTATTAAATATAAACGTTCTTGATAACTTAAATCTAGAACATCTGTATAGCTAGTATGTGTTTGGTCACTAATATACCAGCACTCTTTAACAATTTCTTTGTATCTTTTAGGGCTATACGGACTTCCATCCCTAGATATTAGTGGGTCTAAAAAACTCTGATCCGAAGCGAAAGGATGTACGTACCTCTCCTCCGCAGTTAGAACAAGTGACATAAACTGTATTATCTAATCCAATACAAGCATTTAGTGCATCTAGATTATTAACAATTTTAGTCATATCTTTTGCTGGAAGCTTATTAATATAAGTTTCTAAATTTGCAGAGTCCATTTTAGTTCCATTAACTTCTTCAATAGCATTTTTTAAGATAAATAATAAATCAAATTCAATGTCTGCACTTTTGAATTTTCTTTTTGCTTCTCTTGTTTGAGATTCAATTTCATCTAAAATTCTAGGTGTTTGAAACTTAATTCTAACTGTATCACCAGAAACTGGTAATGTGAAGGTTCTTAAAGACTCAAATCTTTCTTCATCAAATTCAACTACTTGCAATTGGTCTAAGCTAGTAGTTGCATCAAAGGCTGTAAAACAATGAGGACAGCTAAGAGTCATCTTATAGTCTGGACCATAAGTAACAATTCTTAATTTGTGTAATAAGAATTCATAATCACCTAAACACATATCATAGACATGAATTTTTGGTTTTTCAATCATACAGCCTTCAATAATATCAGCTAATTTTTTAAACTGGGTAGATGAAGGAGAAAGTCTCTTCATTTCATCTCTAGCAGTCATACTTCTTAACTCAATTATTGGATTAATAGCTGTATCATAAATTTTACCTTTTGATGGTAATTCACAGCTTTCTGCAATAGTATAGTTTGTTTGTCTTTCGTCTGCCATATAGTTCTCCTTTACATTATAAACTATGCTCTACGTTCTTCAAAATATTCTTCAAGAATATTTCTTATAAGTGCAGAGACGGTAATTCCTTGTTTTTCAGCATGAGCTTCTAATCTTGCTTTAAGAGGCTTTGTAGTCTCAAAAGTCTGCATGATTTTATCGCTTCTGTCAACTTTCTTTCTTCCCATAGTCTATTTCCTTTCATAAACATTGGCAAATGTTTTTATCATATAATTTAGCATATTATAAGTAATAAATTTATTAAATCTATTTTTAATGATAAAATAAAAACATACCTTATAGGTATGTTTTTTAATCTGTTATTTTAATTAGATTGCATCGTGTTGAGGATACATCATAGCACGGTCATAAACAACTGTGACTCTAAGTTGACGTTTATCTTCACCAGCTTCACGATTGAATTCGTCTTCATCGATTTCTCTAATGAAGCAACCATCGAGAATCCAGTATCTAATTAATTGATAATCTTGTGTGTATTCATAGAGTGTGCAGGTTTTTTTATAATCTTTCATACGTCCGCCTTTACGTGTATGAGGATCATAAGCAAGATATAACCAAGCATATAAGATATCTTTAGTATGTAAGCCAACAACATCATCGATGGTAATTGAACCTTCTTTAAATGTTGGAGTGCTTGCCCACTTAACAACATCATTACCGCGTTTGTATTCTTTAACTTCAACAGAGAAGTTTGGAACACTGGCTTTTGTAACATTTAGTCTAAGAGCTTCTGATGCAGCTTCTTTGTCATATTTGTCATCAGTACCTGGTTCTGCATGTGTATCAAAGTCTGGATGAACAAGGTTATCAAAATCTTTTGCATTGACTTCGAATACGAAGAAATTACTTCTTGCAGCTTCATATTGGCTTAAATTATCCGCAATGTGCCAAGTATTTAATGAGCTATCAACAATGGTTTTATTGTCTGCCATAATAATTTTCTCCTTCTATTATTCTGCTTCAGTTTCATCAAAGCCAATTTCCATGCCTGATAATGAATCTTCAAGATAGATACTAATATCGAAGTCTTCTAAAGCTTCAATTGGAATAATTCTAATCTTAGCAATTAAGAGAGCTTTTTTATCAGTAGCAACTTTAGAAATCTTATAGGCTTTAATGCCTTGATCACCTTGCATTTTTTCAAGTGTTGGACGAATGGCATTTACAAAGTTAACCCATAATCTATCAGAATTTGGATCAAATGTAAATTGTCTTGTAGCGTCGAATAAAATTTGTTTAATTGTGCAGCAGAGTTGTCTAATATTTAAGAAGTGACTAAATCTTAATCCTTTTTTATCTAATAACTCGGATGTTCTATTGCCCCAGAGATAATAGCTGCCTCTTTCATTAAGAACTAAGTTAATAGCTCTATCTGTATAATTATTTGAAACTCTTGGTGCTAAGGTATTAATGGAGATATCACCGAAGTCTTTAGATGTGTGAGTAATGGAGTAAGTAGAAACGCCTCTTGTATAACCAGCAACTGCATACCACTCAGCAAATCTTTGTTGAGCTTTAGCAGCACAAGCTAAATAATGGAATGAACATGGGAATGGGATATTTGTTGGATAAATACCATTTTCACCATAGTCTAAATTATAATAAACTTTTGGAGCAAAAATTGCAGCATATTTACTTGATGGTAATAATTTAGCAGCTTCACCAAAAGCTTGTAAAATAGCACCTTGTGTAGTAGCAGTTTGAATTGCACCAGTAGATTCATCGATATCTAATAAAGCAATACAATCGCCTCTTCCTGTTGGAATATCGGCATTATATGTATCAGCATCTTCAACTGTTGGTTTATCTTCACCGCGATTACAGAACTCAGCAACATCAACCATATTTTGTGCAACAGTCGCACTGTAGTTACCACCAGAGGTTAAATAACGAATACGATAAGTTGTTTTATTCTTTAATGGTTCCCAGAATTCTGGGTCTTCAATGTCAGCTTCAGCAGTCATTACTTTGAAGTAAACAGTATAACCAAGGCCAAGTAATTCCCAAGCAATTTGATTGCCCATATGGTCAACCTTTGCTTTAGCATCACGGCCAACTTTATCTTTTCTAATCGCAAAATAACTTTTTGCAGTTTCTGCACCGACTAAATTACCTTCAGAGTCTCTTACTAAATCTGCTTCAAGATCATCTTTAGAAACAGGACCAATAAATCTCCAAGTTTCAAAAGTGTCTGTACCAGGAATAATGAAAGTTTTAACCTTTAAGTGATTTGTGCCATAGTCGGCATCAAGTGGACTATCAACTTGTTCACCTAAGTAAAAATCAATATCATTACTCTTCTTTTCCCAGTCAGAAGAAACTAATTGTTTACGATATTTTTCAATATTAAATGTTTCGTTATTTGGGTCTAACAATGGTCACATAACTTCTAATTCTGGACCTTCTTCAGTTTGACCTTCTTCAACAGCGAATTTACCAATATATTCTAAAAATTGTTTTTGTGAAGTTAAGACGTAAGTTTTAGAATCATTGTAATAAATGCCAGATTTAATAGCTTCAGCTAAGACATCAGCAGCAGTTTTTGTACCATTTATGACTGCTTTTGGTCTTCCACAAAAGCCAGGAACTAAAACTGAAAAATTTACTGCTAGAGGAATACCAGTTGTAGAGTTATCAAATTCTCTAATAATAGTTTTTGGCATAGTCTATCTCCTTTATAGTTATTATTTTAAATTTTAGTTTTAAAATACTCACTAATCAATTAATTTAGCAAATAATTTTATATTAATCAATTAATTAACCCTTCTTAAAATTGAAGTAAATTGGGTCACTTTCTTCTACTTCTTTAGTAGTTAAATTTTCAGCAACTTCAAATACACTGTAATATTTTGGATCATATACTTCGTTATCATCTGTATAAATTCTCCAGTTGCGTCTATATGGAATATCGTAGAGGAATGCATCTTGAATTTCCATTTGAATAGTCCATCTTGTAAATTGCCCAGTAAATAAACGTTGCGGAATATCACTGGTATCAGAAACAGTATTTAGGATTCTAATATTTGCAATTTGTTCAATATGCTGGTCATTATATGGAACACCTATTTTAATAACCGGGTTATTAATTAATTTGAATAAGAATTGTCTAAGGTATTCAGTAGACTCCTCATATGTTTTTGTAAAAATATCCATTTGATATTGAAGCTTAATTGGAATAACATTCATTTGAACTGTCTCAGCTTCTGTTTGGCTTATTTTAAAGCCATCAAAAGAACGAGGCGCTTTAACATTAAGTAAAAGCTCAATATCATTATTTTTAGAAAGCGCAATTAATGGTAGCTTAACATTTTTATCTCCAGAGTCATCAGCCATTGTCTCAAAAAGTCTTTTTGTTTCATTTGGTTTTAAAATACGTAGCTGAAGATTAGTTGGCATTCATTTTTTAAGCTTAGCTATAATTGCATCATCATAATATTCTAACGCCATATTTAGTCCTTTCTAAGAAATGCCTCTTTTAAAATACTACTACCCGGAGCTTCTAAATTACCGTAGGTAATTAAAGCTGCAAGGTCATCATCTTGTTTGTTATTAAATAAAACAGTGATTGTGCCTGCAAGATTTTTATAGATAGTGCAATTATTTAAAAGTAATAAACTTGCAGTAATTAAATTTAATTGAAAATTTTTCTCTAAATATTTATTTAGTTTAACCTCTGACGGTTTGATCTCGTGTAATAAGATTATCTTTTTTGCATAGCTTCTTATTCTACCAGAAGCTCATGGGGTATTTAAGTCTTGAAGTCTAATATTAAATTGCATAACTATTTAAGTGTATAACTTGTACTTTCTGCAACAAGCTTTGCTTCTACCCCATCAATAACTTTTATAACATCATCTTTGGTCATCTTATTACCTAATAAGTATAAGTTTTTTAAAATTGTAATTTCTTCTGTACCAGACACTATTGCACTATTAATTTTTGCATATTTCTTATAGAGGCTTTCCGCATCAGTTTCTAATAAGAATTTGCTAATTAATACACGTAAATATTTTGCTTGATCAAGTGGTTTTGGATTGGCATGTAATTTACTAATATTATCAATTAAAATACCAAGAGCAGTTGTAGTAAACTTCTTCTCTTTAGAAATACTATCTGGGTCAAGAGTTCTAATAAGATATTCTATTTCAGTAAGAGGTCTAAGTGTTTTACCAATAGCTTTAAATTTATCACTTGCATTTTCTCTTTTAACTTTATCAAATGACATTGATTCATTATAGAGAATTAACCAAAGGAATTGTTCAACTTGAAGGTCATTATCAAATAGGTGTGAACAAATACTTTTAATTTCAGGACTTTCAGCAACGCCCTTAGTAAAAATACTTTCAATTTTAGCTTTTATATTTAGAATAATATTACTATAATATTTAACATATTCCTCGAGCTCAGTACCAGACTTTGTATAAAAATCTTGACAGTATAAGATACAAGCTTTATTAGTTGGGTGAGTTAAATCAGTAGTATTAAAAACTTTATTAACAATACCATTATTAATTGCAACCCAAGCTGCTTCAGTAATATTATAATTCTTTTTAACTAAATATGTTTTTAAGAAAGTAATAAATGGATTTGTTTTATCTGTGAAACCAAGCTTCTCACATTGGTCTCTAAATGTTTTTCCTAGTGCACGAATTCTATCGCCATCTTTTGTTCAGTATTCAGTATAATACTCATCTCAGAATTGATTAGCATCCATACTTTTAAAGCGAGCTTCTCAGTCTGTATCTCTAGCGTGAACTGTTTTACCTGCGTAATTAGCTGCTGCAAATTCTTTTTGAATACTAGCAGCAAGTTTAATAAATAATTCACTATTTTCTTTAATTAACTTAGCATCGCCAGGCTTTGCAATATAGCTATTACAACCCTTAATACAATTAGCTATATCAGTTTCAATAGATAAATTTTGTAAGGTATAAGTACAAGTTGGGTCATCTAATTTATTTGCTTTCGCAAAATCATAAAATTGTTTAACTGCTGTTTCAGCTGCTTCTACATAAGTAAGTAAACGAGCATTTGTTTCTGAATTATTTTCACTAGCAGCATTTGCATTAGTTAAAGCATTAGTAATAGAAGTTAATTTTTTAACCGTTTCTTTAATCTTCTTTAAAGTATCTTTATCAGCAGTATTACTGCTTGCAAGAGCTCTGAGATCACTAAAAGGATTACTAGTAGGTTGATTAAAGAAAACAGAAGTATCAATTTTAACACCCTTAGCAAGTTGTTCAATTTTATTTAATGATGCTAAAACTTTTCCTTTAACATCACCAATATCTTGAGTAAATGCTAATTCACCATCAAGTATTTGAAGGATATTTTCAAATTCAGCAATAGCTTTATCTTTTTGTTTGGTGTCTCTTGGAGTCTTAAAAAGTTTTTTAACTTTATCTAAAAGAGTAGCTGCTGTTTTAATATCAGCAAGCTTTATTTTAGTTAAAGCCGCAGCTTCACTTAAAATATATCTTTCATCTAAAATATATTTTTCATTAAGGATATGTTTAATATTTTCAGCTAATGTATATTTCATATTAGTCATCATCCTCATCGTCAATTAAAAGTGTATTTGTACTATTTGTAAAGTCAGTATGTAAAACTGGCTCATCAATATCTTCATATTCTGGAGCAAGTTCACAAGCAATAGAAGCTGGGTAAACCATAATATTTTGCATAGCAATTACACGGAATACTCTACCTTCTGCATTATCTAGGCCACTTGGAACAATAAATAATGCACCAACTTGTAAATGTGGTAAGTCATAGGGAACGTGAATCATAGAACTATTTTCTTGTAGCTCTGCAACCCAGCCCATTTTTCTTAATGTCTTTTGATCTGGGTGGTCTTGGAAAATACAACCAACAACCATACCAGGATAATAATCTGCATCTAAATCACCGTGCTTATCAAAACGTTTATCTGGTAATGGAGCTTTATAGATACAGTTAATGCCAAGGAGCTTAACCATTTCTTTAAAGTGATTTCTATGTAATTTAATATCTTTATTTAGCAAGATGCCATAGTCATTTGGTTTATCAGACATAGTTTACTCCTTTCATTAGAAATTAAGGCTGGCCGTTTAATTTAGCCAGCCTTTAATATATTAATATATTATTATTTTAAACCTTCAACAAGGTTTTCATTAATTTTATATTTGTAGCCAAAGCTTTCTGTAATAATTTCTTTAGCTTCTGTTAAGCTGCAATTTAATGTAAATGCTTTATCAGCAGAGAAGTCTTTGTTATAGCCTTCAAAGAATAATTTACCTTCACCGTATGTTGGTAAAAATTCAAACATTGTTAATTTTTCTTTACCACTTTTGAAGGAAATTTTACCCTCAACAATTAATCTGCCTTCTTTTAATTCACAGCTTGTAGCAGCAAAGTCAGCAACGTTTTCATAGACTTCAGTTAAGAAATCTTTAACATGTGTATTGAAGCTTTCTTCTTGTAAGTCATCAAAGTCAAATTCTGGGGCGTCTTCAACAGGTTCTTCAGCTTCACCTTCTTCAGGTTTTTCTTCACCGAGTTTTTCCTCGACTACTTCATCAACGACTTCTTGAATTTCTTCTTGTTGTTTTTCAGCTTCTTTTTCATCATTAACTGGGGTAGCTAATTTTTGTGCAACCTCAGTAGCAATTTCTTTGACTTCTTCAACAGTTGTTTCAATTGGTTGTAGCTCTTCAACTGGCTCTTCCTCAGCTGGAACGTCTTCAACTGGTTCTTCTTCAGCTGGAGCTTCTTCTGCTTCATCTGCTTCTTTTAAGTCTTTAACTAACTTAGGAATTTTATTAAGCTCAGCTGGAGCAATTTTGCAACCGTATTTATTTTCTAAATCTTTAATTTCAGACATTTTCCAGCTATCTTTGGATTTAATTTCATCCATCATTTTATTATAGCTATCAAAGTCTTCTTCCAAGCTTTCTCTATATTCTGGATGATCTTCCCAGAATTTTGCAATAGCTTCTTTATCGCCAGACTTGAAGATTTCTTGTTCTTCTGGAGTTAAGTCATCTAATTTTGGACCAACTTGAACAGTATGGAATCTTGAACCTTCTGCTTCGGCATCTTCAGCAATTAATCTATTTGGATTAACTAATGGCTTTTCTGGCATTTCACCTGGTTGAGGATCTTTTGGAAATTCTGGTCTTGGTGCATCGCCTGGTTGAGGCATTTTTGTTGTAATAGGTCTGCCATCTGGGCCTAACTCAATTTTCTTTTCTGGCATTTCACCTGGTAGGTATGTTTTTGGAGCTTCTGGTGTTGGAGCATCACCAGGTTGAATTCTTTCTTCTTCTAAGCTATCTAAGCTATCATTTAAGATTGCTTGGACTTCTTTTTCAGAGATAGGTTTTTTAAATTCTGGGTCATCCATGACTGCATCTAAGTCACCTTCACCAGCTTCAAATAATGCTTTTTGGTCTTCAACTGCTTCATTAAGTGTTAAATTTTCAGAGCCATTTTCAGTTTCATTTTCACTTGGAGCAGCTTCAGAAGCATTTAAGCTTTCATTAGCTTCATCAACTCTAACTACTGTAACATTAGATAATGCTTGTAATTCTTTGCCACCTTCATTAACTTCAATATCTTCATTTGTATAAACAATGAAGTCAAGTTCTTCGTGATTTCTAGCAAAGTTTAGTGGTTTATTGAAATCTGGACCAGTAAATTTAGACATTCTTTTGCAGCCAGCATCTCTAGCTTTTTTAACTAATTCTTGTTCTTTTGCTGCTAGACTACCAGATAAATCGATTAATGCGACTTTTTCTTTTGGTTGTTCAGTTTCTTCTGTTAAAGCTTCTTCAACTGGTTCATCAATTGGAGCTTCCTCAATAGGTGCTTCTTCAACAGCAACTTCTTCAACTGGTTCTTCAGCAACTACTACTTCATTAGCTTCTGGCTCATTTTTAAGAGCATCTGGAAGAGCATCTTGTAAGTCTTGTGTATAAGCATCAAGTCTTCTTTGAATAGCAGCTTTGATTTCTTCATTATCACCAGCTCTCTTTAAAGCCTCTTCTTCTTGTTTGATTTGGCCTTGAAGATAAGCAATATAGTCATTATGAGCTTTTAACTTAGCATCTAAGTCTTTATCAACTTCTTCGTTTAAAGTTGTTTCTTCAGAACCGTTTTCAGTTTCATGTTCTGATGGAGCTTCTTCTGAATTATTTAAAGATTCATTTTTAGAATTTGTATAGGAGTCTAATTCGACTTCTAATTCTTCACCAGTTTCTTTATTTTTATAGAATCTAGCAACAAATGCATCAACGATTTTTTCATCACTATTTAAGAGTTCGTCTCTAACAGCTTTGACATCAGCAGCTTTGCCACTTTCATTCTTAAATTCTTTTTTATCAACAACTTTGTTATCAGCACTTACGCCATAAACAATGTATTTATCTGTCTTTTCCCAAATATCTGGGTTAGCTTTGACTTTTGCAATGTTACCTTTTGGTTTGTCAGATAAGGCATTCCATTTAGCATTGCCTTCTTCATTAAGAGTAAGTTGTTCAGAGCCATTTTCTGTTTCATTTTCAGATGGGGCTTCTTCAGAAGTATTTAATGATTCAGTTTCGACTTCTTCGTTTAAGACTGTTTCACCAGAAGCTTGGAAGGATTCTTCCTTCTTTTCTTCTTCCTCTTCTGGAATTTCTTCTAAATCAAGGTCTAAGTCTAAATCTAAGTCTTCACTACCTTCTTCTTCAGCTGGTTCTTCTTCTGTTGGTTCTTCAGCAACTTCTGTATCAAAGTCAAGGTCTAATTCATTTTCTTCTTCTGGAATTTCATAATTACCAGCTTCTTCATCAGAAACACTATCAACTTTACCAATTAAAGTATAGCCTGATGTGTTACCGCAGTGTTGACAAACTTCATTAATATTAACGACATCTGGGTTTTCTTCTGAATATTCAATATCTTCTTGTTTCTTATAGAAGAGTGTCATACATTGAGGACATTGAATGATATAGCGTCCAACATAAGATTGAAGTAAGTCATCAGCTGTTTCAGCATCAAGGTCAACGATTTTTTCAATTCTAGAAAGTTTAGCTTTAGCAACTTCACCTTCACGGTCATCTTGAGCTTCTTCTAAGGCTTCATTATCGCTAATGTCATAATAGTCTTCAACTAAAACGTCATAGGCTGTCTTTTTATTGAAAGCTTCTTTTAAGTCAGCTCTATTAGCTCTCATACCCTTTTCAGCAACAGGAATTTCAATTTCGTCTAAGGCTTTAAAAGCGGCCTCAAGATCAAATTTCTTTACTTGTTCTTTTTCCATAAGTTCTTTTTAATCTCCTTATATTTACTTTCCCCTAGTCGATTGGGGTAATTAAATTTGAATTCACACGTAATATTTCACGTAATTCTTTTAAGTCAGTATTGCCCTCTTCAAGAAGCTTATCACCATCTTGTGTCCAGAGAGCATTTGATTGTGTAAATCTTGTTCTAATTCTACCTAGTATAATCTTTGTGAAATCAAGACTCATTCTTACTAATATATCTTTCCAATATTCACTTTGAATATCCTCGACAGAATTTAGTTTTGGAATAAATTCAATTGTGATGTAGCCTCCACCGGAAGCCATATTATTGTTGATATATATTTTATGGTTATGTTTATCTTCACGATAAGCTAGGTCAGTAGAAACTGTATTTCTTATTTGAGATAATGTAGTCCAAGATGCTAGATTATAAATATAATCTTGCAAACTATACATTGTTCCAGCATTACTGAAAATCATCCATTGTTGAGCGAACATTGGGTCCATAGTCAATGAATTAGTGGCAGCTTCAGAATTTCCAATTCCGACTGTTCTATAAACTTTAACAATAGAACAATATTCTAAGCCCATTTCATCTAAGTCAATGCAAGACTTAAATGGAACAGTAATGAAGGATGGTTCATCCCAATATCTTTGAAGTTCACGAAGAGCTTTACTAACTACTTGTTTGATAGTAGCATCTTCGATTTCAGTTTCAAGAACATAACCAGTAAGTTCAAGTTTAATCTCGTCAATAACATCTTCTAATTTCATTGAACTTCTCCATTTCTGATTTTGTTTTGTGTCAATTAATTTAGCAAATAAAGAGGTGCTATTAATAAAAAAATAAGCTTATTTAGGCTTATTTTTTAGTATGGTGGGTTGGTCATATTATGTTCTTTTAACCATTTATCCAGGAAGTCTTGTTTTTCCTGGGTCCACTCATTGACCTTAAAGAAATATGACCTTGGCGTAACAGCGGTAGATGAGTGAATTCTATTGCCTCTGAGAAACTTAGTTTCTAGTCATTCTTTAAGTGTTTTTGTTCTATAATGATTTAAGTAAACCTTTTCTTTATCATATCGCATAATATATCTAATTGATGGATATGCACGTCCAGATGGTAAACAGGATTTAAATTTACCATCACCATGACAGCTTTTAAATGCAAGTTCTGGTAAACCGCCTCTAATAATTACTTTACCTAATAAAGAGTTTGGACCTTCACGAGCATCATTATTTATTTTAAAGAATTCATGGACTGGAATAGACATGTCTCTTTCAATAACACCGTCATCTCCAAACATTCTCCACTTAATAGCAATTTGTTCAAAGTTTTTAAACTTATCTTGAGCAAGGAATTCTTTTACATTATTATTACACTCACCACCCAAGTCTAAAAATTCATCAACATCAAAGAATGCACACCAGTCAAAAGTATTTTTATATTCATCATAAAATGACATATACCACTGTGTTTGTGCACTGTGACCAAATTGACCTTGAACATCGACAATAGTAATATAATCCATAATGTCTTTATCAATAAAATTTCTTATATCTGGGTCTTCTGCATTGTTATTATCGTAGATATAGATGTGATCAAAACCTAAATCTAAGTGATAATGACACCACTCATTAATGTAGTTATCTTCACTTCTTGCAATTACACATACTGCTACCTTCATTTTGGGTTCTCCTTTATTTTATTTAAATCAAATTCACCAGCTTCATAACATTCAATAGCTAAGTTTGTATTGTGTCAGAAACGGTAGAAATTTACATCAGCTAAGTTTTGAAATCATGTTGATGGTGAAATATCCATATGACCATACTGTAATGTATACATTAGCTTAAAACAATTTGTATGGTAGATTTCTTTTGGAGGCAAGAATTCTTTCTCAGGATATTTGTGCCAGATAAGCTCAACATACAAGTCATCTTCCATCCCCTCATTTTTTTCAAGCTCTACTTCAACAAGAGGCTCTTTTTCTACTAGCTCTCTAGCTTCTGCAAACAGATTCATTGGTCCACGTGCCATATCATCATGGTGATGCCAGTGATTATCACTTCGTTGGAAGCAGTAGCCACCAGGATGCTTGTCAATTTCTGCCATAAAATCAAGATGCGCAGTATCAGTTTCACACTTAATTTTACAGTCATCGTCCATCCAGATGAGATAGTCATAGTCTAGTTCTAAGAATTTTTCCCTCAAAATTTTTCTGGCTTGCAAAATTCCAAGCTTATCAGGATAATCAAATTTAATAACCTTATTTTTAATTTCAGGTATTTGATAGTCTTGCCAATTTTGAGCTATAATAATAATATCAATGTCTGGCCAAAGTTCATTTAATTGATTAAATAAATTAGTTATAAAAGGAATTCTACGTTTTCGCCAGCTTCATTTTCCTTCTGGCAAATAACTAATAATTCCAATACACTTTTTTAATGCCATTATTTTTTTCCTTTCAAATACTGGTTTATATATGCAAGCTTTTCTGGAGTCTTTTTATTAAGATGCCAGAAATAGTCTAGTCCTCTATACTGAGGAACACGCTGCATCATTACATCAGGAGTCATATATTTTTGGTCTAAAAATTCTTTTAACGTTTTTGTCATGTAATGGTTTACAAAAACTGTTTCAGTTTGTTGATAACTCCCTTGAGGTTTAATGTGCTGTCCCTGAGAACTTAATTGATTTCTTTGCCCTGAAGGGAAACAAGTTATTAGCTGTGTTCCAGCTACACCTGTTCCATAATGAGGTTCAAGTCTACCAATCTCAAGTCCAGCTTTTAAAATATACTTACCAACATTAGAGTGCTCATTTGTAAGCTTTTTCTTGAAAAAATCCATAACGGGTACTGATGTGTCTCTTTCTATAACATCATCATCGCCGTATCATTCTCACATTAGTCTAATTTGCTCAATATGATTAAATTTATCTGTATTAAAGAATTCATGAATATCAGTAATACCAACTAAGAATTCATCAATGTCTAAAAAAGCACACCAATCAAACTTATTATTTTTATAGCAATCTAAGTAGGCTTGGGATAGAATAGCCGTATCATGACGAGCTCTTCAATCTAGTATTGTAATCTTATCTAATAATTCTTTATCGATAAAATCTCCAACATAAGGATAGTCTAGTTCATTATTATCATAAAGATATATATGGTCAAAACCAAGTGCTAAATGATATTTACATCATTCATTAATATATAAATTTTCTCTTTTTGCAATTCCGCAAAGAATAATTGTCATATTAGTCTATCTTATTAATAAAAGCTCTTAAATCACTTGGTAATTTTCTATTTTGTACAATATATTGTGCTAATGCTGAAGTTCTTCTTTCAGCTAATGCTGTTGAGTGATAGGTAGAAGTTACATTAGGTCTTTGAATTCCCTTAATTCCAGCAGGTAATTTAAAATCTAAATTTGGATATTTATTCCATAATAAGGTGGCATAAATAGTATCTTCATGTCCATCATCAGTTCTAATATCTAGTTGCGGGAATGGTTCTTGTTCAATAATATAACGGCTTAACGCACAGAGCCAGAATTCATAGCCTCTGTATGGATGATATGCACTTACACGTTTGCTACTTCTTACAAAGGCAAACCTATCTGGGTGTGCATCAATTATTGCCATGTAGTCTGCTGCAATTTGCGGATCATCACAGGCAATTTTTGTATCATCGTCTAAAGGAATAAGATAGTCATAATCACGCTTTAAAAATTCTTCAAATAAGGCATTACGTGCACCAAGAATTCCAAGTGGTTCATCAAAGTTAATTACTGTAACATTATTAGATGTTTCAGGAATTTGAAAATCTTGCCAATCTTGTGCAATAATTAAAACATCAATATCAGGCCAAAAACCTTCAATTTGTCTTAATAGTTTAGTTATTCCCATTATACGTTCATCACGATGTTCAGGAACAAAATAGCTTACAATACCAATACATTTTTTTAACATAAATTACCTCCAAAGTGTGTCAGTTTTTATTTTATCTTTGTTATAGTCTTTATTTACAACAATATAATCCATACTAATATTAGTATTATTTATAATTATTTGGAAATTAGTTTGATTATTAAACCAGGTAGATGGGAATCCATGTCCCATTAACTGCATAATGTAGTAAACACCGCCGACAGCATGGGTGCACTTAATTCCTTCTGGTGGAAGAAACTCGGCATCTGCATATTTTATATGCAATAGAACAGCATAGATATCATCTTCAAGAGCTTCATTCTTTTCTAAATACATATCTGGTATAAGCTCTTTTTCATAAATAGCTCTACTAATAGCACATAAGTTGAGTGGAGCTTTAATATAATCATCACACTTATGCCAGTGGTCTGCATCATGAATGAAACAAAACATGTCTGGGTGTTCATCAATAGTTTTTAAATATTCATTAGCAACTTCTTGGCTTTCACAGCTAATAATTGCATCATCATCTAACATGATAATATAATCATAATCTGTTTCAGTTAAGAATTTTTCCCTTAATGTATTTCTGGCACCTACAATAGTAAGTGGGTTATCATATTTATAAACAGTAATTTTATTACTTACTTCAGGTAATTGATAATCTTTCCAGTTTTGGGCAACAATTAAGATATCTAAATTTGGCCAAATGCTATTTATTTTTTGAATTAATTGATTAAATCTATTAATTCGTTTGGTTCTTGCAGGTTCTTCTGGAAAATAGCTTGCGATACCAATACATTTTTTAAGTGTTATATCTTGCATTTTTTTCTCGTCTTTCTAAATTATGTTCTGCTAAAAATTTATCTATGTAAGCTTCCTTTTCAGGAGTTTTTTCATTATATTTTCAGAAGTAGTTTAATGTTCTAGTTCTTCCAATAAAGCATGGGTCCTCAGTTAGATATTTATTAACTAAGAATTCCTGCAAGCTTTTAGTAATATAGTGATTTATATAAACGGTCTCGCCTGAATAATCATCAAATGGCTCGATATGTTCGTCTGTACAGCCTTCCTTACTACAAAGTTTGCCTGAGGGTAAACAAGTTCTTAATGGAGTAGTTCTGCTAACAATATGAACACTACTCCATTGAAGACCTAATAAACCACCTTTAACAAAACATTTAACCATTGAACGGTGTTTATATAAAGATCTATCCGCTAATTTAGTAAAGCTTCCAAATACAGGTTGAGTAATATCTCTTTCAATGATATCAGAGTCACCATAAAGCTTTCATAAGATTTTAATTTGCTCTACGTCTTTAAATTTATCCTGAGCTAGAAATTCCTGAACATTGTCAATTCCAATTAAGAATTCATCAATATCGCAAAAAAGCAACCAATCAAATTTATAGTTTCTATAACATTCCATATAACACATTTGCTGGGTTCCCATAATTGTTCAACCAGCTTTTGGAATAATTGTTATTCTATCTTTAAGCTCTTGATCAATAAAATCTCCTACAAAAGGAGTCTTTTTATCATTATTGTCATAGAGATATATATGAGAAAAACCCAAGTTTATATAATAGTGACATCACTCATTAATATATGGGTTTTCATTTTTTGCTATTGCTACTAAGGCTACTTCCATAGTATATTATACAATTTTTATATTAAAAATATAAATAAGTATTTGGTTGACCATCAGCCATTCTTTGTGACTCACGGGTTTCTCTAGTTACTAGAATAAGATTTTCAGAATGAACTATTGGAATTGCTAAATCATAAGTTTTATTAAAATAATTAATAGTATAAGCAATTGAGGTTACTCATTCTTTAAAGTGAAGATTTCCATGTTTTCAATTGCTTTCTTCTAGTTCTTTTCTTCTATTGAAAGGTCAATCAGTCTTAAGACGCCCAGTATAATGAATTGCTTTTATATTTTCAAATGGCATTTTTCTAAAGTTTACTCCATTATTCATTAGCCCGTATTCTGGAGGTATATGTAATTCTATATGCTCTCGTCAGTCTGGGTAGTGAAAATTTAAAACGGCTTGATCATGTCATCCAACACGTTTGTCTAATTTAGGTAAGTTTAAGATAATTTCTCGGCCCTTCCCTGGGTTATTTTTAAAGTCTCAGACAAACATTCCACTACAGAATTTAGAACAGCCTAGTGTATATTTTGTGCTTAGCCTATCACAACTAGGTGCATTGTCTTCAATTGCAGACATATGTGGATAATCAAATACATCATCTATATTTTTAAGTACTTGAACATCAGTATCAATATAGACAATTTTATCAAACATTTTCTCTATATCTGTATTAAGTAATGCAAGTTTAGTAAATGCTTGAAAATAATGTTCACAGGTTTTTGATTTTGTGGTTTTTAATAATTGTGGAGTGAACAATGAGGTGTCTAGCTCAATTAAGTTTAAGCCTACTGTAGATAATATTTTTCTTGTTTGGCTATTAACATTTTTAGTAACGCCACAATAAATTGGGTATTTAGTTTTTACATCTAAAAGATTTTTATATAAGCCAAGTAGCATATATAAATAATAATTACTAGAATTTAGAAATATAAGTCATGCTCTTCTCTCTTCCATAATTACCTCCTAAAAATATAAATAATAATTTGAATTAGACTCAATTTTAGCTTTATTCTCATTATTTTTATGATTAACTGTTGGTTTTTGTTCTTGTTTTATTTCTGGCTGCTTACAGCTATTGTAAATTTCAAATGAGCTTTTTTCTGAAAAATGTGCATAAAATCAGTTATAAACATATGACTGCTCATTATTAAAGTCTTTTATAAACTCAGTATCATTAACACAGGCTATTTGAGATTTATTTAATAGTTCAGTTAATGTAGTCTCAGACTGAATATTAACATGAATACACTGAGAAGTTTTAAAAATATCTTTTTGAATAACTTGGTTATTAGCTTTCATTATTCCTGTATAAATTAAATTACAAAGATTTTTTTTACTCCTAAACTTACTCTCTATTAAGCTTGCTAAAATTTCAGAACTGTGATTATCATAGATTTTAGCTTCAATATCTTTTCGTCTCGCAGTAGGCAAGTGTGAATATTCATAACGATATATTTTTTCTTGACTATGCTTTTTAATAAAGTTATCTGTGTTTAGCATTACTTGATCAAAGACGGTTTTTAGAGGCCTATCATTAAAATCTTTTGTTTTTCAAGAATCAACAGGGGTATTATTAATAAAAAATAGGTCTTCTGGGATAGGTTTTAAAAAATAAAAATCATCATCACATAAAATAAAATTATTGGATAGCTCTTTTATATTTCATAAAAACATTTGTATAGTAAAAATAGAAAATGTTGGTAGTAATTCTTTTGGGATAAATTCATCATGATAAATTATTTTTAATTTTGTATGTTCTCTGTTTAGCCAAGTGGGTACTTGAGAGCTTCTCTGGCAGATGACAAAAACATTATTTACTCAAGGACAGTTTTTTTCAACACATCTAAACCAAAATGGAAATAACCCTCAGTCTCTTGTACGTTCTTCTCCAAAAGCTTGACGATTAGACTTATCCTGTATTCCTGTTTTTATCTCAATATCGGACCAATAATTATAATCTTGTCTTCAATTTTTATCTGAGCTATCTACTCATGTAACTACTAGATCTATTTTATTATTCATATAGGTTATTCCTTAAAATTTAAAAATTCTTCTATAGACATTGATTTATCATCAACATAAAAATCAGCATTTTCTTTCCCAAAAAGTAATTTTGTATATTTTACATTGTGTTTTTTAAGCCAAGTAGCTGTTACACTTTCATATTTATTAATACGTTCTGCTAATGTTTTACAGCTTTTAGCTCCACGAGCTGTAAATAAAATAATAGCTCAGTCATTATCATATAAGGTATTTATTTTATTAATAACATCAGTATTTGGGATAGAGTTTTCAAAATCTCTATTAATTGTAGTTAAAATAGTATCATCAATATCAATTACAAAAGTCTTATACTCATAATTATTAATAAGTTTTTGTTTAATATCTGTAGTACAAATACCCTTAGTACGCTCTAAAAAAACTACCTCAGCATACTTCTCTATTTCAGCAATATCTTTATAGCCTTTATAATCGCTTCCAATTGCAAAAATATCTATGTCACCCTGTTTTAGTCTATTAAATTTATCTTCTTGACTAGTTAAAATAATTACCTCATCAACATATTTAATAGCTTCTAAAATATACTTTCGTTCTTCTGGGCTATTTATTGGTGTCTTTCCATCTGGTTTTGCATTAAGTCCTACAATTAAATAATCACCAAGAGCTTTTGCTCGTTTTAGTAAATTAATATGCCCAAAATGTAGTAAATCAAAAGTTCCTGTAGTAAATACTGTTTTCATAAATTCTCGTATAATTTAGCAAATAGTAAAAAAGAAGTCTTAGTCGACTTCTTTTAAAAACTCTTCTCTCTCTTTTGATAATTTACCATTGGCAAGCATTAATGGGTCATCTATTTCTAAATAATGCTGTCTTAGTTTTTCTTTGTAATGAATTCCGAACTCTTTTAAGCAGAAGCTATCCATTGCATTTCCTCGATGGACTTGCCAGTCCCTAATATGAGGCTTACCTAATAAATCACAAACATTATTAAGTCTTTCTCGACAAGCTTTAACCATTATTGGATCATATTCATTTCCAAATACTTTATCACTATCAGCGCCTGCAATTAAACAGCCTGCCAATAAGTTTCCAGAACCAGATGTTGGGTCTAAAATATATCTATCAGCTAAAGTTTCAACTGGGTAGCTTTCTATCATTTGAATAGTTAGTTCAGCAGAAGTAAAAAACTGCCCGAGTTTATCTCGAACATCTTTTGGGCTATCAGCATACATCTTATCTTTAAAATTATGATATTCAGCCCTAATTGCGTCTTTTACTTCTTCACTTAGTTTCATTATAAACTTTCTGCTACCTTACAAATTTCGATTTCTTTATTTGTTAATGTCATTCCAGAAATACGAGAGAAAATAATATTTTGACTTACATTGCTTAAACCAATAGCATTAAACATATCTGCTAAAGATTTAAGACCATTATAATCTATATCTGCAAATAAATTTTTAAGTCCCCAGCCTTCTGGAAGTGCTGTAAACAATAGTCTCATAAAGCATAAGCCATGTTGACTTATTAATATCTTTTTAAATGATGTGCAACCTTTAATAAAAGCTGCTGGAATATCACTGCCTGTTGTAATATTTTGTTTTAAAATATTAAATCTAATAGCATCTGTCCAATTAGTTCTATCTTTTGCCATAACTGCATAATAACCATGAGCAATGTCAAAGCTACCTGAATTAAACATAAATAAGTTTTCATCATAAGTAACATCTGTTTTACGTCTTGTTAACTTAGATAAACTGAATTCTAATGGAGTATTATTGACATTAACTTTTAAAATATATTCTTTTAATGCTTCATATAATTCTGGGTCAGCAGTTAAATGTAATAAAATTCTTGCTTCAATTTCAGATAAATTATTTTTCTCTTTTTGAAGTCTAGAAAGAACAATTACTTGTTCAGCATCTGGAATACTATAAATAGGATAAATAATTGGCTTAAATGTTGGATCAAGATATTTATATAAGTCATTTTCAAAGTAGTCATTACCTGGCTCTAAATTGTAGAAGGTATCATAATTAATATCTTTAACAATAGTTTTTGTAATTCTAGCACCATCTACACCAAAAGGAGGATTACTGATAACTTCTAAGTCATCTGGTAAAGTAATATCCTCTTTTAATTTATTAAGCTCTTCTACCATGTAATTTCCTAACTCCTTTACATCTTCAACTAATTTACCTTGAATATTTGGTGCAACGAAATCTTTATTTATTATACGATATGGGATTTCATCATATTCAAGTCTATCTAAATATCTTTTTTCAAAGTTATGTAATAATAGTTTAGGTTTATTAGTAAGTGGGATTTGTTTCAAAACTTCTTTTGGAACAATGTGCTTAGCATTGAATTTTTTAATATCTGCCCAAATCTTTGAGCAGTGAGCACCATTACCAATAGTTTTATTATAACCAGTTTTATAAGCATCAAACTTTTCAATTAAAACAGCCTCACGATACCAAAGTAAATTTGTAGTTGCTTCAGGTAAAGCTTCTAATACTTCATAATCAAAGGCTTCCCAACCATATTTTTGAATAGCAGCATCAATACCATCAGTTGCTTTATCTGGCTTATCAATATGCTCATCAATACGATCAACTATACAGATACTTTGGCCAATATAAGGTTTACTAGTTGCTTTGTGAGTAATTTTGTAGACACCTGGAAATTGTCCACCCTGTTGATTTAATTGTTTTCTAAGGTCTTCTCTGGTCATAATATAATCCTCTATTATATTATACAGTGTATTTCAAGCTATTTTTACATTTTTTTATAAATAAAAAAGATGCTCCGAAGAGCACCTTTTTATAATAAGTTATCTCGTTAGTCTAAGACTATGGACGATATTGATATTCGTCAGCGAAACCACCGTCGATGTGACCAGCGACTAAGAGGCTCTTATTGAGTAAGGCTTTGGAATACCATGTGGAGAAGCCTTGAGCTAAACCACCGTCTGGTGTGCCGAGTAATTGTGTTGGGACGATAGCCATGTATGGAGCGTAGACACCAGCAGAGCTCATCATATCGGAACCGTTTAAACCTAAGAAGAAGTCGCCAGAAGCAAGAGCTGGGGAGACGTAGATGTTAAGACCATCTAATTCACCAACTTTGTAAGGACCATTCATCTTAGCATTCTTAACAGCTGTGAAACCGTTGACGAATCTTAAGACTGGGAGGACATCAGCAGCGATGACCATGTAGTTAGGATGGAATTTCTTTGTTCTGTTATAGATGATAGCTTTTGCTTCTT
>Ga0310690_10000778_pt1 | contig 63416 bp, 42 predicted proteins | sample AusTroGonzalo_MG_2_FD_207661 | JGI IMG/M metagenome (GOLD analysis project Ga0310690, IMG submission 207661) | Bovine rumen microbial communities from tropical cattle in Woodstock, Queensland, Australia - Gonzalo_04 (v2) (version 2) | ecosystem: Host-associated > Mammals > Digestive system >... | reverse complement strand
GAGACGGTGGTGACGACGAGGCGACCGTCGGCATCGACGGCGGAGAGGATCATGCCTTGCGACTCGATACCCATCATCTTACGCGGCGGGAAATTAGCGATAAAGAGCACTTGTTTGCCGATGAGCACCGACGGATCGGGATAACTCTGTGCGATACCGCTTAATATCGTGCGCCCGCCCATGCCGTCGTCCAATGTGAACTGCAGCAGACGCTCGGATTTCTTGACGGGCTGGCAGTCGAGTACAGTTGCTACACGGATGTCATTTTTCTCGAATTCATCGAAAGAATTCGGCTCTTTGACAGGCTCCGGTCGCCAGTTCTTGAGTGCCTCGGCTTTGGCAGCCTCTTCGTTCTCTGCTTTGATACGCGCCAGACGGTCGAGTTGCGCCTGAATAGCGCTGTCTTCTATCTTCTCAAAGAGGAGGGATACTTCACCCAGTTGTTGTCCTTCGGCGAGCATGTCGATACGACCCAGATCTTCCCATCCGAACGCTTTGTCGAGTTGCAACATCGCGCGTAATTTCTCCGATGAAAACGGGAGAAACGGCTCAAAAGCAATCGCTAAGTTAGCGGCGATTTGGAGCGCCAGATGAAGCACGGCAGCCGTACGGTTCATATCGGTTTTGGCAAGTTTCCAAGGCTCGGTATCTGCCAAGTATTTATTTCCGATACGCGCCAGGTTCATTGCCTCTTTCTGTGCATCGCGGAATCGGAAATTATTGAGCAAGTCTTCGAGCGTCGCTTTGACATTCTTGAATTCCTCGATAGTCTCTTTGTCGTAGTCCGTCAACTCTCCGCACGCGGGTACGCGCCCTTCAAAATATTTATTTGTTAGCACGAGCGCGCGGTTGATAAAGTTACCATAGATAGCAACTAACTCATTGTTGTTACGCGCCTGAAAATCCGCCCAAGTGAAGTCATTGTCCTTCGTCTCCGGTGCGTTGGCTGTCAGTACATAGCGCAGCACGTCTTGTTTGCCGGGGAAATCATCGAGGTACTCATTGAGCCATACTGCCCAGTTGCGTGAAGTGGAGATCTTATCGCCCTCGAGGTTCAGGAACTCATTACTCGGCACGTTATCCGGCAGGTTATAACCCTGCGCTTTGAGCATCGCAGGGAAGACGATACAGTGGAAAACGATGTTATCTTTTCCGATGAAATGGATCATTCTTGTCGATTCATCTTTCCACCATTTCTTCCAATCGCCGTATTTAGCCGGTTCTTTCTCGCATAGTTCAATCGTATTGGATATATACCCGATCGGGGCGTCGAACCATACATAGAGCACTTTGCCTTCTGCACCTTCTACCGGCACAGGGATGCCCCAATCGAGGTCACGGGTCACGGCACGCGGTTTGAGTCCGCCATCCAACCAACTCTTACACTGCCCATAGACGTTCGGACGCCATTCTTTATGGTTATTGAGGATCCAATCCTCGAGCCATGCCTGATATTTATCGAGCGGCAGGTACCAGTGTTTGGTCTCTTTCTTAGCGAGTGCATTGCCCGTCTCGGCGTTGTACGGATTGATCAACTCATCCGGCGAGAGCGTAGCACCGCATTTCTCGCATTGGTCACCGTACGCGCCCATCGAGTGACAACGCGGACACTCACCGCGGATGTTACGGTCGGTCAGGAAATGCCCTGTCTCGGGGTCATAGAACTGCTCGGATGTTTCTTCCACGAACTGACCGGCATCGTACATGGCGCGGAAATAATCCGCTGCGAAACGATGATGGATGTCGGATGTCGTACGCGAGTAGATGTCGAAACTTACGCCGAAGTCCGCGAACGAACGCTTGATGAGCGAATGATAGCGATCGACCACTTGTTGGGTTGTTATTCCTTCTTTACGTGCGCGGATAGTAACCGGAACACCGTGTTCATCACTACCGCAAACGAACAAAACTTCTTGTCCCTTGAGTCGCAGATAACGGGCATAAATGTCCGCGGGAACGTACACTCCTGCGAGATGTCCGATATGCACCGGACCGTTCGCATAAGGGAGCGCTGCTGTGATTAAAGTGCGATTAAATGCCATATTTTGTGTAAATTTTATACTAAATTATAAAAAATAATCAAATTTATTTGCGTATGTCAAAAAAAAGCAGTACTTTTGCGTCCGCATTTTGGAGTACTCTGTGCAAATCGGGTGCAAAGGTACTATAAAAAATCCAAATATGCAAATAAAACGTGAAAAATACAACTAATTTGGTGAAAAAAACTCTATCATACTGGTTTTTGGTCTTCGCAATGCTCTGTTTCGGCACTGTAAATGCGAAGGTAAACAATTATGTCGGTGCGTTTGTCAATATAGGCGAATGGTCGCTTTTGCCGTCGGGAAGTGATTATAAAGCGAGTTTGGGTGTCGCCGGAGGCGGAGGATTTGTGTATGAGTTACAGGCTTGCTCTAAATACAAAGACCCGGCGCAGTTCTTGTTCCAAGTAGGCGTAGGAGCGACGGGAGGTATGACCTCTTTCAGGCAAAGTAATGAGGCAACGGCGGTGTTGAAGGACCAGTTCGATCTGGAAGGCGAGCGATTCGATTATGTCTATGATTTGAAAAACCGTCATGACGAGTACCGCGATGTAGCGTTGCAGATTCCGCTGATGATCGGTATGCAGTATGGTAAGTTCTATCTGCTGGCCGGAGCAAAAGTATATTCGCATATCTATACCAAATCCCGTTCTACGGGTCTGCTCAATACGTATGGTCGGTACGAAGATTTTGATGATTTTACCGGCATGCCGGAGTACCAGTTCTTCTCGGATATACAGCTTCCTCTTGCGGGTCAGAAAAGTCCGAAGACGAGTCTTAAGTTGGATATAGACGCCACTTTGGAGATAGGCGGTCGGTTGGGTCTGGTAGCGGACGGAGCGGGTTTCGATGTACCGAAACGGAATATCGAATATCGTCTGGCGGGATTCGTTGACTATGGTCTGTTGGACATCCATTATTCGCTGGACAAGCCGCAGTTGGGAACCTTGGACGGAAACGGTGCTACGGTGCCTCTGGAGGGCAACCTCAGCTATAACAGCGGTGCTACCTATCCGGTTTATAACACCGAATCGATGATTCAGAACTTAGTGCTGACGGATATCATGTCCACTAAGGGTTTTGCGAGCAAGGTGAATAACCTCGTTGTGGGAGTCAAGTTCACGATCATGTTCCGTTTGCCGGAACCGAAACGATGCGTGATGTGTGCTGACGGTTATGTGAGCTCAGCCCGCAGTGGAGGCAGTAGCCGAGGAATGAAGTACGAGGAATAACTCATCTTCGGTCACTTCCCGAATCTTGCCTTCTGCAGCTACCGATATATGTCCGGTCTCTTCCGACACCACGATACATGTGGCGTCGGATTTTTCTGTTAGGCCCAGTGCGGCGCGGTGACGCAGACCGTAGTGCTGCGGGATGGTCTGATCTTTGCTGACGGGCAGGATACATGCGGCAGCCAGCATCTTAGCGTCGCGGATGACGAGTGCACCGTCGTGGAGCGGGGTGTTCTTAAAGAATATATTCTCTATCAAGCGCGCCGACACGTTGGCATCAAGCCGTTCACCTGTATCTACTATCTCTTTGAGACTACCTCCCCCGGCGAGCACGATGAGAGCGCCGGTTTTGGTGGACGCCATATGCCGGCAAGCCTGGGTGATCTCGAGGATCTGTTGCCGCGCACGCGTGTCCTCTTCTGCCTCTTTGGGACGGAAGATTTGGAAGGACGAGAAGCGCGATCCTACGCGGTAGAAGAACATACGTATCTCTTCCTGGAAGATGACGATGAGGGCGATCGCACCGACGGATATGATGCGGTCAAAGAGTGCGCCGGTGAGGTCCAGTTGGAAGACGAACGACACGAGGAACCATACCAGGATAAACGCCAATATACCCCAGAACAGGTTCGAGGCGCCCGTCCGACGAAGTAGGCGGTACGTGTAATAGAGGATGCCGGCTACAAGCAGGATATCCACTACATCTTTGAATCCGAAAGAGAAAGCAAGGAAGTGCATATTGTAATGGTTATTGGTGATTGGTTATTGGTGATAGTTCATTAAATAATCGGACAGTCTGTCGAGTCTCTTTGACATCGTGTGTGCGGAGAATCGTGGCACCATGCTCGAGGGCGTACAGTTGCAGCGCCTGCGTGGGCGTTAGACAGGTGTCCGGCGTCAGACCAAGCGGTTTCCAGATCATCGACTTGCGGCTGAGACCTACGAGGATCGGTCGGTTGTACGCCTTCAGTTCATCCATGCGCCTCAGGCACTCGTAGTCTTGTTCCACTCCGCCGCAGAACCCAAAGCCCGGGTCGAGAATCAATTCTATCCCCGCCAATGGCGACAGGTCCTTCAGTAGCGCATAATCGCCCCGCAGCGTCCATATATAGGGAACGCGATACCTGCGCACCACTCCGTACATCGCTTCGCAACCGCCGGAGATATCGTTGATGATGAGCGGCCCGAACTGTTCCAGTGCCCGACGGGCTATCTCGGGTCGGAAAGTGTCCACCGACAATTGGGCATCGGGCAGGGCTTGACGGAGTGCATGGAGAGCGGGTTCGAGACGTCGCCATTCTTCGTTTTCGGACACCGGCGTACTACCCGGACGAGTGGAGCAAGCTCCTATATCGAGTATGTCTGCGCCATCAGACAAAGCAGCACGTGCCCAAGCGATCACTTGGTGTTCATTCGCCAACCTCGAAGAAGCGTAAAAACTGTCGGGTGTGACGTTCCCAATTGCCATAATTTGCCGTTTCACGGTGCAAAAGTACAAAAAAAATTGCAAATATGCAAAAAAAAGTAACAAAAATTTGCATATGTGCGAAAAAAGTTGTACTTTTGCAGGCTGAAATGTGTATAGGATAAAAAATATCTATATTTTATATATGAAAAAAGTAGTTAATTATCTATTGATTGTTACTGTAGTATTGGGTGCAGTATCGTGCAAGCAGCGCGAGTTGAACACCCGCGTTAGTAACACAACGGGCTGGAACTATTTCGACAGGAAGACGACCAATTTCCAAGCCAATGAAGGCGTGGGAAATGTGAATCCGATCGGTATGGTGCCTATTCAGGGTGGATCGTTTACGGTGGGAGAGAAAGACGAGTTCGTTACTTCGCCGCGTAATAACGAGGTCCGTACGCTGACGGTTAGTTCGTTCTACATGGACAAATACGAGGTGACGAACCTGAACTGGAACGAATATCTGCATTGGTTAGAGTTCGTTTTCGGCGGTGTGGCTCCTGAGTTGGTTGACCAGGCTCGTCCGGACCATAAGGTATGGCGCGAGGACTTGGCGTACAATGATCCGTACGAGGACAACTACTTCGAGCACCCTGCGTTCTCCTTCTATCCGATTGTAGGTGTGACCTGGGAGCAGGCGATGGCGTATTGTCAATGGCGTACCGACCGTGTAAACGAGATGGCGCTGATCAATGCCGGAGCGATCAATATCCCTGCGTTCGCGGACTTGCAACCGACCGATGATGAGGCTTACAAGGACGAGTGGGAGCAGCAGACGGGGTATGAGATGTACTCGTTCGAAGAGGTAAGCCCGGAGGATCCGGAGCAGACGGTAACGATGTACCGTCCGAGTTACGAGTGGATCCGCGATAAGTTTGTATTCAATACCGACAAATACTTAATGGATGATAGTTATGTTCCCGAGTACGGTCGCAAGCCGAAGCTGGACAGTTATGGAGCAGAGCGCAAAGTGAACATCGCCGATGGAATCTTCGTGACGGGTTACCGCCTGCCGACGGAGACCGAGTGGGAGTTCGCCGCTTATGCGCCGGTAGCAGGCGAAGACGGTTTGACGATCGAGGGTAAGGTTTACCCGTGGAGCGGTTATCACCCGCGCGATATGACGAAAAAGAACCTCGGTCAGATGCAGGCTAACTTCGTTCGCGGACGAGGCGACATGATGGGTGTGAGCGGTGCGCTGAATGATGCGTATGTGATCACCAACCCGGTGGATGCTTTCTATCCCAACGATTTCGGTCTGTATAACATGGCGGGTAACGTGAACGAATGGATCATGGATGTATATCGCGAGACGACCTATCAGGAGACCAGTGAGTACAACTCCTATCGTGGTAATATATACAGCCATCCGGTACTGGATGAGAACGGTAAGTTCGAGATGGACTCCGTAGGTTGCATCAAGATTACCTGGGGTAAGGAAGATGATAAGCGTGACGTGCTGGATGGTGATTTCGCCAGCTTGATCGAGACCGACTATCCGCTGGATACCGTAGGCGTTGCGAACCTGACAGAGGTGAAGGTTGACCCGACCGACATCCTTGCTCCGCGTGTAACGAAGAAGAGTCGCGTGTATAAAGGTGGTTCGTGGGCTGACCGTATTTACTGGCTCAACCCGTCCAACCGTCGTTATCTGGACCAAGACAAGGCTTCTGACAAGATCGGTTTCCGCTGCGCGATGAGTACGCTGGGTGACCAGATCCCCGGAACGCCGGTTAGAAGATAGTTTAGTGTTTAGAGTTTAGTGTTTAGAGAAATATGAATTTTCCTATAGATATTCGCTATACGAGCGAGCATGAATGGATTCGCGTAGAGGGCGATGAGGCTTATGTAGGCATCACGGACTATGCGCAGAGTGAGTTAGGCGAGATCGTGTTTATCGATGTGCCGACGGTAGGTGAAACCGTAGGCCAGGGTGAAGTGTTTGGTAGCGTAGAAGCCGTTAAGACGGTGAGTGACCTCAATATGCCTGTTACGGGCGAGGTGCTGGAAGTCAACGGTGCGCTCGATGCACAACCGGAGTTGGTGAACAACGACCCGTACGGCGAGGGCTGGATCATCAAGATCAGCGTCAAAGATGCCGCTGAACTTGACAGCCTCATGGACGCCAAAGCTTATCAGGCTATCCTGTAATTCCTTTCTCCTTATAAAATACGCTTGCACGCACACGCGTGTAGGCGTATTTTATATCATTTTGTAAAGTAGAGTTTGCAAAATATAATAATTTGTCACTTTTTTTGAGAAATTGTTGCATGAATGCCGAAATTATAGTAATTTTGTGCGCTAAAATGTACATTTAGGATGGTTTGTCCGCGGACGATATATAAAATAGGGTATCGCTATGTGCGCATAAGCATGCTGCTGTTGCTCTTGCTGAGCAGCGTTTCGTTGTCTATGCGTGGGGAGCACTATATCCGTCTGAATGCGGATTTCTCGTACGCGCGCGATTTCGCGGGTAAGGGCGTGAGCGCTACTCCTATAGGTTCGGAGACCTCGCTGGATGCAGCGCAGGCATGGATCGGTGCGGGAACGGTTGAACCGCTCTCTAAGTCGAACGGTTTTGCACCGGCTATCGGTGTGGGATACCGCTTCAAACATAAGATCCTGATTGTGGATGCCGGCATGGGTTGCGAGTACCGCATGCGTTTCAATGGTTTGGATTCGCTGGCTGGTGTGAAAGCCGAACATATAGATGATTGGGGTGAGCCGTATATCGGTACGCACTCATGGACGAACCGCAGTACGAAATGGCAGAATGTCGGTATCCAAGTGCCGGTGATGGCAGGTGTGGAGATCAAGCGTTTCTATGTGCTGGCAGGAATCAAAGCCAATGTGGATCTTTGGGGCACAACGCGGGAGAAAGGAGCATACACGATGACCGGTAAGTACGTTCGGTTCATGGATGAGTTGGAAGATGTGCCGGGGCATGGACTTGTGAGCAATGAAGCGTATGAGATGCCGGCAAAAAAGATCGGTCTTTGGTGGGACATACGTGCTTGTGTGGACCTCGGTTATTGCATCTACGGCGACGGCGCGAATAAAAACAAGAAGCAGAAGATCCAGCCGCGGTATTATGTAGGCGCTTTTGCGGAGTATAGTTTTCTCGGCGGTAACAAGCAGTACTTGCCTTTGCTGGCCGGTGTGCGTCTGACCGTCTTGCTGCCGCTGCAGGAGAGTAAGGAATGTATGTGTTGGGGATATTAATGAACAAACGGATATACATAGTATGGCTTTTAGCTATTAGCTTTTGGCTTTTAGCTGAAAAGGCTTTCGGAGCTGCTATCACAACAGCGGATCTGCCGTATCTGTGTGACTTTGAAGATGAGACAGAGAATGCTAATTGGAAACTTAATCCCGGAGTAGAAGGAATCATTACGGAAAACCGTTGGGTGATTGGAGATGCTTTAGCTTATACAGGGCGGAAATCTATGTACGTGTCGGGAGACGGCGGTGTAAGTTCGGAATATGCAGCAACGAACAATATGCTTCTGGCGTACCGCGATATAACGCTGGATCAAGGAGACTATGATATTGCTTATGATTGGAACGGTACGGGATACAGAGACGGGAAGAAGTTGAAGGGTTATCTCAAAGTGTTGCTGGTTAACCGTGCGGAAGGAGATTTGTCGTGCGCAGGAAACAATTCGGAACCCCAATGGGTTAGTACCGCCAAACTGCAACTGATGGGCGAAGATACGGTGTTGGTGGACGGCGATACATGGTATCATGTACAAACACGTTTCACCATTACAAGAGCCTATGCCAACAAACCGAATACGCGACTTTTGTTTGTATGGATCAACACGGATGTGACCGTAAAAGACAGTATTACTTCCATTGCCATTGATAATCTTCAGTTAGCGAAAGCATCCCAAAACGGTTATCCGGAAAATATCCATGTTACAACCAGTTTGGGAACCTCGACTGTCAGTTGGGAGGGACAAGCAGATGAATACGAAGTACTATATCGTAAAAAAACGGATAACGAATTTACCTCTATACCGGCAGATGGAAATTCAGTAACAATGCCGAATGTAGAGTATGGCGCTTATGAATTTTGGATATGCTCTATTAACGGGGAGGAAAAGACTATTTATTCTGTTTTCCCAACGGTCTATTTATATGAAACCGACTGTTTCGATGCATTGAATATGTACAATGCCGAATTTGAATACGGTACGTGGAAATACTTGCGTACGCAGGGCATACAAAAGGAAATCAAAGGAACAAAGCGTGTGGACTATGGTCCCGGCGATATACGCAGCCGTCACACGACACACTTTGATACCACGGAGATAGATCCGCGAACGATAGTCAAACAGGGATTGGATACGATTGCTTATCTAAAGACTATTCCGAACAATCAATATGGTTCGGTGCGTTTGGGAAACTGGAATAGCGGTTATGAATATGAGTCGATCACGTTCCATTATACGGTAGAGTCTCAATCGATGGCTGTATTATTGATTCACTATGCAATGGTATTGGAGAATCCTGATCATCAGGCCGAAGAGCAACCGCGTTTCACCCTGGAAGTGCTGAACGAAGCAGGCGATTCGATAGATACCAAATGTGCTAATGTTGACTTCCATGCTCCTTCTCCAAAGGAATGGGAAGACCCTGAAGTGCAAGCACTTTGGCATGTCAGCAAATGGGAAGAGACTAAAAATGGTAAAGGTACTACTTCTCATACTGTGAATTGGCAAGATTGGAAGACTATTGGTATCAGTATGGAAGACTATGTAGGTCAGACGCTGACTATTCGGTTGACTACGTATGACTGCGCTCAGGGAGGACACTTTGGTTATGCCTATTTCACGCTTAGTTGTGAGCGTAGCGATGTGGATGGTTTGCCTTGGGGTGAGGGTTCTACTACCCGTATGTTCACCGCTCCGGAAGGATTCGACTATGCATGGTTCAACCGCGACGATGTACTCTTCACGGACACGCTGTCCAAAGACCGTTTCTTCTATGTTCAGGAGTCGGATACGAATACCTATATGTGCCATGTGACCTATCCTACCAATAAGGAATGCGGATACTGGTTCGATGCCAGCGCCAAGCCGCATAACCCCAAAGCGGAGATGGAACTGCAATGGGAGCCGAAAGACTGCCAAAACGGCTACCGCTGGTGGAACAGATGTCACGTTATGTTGACGAATCAAGAGACGGGAGAGATAGAGGACCGGTACGACAAGCATCTGGAGTCCTGCTTCTTGATTATGGAAGACGGAACGGAGCAGCCTGTCGGATATGTGGATGAAGGTACGTTAGTGCCGATGCCCGATGAAGGAGGAATACTGCATTACGGAATTCGGACAGGTATCTATGTGAATGACAAGCTCTATGCCGATACGGCTTGGTACGAGTTTGAGATACCGGCTATTGGTCCGATAGAGACCAACTTGTTTGATTCTATTTGCCGCGGTGAAGAGGTCTTCTTCCCGATGGATTCGATTTCGAAGCGTACCGAACCGGGTATCTATTACGATAGCCTAATATCGGAGGTCACGGGTTGCGACAGCGTGGTGCTCTTCCATCTACATGTGCATGAGCCGAAACTGGCAATGGTCTATGACACGCTCTGTATGGGAGGCAAATATACATTTGGCAACAGGACCATCACTACCGCAGGTATCTATACGGGCTTGTTCGTGAGCCAAGAGACGGGTTGCGACAGTATAGCCACGCTGCATCTCTATCAGGCGCCATCCCCGAAGGTGTCCATTCGCGAACGGCAGTTATGTGCTGATTGGCCGGTTATCTTCGCAGTGGAGAACAGCCTCTATGTAGATAGTATGCATATTCACGTCGAAGGCACACGCGATACGACGGAATGGTTGCGTCGTGGAGATGCCGATGTGGTGGTTAAATTGGAGAATAAGGATGTGGGATACCATAATGCAATAGTGTATTTCTACCAGCCTTGGTGCGAGACCGTTTGGACGGATACGCTGACCTTCGGAATCACCTTGGCGAGCGAGAACCTGATTGAGTTGCACTGGGACGATATGCTCACTTTCCTTGCGCCGGACATTAACGGTGGTTTGACCTTTACCTCGTACCAATGGTACCAAGAGGGACTAGCGATAGAAGGAGCTACCAAATCGTATTATTATGATCCGAATATGCAGTCGGATACCGAATATACCGTTTGTGTGACCACGGAGGATGGTGTAGAACTGTGGGTTTGCCCGTTCACGCCGGCTGATGTAGATCCGAGAAGACAGGGTCTGGAGTTCACCGAGACCGGCACTCCTGCCCGCAAAGTGATTCGTAACGGTCAACTGCTGATCATCACCAACGGTCATACCTATACGGCTCAAGGACAATTGATACAATGATGAAAAAAATACTATACATAGGAATGATGCTGCTGCCAAGCGTGATGCTGTCAGCGCAGACGCACGCATACTACTGCGATTTTGAAGACGAGGCAGAGAATGCAAACTGGAATCTGAATATACCGAGAGAAACCGGATATAGTTGGTCTAATTCCTGGTATGTCGGAGGAGCTGTTTATTCATTGGGAACACACTCAATGTATATCTCTGCGGATGGAGGGGTAACACCGAGGTATACCAATAAAGAGTCCCGTATCATAATCGCATGGCGTGAGATGACTTTAGCCCCCGGGCGTTATGACTTGGCATTCGATTGGATGTGTAGCGGGGACTCGGCGCGAGCCACAATGCTTGTTGCGTGGGTTCCGGAGAATTATTTTGACAAAATGGAATGTCAACTGAATAATAATTATAGTGCAGCGAAATGGATTGCAGATAATATGTTAACTTTCGGGAACGACGGTTTATTGACGGGTGGTTCGGTATGGACACACGCAGTAGATACTGTTTATTCCGATGGTAACCCGCATCGTTTAGTCTATTTGTTTGTAACGAGTAGTGCTGCCCAAATGATTCAACCGGGTGCGTGTGTGGATAATATTCAACTATGCCGCAATAATTGCGGAGAACCGACAGATATGCGTGTCAAAATGTCGGGCTTAAGTGCCTATTTGACATGGAATTCACCGGCTGAGAGTTTTAATCTGCGGATGCATCGCATGGGCGAAAATACAGCATCTATTGTGAGTGGCATTAAGAAAAAGGAATTGTCTGCTACACTGCAAGAAGGCGTATATGACATTCAGATTCAAGTGGTTTGTCAAGGCGATACGAGTGTGTGGTACAATTTCCCGACTGCTTTTGTATATGACACTAAATATTTTGACTACTTAGAATTGACAGACGATCGTTGTTCGTTCTCTGAATCAACGGCGGCAGACTATCATAAAAACGATGAGTTGCTTAAACCCGGTCGTATAGACTATGGTTTTACCTCTATGTGGAGTCGCCATACTATTCATTATCATCCCGACGAATACGATATGCGTACCTATGGCAGTTATGACAGCGACGGCAATCCGGTAGCACCGCTGAAGACCGTGCCGAGCGGTGCCATCGCTTCCGTACGTATCGGTAGTTGGGAAGAGTGGGCTCGTGTAGCACGGGTAGAATATAATTTTAAAGTGGATGCCCAAGAGGCCAGCGTGCTGATGCTCCAATATGCCATGGTACTACAGTCATCCGGTCACGAAGAGGCAGCCCGTCCGCGTCTGACTATCGATATCGTGGATGTGGCGACAGGCAAACCTCTCAGCCCTTGTACGACGGTTGATCTGGCGGCACATACAAGTGGTGAAGGTTGGTATCGCGTACCGGTGAACGGACCTAAAGGAAAAGAAACAGATCAAGATGTATGTTGGCGCGATTGGACAACGCTTGGACTCAACCTTGCCGATTACGACAAGAAACAAGTGAAGGTGAAAATAACTGTTTATGGTTGTACGGCCGAGATCCACTATGGCTATGCGTACTTCACGCTCACCTGTACCTCCGGTCAGATTCAAGGACTCCAGTGCGGCTGGACGCCAACGAATGAGTTCATTGCGCCGGAAGGATTCAACTACCGCTGGTATATGCAGGAGAACCCGAATCAGACGCTCTCCCGCGAACGTATCTATCCGGTTGATTACCGCGATACGCGCGATTATGCCGTGGATGTGACCTATAAGTCAAATGACCAATGCGGATTCACATTAACTGCGAATGCCATTCCGCGTTTCCCGATACCGCAGGCTACGTATAAACTGGAGCAACGCGATTGCGGTAATTATATTACATTTACTAATATAAGTCATATACGCACGCGCAATTGGATAACAGGCAAAGAGACCGATACGCCTTATCCGACCGAGTATGTCATCTGGACTTTCGATGGTCTCGAGCCGGAAGGATTGGATACGCAGGAGGCCAGATGGAGTCCATCGTTCAGGTTGCCGGACGAGGAGGCGGATTACCACTTCACGCTGACAGCAGGAGTAGGACTTTGCGACAGTACCCAGCATTTCTATATCCATGTACCGCGTGCCGGAAAAGATACCACCCGGGAGAATGTACAACGTTGCGAAGGCGATTTGTATAACTATAAGGGTAAGTTCTATCAGAAAGATACGGTTATCGTTGACCTCAATCGTAATCTCGCCGGATGCGACAGCGTCCATCTGATCACGCTCCGTTTCGTGGATGCCATCCGCGATACGGCGGAATTGACCATCACCGAAGGGGAGAGTTATCAATTCGGTACGCAGACGCTGACCGAGCCGGGTGTGTATAACGAGACCTTCGCCAGCAAAGCCGGTTGCGACAGTATCGTCAACCTGACGCTTTATGTGGTACAACCGCTGGTGATCGAACTGACCTCTATCGAGAGTCCGTGCCCGGAGGCGGCTTCGTTCCATATAGAGACCCATGCGCAGAAGGGTATTCCGGAGTATTATAAGTTGAATTTCGGAGAAGCCGGCTATGCGATTGGTTTCATGCCGCAGGCAGATAGTCTGCATAACGGCAAGGATAATAGTATAGAGGTACCGATGCCGTCAACCGTCAAGCCGGGTTACTATCCGTTTGAGATTGCTTTCTCCAGCGAGGAGAACGGCGATACGAAGGTAGAGGGCGAGTTGGTGATTTATTATTCTGCTTCGCTTATCCAGCAGCGCTGGGATGATGTGTTGGGAATCCTCAAAGAGGATTATAACGGAGGATATGATTTCACGTCCTTCCAATGGTACCGCAACGGAAACGCCATCAAGGATGCGACGGATTCGTATTACTTCACGCCGGATAAGTTACAGCCGGGCGATGAGTATATCGTTGAATTGAAGCAGCCGGGTGAGGAACGCGGCCTCAAGACCTGTGCGTATGTCGTTCCTGCTCCCGCTCAATCTGCTCCCGTCAAATCACAGAAGATACTGCAAGACGGTCAATTGCGCATTGTCATCGGCGATAAGCTATACAATGCCCAAGGTCAACGAATAGAATAAAATCATAAATCATAAATCATAAATTGTATTTATGTATTAGTCAAATTTATTTATTAACAAAAACAACAAACTTATGAAACGATTATTTACGCAATGTCTGTTGGTGACTTTACTCAGCCTCTTTGGCGTCACCGCAGCAAGGGCACAGAAATCTGTGCTGGACGAGAGTTTCGCAAGTGGTAGCGTACCGGCGAATTGGACGGCAGGCAATTACTGGAAATTCAGTGAGGGCAATGCTAAGTTCGAGGCGTTGGTTCTGGACGGAAAAGATACACTCTTTTCTCCGCTAGTGAGCATCAGCGCACTAACAAACAAACCGTCTGTTGCCATCACCTATTCGAATACCGCGAACGGTTCGAAGGTGAACGAACTCAAAGTCTTGTATCGTGCGTCAGCTGACGCGGAATGGAGCGAATGGAAAACATTCGCTGCTGCTACTGACGGACAAGTGAGTATCAAAGATGTCCTTCCGGACGGTTTGACCAATGTGCAGATTGCACTTGCCGGTGCCTATAAGGGCGGTACCGAGACACGTGTCTATCGCTTGGCGTTGGAGAACAAAACCGAAGCCACAACGGCTCCGACCGGATTGCGCTGGGAGAACCTTCAAACTACCAGTGTCAAACTATGGTGGGATGTATGCGAGAGCGACATGTTTGAGCAGTACAATGTGAAGGTTAGTTCCAAGCAACTGGCTAATCCTTCTGCTGAATCGGCTGATATTGTCGATAATGTAGGATGGGAGTTGACGGACGAGAACTACGAGCTGACCGGACTTACCCCCAACACCGAGTACTGGTTCTATATTCAGTATGACTGTGGCGATGGGGATTTATCACCATGGGCGGAAAAGAGTTTCCAAACTCCGTGTACAACCATTGATCTCCCGTATTCTGAGAACTTCGAATCCGGTGAGGCAACATGCTGCACGCTGATAGGTACTACCGTATCAGCAGAGTTTGCTTACAATAGTACACAATCTCTTAAGTCCTATTCGGCAAAGGGCGAGAATAACTTCTTTATCTTACCTGAACTGAACGGAGATATAGAGGCAAAGAAATGCCAGATTTCATTTATGGCAGCTGCTTTGGATGGCGGTAATACCTATGCACGCACCGTAACGGTCGGTGTTTGTACGAGTCCTGATAAAGAGAGTTTTACGGAGGTTAAGACGCTTGACCTTCCGAAAGGCCGTACATGGGAATCAATCGTTGTATCGCTAAAGGGTTATGCCGGTAATGGAAAGTATATCGCTTTGCGCTTCGGTAATGAGGACAAAGCCAACCGCCTTTTTGTCGATGATATCAAGATAGAAGGCGCCTCCGACTGCCCGAAACCGATGTTTGCAGAAGTATATGAGATTACTCCGAATACTGCCAAACTGAAATGGGTAGAGACCGGTAATGCTACGGAATGGAATCTGGTTCTGTCCACCAAGCCGCTTGCTGATCCGGAGGATATCGAGCCGGATGCTGCGAAAGGAGAGTATGCCGGTTCTATCTCGGCTAACCCATATACTGCTACTAATTTGCAGCCTAATACAACGTACTATGCATACCTGCAAGCAGGTTGCGGTAGTAGTGAGTGGACCAGTGCTATTGAGTTTACTACGGCTCGCGAAGTGACTTATCCGTACCACGAGGCATTTGACCGGATGGCTTCGGATCTGTATTCGGAAAACACGTCTGCTATTCCCACCGGTTGGGTAGTTGATGATCGTTATGTTACAACAGGTGATAGCTATGACAAACAATATTCCGATGACACCTATCGTCCGTATGTGACTACAACGTATAATCACGAAACGACAGCGTACGTATCCGCGTCGCTCTTAATGCGTGGTACTTCCGGAGGTGGTTATTCCTCTATTGCTATGCTCCCGGCAATGCCGAAGGCAGTAAAAGGAATGACGGTAACCTTCTGGGCATATTCAGGAAACGGCAAATGTGATGTAAACGTAGGTGTTGCCTCTTCGCAAGTTAATGATAAGAAGCAAGGCGAACAATTGGGCGCTAATATCATCAAAGTCGGCACGGTTTCCATTACAACCGCTAATGTTTGGACCAAATATTCGGTTAACCTGAAAAGTTATGCAGGAACCGGTAGATACATTGTCTTTTATCTTACACCGGGCACAGGAACTCCGAAGGTCTATATAGATGATATTGATGTGGATGACACGCGTGATTGCAATGAAGTGCTCGGTATCTCTGTTGTGCCGGGCGCTACATTTGCCGATATATCATGGACAGATAATAGTAGCGCAAGTAAGTGGAAACTCAAAGTATCCACTACGGAGATTGATCCGAGTGCAGAAGACGGCGATGTGCTGAATCAGACTGTAAACAGTAAATCGTATAGTCTAACAGGTTTGGAGGTTGCTACTACGTACTATGCATATGTATCTCCGACATGTGGCGATGCATGGAATAGTGCCGCTCAATCCTTCACTACGCTTGCCGGCTTTGAGGTTCCCTATTACTCTGATTTCTCAGGCGAGGTAACCGGAAAAGTAGCCAATCGTGGTCCTAAAAACTGGACGTTAGGTTATACGGCTGTCGATAACCCGCAGACAAATGCAGCTACTTATTCATATTGGCCCTATTTGGATATAAGTACATATGGTTGGAATAGCAAACCGGCAGATCAAAATGATCCATATTTGTATTTCTATAATACAACTTCCGGGTCCAACCAATATCCGTATGCTATTATGCCGCAACTACTGAATGCAGATGTAAAGGATTTAATGATATCCTTCTATGGTTATACGACAGGAACGACCAATATTGCCGCTTCCGGAGAAGATCCTTACTACGGAGAATTGAGAATAGGCGTAGTGAATAGCCCGGAAGATATCAATAAAACCGTTAAATTTGCCAATGTAACGGAAGTACAGAAAGTCCGCTATACTGCCAGCAAGATTCCACAACGCGTCTTTGTTGATATGTCAAGTTACACGGGTGATGGCAAATATATTGTATTCTATCAGTATTATAACAAGAGCAATACTACCTATGTTGATAACTTGTCTGTCACGTTGAGAACGGATCTGCAGCCGGTATCAGATATAATAGTAGATCCAGCTTCCATCACACAATCGGGTGCTTCCTTTACGTGGAAAGACAATAGTGGTGCTTCCAAATGGCAAGTACGCGTATTTGATGAGAACCCGGAGGATCCGGCTACTGATTACGCAGTTTGGGAAAAGGAAGTAACAGGAACAGCAAGTGCGACAGTTACTGGTTTGACTCATTCGAAAGAGCACTATATTTATGTATGCTCGGTAAGAGGAACAGAAAAAGGTATATGGGGAGCAGCTTCGTTCTTTACCGGTTGTGGTAAATTACCATTGCCGTATAGTGAAGATTGGGAGAGTTATACTACACAGGATTACTCATTAACTCCTTGCTATACACAAACTCAATATGCTAAAGTAACGGCATCCGGAGGATATGGTGCAACCGAAAAAACCGGAAACTGCATGAGGTTAAATTATGGATCCTCCAAACCGAACCAAATGATAGTATTCCCGGAATTCGACAAGCCGATTAATAAGTTGCAAATATCCATGAATGTCAGCGCATACAATAACAACTATGTAAAGAAATGTTATGCAGATATCGGTGTATTAAAGGCTGATGGAACAACATTTATTCCGGTTGAGCGCTACGAGAAATTCCGCTTGGATGATTATACGAAATGGGATCCTTACTTTGTCAACTTCAGTGCTTATACGCAGTACGAAGATGGAGATAGGATAGCTATCCGTTCCGTCTTCGGTACAATTGATAATCAAGAGGGATATTTCCCGTTTGATGACGTGGTTATTGAAGAGATTCCTGTTTGTGGACGTATCAGTACGATTAATGTAACGGATATTGACTCCACCAGTGCTACTATCAGTTGGGCAAAAGGTAACGCCAATAATGCTAACGAGACCGCGTGGAATTTGAAAGTAAGCACAAAAGCGTTGGATAACCCAGATGCGGCGACGGCTGATGTCTTTGACGGACAACTGACGGTTCAGACTAAAACGTTCCCGAAAGATGAGTTAGTTGGTACTACTACATACTATGTCTATGTACAAGCAGTAGATGCTGCCGACGGATGTCTAGGTGAATGGAGTGCTGTAAAGACATTCCGCACATTGTGCCAAGAAAAGAGATTTCCTTACGTGGAAGATTTCGAATTCTATGACACCGGTTCTGGAAATGTTCCTGAGTGTTGTGCTATACCCGGTCAGGATGCTAATCACTCATATGTAAGCACCAAGAATGGTAGCAAAATGCTCTATTTCCGTCAAGTAACGAAAGCGCACAATAACTATTTCGTTCTCCCGAAATTTGCTACAAATGATTTGCGTTCCTTGCAATTGAGTATGCAGGTGACGACTTCGAGTACCTCTGCCGGTAATGTAGATAATTTTGAAGTGGGTGTAATGACAGATCCAAGCGATGTATCTACATTCATACAATTGTTTACGGAAAGTCTGGATGATCGGGCTGCCGCATATGAAGTAGGACCATATAAGTTTGATACATATCCAGGAAAGGGAGGTAACTATGGAGGCTATATTGCAATTCATCCGATTGATCGATACAAAGCAAGTGCTCCTGCTACAACGAGCGCTACTACCCTCTATCTAGACAATATCGTGGTTGATTATATCCCGACTTGTCCGGTTCCGACCAACATACAGGCTCCTGCAGAAGAAATAGGTCCGGATACAGCCAAAATCATATGGGAATCAAGCAACAAAACCGCTCTGCAGCGTGTACGTATATTCACCAGTGCTGATGCAAATCCGGATACGGATTCGCCGGTGGCGGAAGCAACCGCTAACGACACAGTGGCTATTGTTCGTGGCTTGGAAACAGTGAAAACCTATTATGCGTTCGTTCGTACCGAGTGTGGCGAAAATGACTATAGCCGCTGGAGTTCATCGTGTGAGTTCAGAACACAATGCGCGGAGGAAAGAACATTGCCTTATGCCGATGATTTTGAGTCTTATACGGAAAATGAAGCTCCTGAATGCTGGACCGGCATTACGTTGGATGGTGGATATGCCGGTGGTACTGCTTCTGTTAGGAAGAATAATACTAGCAATATTCCTTATGCTTATGAAGGCGAACAAGGTTTGTATATTTACTATTATAGTGATTATAACGGAAGTAGTCGTCAATATGGAAAAGGCGCGGCAATCACACCTAAGTTTGATACAAATGTGAAGGATCTCCTCGTGTATTTTGATATCACAGCTTATTCGGTTAATTCTTCTCAGAAAGTCAATCTTCGTATAGATGCCGTAGCAGACAATACAGTTACTATGACGGCAGATGAAGGAAAGGTAAGATACCTTACTACACTTCAAAATGTCTCTAAAGAATGGCATAAGGAATATATCCGTATTAAGAATTACTTTACCACCCCTGAAGATTTCCGCTACTTGCGCTTCTCTATCAATGTAGATGATACTGAACTTTCCGGCTCAATAAGTATCGACAATATTGTGTTTACTACGGATGTGAATACCATCTTGCCGGTTGAGCAAGTAACTCCGATTATGACAACGGAAGAGAGCATTAAATTCTCGTTTATAGAACCTACTCCGGACATTAATGCATGGCAAGTGGCGTATATAGCAGCCGGAGGTGATATCGCGGATGCTACCATCAAGGATGTAACCGAGACTACCGTTACTCTCAATAGCCTGAATGCGAATACTGCATATGACATCTATGTTCGTTCGACCGCAGAGGGAGATGTGTGGGTTGGTCCTATGACCGTATCTACCATTTCTACGCCGGCATCTATTCCGTATATCACCGGATTTGAAGATGATGCCGATAATGCATTGTGGACGCTGAGCAATGTAAAGAATGCGCAAGGTGCAACATATGTGAACAGTTTTATGTTCGGTGATGCTGCCAATTGCGACGGTGTCGGCAATAAAGCCTTGTATATTACGGAGGATGGTACTAATTATGGTTATCGTTTAGTGGCATCTAATGCATGGGCTTCTCGCAATGTAAGCTTGGAAGCCGGAACATATCTCTTCCGCTTCAAAGTAAAAGTGCCTGGAAACAGACAAAACGATAAGGATGTGGCTTACCTCCAGTTGATACCTGCCGGTGCTACGTATATTGCAGATCATGCGGACTTGATTTCAGGAATAGCGCGCAAAGGAAATGCTACGGCTAATATTAACAACTGCTATACGCTGATGGGTATGACTAATCATGTGGACGATTGGGAGTGGAAATCAGCGATTGTGGATATTCAGGAAGAAGGTGCCTATTCCGTAGCGTTCTACTGGACAAACGATAAGGTAGGCCGTGCGAACAAACCGCTTGCTATTGATAGTGTGGAGATCACCGAGTATCCGTGTACTACACCTTCTGCTATTGAATTGGCAGTTCGCAAGGCTGATGAGGTTAGTATCAAATGGTACGGAGGTAAATGCAAGAACTTCGAGTATGTAGTATCCACGTACGCTAAACTTGGCGATCCTGCCTTGATTGATGCAGTGGATAAAGTAACTGAGGGTACATTGACCGATGGTCCGCAAGTGACAATCAGTAATCTCGAGCCGGCTACGAAGTATAGTTTCTATGTTCGTACGCTTTGTCCTGAGAGCAAAACGGATTGGGTAGAGTTTGATTTCAGCACGCAATGTTATGCTGAATATCTGCCATACACAGAGACGTTCGCTGAACTGCCGGAATGCTGGGGCATAACGGATTCGTATGCTACTACAGTCAAATATCGCTCTGTAGATATGGTCAATGCCGGAATAGAAGCCGAACAATGGACATGCTTGCAATTAGGCTCCAACGGTATGGCTATACTTCCGGAACTGAATACTCCGCTCAATCAGGTAAATATCGAGATCGGTCTGTTCAACGGAACTGCTTACACAAGCAGTGTCTCCATCGGCGTGATGGACAACTCATGGGATAAGACAACGTTCCAGGAAGTGAAGTTCTGTGAAACGACTCAAAAAGCTAATTCCGTAACAGACGGAACAGCCTATGTTTTGGAGACCTTTGATTTCGCTATGAATAAGTATCAGGGTTCGGGCAAAGTATTGGCATTAAAGAACTCGGGTAACAGTCCTATCTACGTTAAGTATGTATCCTTAACCGAGTTGCCTGCTTGTCTGCGTCCGGACGGATTGCTCATTTCCAATATCGCAGAAAACAGCGCAGCTGTCAACTGGGTTGCAGGTGGTCTTGAGACCGCTTGGGAGATCAAACTCAATGACCAGATTATTGAGGATGTAACGGAGAACCCGTACACGATCACCGGTCTTGAGCAAGGTACGGAATACACTGTAGCTGTTTGTGCCGTTTGCGATGATACGCACAAGAGTGAATGGACGGCAACCCGGACATTCGTTACCAAGTGTGGCGTGAACGCGTTGCCTCTGTTGGAAGACTTCAGTAGCTTGCCGCAACCGGTCAACAGTACGGATTTGAGACGTGCAGACTTGACATGTTGGGACAATATGGTATCGGAAGGCAAGATAGAGAATGTATTCAACGAACTGGAATTGCCGTTCATACCGGCTAAGACGGTCTATATCGGTAATATATGGTTGTCCAACTGGTTGAGCAAATTGGGAGACTATGCACAATTGCATTCATACCATATGTCTTCGCCTAAATACAAATACAAATGGTATGTATCTCCGCAATATGCTATTGAAGGTAAGGCTACGCTGAGCTTTGATATCCGTCGTTGCGGTAATGTAGGACAGCATGTGGAGAAAGACGACAATGAGCGTTTCTTCGTAGCTATCTCTACGGATAATGGCGCTTCTTGGAAGAAGGCTAATGCAACCGAAATCAAGGATATTGACTCTGTTTATACGAATAGGTCTATATCGCTTGATAAGTATGCCGGTCAGAATATTCGAGTTGCGTTCTATGACGAGAACTTGCCATATTCAGGTCCGACTCCGTTCCTCCTTATTGACAACGTGCGCATGAACTGTACGGATACGTATCCTGTATCTGGCGACGCATGTACCGGCTATGACTATGAAGGCAATGGCTTCTTCGTAAAAGCTGAAGACCTGCCTGTAGTCGGTCAAAGCAAGCAGTTTACCCGCTTCGCAAAGGCAAAAGAAGCTGGTTGCGATAGTACGGTTGTACTCACGCTGACCACTTACGAGTTGGGTACGCAGACTGTTTATGAGTCAATCTGCCAAGGTGAAGTTTATGAATTTGGTCCGTATAAACTGACCGAACCGAATCCGGCAGGTATTCCGTACTACATCAGCGGTGAGACCGTTCATGGTTGCGATAGTACAATCTATCTCTACCTGACCGTCAACCCGTCGGATACCACGAAGATTGACCCGATAGAAGTGAAGTATTTGGATTTGCCGCACGTGGTGGATAATTACTACACCGTTCCGGAAGACGCAATGCCTTCGGATATGAAGACCATCACCTTCGATACAATCGTGAAGACATCCGGTTGCTCTTTCAATCGTTATCATGTGACGATTACCAAGTGCGAGATTCCGCAATCGTATCAAGAGCGGATCTGTGAGGACGCGGACGGCTATGTAGGCCACGGCTTCAATATTGCCAAGACTGAACTGCCCGAACCGCTCCAATCGAAGGAATACGAACGCCACGTGAAAAAAGACGGTTGCGACAGTATCATCACGCTCACGCTAACTGCGCATAACGACACAGCCAACATCGTCGTATCCAAGGTTCGTACTGACCTGCCGTATTGGGTAGATGAGTATTACACCGTTCCGACTGACGCTAAGATCGGAGAGCAATTTGTTGTACTGAAACAACGCGGCGAGAGCGGATGTGCATTCAATCGCTACACCGTCATGATCAGCGATTGCTCCAGCTCAATTGAGCATACCGACTCTATCTGCTCGGTTCAAACGAGTTACTCCGGTTACGGCTTCGAGATACCGTCCGTTGAGTTCGGCGACCTGCCTGCCCCGGGTACGAGCAAACCATACTACCGCAATGAAGCGAACGGCGCAGGTTGTGATTTTATCACGCTCACACTCACCGTTGTTAAGAATGACACCACACTCGTTGAGGAAGAGATCTTTAATAACGAACTGCCGTACATAGCGGGTAATACCGTTATTGTTCCGGATGATGCTGCTATTGGTGCGCACGATGTGACCCTGGCGAACGAAGAAATGTGTTCGTTCACACGCTATCTCATCACGGTTAACCAGTGTACGCGTCCGGCACGAGTACAGGATGCCATCTGCGAGAATGCCAACGGCTACATCGGTTACGGCTTCAATATCGCCAAGGCTGACTTGCCTGCTACGCTGGCTTCGAAGCAGTATGTTCGTCACGAGACGACGACCGAAGGTTGCGACAGTATCATCACGCTCTACCTGACCGTGAACGCTCTGGATACAGCCGAGATAGCAGAAGAGGTACTGAATACTGAACTGCCGTACATAGCCGATGATCAGACGATTGTAGCGAAAGATGCTGCTATCGGTGTTCAACCTGCTGTTGTACTGCCGGCCGGCGAGTGTGCATACAAACGCTATGTCATCACCGTTAAGCAATGTACCGACTCGATTGCTTATGCGGACAGCATATGCGCGGGTATGGACTATGCTTACTACGGCTTTGCAATCAAGACAGCCGAAATGCCGGCTGCCGGACAAAGCAAAGACTTCACCCGTTCGAATATGAATGAGGAAGGTTGTGACTCCATCATCACCCTCTCGCTCATGGTTCTCCAATCGGATACCATTGTGCTCGAGCCGGTTGAGATTAACGAGGATGCTCTCCCGTACACTATCGAAGGTTACACCATCCCGGCCATCAAAGCCGGCGAATACAAGGGTGTTTACAAGATGGAAGGTGAGTGTGCATTCTATAGTTACACCCTCATCGTGCATGAGATAGGATGGGGTATCGTTAACATCAACGATGACATCGATTACATCGAAGTATATGACCTGCTCGGACGTAAGATTCAGACGATTCGTCAAGGCGAAGACATGAAGCAATCCGTTCCGACCGGAGTTTATATGCTCCGTACCGTTATGAAGAGCGGCCAAGCTATTAATAGCAAGGTAGCTATTCAATAACGCCCAACTCGGATAGCCCGATTGGTTTCGGGCTATCTGCCAAGTGAACGTTTAACGTTTAAAGTTTAAAGTTGAGAGATATGAAACGGAAGATAGGAATCATAGGTTTATTAGCGATAGCGGTGACGCTGTCTGCCGGGGTACGTACTCCGGCAGATGCTCTCCGCATCGCCAAAGAGTTCACATCTGTCAGCGCAAGCGGTCCGTCAGTGAAACGGTCTAACAGGCAAAGCAGTTCTAACAGCGCAAGCGATCTCTCCCTCGCCGACTCCTCCGCTGTCTATCTCGCCGTCAACACGGCTGACGGTTACGTCCTTGTGGGAGCCGATGAGCGCCTGCCCGAAGTGCTTGGCTATAGCGACAACGGCGCTTTTGATGCAGATAACCTCTCTCCTGCTTTCCGCTACTGGATGGCGTGCTACGAAGAGGAAATCGCCGCCGCAGGTGATTCCTCTCAAATCTCCAATGACCAATCATCAATCATTAATCATCAACCGCGTCGCGCTACTCCTGCGGTAGCGACGCTCTGTACCTCCCGCTGGAATCAGTCCGTACCTTATAATAATTACGCGCCTGCGTATAATGACCAGGGAGCTAAGTGCGTGACGGGTTGTGTGGCAACCGCCATGGCGCAGATCATGTACTACCATAAGCACCCCGCTATGGGTACCGGTTCACATTCCTATCTATGGGTTTGTATCGACCCCTTAGGTAAGTCCGCTACGCTCTCTGCGAACTTTGGTCAGACCACCTATCGCTGGGCCGACATGCGCGACTCCCACCGCTCGGGTACAACAGCCGAACAGGATGATGCCGTAGCTACCCTGATGTACCACTGCGGCGTGTCGGTGAACATGGGATACGGACAGTCTTCGGGAGCCTACACCGATAAAGTGCCGCCTGCACTCAAGGACTATTTCAGTTATGATGCCAATTACCAGCGTATCCAGAAAGTGATGTACCCTGCGGATAGCCTCAATGCTATCATAGCGACGGAACTCAAAGCCAAGCGACCTGTGCTCGTCAGCGGACATAATGACGAAGGCGGTCACGCATTCGTCTGCGACGGTTGCGACAACAAAGGTTATTTCCACATCAACTGGGGATGGGGCGGTTCCAACGACGGTTATTACCTCCTTACTGCTCTCAACCCAGGTTCGTCGCAAGGTATAGGCGGTACCACCAAAGGATACAACAAGAGTACGGCTTTCTTTATCGGCCTCCAGCCCGCTAAGTCCGGTACACCAAAGGCCATTCCGCAGGTAGCCACATCCACGTTCTCTGTCAGCAGCGAATCTTTCAAACGCTCTGAATCCTTCTCCGTATCGATTGCACGATTGGAGAACTTCGGCTTGACGAACTTCAGCGGCTCGTACGGCGTGGCGCTCTATGACGAAGATGAGACCAAGTTGATAACCGTGATCAAGCAGAAAGATAACTGTTCCATCACCGCCGGTTGGCACTACACAACGGCCTCTACCCTCTCAAGCATCACCATTCCCAATACCGTGCCGAACGGAACCTACCACCTCTGCTGCGTCTATAGAGATGCTAACTATGGTTGGATGCGGATGCTATGTACCGAAGATGACTATTTCATGACGCTCACACTCACGAGCTCCACCGCTACTTTCTATCCTAACGACGCGGAACCCGAACTGGCACTCACCAAGCCTATTGCTTTCCCTGCCGGCACGAACCTCGACTCCGTGCCCAAGACCGGTCTGCCGCTCTCATTCGCTATCAAGAACACCGGCGGTACCTTCAAGGGTGAAATCTCTGCGCGTATCTATCTTGCTAAAAACGGTTTCAGCAGAGGTCAGTACGAGATTATGGACTCGGTGGTCGTCCGTCGCAACCAATCGCTCAGTTCGGCGCTGCAGCAGAAGTTCGAAGCTGCTTTGCTGCTCGATACCCAATACAAGATGAGACTATGCTGGAAGGCCGATGAATCCGAAGGATGGCATGACTTTACACCGGCTTCCTATTGCGAGTTGTCGTTCAAATTGTACGACCCCGAATACCATCTGTCACTCACCGACACTATTCATTTCGACCGCAACGACTCCGTGCCGCGCGATAACGCGAACCTCTATTATTCGATCAAGAACACCGGAGCGGCCTTCGACGGCGAGATACAGGTCTTCTATTACCAAGGTCCTTTCGCGCGCGGCAAGAGTGAGATACGTCCGATCCATGTGGGTACCGGTGAGACCCTCGAAGGCGCTTTCTCCGGTGAATTGGAGCAAGTGCCCGGAACATACACTGTCATCTTGCGCTACCGCGAACTCGACGGCGATTGGCAGGAGTTCATTGATAAGAACTATTACAACCTCGGTATGATCACCGCTACTGTCGTGCCCGCTTCGCCGCTTGAACTGTTCTATACAGACGATATATGCGAAGGAGAGAACTATGCCGGTTATGGCTTCAACATCGAGGCGGCACAACTGCCTGCGTACGGAAACAGCAAGGATTTCTTCCGCTCTAATCCGGATAAGTACCTGCGCGACAGCCTAATCACCCTCACACTGACGGTCACCAAAGCCGACACGCTCAGTATCGAAGATGAGATCTTGAATACAGCCCTGCCGTACCAAGTAGGTGAAGATATCATCATCCCGACCGGTGCGTCCATCGGCCTGCAAGAGCCTGTTCTGCGCAAAACAGATTCCTGCGCGTATACATTGTATAGTATCACCGTCAACCGCTGCGAACTCTTCCCGGATACAATAAAAGTGTCCCTCTGTGAGGATGAGACGACGTACGAAGGGTATGGATTCAAATTGGGTGAAGGAACGGCATATGCCTTGCCGACATGTGGTGATACGCTGTCCTATCAGCGCCATGAGAGCTCTGTCGAAGACTGCGACAGCCTCATCACCCTCACGCTGACGGTCATCAAGGCCGACACAACCCTTATAGACCCGGTCACGATAAAGACGACCGACCTGCCGTACATCGTAGATGCGTTCTATACCGTGCCGGAAGATGCGGGTGTCGGTTCATTTGAGACAGTAGTCAAGAACGATGCCTTCTGCGGTTACAACCGCTATACGATTACCGTCGAAGAGGTCAAACCGGATCCACCCACAGAGATAGAGAATACAGAATACAGAGTACAGAATACAGATACGCGGAAGATCCTGCGCAACGGCACGTTGCTCATTATCCGCGGCGACCACATATACACCGCCCAAGGACAATTGATACAATGATATGATGAAACGAAATCGAAATATATTTTTAGCATTTTTGCTGCTTGCAGCAACATCCCTCTCCGCTAACGTGAAGCAGGAGAGCCTGCATTTTGTGACTACCGAAGCCGGCCTCGGCTATTCGGCGTTGCTCAATAAGTCCCCCCTCGGTACATCCTCCGGACTCGTGGGAGCCAACCTCCAGGTGGGTTACGAATGGCGCTACCGTAAGTTCCTGCTCCATACCGGTCTTGAGTTTGCGCTTGTCAATGATCTGGCGAAGATCAAACCTTTCCAACTCAGCACGCAGTACACCGTCGGCCTGCCCGAAGGGCAATACATGACCGAGTATTTCGATTTTCAGTCCTTCAAAGAGACCCAACTCATGGGTCAACTCAATATACCCATCGAAGCCGGTGCGGTATTCCAAGACAAGTACTATTTCCTAGCCGGAGCGCGTCTCGGCATGCCTCTCATCCATCATGCTCTCACCCGCGCACAAGTGAAGACCTGGCTCGAAGACCCGATGCTCATTGGCGAACTGGAGAACGCGCCTATCCATGATGCCTATACCTCCACGGAGAAAATCAACTACTCCTGGCCCGCTAACCTCATCAATGCGCAGGTATCCGCCGAGGTTGGTCTCTTCCTCAATCCTTTCTTCGAGAAACCCGCCAAAGGCAAAGGTAAATCCGGCGGAAAAAAGGCAGCGACCATGAATGGCCGATCCGGTAAATCCCAGAAAAAGCCGATCTTATACCGCCTCTCCCTCTTTGCGGACTATGGAATCACCTCGTGCGCTAAAGGCGACGGAACGACCAAGACTATCGCCTCGGTCAGCGAACCCCGTGACATCGAGATGAACGGTTATTTCGATGGTTCGCATGTAGCTGCTCACTCACTCCTCGTCGGAGCTAAGTTTGCCGTGCTCTTCCAGATGAACATGCCCAAACCGCCTGCTAAACCGCAACCCTCCTACTTCGATATCCTCATCGCCGATGCGCAGACCAACAAAGCCATCCCGGCAAGTCTCAGCATCTATGAGCATGAGAAGAACAAGACTTACGTCAAGGAGGCGCGCAACGGACACGTCAAGTACCGAGCGAAAGACGGCAAATATACGTTTACCGCTACCAACGAGCAGTATTTCCCTGCTTCTCAGAGCGCTACGATGGAGGGCGAAGGAGTCACGGAGAACATCCGTTTGGCGCTCCAACCCAAGCCTGTGCCGGTTGTTATCGACACGCCGGTTATTGATATTCCTATCAAGGTGGGCACCAAAGTCGTGATGCATAATCTCTTCTTTGCTACCAACAAGACACAGATCTTGCCCGAGTCCGAAGAGGCACTCAACGAGCTGGCGGCATTCATGAATAATCACCCGGCGCTCTCTATTCGTATCACCGGTCACACCGATAATGTGGGTTCCGAGCGTGATAACCAGATCCTGTCCGAAGGTCGTGCCCAAGCCGTACGCGATGAACTCATCAAGCGCGGTATAGCCGCTACGCGTATCGAAGCCGAAGGTAAGGGTGAGTCTGAGCCTATCGCCGACAACGCTACCGAAGAAGGCCGTGCCCGCAACCGTCGCGTTGAATTCACCATCACCGCTACCGGCGACGAAGACATCGAACAGATAAAAGAGTGAGATTTCACAAGTACAAAAAACAACTATATGAGTAAAGCATTATTAATGATTTTAGACGGCTGGGGCATCGGAAACAAATCCAAAGCCGATGTCATCAGCGTAACGCCAACGCCGAATTGGGATGCGCTGTTGGCAAAATACCCGCATTCGCAGTTGCAGGCGAGCGGTGAGAATGTAGGTCTGCCTGACGGTCAGATGGGTAACTCGGAAGTGGGACACCTCAACATAGGTGCGGGTCGCGTGGTTTACCAGGACCTCGTGAAGATCAACCGTTCTATCCGCGACAACTCGATCATGCAGAACCCCGAGATCGTAGCAGCCTACAAAGCGGCCCAAGCAGCCGGCAAGAAACTGCATATCATGGGACTCTGCTCCAACGGCGGTGTACACTCGAGCCTCGATCATCTCTTCAAACTCGTGGAAATAGCCAAGGAGTACGGCGTAGCCGACCGCACTTTCGTGCATTGTTTCATGGACGGTCGTGACACCGACCCGCGTAGCGGTAAAGGTTTCATCGCTGACCTCCAAAACGTGTGCGATGCCAACGGAGCGCATATTGCTTCTATCATTGGTCGTTTCTATGCTATGGACCGTGACAAACGTTGGGAGCGAATCAAAGTGGCGTATGACCAACTTGTGAACGGTGTCGGTCGCCAAGAGACCAATATGGTAGAGGCAGTACAAGGCTGCTATGACCGTCACACGGAGGAGCACAAAGACACCGACGAGTTCATGGAACCGCTCATCAACGCCAACTGTGACGGACGTATCGCCGAAGGAGATGTCGTAATCTTCTTTAACTACCGCAACGACCGCGCCAAAGAGATCACGATCGTGCTCACTCAGCAAGACATGCCGGAGCAAGGAATGAAGACCATCCCCGGCTTGCACTACTGCTGCATGACGCCGTACGACTCGTCCTTCCAAGGCCTGCATATCCTCTTCCCCAAAGAGAACGTGGAGAATACGCTCGGTGAGGTAGTCAGCAACCTCGGTCTCAAACAACTGCGTATTGCCGAGACGGAGAAATTCGCGCACGTCACCTTCTTCTTTAACGGTGGTCGCGAAGCCGAATACCCCGGTGAGGAGCGTATTCTTATCCCTTCGCCGAAGGTGCCCACCTACGATATGAAGCCCGAGATGTCCGCTCCGGAAGTGACGGAAGCCCTTGTTGAAGCTATCAAAACGCAGAAGTTCGATTATATCACCCTCAACTTCGCCAACGGCGATATGGTGGGACATACCGGTGTCTATGAGGCTATCGAAAAAGCGGTCAAGACCATCGACGAGTGCAGTCACAAGGTCATCGAAGCGGCCATAGACAACGGCTACGAGATCATCGTCATTGCCGACCACGGCAACTGTGACAATGCCATCAACCCCGATGGAACACCCAATACCGCGCACTCGCTCAACCCCGTGCCGTTCATTTATATCAGTAAAGAACACACGCACGCGCACGTAGAGAACGGTATCCTCGCGGATGTGGCGCCATCCCTCTGTCATATCATGGGAATCGAACAACCTGCAGAGATGACGGGTAGGAATTTAATCGAGGATTAAATTCGTTGAATGTTGAAGGTTGAAAGTTGAAAGGAAAAGAAAATGCAAAAAGAAAGCGGCGCAAATGCGTCGCTTCTTTTTTCAGGTTTTTGTACCTTTTTTGATCAACAAGTGATTAGATGGCCTCATCAGCTACCTCTACATTCTCAACAACCTCTACGGTGTCTTGATGACAGCAGGTGTCCTGGCAGCATTTCTTCTGGCAGCACTTGTTGCCGCAGCTCATTGCAGCGAAAGCAACAGCTACGATAAGAAGCATTTTTTTCATAATTACCAATTTTTTAATTTTTTAAAGCTTTAAAATCATTAAATTCTTCGTCTTTTTACGAAAAACGCTGCAAAAGTACTACTTTTTTTGCATATGTGCAAATATTTTTGTAATTTTGCACACTAAATTTTGCAATTTATGGAAAAAAGAGGCTTTTTTGATAAAAATGACGCCAAATTTATAGGTTGGAACATTGTTTTGGCAGGTGTAATAGGCATCATCATTTTAGTTTGCCTGATTGCATGGTTAAAAACCTACACGGAGCATGGTGTTGAGGTCGAAGTAACCGACGTACGCGGACTCGTGGAAGCCGAAGCGAAACCGCTGTTGGCGGACCAAGGACTCAACTTGGTTATTATCGACTCCACCTATTCGGATAAAGTGCCGTTCGGTACAATCGTGGAGCAGGACCCCAAACCCAATAGTCACGCTAAGCATGGTAGATCGGTCTATGTCACCATCAATGCTACTACCAAGCGGCAGATCACCATGCCCGACCTGCAGGACATCAGTTACCGGCAGGCAGAGACCACCTTGCGCGGTCTGGGACTCAAAGTGGATACTGTCTATGACTATGAACCTTCCGCTTTCCGCGACCTTGTGCTCGATGTCAAGTCCAACGGTGTCAGCATCAAGCCGGGAGAGAAAATACCGGTAGGTACGAAAGTAAGGTTGGTAGTCGGTTTCGGTCGCGGTACCGAACAAGTGGAAGTGCCTTCTGTCGTAGGCCTGACCCTCCAAGACGCACGAAGCCTCTTGCTTCGGAATCGCCTGACCGTAGGAGCTGTCTATTATGACGAACCTGCCGAAGAAGGTATCCCGCAGTTCATCTATCGCCAGACACCGAATGCCGGAGAGAAACTGGTAGAAGGAGAGACGGTCACGCTACGTCTGTCTAAAGATATCGAGAAAGCAGCACACAATAACACCCCCCAAGACCCCGAAGAAGATGGATGGTTTTGACGAAGACTTATGGGAACGTTGGCGCTGTGAGGTAGATAAGGGTCAAGGCAAAGAGCGCATTGACAAATACCTCGCGGAACATATGACCAACACCAGCCGCAACCGCATCCAGACGGCCGCGGATGCAGGTAACGTGTGGGTCAACGGAAACCCTGTCGCCTCCAACTACCGCATCAAACCCGGCGATATAATCCAAGTGCTCCTTGACCACGAGCCCCATGACTTTACCATCACGCCGGAGAACATACCCCTCGATATCGTCTATGAAGATGAGGACTTGCTCGTCATCAATAAACCCGCCGGACTCGTCGTTCATCCCGGTCACGGCAACTACGAACACACCCTCCTTCATGCCCTCGCATGGCATTTCAGCCAACAGCCAACAGCCAATAGCCAACAGCCGCTGGATATCAACGATCCTTCCATCGGGTTAGTTCATCGCATCGACAAAGACACAAGTGGTCTTTTACTCATCGCCAAGACACCGGAAGCCAAGGCACATCTGGCCAAACAGTTCTTTGACCATACCACCGAGCGAACCTACAATGCCCTTGTATGGGGCACCTTCAAAGAGCAGAGCGGAACGATCATTGGCGCTCTTGCGCGTGATAACCGCGACCGCACTATCTACCGCGTGTGGGATCTCGAAGAATGTCCGCAGGCAAAAGAAGCCATCACACACTGGCGCGTGCTCGAATCTTTCCCCTACGTCACCCTCGTTGAGTGTCGCCTCGAGACAGGACGCACCCACCAGATCCGTGCCCATATGAAGCATATCGGACACCCCTTGTTTGCGGATGAGAAGTATGGTGGCTGCGAAATCCTCAAAGGTCTTCGCACACAAAAATACCGCCAATATATAGAGAATTGTTTTGCCATTTGTCCACGGCAGGTTCTCCATGCCAAAACGCTTGGTTTTACGCATCCTCGCACCGGAGAACGCTTGTTTTTCGACAGCCAATGGCCGGAAGACATGACATCCCTCATCAATAAATGGCGGAACTACGAACCGAACACACTCAATTGAACGGCACGGTTTTTGTAGCAAATAGGAAAAAAACGTACTACTATGGCAAGAATCCTATGGGTTGATGACGAGATAGACTTGTTACAACCGTATATCATTTATCTCAAAGGAAAAAACTATGACGTAACCACAGCGAGCAACGGCGAAGATGCCATTGACTGCTTGGTGGAAGGAGCACCGGATATAGTGTTCTTGGACGAGAATATGCCGGGCATGAGTGGCCTCGAGACGCTGCAAGAGATCAAGCGCCTCCATCCGGAAGTGCCGGTTGTGATGATCACCAAATCAGAAGAGGAGCATATCATGGAGCAGGCGATAGGCGAAAAAATAGCCGATTACCTCATCAAACCCGTTAACCCGAGTCAGATCCTGCTATGCCTCAAGAAACATATCCACAGCCGCGATATCGTGACCGAACAGGTGCAGCAGAACTACCGGCAGGAATGGAGCAACATCTCCTACATGATTGATACAGCCTCAACCATCGAGGAATGGCAAGCCATTGAGCGTACGCTCACCAAATGGGACCTCGAACTCGAAAACTCCTCCATGCGTTCCCTCATTGAGGACCAGCGCACCCAAGCCAATGCCGCATTTGCCAAATGGATCGCGAAGAACTATGAGGGGTGGTTTTCCCCTAATCCCCTAACCCCTAACCCCTCATCTCCTCATCCCATCATGTCTCCTGACGTGATGAAACATACCGTCTTCCCGCTATTGGATAAAGGAGAGAAAGTGCTGCTCTGCGTCATTGATAATTTCCGCTACGACCAATGGAAGACCATCCAACCGCTGATCAGTGAGTTTTACTCGATCGCCCACGAAGAGCAATATACCTCTATCCTACCTACCGCTACGCAGTATGCGCGCAATGCGATCTTTGCGGGACTCATGCCGCTGCAGATACAGGAGATGTTTCCTGACCTTTGGGTAGAAGAAGGAGACGAGGAGAGCAAGAACCTGCACGAGAAAGAACTGGTGCAGACCTTGTTCGAGCGGTATCGTCGCCGTGAGAGTTTCAACTACTGGAAAGTGAACGAGAGTGATTTCTGCGAGCGGGTGATAGGACAACTCAAAGGCAGTCAGGCACCGCTCAATATCGTGGTGTTCAATTTCATCGACATGCTCTCTCACTCTCGGACGGAGAGTAAGATGATGCGTGAGTTGGCGAACGATGAAGCGGCGTATAGAAGCCTGACCCTCAGTTGGTTCAAGCACTCGCCGACCTATACCTTGTTCCGCCGCGCAGCCGAGTTAGGTTTTACACTTGTGCTGACCACCGATCATGGTACAACGCGTGTCAAGAACGCTGTGCAGATCATCGCGGACAAGAACACGAATACCAATATCCGCTACAAAGTAGGGAAAGCGCTCAACTGTTCCTCGAAGAACGTCTTCTCTATTGAGCAGCCGAAACGTGTAGGACTACCCTGCCCGAATGTGAGCAGCTCTTATGCATTCTGCACCGGCTCGGATTTCTTTGCCTACCCGAATCAGTTTAATTACTACGCGCAGTACTACCGCAATACCTTCCAACACGGTGGTATTTCGCTCGAAGAGATGATCATTCCGCTTGTCACGTTAGTGCCTAAAAAATGAAAGGATGGAGAGGCATATTGTTTCTGGTATTGCTGCTAATAGCTAATAGCCAACAGCTAATAGCCAATATCACTGTCCTTACGTGGAATACGGCACGGATGGATTATACGCACAAGCCGGAAAAGAACGAGGTGCTGCAGTTCTTGATGGCGCAAGATGCGGATGTGATCTGTCTGCAAGAGGTGGATGTCTATAAGAGCGATGAGTTTCTGACGTTGCCCGATGTCAAACGCACCTTAAGCAAGAAATATCCGTATTCCTATTTGGATTTTTCAGTGTACAACACGCGGCATCAATTCGGCACGATGGTATGGTCCAAGTATCCGCTGATTAACAAACAAAGCATCCATTACGAAACCCTCGGTAATATTTCCAACCGTTGCGATATTGTGATAGAAAAGGATACTATTCGCTTGTTTAACAATCATTTGGAGTCCTATAATCTGAACCCTGCCGACTTCGAAGACATAGACCGAATAGAGGCGAAATGGCGTCGTGCCATCCCTCTTCGCAATAAACAGGCGCAGATTATCCGGAAAGAAATAGAGGCCAGCCCTTACCCGTCTATCGTGGTGGGAGATTTTAATTCAGTTGCCCTCAGTTTTGCCTATTGGCACATCAGCCGCGGGTTACATGATGCATGGAACGAGACGCATTATCCCTGGCAGTGGGGTTCGACCTTTGAGTACAAAGGATTCGGCGTGCGGATAGATTATATCTTAAGTTCCGACCCGCTTCGCCCTGTCTCCTGTTCCATCCCTTCCTCTGCTTCCGGCTCCGATCATAAGCCGGTAGTGGCTACGCTGGAATGGTGATTAGACGCGTTTATGGTAGTGATAGCCGTCGAACTTATCGTCTTTGGTACTATCCAAACGCTCGTGTCCGCTTAGTTTGGCGCGGATAGAATGCCATAATTCACCGGGTTCCCGCCAATCGGTTTTCTTCCAATAGAGAATCAGCAGCCACCCGAAGAGCATACCGCCGAGGTGTGCGAAATGGGCTACGTTATCGGCCGTGAAACCGGCTACTGAACCGAGTCCTGCAAATAGTTCAATCAGTGCGTATATAATAACGAACGTGCGTGCGCGTATAGGGAACGGCACGAAGAGGATGTACATCGGTACATCGGGGAAGAGCCAACCGAAAGCGAACAATATACCGAATACGGCTCCGGAAGCACCTATCGTATTCAGATAATAGGCATATTGCGACAATGCTGCCGCGCCATAAGTCGCACTCATGTTACTGAGCATCATCATCCAAACAAGTTCTTGAATCAATGCCGCACCCAAACCGCAGATGAGGTAGTATAGCGAAAAACGACGAGCTCCCCATTCCTGTTCAATCGTAGGCGCAAACATCCATACTGCGAACATATTAAAAAAGAGGTGGCTCAGGTTCGCATGAAGGAACATATAAGTGACGGGTTGCCACCAATGAAACGACTGCGCGGAGACATAATGAAGTCCGCCGATAGTATTCAAATCGATACCGCTGCGTTGTACAAAAACAGCCAGAAAATAGATAATCACATTGGCTATCAAAAGATAGCGAGTCACAATTGGGATATTTCTCATAACGCCTAAGTTAGTTCTTTTTCTCGTGCTTAGCAGCACTCGATTAAAAGCACTGCAAAATTACTGCTTTTTTTCCAATAAATCATACAAAAAGTGCGCCAAAATGACAAAAAAGCAGTTTTTTTTCAAAAAAATGCATTTTTTTTGCCAAAAATATTTGGTAATTCAATTATTTTTTGTAATTTTGCGGTCGTATTCCAAATGAGGAACTAATAATTCACATTATTAATAACTAAAAACACACTAAGTTATGAACAAATCCGAACTTATTAAAGCAGCAGCAGCTAAGGCTGAGGTATCTGCAGCATTGGCAGCAAAAGTTCTCGACGCAGCTCTTGAGGCAGCAGTAGAGGCAGTTAAGAAAGGTGAGGGCGTACAGCTCGTTGGTTATGCAAGTTTGGCAGTTGCTAACAAGGCAGCTCGTAGAGCTAAAAACCCGCGCACGGGTGAGATCATCAACGTTCCGGCTCGCCGCGTTGTTCGCATCAAACCGGGTGCTAAATTTGCTCTCTAATTAGGCAATGTAGCTTTTTAACGAGTTGCCCGCATATAGGGCGACTCGTTTTTTGTCTGTTTATTAAATTTTTGGTATGCTGAATATCATTTTAAGCGGAGCGCCGGGAAGCGGTAAAGGTACGCAATCGGCTTTCATCGCCAATAAATACGGCGTGCAACACCTCTCAACGGGTGATGTTCTCCGCGCCGAGATTGCTACAGGTAGTGAGTTGGGCAAGCAGATCGATGCGTTGATCTCCAAAGGAAACTTAGTGCCGGACGATATGATGTACGGCGTGATAGAGAACTACATCGCGAATCTGCCTGCTGACTGTAAAGGTACAATCTTTGACGGTTATCCTCGTACCGTGGCGCAAGCAGAGTCCCTGACTAAGTTGCTTAAGAAATACAACATGGAGGCTGTTATGATTGACCTCCTGGTGGACGAACAACTCCTTATCCAACGCCTTATCGAGCGAGGCAAAGTAAGTGGTCGCGCAGATGATAACCTCAATACGATTCGTCATCGCATCGCTGTCTATCACCAGCAGACGGAACCAATCGCACACTATTACCTGCATCACGGTAACTATTTTGCAGTGAACGGAAACCATACGATGGCAGACGTCTTCCTGCAAATCATGCGTATTTTAGAGATTTATGGCCGCTAATTTCATCGACTACGTTAAGATCTACTGCCGCTCCGGAAAGGGCGGCGCAGGTTGTATGCACCTTCACCGTGCCAAGTACCTGCCGAAAGGCGGACCGGACGGCGGTGACGGAGGCAAAGGCGGGGCGATTATACTCGAGGGCAACCGCAACTTATGGACGCTGTTGCACCTCAAATATCAGAAACATATCATGGCCACCGATGGCGGCAAAGGTGGCCAGAGCCGTTCGTTCGGTAAGGACGGCGAAGACAAGATCATCGAAGTACCCTGCGGAACAGTCGTCTATGACGGTGAGACGGGTGCGTTCATCTGCGAGGTGAAGGAACATAAAGAACGGGTAGTGTTACTCAAAGGCGGTCGCGGAGGTCTGGGCAATTGGCATTTCCGTACGGCTACGAACCAGGCTCCGCGTTATGCGCAACCCGGTGAGCCGGCTCAAGAACGCACGGTCATCATGCAACTGAAGGTGCTGGCAGATGTCGGTCTGGTCGGTTTCCCGAATGCCGGCAAGAGCACCTTGCTTAGTGTGGTGTCTGCCGCCAAACCCGAGATAGCCGATTATCCGTTCACTACCTTGACACCCCAGTTGGGTATCGTCTCGTATCGTGACGGACGTTCGTTCTGCATGGCGGATATACCCGGTATCATCGAAGGAGCAAGCGAAGGTCGAGGACTTGGTCTGCGTTTCTTAAGGCACATAGAGCGCAATGCGGTGTTGCTCTTCATGGTGCCTGCCACGAGCGAAGATATAGTCAAAGAATACAAGATTCTGCTTCATGAATTGGAGCAATATAACCCCGAACTGCTGACCAAAGCACGCATTCTGGCGATCAGTAAGATTGATGCGATAGACGAGAAGGCATTGAAAAAACTGAAAGACTCCAAGAAACTGCAGAAGTTGGATTTGCCGATTGTGTTCATCTCATCGGTGGCCGGCATAGGTATCGATGAACTCAAAGATGCCCTCTGGACCGAACTGAACAAGGAGCAGAACCAAGTCATCGAGATCTCCCACGCACCGATAGACGTGACTGTCATCGAACGCGAGGAACCCGAGGCTCGTGAAGAGGAAGAAGAGGGCACTATCTATTTGAACGAGGTCGAGGAGGAATGGGACCTCGATAAATACAAAGGCATCGGTTGGGATGAGTAATGGTTTCTACGATAGAATGATCGAGTGGCGGGAGCGTCACATCAGCGAGAAGCACCTGGTGCTTTTGCTTTCATTCTTCGTAGGTATGTTCTCGGCTGCGGCTGCGGCTATCCTGAAAAACTTCATTCATCTCATTCAACGCCTTGTGCAAGAGCAACTGATAGCCGGTGGTCATACATGGTGGTATCTCATCACGCCGGTTATAGGTATCACGCTGGCGGCATTGTTCGTCAAATACATCGTGCGGGACGATATATCGCACGGTATCACAAAAATCCTCTATGCTATATCGCAACGTAAATCCATCATCAAACCACATAACATGTGGTCTTCGGTGGTAGGTTCGGGTCTGACGATTGGTTTCGGTGGTTCGGTCGGAGCCGAGGCACCGATTGTATTAACAGGTGCAGCAATCGGTTCGAACCTTGCCAAAGCCTTCCGCTTGGACCAGAAGACGATGATGCTGATGATCGGTTGCGGTGCAGCGGGTGCGATAGGCGGTATCTTCAAAGCCCCTATTGCCGGTTTGGTCTTCACGCTCGAAGTGCTGATGATGGACCTGACCATGACTTCGGTCGCTCCGCTACTTATCTCATCCGTCACGGCTACGGCTATCTCATATATCCTCACCGGTACCGATCCGATGTTCCCCCTCAAGAGTGTGGAACCGTTCTTGGTACAACGTATCCCGTGGTATCTGATCTTGGGAGCTGTATGCGGTCTGGCGAGCCTCTATTTCACACGAGGCATGAATAAACTGGAACAATGGATGAAACATAATGTGCGTTCGATCGGGCTGAAGATTCTGGTCGGAGGCCTGACGCTGAGTGTGCTCATTTTCCTCTTCCCGCCTTTGTACGGTGAGGGTTACGATGTGATTCACCAACTCATCAACGGCGACAGTCTCAGTGCTTTGAATAACAGTCCTCTGCAGAAATACCTTGTGCCGACCGAGTTCTACGCGCAACTATCCACCACGAATACCCAACTCATCATCCTCGCTTATTTCGCAGCAATCATCTTATTGAAGATTGTTGCGAGTGTTGCGACGAATGGTGGCGGTGGTGTCGGAGGTATCTTCGCACCCTCACTCTTCATGGGCGCAATAGTGGGATTTGTGACAGCACGGGTAATGAACCTGAGTGGTCTGATGGTTCCGGAGACCAGTTTTGCCTTGGTGGGCATGGCGGGTCTGATGTCCGGAGTCATGCATGCTCCGCTCACGGGTATCTTCCTCATTGCCGAACTAACCGGAGGTTATCACCTCTTTATGCCGCTGATGATCGTCAGTGTCATATCCTATCTGACCATAATGTTCTTTGAACCGCATTCGTTGTACGCTATGCGTCTTGCGCAGAAAGGTGAACTGCTCACGCATAACAAGGACCGCAACGTGCTCACGCTCCTCAAGATGGACAGCGTCTTGGAGACGGATTTCATCACCATCATGCCTGAGATGACGCTGGGTGAACTGGTCAAAGTAATCTCGGAGAGCAAACGCAATATCTTCCCCGTTATTGATAACGAGGGACATCTAAAAGGCATTCTCTTATTGGATGAGGTGCGCAATATTATGTTCCAACCGCGTCTGTACAAACGTTTCACGGTAGGCCAACTGATGACTTCGCCGCTTGCAATCCTGCGATTCGATATGCCGATGGACAAGGTCATGGAGACGTTTGAAGACACGGGAGCCTGGAACCTACCCGTCGTAGATGCCGATCGCCGTTATCTCGGTTTTGTCTCCAAATCAAAGATCTTCAACTCCTACCGCCACGTCCTTGTCCATTTCAGCGAGGAGTGAAAAAGACATCGCAGTTGTCCCCATTACCCGCATGGTTCTTCGCTTCCCACCTTCGTTCGTTTCCAGAGATTGTATCCTGGATAATTTTTTTCTCCATTTTCTTGCATATCTCAAAAAAATGTAGTACCTTTGCACCCGCAAAGGTTTTTCTAACCTCTCGCTGCGCCGCCAGCGTAAAAACCGGCCGTCAGATTTTAGACGTTAAATGGGGCGACATAATAAATGGCGTTTATAGCAAAATGAATGAAATAGTACTATATCAACCAAATGCACAGTTCCAACTGGAAGTGCAAGTAAAAGATAATACTGTGTGGTTAACACAACAGCAGATTGCTGATTTGTTCGGGGTAAAACAACCGGCGATCTCTAAGCACTTAGCGAATATCTTTAAAGAAGGCGAGTTGGATAAAAATTCAGTTCATTCCATTTTGGAATATACTGCCGCAGATGGCAAAGTATATAGTACACAATTCTATAACTTAGATGCCATATTATCAGTCGGTTATCGAGTTAACAGCAAGAATGCTACTTTATTCCGTCGTTGGGCAAATAGTGTATTGAACGAATATATTCTGCGTGGACATGCAGTCAATCAGCAACTCATGTATATGGAACAGCGTATTAACCGTCGCTTCCAAGAGCACACCGAACAGATACATGAGTTACAAGATAAAGTCGACTTCTTTGTTCGAGCAGCATTGCCTCCTATAGAGCAGGTTTTCTTTGAAGGACAATTTTTTGAGGCGCGTGTACTGCTGGAGAAGATAATCAAGATGGCAAAGAAACGCGTGATTATTATTGATCCATATATAGATGCAGCAACGTTTGAAATGCTTGATGTGCGTGCAAAAGACGTATCAGCAGATATTTATTCTGATGGCGAATACAAAACCCTGCGTGACGCACATAACGCATCCAACGGTAAGCAACCTGTTAACACGCATAAGTGGTCTAACTCCTCGCATGACCGTTGGGTGATTATTGATGATACATTGTACCACTGCGGTCATTCGGTAAAAGATTTGGGCAAGAAACTATCTGCTATTATGCGGATGGATTTGAATCCTGAAGTTATCTTGAATCAAGTAAGATAAGTAACCCTCTCGCTGCATCGCCAGCGTAAAAACCGTCCGTCAGGTCTGAGACGTTAAATGGGATAACGGGGTATTAGCTCATCTGGCTAGAGCGCGACACTGGCAGTGTCGAGGTGAGGAGTTCGAGTCTCCTATACTCCACAAAAAGACATAAGGCATTAAAATAATTATGAAAAGAAGTGATTCAGCAAACTTATCTCTATGGTTTTCATTACCTGCATTGTTATTATCAATAATAGCAATTGTTCTTATAGTTTTTGGTCCTGAGGATATCACCTTTAACCACGATAGTTACATTAGTATCTGTGTGACGGTTTTATCTATATTAGTCACAGTAATAGTAGCATGGCAGATATATAATGTAATTGAAATTAAAGAAAAATTAAATACTATTGATTCTTTAGAATCAAGATTAGAATATCAGGCTCATGAATTGGAGCAGAAATATAACAATGCATGCCATCACCAAGACTATATAGCCGCTCAAATATCTGCAGATAGAGAAGATTATATTGATTCCTATAGATGGTTAATAAATTCATTACATTATTCTTCTCTTTTAGATAGACCAAAAAATACAGAGAGAATTATAGAAGATATGGCTCTATGTGTTGAGAACATTAACAAAAATTACCAGATAAATAAGATTTTATGGGAAGAAATCGAAAGTTCTCACGAAACTATTATAAATTCTCCAATTTTTGACAGTTTTAGAACTCCATATATGCATATTTATAATGATTTTAAATCTAAAGTTAAGTTAATGGAATGATGTCGAAGAAATAATGAGAAAATTATTCTTCATATTACTAATATTGCCCGCTGTTTCGTTTGCAACTCCCGTTGACCCGAACTTGGCACAACAAGTTGCTGAGAATTTTATCAACGCGCCTGAGGCATGCGCAAACGGTACTATTAATAGAGTGCCATATAAGCAAAAGCACTTAGCGCGTGCTACGCAACAGGTTTCGAACAATCAGCAATACTACATATTCAATAGCGAAGATGATGATGGCTATGTCATAATCGCGGCTGACAATGTTGCTACGCCCGTATTGGGATACTCATATTCGGGATCGTTAGACATAGACAATATGCCGGATAATATGCGTTGGTGGCTCAGCGAATATGACAGAGAAATTAAATGGGCAATCACGCAAGGTATTGAACCAACAGACGACACCAAAGCAGAATGGAAAGCCCTTTCAAACGCACGAAAAGCACAACAAGCAGAAGTTATTGTTGCCCCCCTTATTAAAACAGAATGGTCACAATCCCCTTGGTATAACAACAAATGTCCATATGATTCCAAGGCTGGAAGTCGTTGTGTTACCGGGTGTGTTGCTACAGCAATGGCACAAATCATGAAATATTGGGAACATCCTAAAAAAGGAAGAGGTAGTCACTCTTACGAAAGTTCTTATGGAGAACTAACTGCTGATTTTGGCAATACCACATATGATTGGGCGAATATGCCTAATGATTTGGGCATACTAAGTTCTAATACTCAGATAAATGCTGTTGCTACTTTAATGTATCATTGCGGTATCTCCGTTGATATGAATTATGGGACTAATGCAAGTAGTGTGAAAAAAGGTAGGATAGTTGATAGTGCGTTTCGTGATTACTTTTGGTATAGCGATGAAGCACGACTTTGTTCCAAAGATGATTACACACTCAGTGAATGGAAAGATAAACTTCAAGGGCAACTGATTTTAGGTCGACCGATTTTTTACGGCGGTGAAGGGGATGATTATGGGCATGCCTTTATTTGTGATGGATTTCGTAGTGATGATTATTTTCACTTTAATTGGGGATGGGGTATGTCTAATGGGTATTTTTCATTATCTTCTATAACTCCTTTAACCGATAATTATACATCGGACCAACAGGCAATATTATGCCTATATCCGAAAAACGACACTAATGCAAGATTTGTCCTTGAAATGGAGGAACCAATTACTCTCCGTGATTCGATACCTGTCGGAAATCCTTGGTATTTAAAAGCAATTATTTCAAATGTTGGGGAGAAAAAATTTAGTGATTACATCTATGCTACAATTTATAATACCACAAAAATTGGTGATTATTACCTTAGAACGGATATTGCATTAATAGATAGTTTATATACCGATTCTTTTTCCGATTTATTACCTTTTGATTTGGATTCTGCATGTAACTTAGCAACAGGTGTATATAAAGTCATTATGCAGTACAGAGATACTATTAGTGGTGATTTCGCGCCTGTTAGAGGTGACTTTTACAGTAATTTGGCAGAAGTCGTTATTTACAACCCGTTAGAAATGGATTTAATGGCTCAATTCGCATGGAAAGGCTCTAGAGAACATTGGGGAGTAGGCGATTCTATAAGGTTTATTACGCAAATTAACAATAATGAATCAACACCGTTTGCCGGATTACTTTCTATAAAGCTGGTGAATAAAGCAGATCCTTCTATTATCCAGTATTTCGATAATACAGATTGCAGCACGATGGCCATTCCAGCCAAAGGGGATGCGATTATATCAGTGGATGGAAAACTTACCACTACTCCCGGTGAGTACGATGTTTATTTACTTTGCAAGAATAATGAATCCGAGGAATGGAAACTGGTCGGTTGCACAGATGGATTTGTTAACCCAATGTCTCTTTTAGTTGAGCCTCAAGTAGATAGACACGAATATGTCATTCTTGCACAGCGAAAAACTTCTGAAAATTGGTACTATCTTACGAGCAAAAATGCAGGTACAGAATACACACCCCACTTGGAAGCTGTAAATTCTGGAATAGCAGATAAGACCAAAGTAAAGAATTACGGTATGGGATATGAATATATTTGGACAATTAATGAAACAAATGATGGTATTTTGATAAAAGGAGCGGATGGCTATATCTCCTATTCAAGTGGCAATACCGCTTATATGAACCTTTCTTCCGGACAGGTACTATCTGTTAATAATTTATCAAATGGTTTGAAGCAATATTGGTTTATTGATGGCAATAGCGAGACACGTTATTTATCGTTAAACACAACAAGTGATTATTTCTCGTTCTACACAGACACGCAAGCAAAAGATCTGTTGGTGTTGAAATATACTGATGGGCCGACAACAGCTATTGATACTATTGAGCCCAAACAAATCACCTGCGCACAAGCGGTACAAATAACAAAAAGCTTAACGCATACTACGCCAACAAGTGAAACATATACCGTAATCGGTTATGTAACAGACACTGACGGTAAAGTTTCTCGTAATCAGCAAATCTTCTGGATGGCCGACACGAAGAATGGAGGAAAGGTGTTTGAGAGTTATTGGGGTAACGTGCCGGAAGTGGTTCATGTAGGCGATAAAGTATCTGTTACCGGTAACTTGATGCTTTATAATACTACATCCGAAATCAAAAACGGTGATGTAGTTATCATTGAGCATGCCCCGCAAGCCCTCGACCAAACGAGCCAAGAGCCAACAGCTAATAGCCAAAAGCTTTTAATCAACGGCCAAATCCTCATCCTCCGCGGAGATCGCACCTATACGGTTCAAGGGCAAGAGGTGAGGTAATAGTGAAATGATTGTAAAGTGTAAAAAATTCATTAAGGTCGGGCATTTTGTCCGGCCTTTTTGATAAAAAACACTGTTTTTTTTCATTTGCTGAATAAAAAAAGCAATTTTTTTGCAAAAATGCTTGCTAGATTAAGCAAAAAGTTGTAACTTTGCAGCGTTTTATAGAACAAACAAATCGCAAATGTACCAAATGCGTTTATCGCTTCAGACGATATTGAATATGCTTTAGGCAATAAAATTCCATTGTGGCTTTTGGGGTTCTTATATTAAACTCTTCCGCAACGGTCAAATCCTCATCCTCCGCGGTGATCGCACCTACACCCTCACCGGCCAGAAGGTCAAGTAACCTTTTAACGTTTTGATGCAATCATATAATCGTGCCCTTGTGGCTAAGAAAACCATCTTAACCCTTTTACCCTTTAACGTAAAAATCGCTCGAAATGGGCGATTTTTACATTTTTTCTTGCATATCTCAAAAAAATGTAGTACCTTTGCACAAAATTAGCAGGTAAAAACGACGGTCGAACGACGGTCGAACGACAGTCAAACGACGGTCATGCCCGAGAGCAAAGGTCCATCTGCCATAGAATTAAACAAAAAATAACCAAAATTTATGTCACAAATTATCACATCTTCAGGTATCGACACCATTCATGGAAAAACCGAAAGTCGCACCCGCGGCTATTTCTATCAATCTAAAATCACAGGAAAAACCTTTTATCGTGAGCGCGATGAGGACTATCAGCAAAACCAATCCCCGCGTCAGAAATGGAACTCTGCCGCTTTCAAACATGCCAATTCCCAACTCAAACTGCTCGCTACCCCCGAAGCGAAAGCCCAACTGCTTGCCGACTTCGAAGCCGCTCGCCATATTGCCTCTAACGGAAAAACTTACACCACTGCCCGTGCTTGGAAATTCAACTCCCTAATCCACGAATACAAACAAACCCATCCGTTTGAAGATTGGAAAAAAGAGCATGCAAATGGGTAAAAAGACACTTTTTTCTGGTAGCGAGGGACATTTTATAATAAAAATAGCGAAAATACACAAAAAAATTTGCATATGTCAAAAAAAAGTTGTACCTTTGCAGACCTTTTTTATAAACTTTTATTTTAACTAGAAAAATGTCAGAAGAAATTAGAGAAGATATTTACCTTATTACGCATCGATTTGCCATTCCTGCCGCTCATGCAATATTGTGGATTGTTGCATACATATTTAACGTAAAATATATTTCGACATTCAGTGCCAAGGAATGGTTTCCTGTTGTGAGGGAAGCTTTGGTTTGTGTCGTATTTTTTACTGAAGTTGTAATAACTTTAATGGATATCTATTTTGCCCATCCCAAAAGAACTGCTAAAATGACTTTATTTGTTCCTTTTGCTATTTTATTGGGATTGCTAACAGTTGTCTTTCTCTTGTTTATTGTATACTTAACGAGGCAAACAGAAAATATTGTCCTCATAATATTTTGCGTTGCTGCTAGTGGGAAATTTATGGAAATATGGTTGCAAAATAATGTGTTTAAATTTGTTGCCAATAACAGTAAAACCCTATATGAAGAAGACCGATATACGTTGCACTTTTTCAATAAGTTATTAAAAAATAGAATAAATTAATAATCTATTAAAAATATCATTAATGCTATGTTTGGGACAAGTATTACTATATTGATTATTTTGTTATCATTTATCTTATTTGCGTTCGGATTACGAATATACTATGGAGGTGTAGAATTAAAGGTCGCATGTGCTGGCGATGTCCATATGCAGACTAATAGGACGCAGTTGCTCGTAAATTTGAAAAAAGATGGATTTGTTGATGAGAACAACAAGACTATTGATTATGAATCGTACAATCACTATTCGGTTTGCGGGAAGTCTATGCTTTTGACTGGGATTGAAGACGGTGATTTGCTCTTTGTAAAACCATATAAAGATGCCGATGCTATGTCTTTCCCTTGTGTCGTGGTTATACAACGAGATCACTATCCACGCTTTGATACTAACGTAGCTCAATATAAAGTTCGCCGTTCTTGGGCTAAAGCAAATTTAAGTACAGATAATCTGGGTGCGATAATTGGAAATATCATGGATTCCAAGGAATTTAAAGAATTAATTAGTACAAGCGGGGAGAAAAAGTGTTTCATGGAGTCAGATAAAATGAGAGAAGATTTTTTTGAAACAAGATGGAAAAAATACAAGAAAGACTATCCAAGTTGCGAGAAAATAAACGATAAAAATAATATAGCCGTTATTTCCACGACTTTGGACACCAAGACAAATATTGTCCATTTTTCCATACATCCATTTAGATGTATTAAAGGAGAAGTAATGTATTCTTTTGGACTAAAGGAAGCTGCCTAAAAATAAACGAGCATCCTAAGCTATTACACAAATAGAATTTGTAAGAAGTTTATACAACTAATACAAATTCTATTTTTTATGCCTGAAGTTCTTTAGAGAAGTGCTCGATCTCAGATTTGCATTGTTTGAGAAGAGCCGTGGCTTCGGAGGCCAGGCGTTTGTATTCGTCCATGCTCAAGGCTTCGGACTGTTCGAGTTGCGCGATGATAGCTTCTGCGCGTTGTATAGATTCATCGTAAGACATAGGCTATAATCTTTATTTTCCTTTACCGTGCAAGATGACTCCTACGGTGTATAACAAAATCTTACTGTCCAATGCCAAAGACATATTCTCCACATAGACGATGTCGCTATTGAGGCGCTCTATCATCTTCTCCATTGTATCGGTATACCCTACGCGGATAGGGCCCCAACTGGTCAGGCCGGGACGCACTTTATAGAGCAAGCAGTAATAGGGTGCTTGCGCCATGATCTGCTCAATGAAGTACGGCCGTTCAGGGCGTGGTCCGACGATAGACATGTCGCCGCGAAGTATGTTCCATAACTGCGGCAGTTCATCTAGGCGGTACTTCCGCAACCAATGCCCGATGGGCGTTATACGGGGATCATTGTCGAGTGTCAAACGGGGTACACCGTCCGACTCCGCATGATCAATCATCGTACGGAACTTATAGATATTAAACGACAAACCATATAATCCGACTCGCTCTTGGCTATAGAGCACAGGCCCTTTGGATGAGCGTTTGACCTGTATGGCGATGCAAGCCAAGAGAGGAGAAAGCACCACGAGACCCAAAGCAGAAATGACCACATCGAAGGTTCGTTTGATACACAATTCCGAATCCGACATATGATGCTCCGTGATGCGGATGAGGGATGGCCGGTCGAGTTGTCCGATACGCGCAGCTCCTGTGAGCATGTCATAGACGCGCGGTACCATACTGATCTCGCAGGAAAGCGGATATAACTGCGCTATGAGTTTGTATAAATCGCGATCGGTGTAATTAGTCGGCACGTCAATAATCACTTCATCTTGCTCACCGGCTTTGAGCCGCTTTGCTTCAGCCATCGAATGTACTGTTTTAGTACGCAAGACACCGCGACGCCGCGAGAGAAGCGTGATGGTCAAACGAGGTATATAACTGAGAATGAACTGTAGTCCGAACAAAACGCCCAACGAAACGATATAACGGCGGTAGTTCTCTGTGGGATCGTCGATGACAATGATAAAGAAGAACAACAACGAGATGATAGCTGCCGAAACGAACGTACGCATAAATTCGCGTGACAGCGGTTTTTGGAAGGGACGAAGGTAATAACCGGAAAGGTAATAGATGATGAGACATACCAAAGGGTAAATCACCAATGGAGGCCAGAAACTGAATGCCGGTACAAGCACGTCATCAAACAGCGCTACACGACCGTCATACACCATCCAACGGAAGCCCAAGAAACAAATCCACACCAGTTCACTACTGATGAGGTCGGCAAGAACATACCATAATTGTTGTTTGCGTCTAAGAGTCATGGGCGAATAATCTTAAATGTTCCGTCTGCGTTGATCTTGATGATGGATGAAGGTTCATGAGGCGTATCATCTTCCCTTCTGAACAGGCAACAATAGTCTGAATGGTCTAGGATTACCCCGTTAATATCACGGAATACCCTCGGTGTGGGTTCGCCGCTGATATTAGCGGAAGTGGAGACGATGGGATGCTTCAGTTGGGCACAAAGGGCTTTGCTGAACGGATCGGATGTGATGCGGATTCCTATCGAACCGTCTTCCGCGATCAGGTTTGGCGCCAAATTGCGGGCGTTGGGATAGATGATGGTAAGGGGTTTTGCTATTGGTGATTGGTCATTGGTGATTGGTGATTGGTCTTCCGTTGCTTCCAATAATGCCCATGCAGCATCGGGGATGTCGGCGATATAGTAATTCAACTTGGCGGGTGAATCCAGAAGGACGAGCATCGACTTGCTGTCCTCGCGTTGTTTGAGTTGATAGATACGCTGAACGGCTTCGGCATTCGTAGCATCACAACCGATACCCCAAACCGTATCCGTCGGATAAACGATGATACCGCCGTCACGTAACACGCGCAACGCTGCCTGCAAATCTTCCTTATCAAACCGCATTTTATCCATTTTACGGTGCAAAGGTACTGCTTTTTCTTGATTTTGCCAAATAAAATGTACAATTTTAAGAAAATTTCTTAAAAAAAACGCATTTCACTTGCACAATTGCAAAAATTGTAGTAATTTTGTAGCCGGTTTAATAACGCACAATTAAAAACATTAAATAATTTTACGTAAAATGAAAGAATTAGATCTTACCAAGTATGGTATCAAAGGTGCGACCGTTATCGCACACAATCCGTCCTACGAGTATCTGTTCGCGGAGGAGACCAAGCCGGAGTTGACCGGTTATGCAAAAGGTCAGAACACCGAGCTGAACGCTGTGAATGTAATGACCGGAATCTACACCGGCCGTTCGCCGAAAGACAAATACATCGTGATGGACGCTAACTCGAAGGACACCGTTTGGTGGACCACCGAGGGTTACAAGAACGACAACCACCCGATGTCTGAGGACGTTTGGGCAAAGGTAAAAGAGTTGGCTATCAAAGAGCTGAGCGGCAAGAACCTGTACGTAGTAGATGCTTTCTGCGGTGCAAACAAAGACACCCGCATGGCGGTTCGCTTCATCGTAGAGGTTGCATGGCAGGCTCACTTCGTTAAGAACATGTTCATCCAGCCGAGCGAAGAGGAGTTGGCTAACTTCGAGCCGGACTTCGTGATCTACAACGCTTCGTTGGCAAAGGTAGAGAACTACAAAGAGCTGGGTCTGAACAGCGAGACTTGTGTGGCGTTCAACACCACGAGCCGCGAGCAGGTTATCCTCAACACCTGGTATGGCGGTGAGATGAAAAAAGGTATGTTCTCCATGATGAACTACTACCTGCCGCTGAAGGGTATCGCTTCGATGCACTGCTCGGCTAATACCGACATGGAAGGCAAGAACACTGCTATCTTCTTCGGTCTGTCCGGTACCGGTAAGACCACTCTGTCTACCGACCCGAAACGTCTGCTTATCGGTGACGACGAGCACGGTTGGGATGATCAGGGTGTGTTCAACTTCGAAGGTGGTTGCTACGCAAAAGTGATCAACCTAGACAAAGAATCCGAGCCGGACATCTACGCAGCTATCCGTCGTAATGCACTCCTCGAGAACGTTACCGTTGCTGCTGACGGCAAGATCGATTTCGCTGACAAGAGCGTAACCGAGAACACCCGTGTAAGTTATCCGATCAATCATATCGAGAAGATAGTTCGCCCGGTATCCGCAGGTCCGGCTGCTAAGAACGTGATCTTCCTGAGTGCTGACGCCTTCGGCGTACTGCCTCCTGTATCCATCCTGACTCCGGAGCAGACGAAGTACTATTTCCTGAGCGGTTTCACCGCTAAGTTGGCAGGTACCGAGCGCGGTATCACAGAGCCGACTCCGACCTTCTCGGCTTGCTTCGGCCAGGCTTTCCTGGAGTTGCACCCGACCAAATACGCTGAGGAGTTGGTTAAGAAAATGGAGAAATCCGGTGCGAAGGCATACCTTGTTAACACCGGTTGGAACGGTACCGGCAAGCGTATCTCGATCCGCGACACCCGCGGTATCATCGACGCTATCCTCGGTGGCGACATCCTGAGCGCTCCGACGAAGAAAATCCCGTACTTCAACTTCGAAGTACCGACCGCTCTGCCGGGTGTAGATCCGAACATTCTGGATCCGCGTGACACCTATGCTGAGGCTGCTCAGTGGGAGGAGAAAGCAAAAGACCTCGCTGCACGCTTCATCAAGAACTTCGACAAATATACGTCGAACGAAGCAGGTAAGGCTCTCGTTGCTGCAGGTCCGCAACTTTAATACATTAGCTATTAGCTGTTAGCCGTTAGCCTTTTGAAGCCAATAGCTAATAGCCAATAGCCAACAGCCAATAAATCAGGCGTCCGAATGGGCGCCTGATTTATTATTCCTCTTTTTTAATGATATCCTCTTTTTCTTCGTCATCATTTTGCGACCTTAGTGTGCGCGCGATGCTTCTTCTGACGATTAACATCAGCTGCAGCACTATTGCCGGCAACACAGCGAAGATATTCGGATAGAGGGTGGTGAAATATTCATCGGTGATCTCTAACGCGTAATATATCATTATTATATAATACACGCCCGCGAGGACAGCCGCCAGCACGCACAACCGCATTCGCCACACGTCATCCCAGAACCAGATAAATGTTAATCCGCATACCACTAAGATGGCCCACGCACAAATATGTAGTCCCGAAACGGACATGATATCGATGATATCCGATGCCCCGGTGGAAATATTAGTTTGGATTACATAGAAATCGTAATTATCCATCGTAAAACTGCGGATATAAATAATACCTTTGTCCTCCTGAAAAGAGAACACGGGATGATCCTTCAACACCAGCGTGGCGATTATAGCAAGGAGGATGAAGATCAGACGCTTCACCCAATCAGGCATACCTTTTTTCTCGTTTGTTTCCATAATTCGGGTGCAAAGGTACAAAAAAAAGTTGAAAGATAAAAGAAGAAAGGCAAAAAAAGTTAATTTTTTTATTTTTTTCTTGCGTATATCAAATATTTTTTGTAATTTTGCGCACTTTTTGTGTGTCGTGCACGGATGTGCGCGTTATGTACACGCGAAGAAATGCATATAAATTAATAAATCAAATAACAAAAAACAATTATGCAAAACAAAGGACTTGTTAGAATTTTGGCGGTGTGCCTTGCGTTGGTATGCGCCTTCTATCTGTCGTTCTCTTTGGTGACGAGTCATTATGACAAAGCCGCTAAAGAGTACGCAGCCGGTGATGCAGTAAAAGAGTATCAGTACCTCGATTCTATTGCTGCGAAGAAAGTATGGTTTGGTTACACGCTCAAAGAGTGCCGTGAGAAAGAGATCAATCTCGGTTTGGACTTGAAGGGCGGTATGAACGTAACCATGGAGGTAAGTGTTCCGGACATTCTCGACGCGTTGAGCGGTCATAACGAGACTCCGAACTACAAAGAGGCTTTGGCTCTCGCCAAGCAAAAACAAAAATCGAGCGGCGCAGACTTCGTGACGCTGTTCATCGAGTCGTATCGTGAGGTTAATCCCGACGGTCAGTTGGCATCTATCTTCTCGACCTTCGAATTGAAGGACAAAGTGACTTTGACCTCGACGAACGCAGAGGTTGAGAGAGTGATTCGCGAGGAGGTTGATGGTGCTATCCAGAACTCGTTCAACGTGCTCCGCACACGTATAGACCGTTTCGGTGTTGTACAGCCGAACATTCAGAAATTGGCTCAGCCGGGTCGTATCCTGATTGAGTTGCCGGGTATCAAAGAGCCGGAGCGTGTTCGTAAACTGCTCCAGGGTTCTGCTAACCTGGAGTTCTGGGAGACCTATGAGGCTTCCGAGTTACTACCGATGTTGGCACAGATCAACCGCGAGTTTGCTGCTTCTGCTCCTGAGGCAGAAGAGGCTCCGAAAGCAGAAGAAGTAAAAGCTGAAGAGGCACCGAAAGCAGAGGGCGATGAGCTCGCAGAACTGCTGGGTGACAGCGCTGCCGTTGAGGCAGATCAGGCTGCTCAAGTGGCTGAATATAAGAAGAATAACCCGTTGTTCGCTATCCTGAACCCGTCCATCAACCAGGCCGGTCAGGCTTATCGCGGTCCGGTAGTAGGTACCGTTCATTATGTAGATACCGCTAAAGTGACAGCGATGTTGAATTCGCAAATTGCAAAGGCCGTTCTGCCGCGCGATGCACGTTTCTACTGGACGGTTAAGGCTATTGACGAGGCAAATGCATATTATCAGTTGGTAGCTTTGAAGGCACAACGTGACGGTCGTGCAAGTCTGGAGGGTGACGTGATCACCGATGCTCGTGCGGACTTCAGCCAAATCAGCGCATATGCAAACGTTTCGATGTCAATGAACGCAGAGGGTGCAAAGACCTGGCAGCGTCTGACCAAAGACAATATCGGTAAATCGGTAGCGATCGTGCTCGATGGTTTCGTTTATTCGTTCCCGACCGTACAGACCGAGATAGCAGGCGGTAACAGCCAAATCACAGGTAACTTCACCGTAGAAGAGGCAAAGGACTTGGCAAACACTTTGAAGTCGGGTAAGATGCCGGCTCCCGCTCGTATCATCGAGGAGAGTGTGGTTGGTCCGTCTCTGGGTCGTGAGGCAATCCAATCGGGTCTCTGGTCATTCGCCCTGGGCTTCGTGCTGATTCTGCTCTATATGATTTTCTACTATGGTTGGATCCCGGGTCTGATCGCCGATGCTGCATTGGTATGCAACGTATTCCTGTTGGTAGGTATTCTGTCGTCGTTCAGCGCCGTACTGACCTTGCCGGGTATTGCCGGTATCGTGCTCACCATGGGTATGGCGGTCGATGCGAACGTGCTGATCTACGAGCGTATCCGTGAGGAGTTACGCAGCGGTAAGGGCATGCGCAAGGCTATCGAGGACGGTTTCAAGGGTGCCATCAGCGCTATTGTCGATGCGAACGTAACGTCGTTCCTGACGGGTGCTATCTTGGCTATCTTCGGTACCGGTCCTATCAAGGGCTTCGCTGTAACGTACATGATCGGTATCATCTCGTCCTTCCTGACGGCTGTGTTCATTACCCGTCTGTTGCTCGAAGACTATGCGAAGAAAGAGAATGCGAAGGAACTCAGCTTCACTACTGCGCTGATGAAAAATTTCCTGCAGAACGTACATTTCGACTTTGTGAACGCACGTAAGGTGGCATACTGCATCTCGGGTGCGCTGATCATCTTCGCTGTGCTGGGTCTGGATCCGCATTTGTTCGGTAAACTGAACCTCGGTATTGACTTCTCGGGTGGACGTAACTATGTCGTTCGTTTCGATAATAACATCAACACGCAGGACGTTCGCGAGAACTTGGACGGTGTCTTCAAAGCGACACTCGAAGAGGGTGAGACCTTCGGCTTGAATGTGATTACTTTCGGTAACGATGCAAATCAGGTTCGTATCTCTACCAACTACCGTATCCACGAGGACAATGCTGAGGCTGACGAGGCTATCGAGGCATTGCTGTACGAGGGTTGCAAGCCGTTCTTGGGAGAGAACATTACCTTCGATGACTTCCGTTCGACCGATTCGAATGCAGAGGTAGGTATCATGTCGAGTCAGAAAGTAGGACCGGCAATTGCAGACGATATCAAGACGAGTGCCGTTTGGGCTATCTTCGCCGCACTCATCGTGATCTTCCTTTATATCTTGCTGCGTTTCCGCAACTTCGCTTACTCGGTAGGTGCATTGGTAGCATTGGCTCACGATACCGTGATCATCCTTGGCTTGTACGCTATCCTTTGGAAGATCATGCCTTTCTCCATGGAGATCGACCAGGCATTTATTGCGGCTATCCTGACCGTTATCGGTTATTCGATCAACGATACCGTGGTTATCTTCGACCGTGTACGTGAGTACAACGGACTCTATCCGAAGCGTGAGAAGAAGATCAACATCAATGACGCGTTGAACAACACCTTGAGCCGTACGTTCTCGACCTCTATGAGTACGTTCGTTGTATTGCTCGCTATCTTTATCTTCGGTGGCGAGACCATTCAGGGCTTCGTATTCGCGCTCTTGATGGGTGTGATCATCGGTACCTATTCGTCTCTGTTCATCGCTTCGCCGATTGCTTATGACATCCAGTTGGCACAAGCAAAACGCGCAGAGAAGAAAGCAGCAGAGAAGAAATAATATGCAAAATGATTTCTTGAAATACGCTGTATCGCAGGGTCTGAACTCTATGCATGTCGAGAATGTCATGTCTCGCAGCATGGAGCAGACCCGCGCGAGCGGCGGATATATATCGCCGACTATTCTGGAGGAGCGTCAGTTGAACGTGACGCAGATGGATGTGTTCAGCCGCTTGATGATGGATCGTGTTATTTTCCTCGGAACGGAGGTGAATGACTATACGGCGAATGTTATCCAGGCGCAGCTGCTTTATCTGGACTCTACGGATAGTGAGCGCGATATCAACCTCTATCTCAATACGCCCGGTGGTTCGGTTTATGCCGGTTTGGGTATATACGACACGATGCAGTTTGTCAAAGCGCGTGTTTCCACTATCTGTACCGGACTCGCCGCTTCGATGGGAGCCGTGTTGCTGGTAGCCGGTGAACCGGGCATGCGTGCCGCTTTGCCGCATAGCCGCGTCATGATTCATCAGCCGCTCGGTGGTATCCAGGGACAAGCCAGTGATATTGAGATAACCGCCAAAGAGATTCTCAAACTCAAAGATGAACTGTATCAGATCATCTCCGACAAGTCCGGTAAATCTATTGACCAGATTCGTCAGGATGCTGACCGCGATCACTGGATGACTTCGCAAGAGGCTCTGGAGTACGGAATGATTGATAAAGTGTACTATAAGAAAGAGTAATGGGTAAAAACAACAAAGTGGATGTGTGTTCGTTCTGCGGGCGACCGATGTCTAAGCTGTTCTCCGGCTTGGACGAGAGCGTGCTGATTTGTCCGGAGTGTATCGAGTCCGGGCATCATCTGATCGAGGCGCAGAAACAGAAACAGCTGCAAGCCCAACAGAACGATGCACTAAGCATGGCGACACTGCCTGTTCCGCAAGAGATAAAGGCTTTTCTTGATCAATATGTGATTGGTCAGGACGATGCCAAGAAGTTCTTGTCGGTAGCGGTGTACAACCACTATAAACGCCTTCTGCAGGAAACGGACGACGGGATCGAGATAGAGAAGAGTAATATTCTCTTGGTGGGTTCTACCGGTACCGGTAAGACCCTTCTTGCCCGCACGATAGCCAAGATGCTCAAAGTGCCTTTTGCCATCGGTGATGCCACTTCGCTTACCCAAGCCGGGTATGTAGGAGAAGACGTAGAGACACTGTTGGTTCGACTGCTCCAAGAAGCCGATTATGACATTCAGAAAGCACAGAGAGGCATCGTTTTTATCGATGAAATCGACAAGATCTCACGTAAAAGCGAGAACATGTCCATCACGCGTGATGTGACCGGTGAAGGCGTGCAACAGTGCCTGCTGAAGATGTTAGAGGGTTCGGTAGTCAATGTGCCGCCCCAAGGTGGACGTAAGCATCCGGATCAGGAATGTATTCATCTGGATACAAAAAACATCCTTTTCATCTGCGGTGGTGCTTTCGAAGGTATTGAGCGTAAGATCTCCCAACGGATGAACACGCAGACAGTTGGTTTTGCAGCGCAACAGGAAGCGGCGCATATAGACAAGAATAACCTGCTGCAGTATATCGCACCGCAAGATCTCAAGTCTTATGGACTGATTCCCGAGATCATCGGTCGTTTGCCGGTCTTGACCTATTTACGTCCGCTGGACCGTGAGGCGCTGCGTAACATCCTTACCGAACCCAAGAACGCACTGACCAAACAGTATAAGAAACTGATGGCCATGGACGGCGTGACGCTAAGTTTTGATGATGACGCGTTGGATTTCATAGTGGAAAAAGCGATCGAATATAAATTAGGCGCACGCGGGTTGCGCGGGTTGATGGAGACCATCATGGCGGACCTGATGTACGAGTTGCCGAACCATAAACACATCGGTCAACATCAGTCTTTCACGGTCACCAAAGAATATGCCCAACAGAAACTGAGAACCGAACGGTTGGTACAATTAAGAAACGCGAGCTGAACACTCGCGTTTTTTAGTATCTTTTCATTTCTGTTAGAATCCGCTATATACCAGTTCGAATTTCATGCCGTTCTTGGCGGAGCGGATCTTGGTGGCTGACATCGTCTGCTGCTGACGAACGGACGACACGGCAACCGTTGAATAAGATGTCGTACTCGTCTCTACCGTTACCGGTATCATTAGCATATTAAGCACCGAATCACCGGACTCCTGGCGCAACTGATTGGTCATGAAATCCGACAGGTCGTACGTATAGTAATAGATGGCATTACCCACTGAGTCCGTTCCTTGCGTCAACTGCCCCAATAAAGCACAGGTGTCGGATGGTAACTCTTTATTCTTAAAGAAACGTTCCTTGCTTTCTTCGCGTATCAAGAGCATGTTACTTGCGGGTTGCAACCAATCATTGCGTCTCACCTCACTCGCCGTACCGGTGAATACATTCTCTACAGCCACCTGCACCTCGGCTTTGTTTACATAAGGACGCTTGTCGCCCACCTTAGCGTATATCGCCTCTGCTATCTGAGCCATCGGGAATCGCATGCGCGTGTATATGCCCGCGGGCGCGACTATATAATTATAGGTGTCGGAGTCTTTTTGCAGCGTCTCTATCCACTCTTTCTTGTCTTGGTAATGCAGATGATTAACCGTACGCACTTCAGAATTGGCATAGAACGCTTTCATGTCGTTCACCACGGTGTCACGGTCGCCTTTCTTGTACGAGAAATGATAATATACACCCAAAGCCACGTCCGATATATTCAGCACTGTGGACGAACCAAAGGACGTCTCTATGAACAAACCATTGAACTGCTCATTGAATTTCTCTTGACTCTCAAACGACTGAATAGAAGCGAACTGACGCGTGAAGTCATCATTCAGACGCATCCGAATCATCGGGATATACTGTCCGCTTTGACTAAGAACCGAATCCCGTTTCTCGGAGGCTATAACTATCTTATGATTGGTTAAAACAGGCTTTTCGCGTGAGCAGTAGTCGTCTATGTTCAAATCTGTCGGGTACGTACCGTTGTACTCAAATGTACCCTTATCCATCATGTACGCATCAATAGCTATCGGCGAATTAGCATCGCCTACCCAACTGGCATAATACATGAACAAACATACAGAATCCACCGAATCCACCGAGAAATTTTCCGGATAAGAATATCCTTCCGGACAGGCCAACTGAGTCAAAATAGATGCATGTAACAAGCCGTAATCCGTCTCTATCTCACCCAACAGGAATGAATCCGCTTGCGAGATGATGGCATCACAACTGTCTATCGCAGAAAGAAGAGAGAACGTATCCGCCAAAACAATGATAGCATCATCCTCATCCAATACCGATTCACCTGTAGTGGATACGTCATCCTTGCAGGCCGCAAAAAAGCATGCAACGGCGGTCAAAAACAATATGAACGCATAGCGTTTGATCATCCTTCTTCCTCGGCAGCAAGCAAGGTCTCGTAGAAATCATACTGCCGCTTGCTCGCCTCCACAACATTCTCACACTCTTTGTACGGAAGAATCGGTTTGCCTTTCGTCTCCGCATAGTTCATCAGACGCTGGTTCACACGCGGCATCGCATAGACCACCGCATCCGAATAATCAATAGCCAAACGCATCAGTTCCTCGTATCCGACAGGGAAACCCGCTATCGAACGAACATCCGTGTTCGTGATGCCTTCCAGACGCAACTTATCCGCGAATTGCGTAGAGAACGGTTTCTTGTACTCGTTGTCGTCAAGCATCAAGACGATTTTTGATTTGGCAAAGAACGGTTCATCATTAAACGCTTTTTTCAGATATAACGGTGCCAAGGCACTCATCCAACCCGAACAAACGATCACATCCGGCGTCCAACGCAATTTCTTTACCGTCTCTATCACACCACGCGCATAGAAAATAACGCGGTCATCATTGTCTGCATATTCCACACCTTGCTCGTCCGCAACACCTTTGCGACGACGGAATAGATCGTCATTATCAATGAAATAAATCTGAATACGCGCCGACTGGATCGATGCTACTTTAATCAGCAGCGGATGATCCGAATCTTCAATAATCAGATTCATTCCGGACAAACGAATCACTTCGTGCAATTGGTTGCGACGCTCGTTGATTTCACCAAACTTGGGCATGAACGTACGCGTCTCAAAACCATGCCCCTGAAAATACTCCGGAAGCTGACGGTTTAGAAGACGAATAGGACTCTCCTCAGCCAGGTAAGGATATATCTCTTGCGAGATAAAAAGGATACGTTTTGGCTCTTTCATAGGCGTGCGAATATATTTTGCGGTGCAAAGTTACAAAAAATTTTTGAAATATGCAAGAAAAAGTGCAATTTTAATCGTTTTTGCTTGCAAAATACGGAAAAAATCACTACCTTTGCACGATTTTTTGAATTATTATACGTAAAATCATGCAAATAGTAACAACAAAATCAGAATTACAGGCAGTCGTTAAGGCTTGTAAATCTGCCGGCCAAACCATCGGTTTGGTGCCTACGATGGGAGCCCTTCATCAAGGACATGCCAGTCTTGTCAAAAAAGCGGTAGCGGACAATGACATTTGTGTCGTTTCCGTCTTCGTTAACCCGACTCAGTTTAACAACAAGGAAGATCTCGCCAAGTACCCGCGTAATATTGAACGGGACGCTGCGTTATTGAGTTCGATCGGAGCCCATTATGTCTTTGCGCCTACTCCCGAAGAGATGTATTCCGCCGAAGAAATGAACACTACCTTCGAGTTTGATTTTGCCGGGCTGGATAAGGTGATGGAGGGTAAGATGCGTCCGGGTCATTTCAATGGTGTGGTACAAGTGGTCAGCCGTCTTTTCTACCTCGTGCAACCCGATAAGGCTTATTTCGGAGAGAAAGATTTTCAGCAGTTGGCTATCATTCACCATATGGTTGAGCGTAGCTCGATGGCAGGTACGTTCGGTCAATTGCAGATCATCGACTGCCCTATCGTGCGGGAAGAAAGCGGTTTGGCATTGTCGAGCCGTAACGAGCGCCTCTCAGCGGAAGAAAAACAGACGGCTTTGGCGATATCCAAAACGCTTTTTGACTCGTTGAAATGGGCGAAATATGCATCTGTAGCTGAGGTACAGCAACGCGTTATTGATACGATTAATGCGGTGGAAGGTTTGGAGGTAGAATACTATGAGATCGTTGATCAGAGTACCTTATTACCCACCGATACCTTTGAGCATGCGATAGGCTGTGTTACCGTTTATTGCGGACCGGTACGACTCATTGATAATATCAAATATTGATGCGCATCGTATGTGACGCACATATTCCGTTTATCGTAGAAGCTGTTCATAAAGAATGGTCGGATGTCGATATTTGTCCGATAAAACCGGAAGAAATCGACTCTAAAGTTGTGCGAGACGCGGACGTGCTGATTGTACGCACACGGACTCATGTGAACGAAGCCTTATTGGCGGGTTCGTCTGTGCGTCTGGTATGTACCGCCACCATCGGTTTCGACCATATAGACACGAAATACTGCGAATCGCATGGCATCCGTTGGATCTCCTGCCCGGGATGCAACGCACAAGCTGTTTGCGACTATATCGAAGAAGCAATAAATACAATCACCGATCACCAATCACCAATCACCAATGCGCCGACAATCGGCGTGATAGGAGTCGGACATGTGGGAAGGCTGGTAGCGAAGATGGCGGAGCGAAAAGGAATGAAAGTGCTGCTCAATGATCCGCCGAAAGGAATAGGAGAAAGTCTCGATTTCATCGGACAAAATAGCGATATTATCACCTTTCATGTACCGCTCGATAAAAGCACGTACCACATGTGCGATGAAGCTTTTTTAGCGAAATGTAAACCCGGTGCCTTGATCATCAATGCGGCACGAGGTGGAGTGGTGGATGAGCAGGCACTGCTGCGTAGCGGGCATCCGTATATTTTGGATACATGGGAGAATGAACCGGATATCAATCTGGATGTCTTAGCGCATGCCCGACTCGCTTCGATGCATATAGCCGGTTATTCGGTAGAAGGCAAGCGGAATGCAACACAGATGTGTCTGGATGCAATCGCGAAGGAATTCGGATTAAAACCTATTGATATATCGGGATATCGGTATCACGTGATCACGGGATCACGAATAAATAACAGCGAACCATGGCTCGCTGCTATCACTCGACAACTCAAAGCAAATCCTACTTCCTTTGAGGCGCTTCGCAAAGCCTATCCACTGCGCGGAGTATAGGTTCAATAGAGGGTGCTTCACCTACCGCTTCGATCATCCACTGTTTGGGTGTCAGACGACCTAACTTGTAGATTCGTGCGTATTCATCGGCAAAATCCGCTTGCGTCTTGCATCGCGCAAGGTACTCCTCCAACTGATATTGTACGATATGTCCGAGTGGATAATTAGGCAAATACATCGGGCAGTTAACCATGTGACTATAAACGCCTAACAGGATACAGTCATGCTCACCTAAGATAGGTTCGTAATACCGGTTCCATACCTCTTTGGCGATAGTCAGTACCGCTTCACACAGTTCTTTAGCGGTGGCTTTCGGATGGTCATAGATCCACTGCCACATCGCCATATCGACCAAACTGACCCCCATGATTTCATACATCGACCAGAATTGGTCAAACACTTCGTCCCGATTACCGCTAACCGCTAACCGTTCACCGTTATCGGGGAGTAACTGTAAGTCTCTATGCTGCCAAAGGAAAGCGGAGGCTTCAGTATAGGCCGTATTGGGTACACCGGAGAGCATGTAATGGTCGATGAAATACATATCGAGCACTTCTTCTACGCAGTGACCGAACTCATGCACGGCAATGTTATAGCCCTTATAATCCATACCTGCAGCCGGGATACGAGTGCGCAGGCGAGCATCCTCTTTGCGACCGCGGCACGGCCATGCGTGGCCTGAACCACGCGCCGGTTCAACTGCTATATGACGCGCTATAGCACGTGCATCTTCGGCAACAAAACCCATTTTCTGCAACAGGCGCGGCATGTCGGAAGCAAACGCGTTGGCATCCGGATATAACTTGCGGGTCTGTGCCGTTAATGCATCTTCATTGAGAGCGGCACGGGCTTTGAAACCGTCGTACCAGATATCGTACGGACGCAAGCCACGACCCAAACGTTCGCGGATGATAGACGCTACTTGTGCCACTTGAGGCGACCCCACCAGCGCACGGAACAGACTGTCCAATTCAGCAGCGGAGATCTCGACTTCCCCTTCGAAATTACGAATGATACCTGTCGGCATAGCAGGGTGGTAGGGGTCTTCGGCAAACAGTACTTGCGCGATATCCAGTATCTTCTGATAACGCGTATAAGGCTCAGCAGCAGAAACATTCGAATAGGGTTTCCATATAAAATCCGCGCCATTAACGGCCGCCTCGGGAATGGTCTGATCCACGATGCGTTGCATCACCTGATAGATCATCTCTTGTTTCTCCTGATTCCTGACTCTTGACTCTTGACTTTCAGCTTGGTACAGTGCTTTCAGTTCATCCCGCAGGTTCCAGTGACTGAGCAGTATTTTGTCGTTTTCCCATAACTGCCGACCGTCTTCGGTGCGCAGGTTACCCATGTAAATATTGTAATCGGCAATATAGTTCTCCGCACTCGCCAGCGCTTCCGCCATCCGCGCATTGATGTGAGCGGGCACACGGGTGGTGAACACATCGCCCATGCGTGCATACGCCCACTCCTGACGCGTCCAGTTCTTTCCGAGCGTGTTTTTCTCTTCAAGACTGTAATGGGGGAAGTTGATGATGGTAATGAACGCTAACTTATTAGCGAACATATCGTCTGAGAAATGGGCGAGAGGACTATAGCCGGACATGATCCAATCAGGCGCTTGAGGTTCGGCAGCGTTGGTTAACTGTGTCGGACGCAATAGTTCAACCGTCAGCATGTCTGCCGACTGATAGACATTCTCCAAAATGCTACTAAGTGACTCAAAGAGCACCAGACGCTCACTGTCCGTCTGGCAATAGTACGTTTTCACTAATTCGTCAAAATCCGCTTGCGAACCATCATTTTCGGTCCACAAAGCAGCTGCTTGTTGCACTCCTATTGACGCATATTTATCCGATGAAATCGGACTTTTTTGTGTACATGAAGCCATCATAAGGCATCCCAATAATAAGTGTTGAATTTTCATACGTTTGATTGATTTACGGTGCAAAGATACAAAAAAAATCTCAAATTACCAAATAAATATGCAAAAAAACTTGCACAATTCAAAAAAAAGCAGTATCTTTGCAGCCAAATTGGATAAAATACCAACCTGATTGTTTAATTAAATACTGAATTTGTATGAAAAAATTAACTTTTGTTTTAGTCGCTCTGCTGACTTTGGCTTTCACCGGTTGTAAGGTAGAAACTTCGAAAGTAACTGTATCTGTTACGGACAAGGCAGGTGCTCCTCTGGCAGA
>Ga0310690_10000777_pt1 | contig 63460 bp, 54 predicted proteins | sample AusTroGonzalo_MG_2_FD_207661 | JGI IMG/M metagenome (GOLD analysis project Ga0310690, IMG submission 207661) | Bovine rumen microbial communities from tropical cattle in Woodstock, Queensland, Australia - Gonzalo_04 (v2) (version 2) | ecosystem: Host-associated > Mammals > Digestive system >... | reverse complement strand
GAGTTTTCAGCAAATTCATCCCCTCAGAATCCTCTCCTCCCACAAGCAGATACGACTAATTCCCTGATTCTCTTGATTCAGTCCCCCTAAAACACGATGTCGATCCGACTAAATCATTCATAATCGAAAATCCGTCCCCTCACTCTAAAAATGTAATAAGACTAATTCTTCCAAAAACAAAGATTCATCCCCTTGTGCATGCGAAAAAGTAGGACTAATGGCGCATATTTCAGAAATTCATCCCCTCAAAACAAACATCACGTCCAAAATAATACGACTGATTTCTTGAAACGCTCAATTTAGTCCCCTCCCATATGATTGCGAAGTCTGATTCCGCCCGAAAAGCACTCTCCCCCGGCCCCCATGTGTTGAATCCCCCCAAAAAACTATCTCACCATCTTATAGTGCGGGATCCCATCCAGCATAAATTCCCCGGACACCCGCCGGAATCCGAACTTCGCATAGAAGCCTTCTGCATAAGTCTGGGCCTCGAGATAGATCTTATCCGCGTGGTACTGCTCTTCGGCAACACGGATGCCTTCCTCCATGATCCTCGCACCGAGGCCCTCGCCTCTTCTCTTTGAGATCACGCGCCCGAGTGCCACGTATTCACTTTCCACGCCGCGGTCGAGAACACGAAGATAGGATGCGATCCCAAACTCATCCTCGATCCACACATGCGTCGCCTCCTGATCGAGGTCATCGAACTCATGGTACGGGCAGTTCTGCTCCACCACAAAAACATCCACACGAAGTTTCACAATGTTATAAAGCTCGTCAGGAGTAAGGTCCTGAAACTTTTTCACATGCACGGTCCTGGTCATAGATCTTCCCTCTCATTTCTCCCCAAACGATCGCCGAGGTCCTTCTATTATACGCCAGATCCCTTTCCCTTCCATAACCCTCTTCGCATTTTATCACCTCTATTTTGCAAAGTGTCACGTGCACCTTCCCGTGCCGCTCATGGTAAAATGAAAGCGGAGAAAGGAGGGATCGGCTATGCGTAACAGAACATCCACACCACCTTATGTTATTATCGCCGAAGCGATCGTCGTGCTCTTGTTCATCATGATCGGTTTTGTGCTCATTCTCACCAGAAGTATCGGATCTGACGCAAGTGCCGAGAAGCGTGCAGAGATGCGTCTTGAAGTCGTGGAAGATGCGCAAAAGCTCGATCCGGAAAGTAGAAAGATCCCGCTGACACAGGATCTCCTGAAATTCGACTATGGCGAGCTTTACGAGAAGAAAGACGACGTCTTCCGCTATGTGGTCTGGTTCTTCATACTCATGCTCGTGGCGCTCTGCGTATTCCTGATCTACTCAGTCGTAAAGAAGCTGCGTTCTGATATATCGATGACGAGAGAGTCGATCGTCAGTACAGTCGTTTTTGCTATCCTCGCACTAGTCGCCATCGCCGCCTGTGTGATCTATCTTATCAACATGCACTCCGGAAGCCGTCCCAACGACATGACCTTCGAAGTCAAGCCCATCGACATCGTCAGCCAATACACCAAAGAAGAAGTACGCACATCCCAAAGTGATTACTCTTCTTCCACCTATACGGTCACGCTGTACTTCCTGAAGATCCGGGAAGGCACTAAAACTACAGACATGCAGGTTCCGATGAACATCTACTATATGGCCACGCCTCCGGGCATCCAGTATCTTGCTTACGCCGAGGGCCCGGACTGGTCCACCTATTTCCGCCTCTACTCCTACTACGAGTACGAGCTTGTGGAAGATATCGGAAAGAATACGGAAAACACCTGACCACGCCTCCCGTGCCTTCGCCTTTCCATCTATCTCTATACTACAACTCTAACCCGACCACAAAAGGTTGCTATATAATCAATCTATCAATCCAAGAAGAAACGAGGAACGATCTATGAAAGTCGGCATTATCGGTTATGGCAGTATGGGAAAGATGCTTCTTTGGAAGTTCTCCGAGCGGCGCTCGATGGGAAAGGACGAACTCTTCGCCGCCAACAGAACGAAGGAAAAGCTCTCCGAGGCCCGTGATATCGCCACGATCTGCAGTAATACCGAATCCGCCGCCAACGCAGATATCCTTTTCGTATGCGTCCGCCCGATGGATCTGAAACCCGTCATCGAAGAGATCCGCGACGCACTCCGCCCGGACACGCTTCTCGTCTCCCTGAACGGCAGCGTCGGTTTCGACATGCTTGAGAAGATCACGAACCGGAAGATGGCCAAAGTCATCCCCAGCGTCACCGCGGAGATCGACCGTTCCCAGACACTCGTCTGCTTTAATTCTCTCGCGGATGTCTCCGATAAAAAAGCACTGAAGGATCTTCTTTCCTGCATCGGCAACGTGATCGAGCTTCCCGAAAATGAGATGGGTATGGGTTCCGAACTGGTCAGCTGCATGCCGGGCTTCATTGCATCGATCTTCGACGTACTCTGCCGCGAAGCGCAGAAACACACATCGATCCCGCAAGATCAGGTCGTCTCCATGGTCCTTCGCACCATGAGCGCCACTTCCGAACTCATGCTCCAAAACCGGATGACTTTCGAAGACGTCGTCACCCGCGTCGCCACTCCCGGCGGCATCACCGAAGAAGGCACAAAAGCCGTCTACGAAGGTTTCCCCGCCACCGCCGCGACGCTCTTTACCAACACCCTAGCCAAGCGCGCCGCCACCGCAGAAAAAGCACAGGCCCAATTTCTTTCCTGATTGCTGTTTATCACGGCCGGCCCCGGGGGCATCTTTCGGGTCGCGGCCCTTTTCCGACATGTTTTTTCCATAAAAATAGCAACGCTCTTTCAGCGTATATTGGGGGTGCTAGGCTATGCACTATAACTGAAAGAACGTTGCAAAAATAAACTAAGGTGTTACACTTGTAAACACACACATAGTGTAGCAGAGTAATGGGGATTCTTCGATATGGAAAATGGTAAAGTAAACAAAAACGCAAAAACTGTAACGCCTGATCACGTGCCCGACAGGAACGTCCCTCCGGAGACCTCCAACCAGAAGGCGAACCGCCTGACCCGCGAGAGCCTCGGCATCGCCCTGATCCATCTCATGAACATGAAACCTTTCGACAAGATCACCATCACGGAACTGGTAAACCGTGCCGGTGTTTCTCGTACGGCATTCTACAGAACCTACACCTGCAAAGAAGATATACTCCGGGAAATCGGCGACGAACTGATCGCCAGAGTCATCGCACTGGACACGGTAGAGCGGGCAAGCCATTCCGACTTCGACTGGTGCCGCGAGATCTTTCAGACCATCAAGGATCACAAGGAAGCCTTCCTTCTGATCTCCCACGCCGGTCTCACCTATGAGATGCTCTTCAACCACCGTTCCATCGTCGATACCGTCTATCCATCCAGCGACAGAGACAAACGCTACACACGCCTCGCCAGCGAATCCGGCTTCATCAAGATCCTCAACACCTGGGTCGAAGACGGCATGCAGGAAACACCCGAACACATGGCCGACCTCTGCGCCGCGATTCTGAAAAGGATCGCGGAAATTTGAGGAACTCAAGTATCATACTCCCCGTATTCGCACCCGATATGTGTCGCCTCGATCTCGTCCACCAGCACCAGCTCGTGCCCTGACTTGTCGTACAGCAGGATCGTCCCGCGGCCGTTGCCGCCGTTCCACAAACGGTTGTGATGTTTGCTCCCGTCCGGCGCCTCATAATTCACGAAAAGCATATCTTTCTTCAAGCACGTGACCTCCGTCTCCATGACCGCATGAGTATTCTCCTGCCGCACGTGCCAGGCCACCTCGTCCTCGCGCTCTTCAAAAGAAAACTCCGTCTTCACCATCAGATGCAGTTTGGAAAAATTGAAATCATATTCTTTGCCCTCGTAATAGAACACGCCGAGCAGCCGCCGGTCCAGCGGCACGAAGAAGATCTTCGGTCTTCCCCCTCCGATATCAAAAACACTGTTCCCGAGGTATTCGCCTTTTGCCTTACTGTACAGGCAGTTCGACGAGAGCCACACCCACGGGCTCGTAAAGTCGCGGCCCCAGTTCTTGTCCGCGTAGCCGTAGCACTTCTCCGGCGTCACGATATACTTGCGTCCGTTGAAAACTATTTCCCCTTCAAAAGCACTTTTCATGCCTTCTGCGTGCCAGTACATGGCGAAGGCTTCCGCCCCACGGAGCGGTTTGCTCGCGCCGTATCCGACATTGAATGCGATCTTTTTATCGATACGAAGATCCCACTTCATCTCCCCGGCATCACACATCCACTCCGGATGCGCCACCGCTTCCTCCGGTGAAATCGAAATGCTCCCGCAGAGCTGCTGCTCCCCGGCAAAACAATCTCCCGCCTCCACTGAGTATGGCGCCCCGCTTTCCACCTTCACATCTTTCCATGCGAAGAACCGGTGTAGCTGGCAGTGATCCTCACCCCACGTCCCGGCCTTGATCATAAGATACGACGGCTTCTTCCCCGCCGCCTGGTTCTCCGGCAGCTGCCCGAAAACCGGCACCTCCTCGCCCAGCGCCGGGTTACAAAGGAAGAACTCGATAAAGAAAGGCTTGTCCTCCCCTGTCACCGCATCCTGCGCAGTAAAAGAATGCCACCACCAGTCATAGCCGTGATGCGCCAGCGGCCCCACCAGCATGTATTCATTTCTCGAAAGATCATGTGTATTAAACATCGCTCGCACCGAAATCCTTCCGCATTACTTACCAATATCTTACTACACCTTGATTCTACTCTCCTCCACACCCAGGCACTTGCTTATGTGCTGCACGATACGGCGATGCGATTTCTCCGGGCTCTCCGAATACTTCTTCGTAACAAAATCATAGCCCCACAAATACTCCGGCAGCGTCATCACCGCGATCGGCCACCCGTACTCCTCGCCCTGCTTATTCAAGCGCGGCCGGAAATCCTTCGCCACCAGATACGACTGCATCTGAAGCTTCGCCAGCGTCCCCTCGAAATTCTTCTCGCCGCTTTTTCCGAAGCCCGCCTTTTCCTTCATCTCATTTGTAAAAAGCACTTCCGCGCAGCCGTTTTTTTCGAGCTGGCTTTTCTTCACCTGATCGAGGTCCTGTCCCTCCGGAATAAAGAGATCCATGATCAGCTTCTCTCTTCTTCCGGCCAGCCCGTCATCAAAACGCGCATCGAAGTCATATCCGTCCCTTCTGTAGTTGGCAAAATCCGGGAACCATTTCTTGCTGATAAACCCGGCCTTATTCCCGAAAAACTTCCCGTACGCAACCTTTCCCGTACGCGCCAGAGTGATCCTCCACTCCCACGGATCGACCGAAGCATCCCCCGTCCACCAGTACGACGGATCCGTCCGGCTCTCCACAGAAAACCCCGAAACAGAATTGGAAAATAAAGGAAGAAAACCGATCTCCTCGATCACCTCCAGAAGCTCATCACTACTATGGACACAGCCCTCCTCCGACCAGTCCAGTCCATCCATGATCCACTCACCGTTAATGACTTCCATCGCACTCTTCCTCCGCTGCTTCCGCGCTCACTTTTTTCTCGTAAAATAAGTATACACCTCTATCCCTTTTCCGCCCCTTGCTTCTTTATCGAAAAAGGCAAAAAAGATAAGGACCCGAAGTCCCATGACTCCGGATCCTCACCATTATAATGCTACCCCCAACTAATTAACGATCAGAAGGATCAATACCCTGTCTGCGAATCGATATCTACTTTAAACAGCTGCTCATACTCATCATGCGCACGGTTCAGAATATACTGGATAAAGGTATTGTGATCGATTTCATTTGACGAATATCCGTCACCGAATTTCATGGTCTTATAAGTGTATGGATTTACACAATCATTGTAGTAAGCATCCAGATGATCCGCGATATCCTTCAGTGACCGATTATCGTAATTCGCATGAATGTACGTAGAACTTACCTGACCTGCACCCTTATAAGCAAGGCTGAGAAGAGCATTCGTGATCGTCGCATATTCTCCGATGACACTTGTAAAGTAACTTGCGGAAGGACCGCCACCCAATTTGGAAAGAGCATCCATAACCAGTTTGAACAATTTATAATCGCGGGAATTTGTGATATCCCGATCCAAGGCAATGAAACCGGAAAAACCATTTCCTACGATCGATCCGGCCGTCTGAGTCAGACAGCTGAACGGATACACTGTAGTAGTTTTCTTAAAGATGAGTCCTTCCGTTTTCTTATACGAAGCCTTGGACAGTTTATTGATCGCATATAGATAGTCTGCGATTGCCTGACTATTACCCGAATCAGCGTTGAAAAAGAGATTAACACTGCTGCTATGCTTAGCGATCTTCAGGGCCGCATCCTGAGTCAGACCCGATGTCGGACTGATATATCTAAGCCAATATGCCTTGATCTGGTTCTGGACATCCGCAGAATAGGTTGATAACTCTCTTCCATTTCCCTCATAGTATTTGGCAAACTCTCTCAGCGTTTTCGGATAAACTTTCGAAGAACAACGAATGCACTTAACAGTAACAGATGAACCATTATCCGTGATCCTATGGAAATGGCCCAGTATGCTGACAGTGAATCTTGAAAGTTCTGTGCCGCATCTGTTACAAACGCGGGCACTCGTTCCGCTCTCGGTACATGTCGCAGCCTTGATCACTTTCGTCGACACTGACGTTCCCGGATGACTGCACGTACAAGTCCAGGAAGCAGTAAACGTCATGTTCTGGGACACGTAGAAAGTATAACCCGCGTTATAGGTCTTGTTCCCGTTTTTCCATCCGTTAAAAGAATAGTAGCTGCGCGTAGCAGACGGCAGAGCATATTTCACACCCGCTTTGATCCACTTCGTAACCGTCGAGCCCCCGCCATTATAGTTCAGCACGATCTTATACTCACCGATGTGCTGATCGTTTCCGGCCTCAACCTTACCCGAAGGCACCACAAGTCCGAACATGATCGCAATGATCATCAAAAAAGTAGTGATAGTTTTTAGATACCTTTTTCTCGTCTTATTCATTTTAATTCTCCTTGTTCCTTAATCAAAAATCCAATGAATCAAGACGTTACACTCTTATCTTCGGAGCGACAAACCGGCATCTTGTCAGGACCGTTCATCATATCCAACATACCCCCTTTCGACAAACTCAGTCTGCTGCAAATTGATATGTGTTTTTCACTCTCACAGCGCACACTTCCGCTGCAAAAGCACTTTACAAAAATCAGTTCTTCGGGAATAAAAAGCCGGCAATACTGAATCAGTACTGCAAGCCGGACATCGGACAGAATAACGGAAAACTATATACAGGGCAGAAACACAAAACCAGTTGATTACGAAGCATGACACGACCTCCGCAACAGTATTCTTCCCCCGTAAGAACAGTATACTATGCATTCTTCGCAAAAATCAATGACCAATTTAATTTATTTTCCATGAAAAAAAGGGAGCACCCAAAACCTCGTTTTGAGCGCCCCCTTTTTTCCGGTGTGAACGTCCGCATCCCCGTATAGGCACTTCACACCAACATCAGGAGTTTCCTAATTTATCCAACTTGATCGTTACCCGGAAAGACAATACTTCAAATGATCATCAGCCGAATTTATGTTAACACCATGTTCATATTTTGAGAATATGTTGTGAACAAATGTGAACATTATTTGAACAAATTTGCAAGAGATTTGATACTTCCAAATTGCGGACTCATTCAAACCCTAATAAAACTCAATGAGGCACAAATAAAAAGACCGTATCGTTTCTGATCCGGTCTTTTCATAATCTTGACATCAGGTCTTCCCCTTCTTCATCGGGTTCTGGCTGGTAATACCTTTCTTCTTCCTCCACAGGAAAACGATCAGAGTAATCACCAGCATAACAGCATAAACGATCGCCATCATCCAGCTCAGAAGGTAGTGGTACATCCAGGTAAATCCCGGCATGAAACCGCCTCCCGGAAGCCTTTCAAACACATTGATCAGCACCACCGCCAACACAAAACTCCCCGCCTCAAGAAGCATCAGCCCGCCAAGGCGCCTTCTGACTTTCACAAGCCACACAAGCTCCACACCAAACAAAACAAGATACCCCGCGAGGATCAAAATTCCAACTGCTTCACTACTCATCGTTTCTCCATAAAACTATGATTCTTCAGCCACCTAGGCAAAAACTCTTAATCACGATTGTACACTTCGCTCCGATGTGCAATCGAGACAGCAACAATTACCAATTCCTCGTCCCTGATTTCAACAAGCAAGCGATAATCACCAATTCGATACCGCCAGTAACCTTTAAGGTTGGCCGATAATACTTTTCCATAAACTCTGGGATCTTCACAATCTTCAAGATGCTTTTTGATCCATCTTACAATGATCACCTGTACTGAACGATCAAGCTTTTTGAATTGCTTTTCAAAATCTTCTGTTGTAACTAAAGTGTACTTCACAAGTCCAACTCCGCCCAAAAATCACTTGCAAGTCGCGTTTTAAGAGTTCCTTCCTCTTTCTTGCGCTCATATTCTTCAATCATATGAAGATCATATTCTTCTTCAAGTTTTTCAAAGGCCAGTCTTTTCATCAAGGAAGAAACACCACAGCCATAAGCAGCTGATGCTTTATCAAGCAACTCTTGTTCAGCATCACTAACTCTTACACTAATAATCGAGCTCATATCACTTCCTCCTATATGTAGTACATTTGTCATACATATAATATCACATGCACACAAAAATGTCCAAAACAAAATGTAAGGACGGTGTCCCAAACATTTCAATTCAGGTCCTGTCCTTACAACAATAATTTACTAGGATTATTTGGGTAATTCAAGTAGTTCACTGGTTTTCGTGGCATTTCTAAGCCTTGGTCTGTAGTAACTCTGTAGAAAAACCCAACTTCAACACTGCATAGCATTAACGTAATCAGTTGTTAGCAGTGTCAATACTATCTAAATCACCAAGCATAGAATTAATCCACCTATCAATTGATTCACTTTCTGCATCAAGATTATCCGGACATCCATGCAAGTCCTCCAACGTGAATAATTCAGCATTCTTCCACCATGAAGGGATAAGAAATCTTGAATGGGAGTATTCTTGACACTTGCTACACCAAGCTCATGCGCTTCCAAACCTATTGTCATTGTGCTTATAGAAAAAAGCGTGTCCGGCCTTCTCGCCGCAACAGGGACATACTCGAGGATATTTCTCACGATTATCATCGAGCAACTTCATAATATTATCTCTTTCATCAGACCACATATCATCTACCTCCTCTTATATAGTCTTTCAAAGCATCCCCTGATGCATATGCAGGCTTCTCATTTGCTTTCCCGCCACGTATATAGTCACGCGCGTGGTTAAGTTCGTGAGCTATCGTATTTGCCAATCATTACCTGTGTCATACCCAAAGCAAATCAGATTGAAGCAGGGGCTAATGGCGAAGGCGAAAGTCTCTAAAATGAATAAAAACGATTCCGTAGACAAGCTTCGGAACCGCGGATAAGCATACCGAGCATCACTATAACTTCACCCCCTACTTCTCCGTCCCCGTACCCTCCGGAAGCGTCTCCCCCATCTTCTCCGTCAGATCATGAAGACTCTTCTCATACTGCGCACGAGAAATCGCATGCTTCTCCAGGAACGTATCCAACAAAGCCTTCTGCTTCAAATATAACTGATGACGCTGTTCATCACTCGACATAACAAACTCCCATTCATACCCGTTTCATGCGTTTTCTGCAAAGCTACTTATACGCATGATCATTTTTTCATCGCTTTCATGCGGTTTTCTCAAAAAGCCCCTCCACGCATGACTATTTTTTCACCGTCTTCATGCGTTTTCTTGAAAAGCACTTTCATGCATGACTCGTTTTTCAAAACCGTCATGCGTTTTCCTCAAAAGCACATATGCGCATATCTCGTCTTTCAAAACCATCATGCGTTTTCCCCGAAATCTCATCCGCGCATGAAGCCTAGATTTTCCCACCTCAGGCAGCCCGGATTCCCGTCTCAGAAACCACGCTTCTCTCACTTCCACACCGAGCATTTAAACCTGTCTATGACTATAGGCACTCCGCCGGCAAGTATAATCGCAATTGCTGATATATATAAACAATAAAAACCGATCTCCCAGTGAAAAAAGCCATCCAACATCGAGTCTTTGATTTTCCCTACCACCGATAAGTGGTTGCCAATGATGCAGGCAATGGAAAATCCACCCATGGAAGCTACTCCATAATTCTGGTTGAAAATCGCGCTAATCAATGCGAAAGCAGCAATTATGAGTAAGATGATGTTTCCACTTGCTTTTCCAGTCTCATTTTGCAGCACAGTAAAAGTTTCTGTATCACCGAATGTTGTTGAGTAATAAGGCAGGAAGGTTGAAATAACAAGACATATCGAAGCAACGATCGCCGGTATATTCGGCGAAAGCTCTTTATCCTTTTCAGAATTCTCCTTCTCGCCTTTCGATACATAAAAGCCATTCGGCATCTTCTCGACAGGAACCGCTTTCCCGCAACTCTCGCAAAAAGTTTCGGTATCATTCAACTCCTGATGGCAATGCGGGCATCTTCTCATTTTGTCCCCTCCTGCGTTGTAGTCAAAACCTTACTTCAGCTTCGCCCCGTCTTTAAAAGCATCCGGCACACCGTTCTCATCGTACGTCGCGATGATCAGCACCGGCTGCGGCACCATGATCGGCTTCGCACCAAAATCCACTCTACCCATGTTCTTTTCCTCCTGACGAAAAACGAAAGGTCAATCACTCAGCCTTGCGTATATTTCCGGTAGTGCGCTTCCACGATCACAGCGAATCCGCACAAAACGCTCTCGATGATGCATCCGCCTAAGAAAACTCCAAGCGTACTAAACACAGCCGCCAAAACGGTTGGCTGACTATTTACGATTTCTTCAATAACATACAGCGCCATGATGATCGCGACGATAACACATATGAACAAAACCGCTTTCCCGCAAGTATCCAGACTCCTCGCCGCCTTACAACGGAAACCATCATCGGCCTTCGCCGCATTCTGCGCATTGTTCGGAACCAAATCTTTATTCTCTGCCATAAAACAAACCTCCACATTTACACACAAAATTCATTTTCCCTATTCCTACTCAATGAGTTACCTCATAGCACTATTGTACCATACGCAGGTCACGAAAACACACCATGACTCTTCGTTATCAATTATGATTTAATTTGGAAGTTTTATGTTGATTGAACGTTCGTTCAGTAGATACCAAGACACAAATTCGCTTGTAATTGCCATTAAGAAGTGCTATTTCCAATAATACTTCGCTACCGTTTCTATCAAAATGATTATTCCAACTATGGCAAAAGGAATTCCAACTAACATCACAGTCTTCGAAATCAGTCCCAAAAGAAGACATGAAATAACAAGAACTGAACCGGTAACCAAACCGATTATTCCACTAACATTGTGTATTGATGGTCTTGGTGGAATCACATAATCCGGATCTAATTCCCTGATTCTTGTATGCCAATCCATAATGAGATTTATCCTGCGTTCTTTGTCCTCATTGGGCAAACCGTGGTTCAATCTATAGCCATCGTTTTCTCGTATGTACGAACAAATGCCCATTGTCTCACTTTGAATAAGTATCATCGTTTTATATCTTATCACTTTATTCTTGATGTCAGAACGAGAAGTATAATTTGAATATGCCAACATATTCATTGACAAATCTGCTCTCTCAACAAAGAGTTTCCATTCATCTTCATCGGGGCAGAGCGGTTTACCATCACGGATAATTTCCCACACCTTCGTTCCGGCATTTCCAATAAGAATGGCTAAATTATCGATCATATCTGATGGATTCTTATTCTGCCACACGCATATATCGGAATTGTATTTCACTATCTTATTAGTTATATCAGTAACATATCCATAAGCAACCGCATTCATAGTCTGAACAAAGTAGTTACAAGCACTTGAAACTAACGAAAAAGTGAAACTAGACCATTCACTGTATACACTTGAAAAATAAGTCGGCAGCTGGTCTTTCCCACAATTCTGAAGCACATTTATATAACAAAGGACTACCTCATCAAGTCTTGCGTTAGCTATACCTGATCCCCAGCCTATAGCCTTCCCCTTGAGAAGCCAAGCTTTCAGATTTTTAGGATCTGACTCTAGCACTTTATTACAATACGTTTCTGCTTCTCCATATAACTTATATGAATATGAGTTTTCTGCAAGCTCCATATAGTTTTTCACAGAATCGGAAACATCAATTTTGACACTACTTCCGGAAACATCAACAGTGCCACCAAACATTATCTTCTTCGCTTCTTCAACTGAATATCTTGTACCACATGATTGACAAACAAAAAGCCCATCCTGTTTAATTACATCAGTGCTTTCACACATCTCACAACTAAGTCTTTTCATTTGATCACACCCCCAACGTTCCCAACAAATCCTCGTAACAACACATCTGGTTTCATTATCTGATTACTCCAATTGTAATTATCATAGGAAAGAACTATTTCCTCTCCTGTTCTTACAATTGTTTTTATACATCAAGTATAGTTCAATGCAGTACTAGAGAAATAACTTGATAGTTAACATTTCGAAAACATCTTTAAAGAATAGACCACAGGGAAGTGTTACTTACCTCCCTACAGATTATGCTCAAGACAATGATCTACAAAGATAGCACCCTTCTTTCAAAACAGGAAGGGTACTTTTCAGGGGCTCGGAAATAAAGAAAGCTAGGATATTGAAAAAGCGCTTAGTTTTGCAACAAAATAAGCAAAGCGGCCGCAGAGACAAATCCGCGACCGCTCTGTCTTGAATCAAGAAATCAAGAATAATGCAATCAAGCTTTCACAAAGAAAGATGGTCCTCCAACGCGGCGCGTCGTCCAGGAAATTACTGTTCCCGAACGAGTGAATCCACTGATAATCCCCCAGCATACCGGCGCCGGAAACCCTTTAGACTTGAGCTGTTTCACAACGGCTCTGCTGTTTAAAGGTCGCGACGTACTTGAGAGCAGTCTCTCAATCTGATTAATAATCTGCAGTGTGCGGTTAGTTCTTACATAAGGTTTCATGATAAAAAGTACTCCTTTTATAGTTATAGATTTCTAGGAAGAGCTTGTGCTTTTCTAGATACCCCAATTATGCTCCCGTAGTCTCGCACAGTGAATTCCAACTATCGATAAGTCGCGCTTTATTTATTGCAAAATTGCTTTATCCCACTATAACTTAATCTATATAAGAAAACATTTTTATACTCTATTCTTTCAACCAATCCCTTATCCACTAAATTATTCAATCCTTCCTCTATTCCCCGCTTTTTATATCCATATTTTTTCCCGGCCTCTACAAGCATGTCCACAGTTACGCTCCGGCCCGGAATGTAGTGAAAAACTTTCGTCCCATTCTTTTCATAGTCGCTTTTGGGCGGCTGTTTACATTTTTCCACTAAATAATCATAAAGATTACCGGATTTACTGTACAAGCACTCATCATCAGATAAAGCCATGAGGGTAAAAACCCTTTTCCCATTCCCTTTTAAAACTGAGTCAGAACTAAGGTTTATGCATAGTAAGACTTCTGACAAAGTAAGAGCTTCGATTGTTTTTTTATGCTTTGCAATTTCTGCTATTTTATCAAGATTCTTATTACAGGGTATCTCCGTCAAAGACCTCCATTTCTCTATAGTACGCTTTGATAATCCCTTTTTCTTCCCATTATAAAAATGCTCTATTCCATTTTGGAAAACAGAAATCGATCTCGAATAAACAAGAGTTAAAAGCTCTTCAGCATCTATAAGCCTTGATTCCATGATAATTACCTCTCTTACAGTCAAAATTAGTGATCGTATTATGCTAACTCGTATATGCATACTATACTAAAAACGATAAGGAAATTCTCAGTTTTGAGGGTTGAATTATTCAGTCACCTCCTCCCATACACACCATACAAAACGGCGGGACAAATTCTCGCCGTACTTTTTTATACACTTTTCATTAGAGTATTGATCTACTGATGAAAGGAACGCATTTTCAATCCATACATTTTAACACTGTTACAAACCCTTCTATTTCAATATTTTTCTCCAATCAGTGCTGGAATCCGCCTTTTCCTACTCAAAGGGGCACCTACTCTCATCAAAACCACCAACGCCCCCCCCCCCGGGGGCAAGTGCTTTTGGCGAGGAAGGTGGGGCTAGTGGGGCTGGGGCGTGGGTGGGGCGGTGATTCGACTTTTGAATTTGGTAGGAATATAATTATAGAAGATATTTTAGGAGGTACGGTTATGAAACGTGTAGTATCTACACTTCTTTCTCTTGCTGTGGTCATCTCGCTTGCGGGTTGTTCGAGCAAGGGTGAGGAGACTACGAAATCGACAACAAAGGCTTCTGAGACTGAGACCGAGGCGTCTGAGACGTCGGATTCAGAGACTGAAAAGACAGAAGAAACGGAAGAAACAACAACGGCCGAGGAGACTGAGGAGACAAGTGCTTCTGACACGGAAGGAACCACAAAGGGTTCGGGATCGGGGGCTTCGGGGCTTTCGGATTATTCCATCTCTCCGGATTTCGCGATCCGCAATGATCTGAAGAAAGTGGATTATTCCATTACGCAAAAGTACCGGGCTTACGGCTTTGTTCCAGCCGGCGAGGACAACAATGTCTATAGGCTCATCAAGGAACTTGATATACTTACGGTCAAAGACGATGACACCTACGGGCAGCTTTGGAATACTCTCGATGGCATTTATCCCGCTTTGGATACCGAGTTCGATCGGGTCTTCGATGAGAAACTTCCGAGCTATGTAGACGGTTCGGCAGTCAATTCTCTCACTGAGATAAGCGATACGTATATGGTCCGTGCAGACAGCGAGGTCTTCTCCTTCGTGCTTTATCAGAGTTCGATTGATCCGAACGGCATCTATTCAGCTAACTATAAGACATATAACTACCGCACCGGCGACTCGATGGAATACAACCTGAACGACATCGTATCCGACAGAAGTGCTTTTGCCAACTTCTTTGCGGAATACCTGGACGGCGCGCTGAAGGACAACACGGGCAAAATGCAGGAAGTGGAGTATCTGGCCGGGCTGATCAGTGACCCGAACGCCGAGGTGCCTTTCCTTCTCACCTATGACGGAGTGATCTTCGTTTATAACCTCGATTATAGATTTGACATGTTCAAGATTCCGGCCGTGTATGCCGGGGACTATTTCGACATGAGTCTTTTTGGAGCGACGCCGGAAAGCTTTGCTCTTATGTCTGACGAGTACGATCACATCATCTGGGACATCGACGGCGACGGCAAAATGGACAACATCAGTGCTTTGGCCAAGAAAGATGCTAATGACGCGCTTACTGAATTCGGTATCTCTTTGAATGGCAATCTTGAGCTGGTTCCGGAAAGCGAGCTGCACTACGCCTATATGGGATTTTCTGAGTTCTATCTGCTGAAGACCGACGATGGTTTCTATGTTTACGCGGAGTTGTTCGCGGAAAGCTCTGATGCGGTTGTCGCTGTGTTTAAGTATGACGGTTCTTCTTTTAAGTTCCAGAAATCCTTCTTTGGCAACATGCCGATGATCGGTATCGATGGTTTCTTCTACGATCCGGCGAATTTCACGGTCTACCATAGTTCCGATATCATGGGCACCGGTTATGTCATTGACAGCGTTTCTGCCATGGGCAATGACGGTATGCCGAAGAAGACCGTGAATGTGGGTTCGAGATATGTTGTTCTGGTTACGAAGCAGGAAATCACTGTAGACAAGTTTAACAGCAACGGTGCTGCTGACGGAACGGCTACACTTCCGGCCAACACGGTATTTGCTGTACTCGGCATTGATACGGACGCCGGGGTCGTTCTCTGTGAGTGCCTGAACGCGGATGAATCCCAGAACTTTACCTTCCAGTTGAAGGTGGATCCGGCGCAGGGCACGGATGATTGGACTATTCGGTTCAATGGTGTTGATCAGCAGGAGTTGTTTATTGGAATGAGATTTGCGGGGTAAGGTGATTTAACTCGGCATAGTTTTAATTTCTGTGAACAAAAAGAAAGGCGTCCAGTGAAAACTGGGCGCCTATTTTTCTGCATATTAATAATACGGAAAAAACAAAGATGGCTTTGCACTTAATGGAAAGGTATTTCCAACCCACTTAACAATCGTAGGACATTGCTTTAAACTGAATTCGGACAATATATTTTCGATACAATTTGCGGGTATGATAGACTCATAAAGCTTAAGGAGGGCGGATTCATGAAGAAACCACTGAGAAAGTATGCGGGTTCAAGGCCTTACTTTTTGGGCTGCATGGGTGTTGCAGTTGTCCTGTGTGTAGTAATCACGTATTTTGCATTAAACTATCTTGTTCTGGTTTTCGAAAATCAGCTGAGTGTTTGGTATGAAAGCAGTTTACGCCGTGAGCAGGAAGATTTTGAAAGTTTCTATTTCAAAAAAATCAACGAAGAACTTCACGGGACCGCAGTGCGCTACTCAGAAAGCGGTGAAGTTATTGCTGAAGAGTATACGATCGTAATGGATCGCACAGAATTCGAAAAAGAATTAAGTGATCTTCTCTCTTATGCGGTAGAAACAGAGTATCCTTGCATGGTATATAGCCATGTCATTATCGAAAGCGATTCTATTGGTGATTTCGAGAAAGACAACCTTGATGTAGATTATTTCTACGAAAATGTAAAAGCACCTGAAGATGATGAAGTTGATAATGTCGCCCTTTTGACGGCTATGTCTCATCATATCGGATATGATAAACCCGGTACTTCCTTTACCGAGAATCATAACAGATACAGGAAAATCTGGTGGAATGAAGATCTTGAGGGATGCGGAATGTATTTTGGCCCGAGTAACTATATAGCATTCTCTTACCGGGCGATATCAGAAAATGAGAATAATGACCATATGGTCTGGGATTACTATATCAGAGTGAACAATATCTACTGGGTCGTCTGGAAGGGTTATGCAGAAAAGTTTATCCTTTTCTATGTATTCTTCCTTGCGCTTGCAGCACTTGCAGCCAGGCATCTTTTCATCAAGAGCTCAAAGTATGAAGGCAATGCCTACAGAAGACATATGATGTCAGCCATGATCCATGACCTGAAGTCACCTCTCATGGTGATCTCCTCTTATGCTGAGAATCTTAAGGCAAATGTTCATTCGGAGAAGAAGGATTATTACGCGGAAGAAATCATAAAAGGAACCGGGAAGCTGAATGACATGATAATGAACAATCTTCATCTGCTTGCCCTCGAAAATGAGCAGATCGATCTGAAACTCGGAGAATATGACATCGTCAAGATCGCTTCGGATAAGCTTACATCCTACGAAAATATCCTTAAGGCCAGAAACATCGAGACAACAATAAAGGGAAAGATGGTGGTACGCTTGGATCAGAGACAGATGCAGGCAGCTCTTGGGAATATCATCTCGAATGCAGTGGATTACTGTAAGGACGGCGGAAAGATAGAAATACTGGCATTAAGAGAAGGCAGAAATGCCAAGCTTACGATCTCGAATACATCCGACCCTGTCGATAAAGAGCATCTGGAGAAGATATGGGAGCCGTTCGTCAAAGGCGACAATGCCAGGAGCAACTCCCGCAGCAGCGGACTTGGAATGTCAATTGCAAAAGGCGTTTTCGAGATCCATAAGTGGATTTGCAAAGCCGATTACGATGAGAAGACAAAGATGTTCACTGTTTCGGTATTGATCCCGCGGAAGAGATTATGATACCGGTTGCAATTGTTTGATATAATCTGGTAGTAGGTGCTTTTCAAGGATCATATGTAAAGGATCGACGGTTCGGGACCGGGAAGGAAAAGGGGTTATGCAGAGGGTATTACTGGTCGAAGACGATGCGAACATCCGTGAGGGTATATCCGATTACATCACGGGAACGATGAGCGATATTTTTACGCTCGATACCGCATCTGACGGGATCGAAGGCTTGAATGCGGTAAGGAACACGCAATATGATCTTCTGCTTCTCGACATTATGCTGCCCGGTCTTGACGGATTTACCCTGATGCGCGAGATCAGAAAGACGAGCGATATGCCCGTTATCTTCCTGACGGCCCGTGTAAGTCTTTCGGACAGGCTATACGGATACGAATTGGGTTGTGATGATTATATATGCAAGCCTTTTCTCGTTGAGGAGCTTTGCGCCAAGATCAAGAACCTTTTGAAACGCGCCCGCAAAGAGGATAAGGACAGGATCCTAACTTGTGGTGATATTACATTGGACAGAAGAACACTTCGCGTGACTTCGGACGGCATGGAAGTCGAACTCCCGCCCAAGGAATACGGAATACTACTGCAACTTATGCAGAATGCCGATACGGTTCTTACCCGAGATCAGCTTATGGATCTTGTCTGGGGACTGGATTCTTTCTGTACAGACAGAGTAGTTGATAATCACGTCAAAAACCTCAGAAAACTACTGGGCCCTTCAGGAAAAAAGATCAAGTCAGTATACGGAAGAGGCTATAAGATAACGCCGGCGTGATGTTGTTATACTGCTATGGCATATTTTCTCGGCAAGTGCTTTTCAAAAGTGATTAGAAAAAATCACACTGGATATCCCACTTATTCAGTGTCTTGCTGTAGAAGAAATAGAAGCTTCCTCCATCGACGATATTTAAACCGGCTTTATTGTCTGAAGAGATCTGGAGGATGAACTCATACTCTTTGTCCCAATCGCCGGATTGAACATAGGCCGGGTAACCACCGACTTTGTGCATCGAATAATCTTTGGTGTGGATATCTTCGTAATAATCGATGCCGTCGCTTTCTTCGAGCGCTATCACGGCGTCTTCGAGATCAGGATCCATGCCGCCATCCCATTGCGGATAGTCGTCTTCTACAAGTTCAGGTTTTAGCGGAAAGCTGTTCAGATCCTCGCAAACCCAATCGCAAGGCTCGAGACCTTCAAGAGAATCATAGGTCTGAACCTGATAGTATCCGTTCAGATCTAAAAGATGATCCTGGTAATTCTTCGAAACAAAAATATTGCAGAGCTTCACATCCGAGATTTCTTCCGGAACATACTCCAAAGAACCTGTAAATATCGATGCCAAGGGCATCATCTCTTCGCCGTCCTTGTCTTTAGGAAGTTCATCCTGGGGGCGCTTCCACTTAATTGCACCGATCCAGCTCTCACCAAGTGCTTTTGTAGGCTGAAAACCTCCGGTCTGGAAAATGACAGCCTTTCTCTTCAGTTGGTCTTTCAGTTCTTCTAATGTCATTGTGAAACTCCTCTCATTTCCCCCTTGGCTTTCTCCGGCAAATGCTTCTTCTGATTATATATCGTTTTATAAAACACTGGCAAATTTGTAACGAATCCTCTTCCGGGTTGTTTCATAATAGAAATGAATACATGGTTAGGATCTCAAATAGTGGGAGGGACAAGGTTTATGACTAGCAATAAAAGCATTCAATCAAAGACTTTGTGGAGGCGGTTCCTGGTGGTCCCGATGATCGTGGCTGTGTTATGTTCCGGGGCTGCTTGTAAGAAGTCGAAGGCTCCTTCGAAGAAGGAGATCTATAACAAGATCAAGAGCGAGAGCGTCACGAATCAGATCTATCAGACGTCGAGCGCTTTTACTTACAAGGAACTCTGCGATTCCTGGGGAAAGCCGGATGTGGAGCGGACGGCGGAGACGACGAAGGCCAGCTATCGGGCCTGGAAGTACAATGACGGTTACATCTATGCGATCCTGGATAGTGAGGCCGAAAATAGCGTTTATGCTTTCGGCGTATCCGTTAAGCATCAGATGACTTATGTAAGCAGAGACGATGACACGTTCTATTTCCAGCTTCTGTATCCGGGAGAAACCTCCGGCAACTGCGAAGTCGCTTTTGGGGCTGAGCGGTTTGCGTCAGGCGAGATGGATGGAGTTAAAGAGGGAGAGCTCTTCGACATCGATTACGATGGAATGGTTCTTCAGAGCTACCCGGCAATCATTGATGTTTTCTTTAGTGTTACATCCTCAGATGAGGCGCTGAGGAAGGCTGCAGAAAGCACGAGAGATAGGCTATAATATGCTTATGACCTACGATAGAGCTTTTCAATTGAAGACAATGTGGAAGCGGTTACTGGTGATCCCGGTGATCGTGGCTTTGTTATGTTCTGCGGTTTCATGTAAGAAGTCGAATGTTCCTTCGAAGAAGGAGATATATAATCGGATCTGGAGCGAAAAAGTCGTTCATCAGATTCAGCAGGAGCCGGGCGTGTTTACATACGAGGAGCTCTGTAAGTCCTGGGGCCAGCCGGACGTGGAGCGGACGGTAAAGGAGACGCTTGTCAACTTTCGGGCATGGAAGTACAAAGACGGCTACATCTATGCGGTCCTGGCAAAGGATGACCTCATTAACGTTCGTGCTTTCGGCATTTCCGTTAAGCAACAGATGGTTTATCTCGGCAGAGACGATGACAAAGTGTATTTCATGCTTCTGGGACTGAAAGTAGATTCCATTCACGATACCGATACTGTCGGGTTCGAGCTGGACCGGTTTGCGCCGGGCGAGATGGATAACGTTGAATTTGGAGATCTTTTCGACATAGATTTCAATGGTGCCGTCTTTCAAAGTTACCCGGGAATTATTGATGTTTTCTTTAGCATCACTCCCGCAGGAAAGGCCGATGAGAGGCAGATGAAGTTTGCCGAAATGGAGAGAGAGCAGCTGTTAGAATGGTTTGCTGAGCGAGAAGAGTTAGAAAATGCAGCAGGCTGATGATTTGATGGGGGCAAGTGCTTTTGGATAGGCTTGATTAAAACCGGTTTTCCTTCCCTTGTTTAAGTTTTTATAAAGACTTCACTTATTCCGTTGTCCCGTCTTTCCGGAAGTGATAGATTATGGAGGAATAAGATTGGAACGGATAAGAGGTGTTTCAGATGGAGATGATCTGGAAAAGGAAAGACGAATTCACATTGCAGCCGAAGCTCTATGATCTGCCGGAAGTTTTTGCAATGACCGCGCTCGTTTCTTTGCTTGGTTTTATCGTCGAAAATCTCTGGATGCTTACCAGAAGCGGCTTCATTGATAACCGTAACATGAACCTGCCGTTTCTTCTCGGCTATGGCATCGCCGTTGTCGCGATGTATCTTCTGATCGGCACCCCGAAGAAAGGACACTTTTTCTTTTACTTCACCATCGTGTTCTTCATGGTTTCTTTTGGAGAGATCGCGCTTGGGTTTACGGTCGAGAAGATCTGTGGTTTCTATTACTGGGACTACACTGCCCTTCCCCTTCACCTGACACGCTATACAAGCTTTTTTACCAGCCTTGGGTTCGCAGCGATCATCACGGCTTTCATGTACTTCTGCTACGAGCCTATGATGAATTATTTCCACATCCATAAAAACAAAAGACGCCAGCGGATCTGGATCGCCGTTTTCATCCTTATGATCCTCGACTTTTTCTATAGTTTCCACACTATGCGTATGCTTGGGGACATTAATAAGACGTGGAAGATATGTATTGATTTGATTTGACGGGGCAGATATAGCACTGTCTTGATCATGAAGAATCATGGTAACAATATAATACGGAGAATGCTTAGAGTATTATCCAAAGTCACCGGATTCATCAACAAAAAAGCTTAACTCCTTCATGAACTAGATTGTGGAGACGTTGCTGAAAGTGTCTTTGTTTTTGATATGATTTCTCGGTTTTTTTGGAGTTCGAAGTAGTTAACATACAGGTAACTTACACCATCAATTATGTGTTATCACTCGAAACGTACTCTCCTCCCCACTCGACGAGAACGAAGCCTTCGCGTTCAATGAGAGCCGGGTTCATGGTGGAGAGATCCTGTTCTTCGATTTCGACATATTCGTCGGAGGCCTGGAAGAGCATGTTTACACGGACGATGGTGTCCGGGTTAGGCGTGACTTCCAGCTTTGCGGCGTTCTCGTAGGCTTCGGTCTGGAAGGAGATCACGTTATAGGGGTTTTCTTCCATGATCGGGAGCCAGTACATGATGAATGTATTTGCCTCCGTGTCAGAAAGGCCCAGTTCGGAAAGTGCTTTTTCAAGGAAAGCGGCGGTGTCGGTGTTCTTCACGCAGAAGCCGCGGGTGATGTCGGGGTTCATGTTGAGATCGGCTTCCCAGAAAAGATACTCGTAGGCGCGGCCGTTGGCATCTGTGAGGGTGCCGTCGGGGGAAGTCTTCACGATCCAGCCGTTGTCGTAGGCCGGGTATGTACAGGTCAGTTCGCCGTCGAGGTCGAGCTTGACGGTTGCTTCGCGGCACTGCTCGTCGTAGAGGTAGATGATCGGGGCGTGGATATACCACTGTCTATATTCCGGGTCAGGTTCAACATAAGACTCCGTTGTAACCACCTGCCAGAATTTGAAACAGCCGAAAATACCCAACACAAGGATGAGCGCTAAAGCAGTGCCACTCACGGCGAGTGCCCGGGTCTGATTCAGCTGGGAACTGCGGATGACGTAATAAAGCGCGATGGCAATTGCTGTTAGCGTTACGGCGACAGCCAGAAGGAATCCGCCGAGGACCGCCCATGTTTTGCCCGACATGGAGAATTTTTCTGTAGTGTATTGCATGTCATTTTTACGCGTAACCTTCTCAAATCCGTTCCAAGTGACCTGAGGGCCCGGAGTTGGAGTCGGCGTCAGGGTTGCCCCATCATTGCTACCGGGATAGATTTCTGTCGAGACCATCCGGATCCCCCCATCATAGCTGGTTTCCTTACACATGGGCTTCAGATAGCAGCGGACATAATCGGTCCGGGTGACGAGCAGATAAAGCACTGCGAGCAAAATCACGGTGACAGCTACTATGATGTATTGTTTCTTGGTCTCGGTGATCGATGCCATATGGGGTCCTCCGGGTTAGTGTGGCTGCTGCACGAACGTCTTGTTTATTACGACATTTATTACGACATTTATTACGACATTTATTACGACATGACGTCTCATTCGATGAGTTTGCAGTACCATTATACACTATCTGCAGGAATAATACCCGTTGAAGAAGCACTTCTGATGGTCCTGGTTAGACCATATGACGCATATACCGCTGATTGAGCTAACTAAAGTCAGCAGGAGGTTAGCGCTTTTGCATCGAATTAACCAAAATGGTCTTATCGACAAACACCCGCGGTTAGACCAGATGATTCAAAACCCATGAAATGCGCTAACCATTTGAGTTCTTTTCGAGTATAATGATTAGCCCCAATACGGCGAATGTATCCAATGCGCTAATCGACTATGCACACTGGTTAGACCACATGAAGAAAAACCGGCACACTGCGCCAATCTTGGAGGAAGACGGTTAGCGCATTTGAGGGTGATCCTGCTAACTCCGCTAATCCGGGACGAATTGCGTGAGTTCAGTATATCATTTGCAAACGGACTGATTCATACATATGAATCCACGCAAAAGAAAACCCGGAGTGTCGTCCGGGTTGCCTTAGAGGGGGGGTATTATGAGGTTTGAGGTGTTATGATGAAAAATCTTTATTGCTTCTATGAGCTTATTATGTACCTCGAACCTTAAGTGAAGTTTAAAGGAATGAAAAATCTTTTTCTTCACGTGGAAGAACCGATTCGCCCGATAAACTCCAGGATCCTCTCCGCTCTTTCGCGGCTGGTGCGGTCGGCCCATTCGCGGTTGGCCTTCCCTTTCGGACCGAGGTACACGCCGTCGCTGAATTCGTAGTGGACGATCTTCCTGTACTTTTTGATCTCCACGTTGGTGCAGCCGTGCCGGGCGAGTGCGCTGTGGGCGAGGAAATTCATGGGGCTGCAGAGCACGAGGATCGGCTTATCGGGGAACGTGTACATCATGGGCACGAACAGCCCGCCGTCGAGATTCACGGCGTAGCGGATCTTCTCGTTTTTCAGCGCGGCCGCTATTCCGCAGCATCCTCCAAAAGAACTGCCCACGATTCCTATTCCATTCATTTCCAGGCGGTCTTTCCACATTGGATCGGTCCGGTTCATCTCGTGTAGCAGATCGATGGCCGCCAGGAAGTCCTCATACCAGATGGGTTCCACCGTGTCGAGTTCGTGACGGAGTTTCTTGAACGGTTGCGTGTCTTCGTAAATACTGCCGTCCGTGTACGTCACGATCTTCGATCCTCGCGGATGTCCGACGCTCACGACCACGTTTCCAAGCGAGGCAAGATCGGCGCAAAGCACTGTACTCTCCATCTCGTAGCTGCAAAGTCCGTGACTGAAAAGTATTACCGGGTATTTTTCTTTCTCATCGGAGAGCGGCGCCGAGCCGTCGCCGCAGAAAGTGTGGATGCCGTTGTTGAGCGCGGACACGGCCGCCTCTGACGCCATCGCCGGCGTACCCGCGCGCTCGTGCGCCGCCTTCTGCCAATCGGGATCCTTATACGGACACTCCGTCTCCCATTCCGCGGACGGATAGAAAACAGACAATGCTACTCTTCTTCGCATCGTCTCCCCGAACAACGGCGTATCGTATTTACGGATGCTCACAGGACTGGAGCCAAGTGCTTTTCGAAGCATAGAATAAATCTCCTCAATATGGTCTGAAGACTTACGCTTCAAGATCGATCCACATAGCAGGACGAACAGCGCCACGACTTAGGTGGGCACGGTTACTAAAGCTGTAGATGGAACCGTCGATGAATACGGGTGTAGCGCATTTCGAATTGCGGCCGGGCGACCGCAGCCACCACCAGCAATAGCCGTTGTCATCCTGGTATGCTCCCTGAGCAACGCAATACGCTGTTGCCTGACACATACGTGCGTCATTCGAACTGAAATACTTATTGGCTTCCGCAATACTCAAGAGGAAAACCTTATCGGTAGTATCTTTTCCCGGTGGTGTATCGTACTCAGGACTCTTATCCGCCGGAACGGTTGCACTTTGAATCATGGCCTGTTCGGTTGGGTTGAATGCAGAGTAGTAAAATTCTTCATTCAGCCATTCCCGAAGCGTACATGTTTTCCACGTTACCTCTTCTTCTACGTTATTATATGGTAAAGAATCAAGGGCATATTTACTTACAACAAGCAGTTTATTATCTTCTTTTGCTAAAACGATCCATTCAATCTCCTCTTTACCATTATCTTGATCGTTATCCTGCTCATAAGTCCCGAAGAAAATACTATCTCCTACATCAGTTTTTTTCATCTTCAATAACTGAAATTGTTTAAATAGCCCGGATGCAATTTCATTACTGTCGTTATAACCACTCTCATACGCATCAACGATATTCCCGTCATTCATCCGTTGCGCGGCGGTTTTGTGCTCGTTGTTTTTCTTGACTTTCGGGATGATTACCGTAAGAAGGACTATTGCTAAAACTGCTAAGACGATTCCTGCTGAGACGAATACTATACATCTCCGCAAGCCATTTTTACTCATCGATCACTCACCCCTCTTCCTACTGTAGTATAGCAGACAGCAAGATCCTTAGACAGATGCTCACCTCTCCTGCACGATCTTCTGCGCGCGGTTGTCGATATTTTTCAGCACTTCTTCTGCCGAGCGTGCGTCCTTAAAATATCCGGGAGCTTCTTCGAGGATGACGTCCATGACGGCTTCGTCGGTGTGGTAGCTGCACCGGACGTTTTCGATGATTGCGCGGAGATCGTCGATCTGGCCGTCCTGGACGGGATAGACGATCGTGCCCCAGACGTCGTTGAGGGCAGCATCTTTCAGGTACGCCTCATACGCGACGTCGATCTTTTCTTTTTCTGCCTTTGCTTCTTCGTCAAAAGCACTGCGCAACAGCGGGAAGCCTTTGTCTGATTCTGAGGTGACGGCCAGCTGCGCTTCGGAGGTAAAGAAACTGCGGATCACTTCCCAGGCTTCGTCCTTGTACGGCGAACCTGCGTAGATCGCCAGGGACTCCAGTGACTGCGCACGGACGCCGCTTCCCGTAAGCGTCGGATAGCCGATGAACTTCCCGTTTCCTTCTACCAGCCCTTGGTAAAGGCTGTAATCATTCAAGTCTGAAATACGCACACTGATCATCGCGCTCTGTCCGTTTTTCAAGTAATCAGCGAGCTTCACCACAGGCTTGTTGCCCAAGCCGGGCGTCTCCGCTGTGTCGTAGACTTTGAGTCCGCCATAATTTGATGTACCTACCACGCCCGACAGGAAGTTTCTGTCCGAGAGGTCTTCCTTCGTGGCATATTTCTTCACTTCTTCGAAGACCCGAACCATCTCTTTCGAGTTGAAGTTTACCTTCTTTTTGGAATAGTCCAGGTACGCCGTCATGTCCGAACACAGGATCATCCTAAGAAGATCCTCACTCTCTGTCGGAGGCAGAAGAAGCGTGCCCTCCGGAAGCTTCGCCGCCGCACGGTCCAGATCATCGAACGTCCAGTTTGTGTCCGCATCCAGATACTTGGTATTCGTCATGAACCCCTCAAGCTGGAAATTTAGCGGCATAAAATAGAGCTTCCCGTTCACCTCCATCGAACGGAAAATGTTATCGAAATAATCCCCCCGGGCAAGTGCTTGCGCCCCATCAATATAGGTATTGAGGTCGACGAGCATGGCGTCGCTGGCGTACTGGTCAAATCCCGCAAAATTCACCAGGATATCCGGTGCCTCGCCGCTGATCATCATGAGATTGATGCGGTTCGTGACATTCGTTGCAAAATGCTCATCGAGCGCGCCGCCGGTTTCTGCAGAGTAGGAGTAATCGGTCGCTTCGATCCGGTATTCGTGGCTCGTGTCCGCGTTATACGTATACATGTAATCGTAAAATCCGCTGGTGAGCCCGATTCCGCCGACGTACAGGATCTTCTTCCCCGCATGCGGGTTTTTCTTGGCGCGCTTCAGATTCACTACATAGTAAGTGTCATCAATGAAATTGTTGCTGTATTTTCGCGCGATCGCCCGGATCTCGTTCTCGTTTACGGGCTTACTGCGCACGGAAGAGAGAATGCTTCGATTGACGTCCGTCTGATTCCAATCAAAAAGCACTTGAAGTTCGCCTGTTGTGGGGTCGCATTTGGAGATGCCGTTCGGTGAGCTGACGTAAACGCCGTCCTCGCCATACGTCAGCATGCTTACATCGAAGACGCCGCTGACCTTTTTGCCCGGCGACATCACGCCGGTATTCATGTCGATCTCGTGGATCAAATAGTCGATCGTTCCGAACCAGTCGGTCGGCATGCTGAAGGCATAGTATTTTCCGTTCTGCATGAAGATCTCGCCGCACAGACCGCGACTGATCGCAAATATACTGAAGAGGTATTTTCCGTTTTCGTTAAACACATACACCGGCGCGGCGTAGGAAGGCTGGAGTGCAATCTTCCCATCCGGAAGAAACTGCATAAAGCTTACGTACGTGATTTCAGCCGAAACCGGCATCTCCAGGGGCAGTTCTTTTCGCGCTTTACCGGCATCGTCACGATAAACGATCTTCATGCCGGTGATCTCATATTCGTCGTTGTGGATCATTTCCAGCGTCGCAAGATTGCCGTCGTTATCCATCGCGGCACAGTCCACTTCGCCCACCGTACCAAGAGCAGCTTCGCCGAGGTACTCGCCTTGCAGGGAAAACATCGCAGTGCCCTGCTTGCTGTAGTCCTCCCATTTGATATCTTCTGAATACACTTCCGGATACTCGTACTGGATCGAATAGTTCGCCAGGATCTTGTCGCCCATAAACCGGATATCGTCGACCGACCTGTACTCTACCTTTTTCGTCGTATCGATCGGAAACTTCAGTTCATAAACCTCGGTCTCGTAGAACGGATCATCCGCCAGGATATCCCGCGATCCCTTCTCCCGCGTCTTTTTTTTACAGGACGAAACAACAGGCAGAAGCGCCAGGCAAAGCATCACAGCACAAATCTTTCGCAGGAAATAACATTGTTTCATAGAACCCACCAACCTACACACAATGCAAAAAGCAATAATACCAATAACCCATCTACAGTGTAGCAGACAGACGCACGGCTTTGGGTGACAGGGACGTCATAATGGGTAGGGATTTTTCTTTCCGATTTCATCCAATTACCGCGAAATTTTCCTGCCATGTGGCTGTTTTTCTGATTATTCATCTCTGGTACTATCGAAAGCGTAAGGAACAAACAAGGAGGTAAGAAATCATGCTTGAATTTTTGGATGCATTAGGACGCCTTTGCCTGGCAACAACATCGCTCATTCCGCTTTTCCCTTAAGGAATGCCGAATGTTTACTGATGGTTTGAAAACCAGATAAGGCCGAAGAGGAGCTGCCTCGAAACACTGTGTTTCAGGCGCCCCTCTTTTTTTGCGGGTTCATGCAGGAAAGTGCTTTTCAATGAAACCGCATGAAAAGCACTTCTAAACGAGTCATGTGCGTGAAGCTCAGCGACCCGCCGACGAGGGCCGATCATGCGAAAAAAGGATTTTTTCGATTTTCGCATGATTTTTCGGGCTGTTTAGAGGGGTGTTTTCATGCGTTTTTTCAAAAAGCTCCGAAAACGACTTACTTTGTCAAGAAAAGAATTCAAAATCGGACAAAAAAGTCATGCGAAAATGGCATTTTTCCCGTTTCCGCATGACTGCGCTCTTCTCACACTATGATCACGCCACCGCTTACGCTTCCAGATCGATCCAAATCGCGGGTCTCACCGCATTCGTGCTGGCGAAGACGCCGCGGCCGCCGTAGTTTACGGAGCCGTCGCTGCTGACGTAGGCGCCGGGGGTCCGAAGCCACCATTTGCACGCGCCGGCGGCGTCGCTGATCCCGCCTTTGGCGCAGCAGTTCGCGCTGCCCTGGCACGCGCGGGCGCTGTTCGAGCTGAAGAACAGGTTCGCTTCCACGCTGCTCAGCAGGAAGACCTTGTCAACGGTGGCGTTTCCGGACGTCGCGCTGTACGAAGCATTCTTGTCCGCCGCCAGCTCCGCGCTCACGATCATTTTCGCTTCTTCCGCTCCAAAAGCACTGCCAACGAACACTTCGTTGAGCCATTTTCTGAGCGTGCTGTTTTCCCATGTCGAGTCCGTACCACTCTCGCTATACTTAAGAAAATCGAGCGCATCCTTGGTAATAAGAAGGACTTTGTTTCCCTCTTTTTTCAAAACGAGCCACTCGATTTCATCAAGCCCGCCCACGGCTGTCGAAGCTTTGGCTGCCTGCGCCGCGCCGGCCCCCTGCGGGTAATGCCCGAAGGTGATCTTCACGAAGCCTTTGTATGTCGTGACCTGCTTAAGGTTTTTCTCACTTACGATCTGGATGACGCGGGGATTGGAAAGGAGGACCTGCATTGCCTTTCCGAAGGTCCATACTTCCTCGGTGCCGCTACTCTTCTCATCGATTTTCGCCTGAATGGCCGAGACTTCCGCACGCGCGGCAGCGAGCGCGTCCTGCACTTCTTTGTCCGTAGTAAAACCGCCGAGCTGCGCACGAGCAGAACCAAGCATAGCATCGATCCGGTTCTTCTCATCCGTTGCTTTTGAAATTTCAGCTTCGAGGCGCTTTTTCTCTTTACCGGAAAATCTTCCGAGAGATCCGAGTTCGGAGTTTAGCTCCGCTAACTTGGCAGATACCTTCGCCTCGTCTTCCTTCAGTCTCTTCATCTGGATCATGAGGTTTTCGAAGTTGTCTCTGGTCTTTCCCAGATCGGAAACCTTTTTATTCGCAGACGCGAGCCGCTGCTCCAGAGTCTGATCCTTATGAAGGAACGTGTCGGCCACTTTCGCCGCAGCCTGCTGCGCCGCGATCTCTTCCTGTCTCTTTCTCTCCTCTTCCGCCTTCTTGCGCATCTTCTCCGCAGTCTTATACGACTCGATAAACCCGTAGATATCTTTACGCAAAGACTCACTACCGTAACGCAGTGCTTTTTGCACGTTCAGATTATTCTCGAAAATGGCTACGTCATTAAGAAGCCCGAGATTTGAGATCCGCAGATCCACCATCGCCTTCGCCAGGTACGCCTCACCATTTTCCGGATCGAGGTCCAGTACTTTTTCCGCGTAACGCTCTGCCATATCAAAATCATTGTCCATGATGAACATGAACGTGCGCTTGACGAGGCCCGTTTTCGTCAGGTCCCCTTCTTTCACGGCGACCGGAGCGGCGGCCGGGTTCGGACTCTTCGCTCCAAGGATCTTCTCGATGCCGCGGAGCAGATCCTGAATAGCGCCGACTTTTCCCATGTCCTGGGCCTGAAGTTTCGCAAACTCCTTCGGCATATCGTAGGCGTCGATGCCCTTGTAGCAAGGGATCAGAGTCTTCTTCGCGCCCTTTTCGATCAGGCTCAGGAAACGGTTCCACTCATTCTTCACCCAGACGGCGTTGAAGTATTCGTAATCCGTGCCGAAGACCAGCATGATCTTCGCGGAGTTGAGCGCGGCAAAAATATACGGTTCGTATTCCTGACCAAGTTTATCCTCAAGCGTGATCCGCGAGAAAAACACTTTGTATCCTTTTTCGACCAGCGCGGTGTACACGTCCTGGGCGATCACGCTGTCGATCGTACGCTGGCCTGTTTCATCGGTCTCTTTGTAGCAGATGAAAATATCGTAGGGGGCTTCTTTCGAAGAAACGGCGTTGATGCCGATACGAAGCGCCTCGATTGCTTTTGCCTCTTCACGATAAATCGCACGGGAAGTGGAATTCGAGCACTCCATGACCATCTCAAAATCCGGATCCTCCATAATGCTGTCAAAAGAAGAGCGGTGGCAGGTCGGAACCTTCTTTTTGGTCGCGGGATCGTCTACATATTCGATACCATATTTGCAAAGAAGGAGTCCCCAATACGCTTCCGCCTCTTCCGGGTATTCCGACACGATCGTCTCATACACGCCGGAAGCTTTATCGAACTCGCATTCACTGCGAAGTCTGTTCGCGCGTGAAAACAAATTGTACTTATTGCCCTTGTCATTGTCGAATTTCGGGACGGTCTGAAGCGAGCCACAGTATTTGCATTCACATAAGGTCATGCCTTCCGTGATATCCAGTTTTCCGCCGCACATTTTGCACTTAAATACTGTCATTGTTTCCACCTTAAAGCGTAGATTTCATTCGTAGTATAGCAGATAGCCGGACCCTTTGACAGGTTCATCTATTCTGCAATAGGCGGTTCTAACCTGCCATCTTCCAGGTCCTCGTAGATCAGAACATTCTTGCCGTGCTGCTTGCCGTAATACATGCGGGCGTCGGCCACCTTAATGATCTCTTCCGGCTTCCCGTAGAAGGACTTGTTCTCTTCAAGACCGATCGTGATCGTGATGAAGATCTGCTTATTAAAAAACACTGTCGGCGTGGTCGCGATGCTTTTCCTAAGGGAATCCACTTTCTCGCGGGCTTCGGCCATAGTCAGGTCGCGAAGGAGAATAACGAATTCCTCGCCGCCCCAGCGGCAGATATCGCAGCCCGGCAGTTCCTCGCGGATCATGAGGGTGGTGTGTTTCAGCACTTCGTCGCCGCCGTCATGGCCATAGGAATCGTTGACTCTTTTGAAGTCGTCCAAGTCGCAAAAAGCAACGCAGAAGCGGCTGGTGCTTCTGTTTTTCATGAGGTTTTCCAGCATGGGCAGGAAGCCTCTTCGGTTGAGAAGATTAGTCAGCGCGTCCTCCTGCGCATCCGCCGAAAGCTCTCTGTTCTTCTGCTCCAGGCTGATCACTTCGTTCTCGCTCGTATAGATGTAGATCGTGTTGTAAAAGACCGTCGAGAAAACCATGGCGAACATGGAGAAAATGGTCAGGATCGGCTCGATCACAGGATGCAATTCGTATGGCGACGTCGCATTCGCGAATGCGATATAAAGCGCAATGTAAAGCGCGAAATTCACGGTCAGCATGGCGACGATGCCCCATCTCTTGCTGCCCTGGTAAAGATGGCTTCCGAAGTAGATGATGATCGGAACGATAGAAAAAAGGAAGCAGTATGAGCCGGTATGGATTCCGATAAAATGCGTGGACACGATCGCGTAAACCGTAACTTCCAGGATGACGCTGTAATAAACCGGCTTGATGTTGCCGGTGCGGCAGAGGATGTAGCAGAACGAGTAGACTACGACACTCAGAACATTCATGTAGACCAGCGGCCAGACGTTGGAGATCAGCATGATGACCAAAAGCCCCATGTGCACGATACACATTACCCCGACAGTAATCGAATAAACATGCTGGGCAAGGTAGCGCAGCAGCCGGTTCACGGCCGTATTCCGCTTCTCAGTTGGTATGGGCGTCATCGGGTTATTCATCGGTCTCGTCCTCCCTGCTTTCTCTATTATAAACTATCTCTTCTTTTTTGACACAGAAAGTGCGCGAGCCGGCGCGCGAAAGTGCTTCTCGAGCGACTTTCGCCATTTGTCGCTCAAACTGTCGCTCCAGGCCCATCCAAAAGTAACAGATCGAGCGACTTTTGCCATTTGTCGCTCATCCTGTCGCTCCAGGCCTACCCAAAAGTAACAGATCGAGCGACTTTCGCCATTTGTCGCTCATTCTGTCGCTCCAGGCCCACCCAAAAGTAACAGATCGAGCGACTTTCGCCATTTGTCGCTCAATCCGTCGCTCCAGGCCTACCCAAAAGTAACAGATCGAGCGACTTTTGCCGTTTGTCGCTCAAACTGTCGCTCCAGGCCCACCCAAAAGTAACAGATCGAGCGACTTTTGCCGTTTGTCGCTCATTCTGTCGCTCCAGGCCTACCCAAAAGTAACAGATCGAGCGACTTTCGCCGTTTGTCGCTCAAACTGTCGCTCCAGGCCCATCCAAAAGTAACAGATCGAGCGACTTTCGCCGTTTGTCGCTCAAACTGTCGCTCCAGGCCTACCCAAAAGTAACAGATCGAGCGACTTTCGCCGTTTGTCGCTCATCCTGTCGCTCCAGGCCTACCCAAAAGTAACAGATCGAGCGACTTTCGCCCCCGCCTGGAGCGCCCTGCGCGAAACAAGAAACAACCCGGCACCTCTCGCGAGATCCCGGGTCATTTCGGTTGTTAGGGTATATGGGTTTAGGAGTTATCTGTTTTCTAAATCCTTCTTCATAAGCGCTCTCGTGCGAAGAAGTGTCAGTTGGGATACGACCATGGTGGCAAGCCCTGCGATCAGGAGCTTCTTCGGCTCGAAAAACATCGAGGCAACGACCAGTCCGATTGCGACCAGGGCGATGATCACCGTTACGATCGCCCATGCTTTAATTTTTCTCTTCATTTTCTTATCCTCCGATTACTGCTTCTCAGCTACCTGCTGTTCTCTGATCCTCTTACTACGAATCGCGCTTGCCTGCATAGCACTGTACACCAGAGATACGATGAGGCCGATCCACAAGTCTTTCACGTTCCAGTTCCATTCTTTGTTTTTGATCAGGACCTGGAAGATGTACATGACGACCGGTGTAAGAAGTTCGATCATCAGCGTCATTCCTGCGAATACCGCCAGGAAAATTCTGGACCATCTTGTTTCTCTTCTGAGCTTATCGATAAAATCTGCCATGGTGCCGCCTCCTCTCAATGTGTGATCACGTATGCGAACTCACCGAAGCGGGTTCCAAGGCCGAATGCGGAATAGGTGACCGCCAGAAAAAGCACTGCGTATAAAGCGTATCTTGCTTTCTTATTGTTCTTGATCAGGTTTTCTGTAGTTCTCATAATGTTTCTCATCTGTAATGTCATTTTGTCGTTGTCCTTTCCGCTCGCACTCACTTCGTGCTTGATGTGTTTATCTTACCGATACAAGTTAAAGTCATCGTCAATCGAAGGTAAAGAAAGGTTAAAGACTGGAAAAGAAAAAAAGAAGCGTCAGTTAAGACGCTTCTTCTCGATTGTTAATTTATTGATTTCTCTGCTCCAAAAGCACTGTTCACCAGCGTCTTCGTTCGCTGACCAAGTGAACTCTGCGCGTGCTCAGGAATAAGTATTAAGCGGTCTTACATTCCAAGCAGTAAGATCGAGGCAGCCTGCGGAAAGTGTGTTGTCCATGATCCTCTTTCTTCTTGTCGGATCCGGGATCGGTTCGGTTTCAATGATCCGGTAGCCCGCGCCGTTTGTAGGATTTGACAGATACAGGAACAATGTTCCGCTCTGAGGATTGTCTACGATCTGGGATACGCAGAAAACTGTGGATACGCCATCCGGGAAGTCGATCTTTACTCTAATCATGATTCTTTCTCCTTTACAATAACAGTGAATGTATCAGTCTCCATCATTGTACCATATCCGGCTTTCCTGCCGAGGCGGTTCTTCGGCGCCATATCTTATCCTAATTCCTGTTTTTCCGCGGCTATAAGCGATCAGCCGTTCAGCGATCAGTCTTTCAGGAATCCGCCTCTCAGCGATCAGCCCTTCAGTTCTTCCTGAAACCAGTCGCGAAGTGCCGCAGTCATCTCATCAAGATGGCGCGTGAAGCAGTGGTCATCACCGTGGATCGGAACAAGCTTCGAGTTCTTATAAAGCTTATGCGCTTTCTCCGCATAGAAATAAGGAACGACATCATCGGCGTCGCCGTGGATGATCAGGACAGGACCTTCATATCTCTCGATCTCATCTTCAACATGAATGGTCTGGGAAACGCGGACGTAATCACCGGAGAGCACCCTATCGCCGGAGCCCATAACATCCGGGATATGCTTCGGATCGAATTTGATGTCCAGGATCGTTCCCTCTCTTGAGATCTCGGGGATCATCCATGCCGGAGACAGCGGAATGATCGCCTTAAAGTCATCAGCACACATACCACCGACGAGCATGGTCAGAAGTCCCCCCCTGCGAATGACCGCAGAGATAAAGATCCGTCACGAAATCGAGGGATTTGGCGTAGTGCACGACAGAAAGTGCGTTCGTCACCCACTTGTAAAGCGTGTGATCCTTAAACTCACCGCCGCTCTTACCATGGCCGTACATTTCTGCACGAAGAACAGTGACACCGACATCATTCATTGCCTTCTGTGCAGCGATGATGTGGTCTTCCTCCATGTGACCCGTGAAGCCGTGGATCAGGATGCAGAGCGGACCTTTCTCATTCTCGGCTACGCCCTCCGGCCGGTCGAGTTTCGCGTGGAGTTTGATGCCGTCACTATCGATGTAAAATTCTTTCATAAGCTGTTCCTCTCTTCCATGATCTGATCCTCCGCGTCTTAACACGGATGTGCTCATCGCATGTTTCCATTATACCGTTTTCCTCGCCGAATGTATGTATCGGAAGAAGCACTGAGCTAGCACAACACTTAAATCAGCGGCCGCCAGGGTGCCTGCTCCCTCTTGTTCCAAATATCAGATTCTTATGATATACTTTTTTCTTAGGAATAAGGTTTGGAAAGGAGATGACATCTATGAGCAGAATACAGGAAACAACAGAACTCCTGGAGAAGCTGGAGAAAGAAGGCCTGCTGATCAGCCAGTCCAGCAGAGACGCAGACGACAAGCGCAACGATAAGCTGGAAGATATCTACAAGGTACTCTCTGATATCGCTCTCTCGTTGGCGGTTATCGCGGACAACTCCAAAAAGATCTGAGTGTTCGGATCAGGGTTTCAAGCTTGGATCGATCAGGATCCGAAATTCATTTATTGAACTATAAAGAAGCTGCCAGGTACGGTAGCTTCTTTTTCTTTCCTCACTTCTCATCGTCATCAACCACATAAAGCCGCGGCGGCTCCATGCTGTCATTCGGGTCGTGATATTTACTCTCACCGAAATCGAGCCCGTAATTACCAGCCTCGTCGATCCCTTTCATGTCTTCCTCATCCAGCTCACCAAAAAGATAGCCGTCCAGTTTCGTGATGGTCATGACTACGATCTCCATCGTCTTAAATGCTTTCTCGATCTCCTCCCGGTTACTGATACAATGACGCAGCGAATGCGCAAGGTCATCAAGCACACTCTCCTCCGCTTTCAAAAAATCTTCATGCGTCACTCTCTTCTTCTCATCCATAATTCTGTCCTCCAAAAGCTCTGATCTATCAAGCGCCGGTATGAACCGAGACGTTCCGTTCTTCCCGTCCCCCTCGGCTCACCGTCTCCTAAATTATTCCACAGAGACTGTCCCGATTATGGGTCTGCATGAGGACACATCAACTATTTGCAACCGTCCCTGCAAATAGCCCCCGTTAATTGCAGAGAGCCGTCCTTTATCCCCGAAACCCCAAAAGATACAATAACTTCATCAACGAAAGGACTGGTGGTGATGAACATGAGATGCCCGAATTGTGGTGCGGTTCTTACCTACAATAGCAACAACAATACATATCTTTGCGAATACTGTGGCTTCACGGAGGTCGCGGTCAAGAGAGTAATTGAAAAGGTCGTCTATAAGACCGTAGTAAATTACAATCTTCTCCTTTCGAATCAGTGCCCGGCACAGTTTGCCGGTGCCGTTCAATATTCGATCCTGGATACGAACATCCGCGGCAGCCTCAGAAAGGACGAAACCAAGACTTTCGCTCTGGCTCCCGGCCCGCACAGAATCAATCTTCGCATCGGCAGCCGTCACACCATTTATGTGATCGTGATCGTCGAAGGCGAGCCGGTCAAGATCTTTTACAGAGGCGGAACGGGCTTCGAAATCGAGCAGCCGTACGCAGGCGAGGCCTACAAGAACTTGAAGAACGGAAAGTATCCGTCCGAAACAAGCGGAATCGCCATTGTCGCCATGGTTCTGTCGTTCACCGTTATTGCTTCCTTCTGGGGCGTGATCCTCGGAGCGATCGACGTCAACCTGGCGAATCACAAAGGCGAGAAGCCAAGCACCACGGCAACCATTGCGATCATCGTCGGCTGCCTGGCATGGCCGCTAAGCTTCGGGTTCCTCGGCGTGATCATGAGATAACCGCTTTCCCGGCGCGGGGTCGTCCCTCCGAAATGCATCAGTAAAGAAAGCCCCGCACCGATTTTCAGCCACCGCCTGTCCGCACTGTGGTATCAGCCACAACGGGCAGGCGGTTTTTTCTGCGCGAAAAGCACTGTCTCGCGTCAAGCAAGAGAGTACATCATAGCGTTATTTTTCTACCAGGAAGTCCGAAGGGGGATCGAAAATATTTCGCCTACTCCAAGCAATGATTTGCATATTTTTTCCTGCAATAATATGCAAATTACCCTTCTCAAATTAGTATCTCCTTCAAAGTCCCATATATCTGTTTTCCTTTGTTGTCGCCAAACTCATGTCTGCAATGGTTATATAACTGGAATTGTGTCTTCCAGCTCCCCGACTCCACTAAATCTGTAATCTTCTCTACTTCATCGTGTAGACCCTCTCCATCAAATGCTTCGCGAATCCGGTCCCGTCTAGATAATTCACTTTTATACGCCGCATACGCATTATCAAGGTTTCTCTTCATCATAGCGTCAGCCAGGATTCCCCTTCGTTCCTTACCTGCCGGATCATGCATATGAGAGATAGCTTCTTCCAGAGTCTCCGTACGAACAATTCTGAAAACTGATTTCTGATCTTTACTATTCAGGAATTCCGCTACAGAAGTCAGATCCTTGTCGCGGCTAATCAGCGCAATCTGCCTCTCGCTTCTTTCATAAAGCACCGCTGCCTCTGATGCAATATAGAAATCCAGCGCATTTTTCCTAGGATTGACTAGCTTATACATTTTCAGAACACAACCACTCTTTGTAATCTCCTGCCAGACATCATTTCGCATCTTAATCGCAGACTGCGAATAGAAGATGATCAGGCAGTCATCCTGGCCAAGATAACGAGAGCCTCGCAACCCCACAAGCTCGGTTATGTTTTCATAATCAACCAAGAAATAATTCATCGGTTCACCCCATTCCTACTCACAACTTAGATACTATCTATTATCTACATTGTTTGTCCCATTATTCGGACTGTTGTACAGGGTTGTGCTTCGTGTTTCGTTCGTGTTTCGGGAAATTGGGAAATGAGGATCTGTCCCCATATCGAGTTTCATCCACCATCTGTTCGCACTGTAGTATCAGCAACAGCTGGCAGGCAGTTCTGTTTTCCGAGCAAAAGCACATGCACGGCAACTGTTTGCTATTAAATCTCTTCTCTGTCATTTATCTAGGTACACGAAATGGCTTCCCTACTATATTTTTACCCAGAAACAACTACTATGTTCTTTTGCCTGTTTCCACTCCTGCTCTGAAGTCCTCGTCTTTGCAAGCACAATTTCTTCTAGTACATCTTGATTATACTTCTGTACTCTATCAAGCATATCCAGATAATCCGTTATCTTAGTACAGTATTCTCGAAATTGTTCGTACGTTTCCTGATCAACAAGAACATTTTCTTTCCCATCTATCTTAAGCTTTACTTCACTTCGCCAAGTAGAACCCATTTTTCCTATTTTATCTTCAAGAGATTGATTTATACTTTGGAGATTAACCATCAAACATAAGTTGTTATTTTCGTCAGTTAACAAAACAGGTTCGTCCATACTATGAGAAAAAAGGTTACTATAGATCATCTTGAAATCAGTCACCGAGGATATCTTTTTACGGACACTATCTGAAAGAATGTATAAACTTTTGCTTGTAATATCATTTGGTTTATATTTTTCAAAAGGTTGTTCTTTAGTCTCAAGGAAACAAGAAGCCTCTTTTCCCTTTATTCTCTTGGAGATCTCTCGTGCAACATTGATAATTGTCTGATTATTCTGCATTTCGGGCAACGACACTAACCCTTTTTTCGAAAGAACTTCTCCTACATTACGTGCCTCAACGCAAAGCGAATGAATATGAGCAACTGTATCAGTTGATATCTTTTCAAACACGACTTCATAATGATTAATTTGTTCAAAATAACTTCTGCAATAATGCCTATATTTACAAAATTTGCACCATTTTCCAGCATTTGCAATGGTACTTCTTTCGTGTATTGCAATACCTGCTGGTCGAAGAATGTTTTCTCCCCATTCAATTAGTTCTTCCTTCCGTAAAACATGTCGGTCACTCCAAGGCATTCTAGGCTGGAAAATCCTTAGTTCTATTTCTGTGACATCTTTGGCGATAGTCTTATGTGTACACAAAGCAGCCAAAGCATATATCTTCAACTGAGGATTATCGTCTGCAAAAACCTGCTCATACCTTCCGTATTTGTAATCAATAACGATCAGCCTCGTCCTACCAAGTATGTACACATCCGGAGTACCAATACAATTATCAGCGTACTCTGAACAGTCCAGTATTCTTTCCACTTCGCAAACCGGCTCGTCACATTCTGCTTCAATTTCCTCCAGTCTATTGAGCACATATTTAACATATTTCACACCGTTACGATACATTGGATCATTTGCGCTTTTTTCCATATCAAAATCCAACGTCGATTCACCTAGCTTACGTTTTTTTAATGCCTCTTTGAGTATTATCGATGCTTTTTCGTGCGCTTCAATTCCTTCTTCCGCGCTTCTGTAGTTCTTTTCTTTGACATCTGAGTCAAGTATACGCAACTCTTTCTCTTTTATGTAAGAGAGTGGACAGTGCACCCATCTTTCAGCTTGTGATGGTTCCAGTCTTGGTTTATGCAAATTTCCCATAATCTTATCTCCTATCTTTTATGCAAACACAGTTTTTTCGCTTTAAAACAGTCTTTTCACATCTTCACACAAAAATGGTAGATCATATGCACTTTTACGAGCATTTTGGGGTTTCTTATTCAGAAAACAAACCTCACGAATTGTATAAGCCTTTGAAAATCTTCAGTGTATTCAGATCTTCGATAAAACTATCGTGAAACAAGTACATCTTGTTGATTCTTGGTTCCAACACAGAACAAAGTAAGTGTTTCCCTAACACTCCAAACAGTCCCAACATACTCAGATATATCATCAAGGATGCTACCAAGCTTATAGGCAGATCAATGCTCGTCAGTTTAATACACAAGGCCAACAACGAAGAGAAAAAGGTTACAGCAGATACACTTAACAATTGAATCGTTTTCAAATTGTTATACTTGTCTTTATTTATTTTGCTTTCACTAATCATTGCATCGATAGTGCTATCACAAGGGTGAAGATTATACTTTCGGAACAGACTCTGCAACTTGCCGATCCTATCCTTCTCGTTCATTTTGCCCCATTTAATTTTCCATTTCAGCTCATTTTTCATTCCCCAACGAGCAACAAGAAAGACAACCGAAAACATTAAAGTGAAGAAAACAAGTCCAAAAAACACCTCTCCGAGATAAAAAGATATAAGAATACCTATTACTGTCAGCAATAGAGCCAATAACATCAGTTGGACAATATGGACTCGCTCCTTATACGCCTTTGTCTTTGCAATTTTCTTAGTCTCATTCTTCTCGATTTCTTTGACAGCCGCATAATACTCCTTCAGGAAAATATCAATACTCATCAGTATCACTCCCTTTCCGGTATCAACCTACTGCAATCAACCTCAAACACTTCATCTCAAAGCTCGATCTTTGCCCGTGTCAGAAGATCCCTCACAAGAACATCTATATTCGTTTTTCTCATTATTTCATCGTGCTCTTTCATCACAAGATCCCACGAATCCTTGTAGTTTAAAGCTTTAGAAGCAGCTTCATGATTCAATAATTCTCTTGCCATATCTACCGGATCATTATAGAACTGATTGGCAAACGCTTTTGCATCTCTAACCTTGTTGAAACTCTCGTTATTCGCCTTATCAAACAGTACATGATCCAGATTCGAAGAAAAATAGAACACCCTGTACGGTTTATCTTTAGACTCGTTTTCTCCTTCAGCCATTGTTATACGCAGACGCTTCGTATTGACCAAAGTATCCAGATTCCGTCTCTTTCTCAAATTGCGATCAATAATAACATTTCGATTTTTGGCAATAATACAACTTGTCTCGGTATCATAGAATGGCAGCCTTCTCGCTTCATCTTCTTCTGCTGTCAAAATGTGATTATCATTCAAATAAGCACCATCAATATCAACCAGATGAATAACCTCAACAACTGAGGCCGGATATTCATATGCCGGATGTTTTTTTAGTTCGGGATGGATGAATAATTTCAAAAGCATTGGAAGGATATTCTTCTCATTGATACCATGTCTTGAAGTTATGTCCCCGTTGTAGTTGATTTCTACCTCACCATTTTTATTCAATGACTCCTCACTGAGTAATGGAAAGAATACTTCTATATCAGGGTCAATGATGGAATACAAGTCCGTAAAAAAACCGTTAAACGCGGCTCGATCAGAACTCCCCTCCGTCAAAACCATTACACATCGAGGTTTCTTAGGCAAGAATTTCACCAGCTTTCTGTAATGCGGCAGCTATCTTTCCATGTCGGGCAGAAGAATACAGTTCCTCTTCCTGGTTTCCAGCTACGATTTCCTTCAAATATAAATCTCGAAGATTATTCTCTTTCCGAACGTTCTTCATTTTGATATACCTATTCTCCGTATTAGTCGTTGTGAAACAAACGAATTTCCGGTTAATGAGTTCCATTGGCCGCAAATTATGACATGTAAAGATCAACTGTCCGCTTCCACCCTCTTCGAATATCAGAAGCAGCTCACCCAAAAGATATTCGTAGACGCCAGCGTCGATTTCATCTATAGCCACAGTCACATCCGAATTAGAATACGCATACGCGATCATTCCCAGTGAAGAAATCAATTTCAGTATACCGGTTGACTCTTGCGCCAACGGAATACGGGCTCCATCCCTTACTGAATACACAGCTACTTTATTGTTTCTATAGTCTTCATCGACCTTTGAGTCTCTTTCATCTATATCTACTTGCCTAACTGCGGTAAGTGACAATCCAGGTATCAGTTGTTCAAGGATCACATTTATACCCTTTATACACTGAAGAAGCGTTTCATACCCTTCGTCATCAACCAAAGCCGTAGATGTATCCATTCGAATACCTACTACTCCACGATTTGCTGTATAAAGATTTATACGATTATGTCTTGATCCTAAAACAATAGAATCAAGAACATGTATCTTCGAATTTGCATGCATACGCAGATTCAAAATAAGGTGAGAATAGGGCGATTCACAGCCGCTATTAATCTGTTCCAAAAGCAACTGAGATACTTCCTCAGAAAAAACATACGATTTCGAAGATTGATATAACCGTTTTTTTATCCTTTCCATTTCTTTCATGACTTGCGAAGTCTCTCTAGGAAAGAATTCTGTATGCTTTGCTTTCGGTAAAAAAGCCACACCTTCAGACCGAGTATCAAATATCGCGCCAAATCGGTAATCCATCCCATCAAAACGACCTGACAGACTCAGTACTTCGTCATACACGACGTATTGTTTATTTCTAGATAAAACATCATCATAATTATGCGCAAGATACTTCATCATGTACTCGTATCGTCTTACGTAATCAGCTATTGTTCCCTGTGATCTATAATCATAAATATAATCTGCTGTGATTTCTCCTCCCGCTTCTCTGTTCCTTTCGGATTTGAATTCGACGAGAAGATGCTCTCCTTTTCCATCAGATATAACAAAATCAGGTTGGTCATGCTCTTTGTAATTTTCTAAAAGCTTACTAACAGTCTCTTCTATCACATCTCCTATATTCTTATAAGCCAAGGAAAAAGCGTACTCCACATGATATGTGGTTTCATCGTCATTCATAAACTGAAAAAGGATCTTCATGCGAGCACTTTCTGCATCCTGAGAAATCAAGTTACTAAATTGTTCGGCAGGTATGGATCGGCCCATCATCAGCAATTTTGCAACCTGCAATGCTTCAAGCATTGTCGTCTTTCCGGAACCATTCTGCCCATACAACCCGAGAATATCAGCAGAAGTATCTTTCTCAATCGGATTCTTGAGGCAATTAAACTCAATTGTCCCGTTAGTAACACCTCTGAAATTCTCCAGCTGAATCTTCTCAATTCTTGCCTGCGGATGATTTGAAAAAAAGAAAAACACGACAATACACCTACCTTTGATTTATAGTCTCATTTTATCTCGATTAAACAATTTGTCAATGGCGAATTTCGATTTTTGCAGTTTTTCTGCAGTTTTTGGTTTTCGCCACAAGTCAGAATGCCTCAGTAGATAAAAGAAAAATCATAATAGATCTACCGTTATGCTCATCTTCCGATTATATTGTGCTAAATATTTCTTTGCTGTTTACGGTTATATTTTGAAACAACACGAAAATATGTTCGCTATTGTGGTATAATATTTTTGGTAGGAAGCAGTTGGTTCCATTTCTTCCCTCGGAATTCTAAAACGAGGGGGTGATATATATGAGCTGGAACGATTTTTTGTTGTTTTGTTCGTTGGTTGTCGCCATAGTCGCTCTTGTTGTTGACATTTGTCGCAAAGACGAAAAAAAGAAATAACCACTTGCCATCACTCAAAGTGGTTATTTCGAAATAACTTCTAACGAGGGAAGCAAGAACTGCTTCCTATCTCTATTATATTCTCATTTCGGAGTTTTTCAAGACAACATCAAACGTAGCCGGCGCTTCGAGAGGCACAATTTCAAAGAGAGCTATTTCTTCACTTCTTTCATTTTATCACACTGTTACCAACAGCAAAAATCCGGGTTTTTACCCGGATTTTTGTAAGCAAGAAGAAGGTATTATTTGCGAGGTGGTGTTCTCGTATGATCTTAATATATTGGATGTACTTTAAGTGAACCTTAAAAAACGGGAAATGTTTGAAAACTTTTCCCGGGGAGTAACGCGAGGGCTTTTCTCTTGTGTCGTGCCCTGCCCATTTCGGTCTTTGCGTGTGCTTTGCGGATCCGTTTCCTCCCCGGCAAAAAGGAAGATCCGGCTTGGAGGTGCCGGATCGTCAGAGGGTTTTGGGTTTTGGGGGTATTATGAGTAAGTTATGTTTTGCTCGTTTGATACTAGGATAATGGGTGAACCTTAAGTGTACTTTAAAGTTTTTCAGATTTTGCAGCAGGTTTCAGATCCAGTGCTTTTGGAGAAGATTTCGGGTCAAGTGTTTCATACGTCGTCCCGGGGTCAAGGTCTTCGTGTGCCGGCTTCTGGGACGGGGCTTCGTGAGCCAGGTTCAGGCCAAAAGCTCTGCGCAGGAAGCCGAGCTTTGAGAGGGCGTAGCCGAGGGTGAGGATGAAGGCGATGCGGATCGGGGCGAGAAGTGCGTCGGGCACATTGTACAGTTCCTCCACGTTGATCCATTGGAAGAAAGTCATTTCGCAATAGTGAACGAGCAGAATAAACAAGCTGCTTCTGCCGATGGTGCTCACAAATGAGGCGACGATATTCTCTTTCCGGGTCGCGAAGCGGGACAGGATGAGGACGAAGGCGACGGTCACAAGCGGTCCGAGGTAATCTTCCACGCCTCTAAAGTCGCAGAGAATGAAGTCGACCTTATGTATCGAGGGCACCAGCAGATAAACCGACGCGAGTAAAGCAATCACTACCGTCAGGAGGTTCCTGTACTTAATGTAGAATCTTCTGACACTGTCATTATGCGTCTTAAACAGATATCCGAGATACAAATAAGGAACGGCATGTAATCCGGCAACCACTTCAGAGAGCAGCGGGTGGCAATGCCCGGAGATCAGCCTTCCGGTCAGGAAACACAGGATCGCGCATACGGTCCCGGCGATCTCGTTTCGGATCAGAAGGATCGATCTCACGATGACCGCGGCGCAGAAAAGCGCTACCAGAAACCACAGGATCCCGAGCTGCATATCGGGTGCGGAACCATTCGCTCCCAGCCTGATATCAATATAGTTTTTCAGAAACAGATCTTTTCCTTCTTTACCGTGCAGGAAGAAAAAAGAAACCAGCAGGATGCCGAAGATCACGATCTGGGAAAAGACGATTGGAAAGAGCAGAGAGCGCGCTTTCTTCAGTACAAAAGAGCCCAAAGACGTCTTTCTGCTGATGAAATATCCGGAGACGATAAAAAACAGAAAGACATGGTAACTGTGGCCGACCTGCCAGCAGTATCCTTCAATAATATGCCCCAGCAGGATGGATAGTATGGCGATGCCTTTCGCAAAATCCAGATATTTTATCCTATTTGTGTCACTCATATGTCTTCTTATTCCTGGTCCTCGTTGTCGGGATCGAAGCTGTCGCCCATTTTGCACTTCTTCGCTATACGAAAAGCACTGCCGTCGCGTTTTCTTATCACCGTGGTGGTGTTTTCCGTGGGGGTGCAGAGCGAGAGCTCGATCTGGCCTTTCGAGATCACGGGGTGGCGGAGGACGCGAGCCTTCGCTCGGGCCGCCGGGGTCTTGGAAAAGGCAATGTAAGTGTATTTTTCATCTTCATACGGGACATCGGCGTCCTTGATCTGCTTGTGCAGGCGGCTTCGCGCCACACGGCAGGAAAAATGACACCAGTCCTCAGCGGCGATCCGGCAGGGGCCGTCATGGGGGCACGGAGCCACCAGGTGTCCGCCAAGTTCGAGAAGCTGGCGGCGCACATCCCGCACCACCGCGAAGCCCTCCTTCGTGCCCGGCTCCACAATGACCAGCAGCCGGTCCGCCGCCGACCAGAGCTTCGAGACCGCAGCACGGCGCGCGCTCTCGGAAAGTTCGTTTAGCATATATGATGAAAGAACGAGATCCGCAGCGTCACCGCCAAACTCGTTTTTTTCCACATCAAAGCTGACCCAGTGGGTCTTACCTGCCAGTTCAGGTTCATCCTTCATGAGAAGCTGACCGACCGAACGCATGGCCGCTTCCCGCTCAAAACAGGTGATCCGTTCCGGCGCGAAGACTTCTTCCGCTGCCCAGGTGGCGGAACCGGAACCCGCGCCCACATCGAACACGGAACAGATCGACGCGCCCTCCGGCAAAAGTGCCCGCGAATACGAAAGGGCGTCACAGACCGCGCCGAAAGTAGCGGGCATACGTACCGCCGCATAGACGCGCGCCTGCAGGTCCTCGGAAACCAGGACCTTGCCGTGACCGCTGTCATTCTTATAGCGTTCGGTCATCTGGCGCGAGAGCTTCTTCAGCAATTCCGGCTTCTCACCGGAAAGAGAATCTTCGATAGCATTACGTAGAGAAAAAGGCAGTTCCATATCAGACCTCCGGAAGACCGGGCACAGAGCCGCTGGACTTCACCGATCCGCTACCGGAAGAGCCGCCCGGTTTCTTCTCGTTTTTGTCCGGATCGTTTTCGTCAACTCCCGACTCGGTTTTCACCGGGGCAAATCCGTCTGTCGGTTCCGGGTTCAAGCCGGAAGCCATATCCAGCTGCGACTTCAGATACAGAAGCATCTTCGTCTCCAGTGCATTTTCATAATCCGTGCGCAAAGGATCCGGCACCTTCGTGGCCTGAAGGCCCTGCCGGACCAGGTCACGGGCTTCGTTCACATCCCCCAGGACATAGTAAGTGTAATACGCCAGCCGGCGCCGGCCGTTACAGTCCTGATCGTTGTAGATATCCCACCGCGAACGGTGATAGTAGAAATCCGCCTGCTCAGGGTCTTTGAAACGGAACGAGAAAAACGACATGAGCTTCCCGTCGACCCGTTTCTTGAGGAAAGACGGCAGCGCCGTATAATTCACTTTCATCAGGTGATCCGCCATCTCGTGGATCATCTCGTAATTATTCTCCTGCTCCCCGATCAGATACCCCAGGCAGGCATAGGAGACCGTATCCATGTTCGACGGTGAAAGCGCTACAAATTCCGGCCATGTCGGAAAGTCGATATGCGTATCCGGCGAGGCAGAACGGATCTGCTCACTGATCTTCCGGATCATTTCCGTTGAGCGCTTTTTCATCAGAGGCGCGATCCACTCCGCCAGGACCATGCAGGCCAGGCTGATGATCACACCTTCCACGAAATACTGAAAATATCCGTGGAAGAAGCGCTCCCTCCGCATGTAGTACAGCTGTGCAACGGCCGCTCCGAAGAAGAGCGTATTGGCCACGCGGAAAAAGAACCGGATCCGGCTGTATTGTTTCTGTGTGGCGTTTTTCTTTACGAAAAGCATATTTGCGAAGATCCGGAATTTGCTCCGCTTGATCACGAACGGGGCAGGTTTTTCGGAGGCAGGCTTCTTATCTTTACCCGAGCCGGTGGTCGCGGCCGGATCGGAAGACATCTTCATACCGATGTTTCTTCTTGCACCGATGGCACCGGAAGCAGGGCTTCTGCCTGCGCCGGAAGCAGCGCCCGCTCCCGCATCAGCCGTTGCGGCGCCATAAGGATCTCTTTCCAGCGTCCAGAAAAGGTAACAAAAATGACGCACGCGACCGCCTGCTAACCTCGCGACCAGCGCACAGATCAGGGTGTAAAGAAACGATCCGACGCTTACTCCGATGAAGCATCCGAGACAAACAGCTATGAAAACTAAATAAACAACCATGCCAGGTACTACTCTCCGTCCGAAACACGTTCACCGCCCGGCGCCACGATCAACTTTCCGCAGCGCCACGGCAGTAACGCAGATTTATCCTCTTCTGAACTGAGAGATAAAATTCCAGGCCTGCTCGCCGGTGTGTTCACGATACTCGTGCACCTGCTCGCTGACGGACGAGAGCGCCGTTCTGCACACGCCGTCATCACTCTCAAAATACTGGATCGTCAGCGTGCTGCCGCGGGTCTCGTCGAACTTCTTCTCCTCGCGTTCCCCGTTCAGGCCCCAGATCGGATTTTCCCAATTCTCTTTATTCTCAAAAAGCACTTCTTCGAAGTTTTTCTTCAGCTTATTGACTCCGGCGAGATACTTGACGCGCTCGAGGGAATCGTCCGCCTGGAACGCCAGCTCCGGAAGATGCGACTTCTCACCGCCGGAAATGAAGATCGGCATCTTCACATCCATGTTGATGCCATCCTCCAGAGACTTTCCGAAGGGGTTCTTCTTGACTTGGAAGAGCGCGCTGGCCGGCGCCATTCCCGCGAAGATCTCCGGGTACTCCTGGAACATATCCCATGTCTTGGCGCTGCCCATGGAGAAGCCCGTCGCATAGATGCGCGTCACGTCCACGTTATACTTTTTCTTCAGGTCCTCGATCACCTGTACGACCTCATCCGGTGGTACATCCTGGTGGTTCTCGAAAGAGATGAAAAGGAAATCGTGACGATGGCAGATCGCCCACCAGCCCGCAACAAATGTCAGGTACATGGACGAATCTCCGCCGCCGTGGAAACCGATCACCATCGGCGCCGGTCCGCTGTCGAAAATGCCCTTGTTATAGTAAGCAAAATAACCCACTTCGTGCTCCGAAGTGCCCTTATATTTTCCAAACTGGCGGTCGGAAGTTTTGACGACCGTACTGCCCGTCTCCTCGATCATGCCGAGTTCCTCGAAATCCGGCTCGATCTCGATCTTGCCGCACCACATCTTAAACTTACGTACAAACGCCTTAAAGTCCGCTTCGTACTCCGCGGTCTCCTTCACCAGAAGATTCTCGCAGCCCGCAAAAGCAGCATTCACTTCCGCGCTGTTTCCTACGCTGAGGATAGCGATGTCTTTTCTATCGACTGTCGGTACGACGGAGAGGTTTTCCATCGAGCACATAGCCGGCGTGATCTCGCCCGGACCCCAGAGGTACTGGCCCTGGAGCGTCGTCAGAAGATTCTTCGCCACATAGTCCGCGGACTTTCCGAAGCTGTATATGTCGGCACGGAAGATCGCGCCGCGGATGAAATATCCTTCAAACTGACGCGTGAAGAAATTGTCCACGCGCTCGAATCCGTCTTCGTAATACGGGTGCATCTTGACCTGCGAGATGAGCTCCGCGTAGAGCCCCGCGTCGGCGCCCTCCCAGCCCTTCTCATTCGTCGGATAAATGAAAAGCACACTGCTGTCGACCGCAGAAGCGATCTTGGACAGTCCTTTTGCCTCGGCAAAAGCGACGGCGTCGTCCATGCCCATGCGTTCTTCTTCGAAGATCAGGAGTAACGGGGCACGGAATCCGAAGTTGTGCACTTCCCCCTTGATCTCACTCTTCGGAACGTAAACTTTGAGATAGAAATTCTCAAACTTGTTCTCCCAGAATTTCCCACCGTTTTCGAGCACGGTGACACTCGGTTTTTCCATCATTGGCATGGCTGTCGTCTCCTTCAAAAATGTAGTCTCCTTGTTGTAAGAATCATTATAGCGAAATCCGCTAACAAATACAAAAAATGTTCACAAATAATTGATAGTCTTTTCATAACTCCCCTTCGCTTATTCATTTCTGATTTATTCACGAGTTCTAAAATAAAAATTATGAAGTTGCATTTTTAGAAAGACGGATCCGCAGAAAGCTGACTCGAAGAGCACTCTCTTCCCCTCCTTCTGTAGGACAGTCGGGGCAAAGGAGGTAAAGGTATGATAAGTAAAAGACGACTACGAGGGCTAGCCATAGTCTTCTCCATGCTGCTACTCGCAGTGTTCTCACTCGCGTTCTTTATGCCGGCGAAGAAAGTTTCGGCGGACAGTACGGACGCGTTTATTGCATATGCAAGAAATACGCTGGATAATCAGGTCTATGCTTTCAAACTGATCGATTATTCGGTGACCAAAAACGATACGACCTACCATTATTACTATTTTGGCGGTTTCGATCCGGCATATGAGTATCTTCCGACGACCCAGCTCGGCATCCCTAGCACCTTCTATAAATATGAGGATCTTTCCGGTACGGAATACAACATAGAAGGAATCGACGCAACATGCTGCCGGCTCCAGAACGGTACAAAACTCCTCAACCAATCTGTTGTCAACCCTTCAGAGATCCTCGAGCTTGAGATCGAAGATGGTGTGCAGATGATCCAGTCCGGTGCATTTCAGAACACGTATCTGACGACGGTTTCTCTGCCCTCATCGATCATTGGTATCGGCTCCGGTGCTTTTTCCAACTGTACGAATCTCAACGGAATAGACCTTAGCGGACTGAACTCTCTGACATACGGATACACTCCGAGAGAAGGTTTTCCAGTCTACAATTACGATGGTGCTTTCTCCAACTGTACGATCATGGAAGAAGTCCTTCTTCCGGCAAATGCTCCAGGTTTTACCAAAATCGCCTCCAGTATGTTCTCCGGGTGCAAGAAGATCTCGACGATCGCCATTCCGGATTCCGTAACGGAGATTGGATCAAGTGCTTTCTCCGGAGACTCGGAGCTGGAAAGTGTATCCGGCGCCGGCAATGTTGTATATTTCCGGGCAAGTGCTTTTTCAAACTGTTCCATGCTGACCTCATTTAGTTTTCCTTCCACGACAAAAGAAATCAATGATGGCTGTTTCCAAAACTGTACCAATCTTGTCACGGCCACTCTTCCGAACGAAACAGATCTGAAGATCCTCGGACGCAGTGTTTTTGCCAGCACAAACATTCAGTCTTTTACGATTCCTGCCGCAAGTACGGAGTTGCGTGTGATTGGTGCAAGTGCTTTTCAGAATTGCAAAGAACTGAAAACCGTCACCATCAATACCGACTCAGTTCAAACGCTTGACGATAGTGCTTTCAGCGGCTGTAGCTCGCTTACCAAAGTTACTCTTGCGGATGAATCACTCACAGTTATCGGCGGGAGCTGTTTCAAAGATTGTAAATCCTTGACCAATATTTCAACAAAAGCGGAGAGACGTCTGGCGAATGTCACGAGTTTCGGTAATGGTGCTTTCCAGGGGTGCGAATCATTTACAGAGTTCGTCATTCCGGAACAGATCGATAAGCTTGGCGAAAATACTTTCAAAGGCTGTAAAAATATTGAGAAGATGTATTTCACCAGTGACGATGCGCTGACTCGTATCGGTACTTTTGCTTTCGACGGATGCGAAAAAATGCAGATCTGCGATCTTGCAACCGACGAGGAAACGGGAGTTCTCCCGACGACGGTAGTCAATATCCTGAACTATGCTTTCCGCGGCTGTAAGGCCATGACGAAAATCGTGCTTCCGGATAGTCTTCTCGCGGAAGGTATCGGTCTTGGTGCTTTCCAGGATTGCGCCTCGCTTCTTGAGATCACGATCCCGGCTTCTGTAACCACACTGTACGGAGGAACGTTCTCCGGCTGTTCCAATCTTGCTACGGTCCATCTTTCGGAAGACCTGACAGAGATCCCGAGTCAGCTGTTCTCTGGCTGTTCTGAACTGAAGAGTGTGACGATGGGCAATAACGTTACCAAGATCGGCTCCTCTGCCTTTAACGGATGCAGTAATCTTGGTAAGGACGGTACACCTTTTGTCCTGAGTACTTCCCTCACTAAAATCGAAGAGAACGCATTCCTTGGCTGCTCTTCTCTCGAGAGTCTCGTCATCCCGGGACCCGTTACGACGATCGGCGACAACTGCTTCAAGGGCTGTTCTTCCCTTGATTCCGTCACCATGGGCAATAACGTAAAAACGATCGGAAAAGATGCTTTCTATAATTGTAAGCTGCTCGGAAAGACCAGCGATTTCGTTCTGAGCTCCGCGCTCGAGACGATCGGCATCGAGGCATTCTACGGCTGCGAATCCCTGCAGGCGATCAATATTCCGTCTGCGGTCACAGAGATCCCGAATAAATGCTTCTACGGCTGTTTGAATCTGAATACGCTTACCATGGGCAACAACGTAACCAAGATCGGAAATTCCGCATTCTACAACTGCAAAAATCTCGGCAAAGATGCAGATCCGGTTTTCAGTTCTGCACTGACCGTGATCGATGAGAGTGCTTTCTACCAGTGCTCGTCCCTGAAGTCGATCACTCTCCCGGATGCGGTTACCACGATTGCGAAGAATTGCTTCTATAAGTGCAGCAGTCTTGAGACAGTTGCTATGGGAGACAACATCACCAAGATCGGTGAAAACGCTTTCTATGAGTGTAAGAAACTTGGTCTGGACAAGAGCACGATCAAGCTCAGTGAAGCACTCACGGACATCGACGCTTACGCCTTCTACGGATGCGAGAAGATCGTCGGCATCGAGCTCGGCGACAACGTAAAATCCATTCCGCAAAGCTGCTTCTATGGATGCACCTCCCTGAAGACGATCGATCTCGGATCCAGCATTACCTCCATCGGGACAAGTGCTTTCCAGAATTGCAAAGCACTGGTTTCTATCGCGATCCCGGATAGTGTTACTTTGATCTCCCAGTCCTGTTTCCAGAATTGTACCTCACTGACTACGCTGACCATGGGCAACGGTGTGATTGAGATCGCTCAGAATGCCTTTAACGGATGCAGCAAGCTCGGTGCAAACGACAGTACTGTACAGCTTAGTGACGCGCTCGTAACGATCGGTCAGAACGCTTTCTACGGCTGCTCATCCCTGATCGAGATCGAGCTTCCGGAAAACGTGGTGGCGATTCCCAAGAGCTGTTTCCAGCAGTGCTCCTCTCTTGAAATGATCTATATGGGAAACAAGATCACCAGCATCGGTACTGACGCCTTTAACGGTTGTTCGAAGCTCGGTGTGAACGGCGATGAACTCGTACTCAGCGAAGCGGTCGTAACGATCGGAAACAATGCTTTCCAGGGATGCTCTTCCCTGACAGGCGTAGATCTGGGTCTTGCTCTCGAAGAGATCCCGTATCACTGCTTCTTTAACTGTACCGCGCTTCGTTACGTTGTCATGAGCGACACCGTCACATCGATCGGACAGGAAGCTTTCTGCAACTGTACGTCTCTTGGCAAAAACGGCGCGATCCTGGAACTGAGCGAAGGTCTCACTACCATCGGAAAGAGTGCCTTCCAGTCTTGTACTTCTTTGACACGCATCGACCTTCCGGACGAAGTCACCGCGATCCCGGAACAGTGCTTCCAGAACTGTACTGCTCTTAAGAACGTCACCATGGGTGACAAGATCACCTCGATCGGAACTGCTGCTTTTGAAGGATGTTCGGTGCTCGGCAAGGGTGGCGCAGACTTTACTCTCAGTGCTGCACTGAAAACGATCGGAGCCAGAGCATTTAACCAGTGCACAAGCCTGACGAAGATCGATCTTCCGGATAAAGTCCAGGCTATCCCGGAGAGCTGCTTCAACAACTGCCGTCTGCTCCGTGAAGTAACGATGGGCAACAAGATCACTTCGGTCGGAAGATCTGCTTTCTCCGGCTGTGAACAGCTTGGTAAGAACTTTAATTTCAAACTGAGTAACCGTGTCACATCGATCGGTGAGAATGCTTTCTACAATTGTAAATCCCTGACCGCCATCGATATTCCGGCAGGTGTGGACGCCATTCCGCAGAACTGCTTCACGAACTGTACTGCTCTGCAGCGTGTGACCATGGGCGACTACGTGACATCGATTGGAAAAGAGGCTTTCGCGAACTGCGAAGAGCTCGGTCTGAACTGTGATTTCATCTTGAGTGAGGCGCTCGAAACGCTCGGCGAAAGTGCTTTCTCAGGATGTAAATCCCTTACAGCGATCGCGCTTCCTGAGGGCGTGACGAAGATCACGAAAAACTGCTTCAGAAACTGCGAGAAGATCGAGACATTTACAATGGGCGACTATGTGGAAGAGATCGAGCAGGAAGCTTTCGCTAACTGTAAAGCTCTCGGCACGAACGGATTCACGCTCAGTGCAGGTCTTGAAACGATCGGTATCGGAGCTTTCTCGAACTGTTCTTCCATCCCGTCTCTGGTGATCCCGGATGCGGTAACAGAGATCCCGCAGAACTGCTTCACGAATTGTTCTTCGATCAAGTCGGTGGATCTGAAAAATGTTGAGATCATCGGCCAGTCGGCATTCAGCGGATGCAGCGCGCTGGAGGACATCAACCTTACGACCAAACTCAACACACTCGGAAACAGTGCTTTTGCTTCTTGTTCGTCGCTTCAGATCCTGTGGATCCCGACCTCGATCCCGAAGATCCCGCAGCAGTGTTTCAACTCCTGTACTTCTCTGAAGTATGTGTATATTCCGAATACGGTCAAGTCAATCGAGAACGGCGCTTTCTCCAATTGCAAACTTCTCGCCGTAGAACTTCCGGATTCTCTGGTCTATGCACGCGACACCGCTTTCAACAACAATCCGGATCTCAACCGTGTAACCGTGAAGAGTGACAAGATCACAATCAAGGAATACTGGGGAACGAACCAGAACGTGGAAGTTCCGGATGTAATCTACAACATGCCTGTTGTAGCCATCGGAGCAAATGCTTATGCCGGCACGAATATCCGCTGGGCACACGTCCCTGCATCTGTAAAGAACATCGGAAACAGTGCTTTTGCCGGATGCCAGCAGCTTCAGACCGTACGTATCCCGGATAACACGACCGTCGCGTCGAGTGCTTTTGCCGACTGTCCGGAAGTGTACCAGATCGTGGACGTGGAAGATAAGTACGTCAAGATCGTCAAGTTCTACGGAACAAAGTCCGTGATCAATATCCCGAGCCAGCTCGAGGGTAAGACGGTCATCACGATCGGCAAGTCTGCATTTGCAGGTAACAAGACGCTGACCGAAGTCACGGTTCCGCAGTCTGTTACATTACTCGAGGAAAAGGCTTTCTATAACTGCTCGAACGCGATCATCCGCTATCCGGGCATGACCAGTGTCCGTAAGGATGCGCTGACGGGAACAAAGGGTACGGAGCGCTATGGTCAGATGCCGACAAACACGCCGACACCGACTACGAAGCCTACTCCTACACCGAAGGCTACACCTACTCCGAAGCCAACCTCGACACCTACGCCGAAGCCGACTTCTACACCGACACCTACACCGACGACCGCTCCTGGTAAGCCGACGCCGACAACCGCTCCTGGTACTCCGACTCCGACCATGTGGCCGAAGCCGACACCGACAGGAAAACCGACTTCTACACCGAAGCCAACTGCGACACCGAAACCGACTGCAACGCCGAAACCGACTTCTACTCCGAAGCCTACCGCGACGCCGAAGCCGACAGCAACACCTACACCTACGCCGAAGCCGGTAACCCCGACTCCGACACCTGTGCCGGTAACGCCTACGCCTACGCCATCACCTACACCGGTTCCGCCGACACCAACTCCGGAACCTCCGACGCCGACTCCTGAGCCGCCGTCCGGTGGATCGATCGCAGACTTCGTAGAACGTCTTTATACCGTTGCACTGAACCGTCCTTCTGAGAAGGCAGGTAAGGATTACTGGGTCAAGGAGATCACATCCGGTAACAGAACCGGTGGTGACTGCGGACGTGAGTTCCTGTTCAGCCAGGAGTTTGCAAACAGAAACCTGTCGGTCGAAGATTTCGTAGAGACTCTCTACAAGACATTCTTCGGACGTGATTCCGAGCCAAACGGTAAAGCCTACTGGGTCGGTGAACTCAACAAAGGCACGAAGAGCAGATTCGATGTTATCAATGGTTTCATCGATTCTACAGAATGGTGCAACATCTGCGCGGATTACGGCGTAAGATCCGGAGCCCCGTCTGCCAAGGCAGAGCACGCTTCCAAGAACGCCATCGATTTCGCAACCCGCCTCTACACCTGCTGCCTCGGCCGTGATCCTGAACAGGGCGGCCTGGATTACTGGTCTTTGGCACTGACGAACCTCGAGCAGACCGGCTGCACCGCTGCCCGCCTCTTCTTCACGAGCGACGAGTTCGTGAACCTGAATACCAACAACGCGGAGTACATCAAGAGACTGTACACCACGTTCATGGGCAGACAGCCTGAAGACTCCGAAGTCGCCTACTGGTCCGGCGAGATCATGAAGGGCACGCAGACACGTGCCAGCATCATGGCCTTCTTCGGTCAGTCTGAGGAGTTCACGAACATCTGTAAGAGCTACGGTATTGAGCGCGGAACGATCTGAGCGATCGCTTTTCAAAAAACTGAATAAGTAAATCGAAAACCATGTCTTGTGCTAAGTCCTCGGGCTACGCCCTGCGGAATCGCACTCGACATGGTTTTTCGATTTATAAATATGCTTTTCGGGAAAGCGATACTGCAGAAAAGCACAAAAAAAGAGCTACGCCCTGCGTTTCCGCCTGCGCAACTCCTGGTGGGTAGTATTGGACTCGAACCAACGACCCCTTGCATGTCAAGCAAGTACTCTAACCAGCTGAGCTAACCACCCGACTATTGACTTTAAGAGTTTACTAGAAGTTGCGTCAGAAATCAAGCCCTTCATGCGAACAGTTATATCGGAAATCAACCGCAAAAGATCGATCGCACAAAAGATAACAAAGCCCGCTTGTATACAAAAAACAGATCCTGAATAAAGACGTCAAGGTTACCGAAGGTACCGCGCAGCGGCTCGGCCTTGACGCCTTTAGCATGGATCTGTAAAAGAGAATCAGGCGGGCTTTGTCTATCTGGAAACAGAAATTTGTTTTCGATATCTAGATATAGAACCAGTGGCGGATACGACGGATCTGCGTTTTTCTTCAATTCCGTCCCCTCAAAAAGAGCATCTCACTCAAGAAGATACGACTGATTTCAAGATTTGCTCGATTCAGTCCCCTCTAAAAGCACTGTCGATAGGACTGAATCTTTCGAAATTGAAAATCCATCCCCCCACCCCCAAAAAAGCAATACGACTGATTCTCCAAAAAACAATAATCCATCCCCTTGTGCATGCGAAAAAGTAGGACTAATCACACATTTTTCAGAAATCCATCCCCCCGAAGCAAACATAACGCCCAGGAGAATCCGACTGATTTCTTGAAATAACAGATTTAGTCCCTCCATCTGCAATTGCCAAGTCTGATCTCGCCCGAAAAGCACTTTCCCACGTTGCGCTCTCCCACAATCGGAACCATCTGCTTTCCCCTAAACATAAAGAAACCCCTTGCGACGAGGGATCTACATCGCAAGGGGTTATTTCATTTTTGTAAAGCAGACGGTTCAGATCGTGCCGCGCTCTATTCCGTAACTTCTGCATATCGCGGTGAACTCGTCGCTGCTTCCGAAGAAGGCAAGGACGCTGCCGCGGTTCTGGCGGCCGGCGGCCATTTCGCCGGTCCAGTAGGCTGTCTCGTCGGCGGCGGGTGTTCTGCCCATGAATGTGGTATAAAGACGCTTGACGTATTCTTCATCGGACGTCTTTAATCCTTTGAACTCGGCGGATGTGAAGAATTCGCGGGCGGCCGCGCAGCCGGTCTGCTCGAGATTGGTGAGAGCGAGAGCCCAGTATGCCAGGCCGTCTTCCTCCGGCGCTCTTCCGAGGCAGTAGGTATAAAGACGTGTCGCAAACTTGATCGCATTTTTCGACGGGAATTCGGCCTTGTGGTAGACAGCGCCGGAGCGGACGCCATAGAGTGCGCAGATATTGCACCACTCGGTGGACTCGATGAAATCGTTGACCACGTCACGGCGCGAAGTACCGTCCGTAAGACGGCCGAGCCAGTACTTCTTACCAGCTGCGTCGGACTTTCTATCGTAGAAAGTCTTATAGAGCACTTCCAAAAAATCACTGTCGTTCAGAGCGCGGTTCATGAATTCAGGAGCATCAAGCAGGAAGTAGCGCGCGCAATCCGCACCGTTATATTCTCCGCTCTCCACTTTTTCAACCCAGAACTTCTTGCCCGCGGGCTCGGAAGCACGGTTCAGGGCAACCACGTACAGGCGTTCCACAAAATCTTCGAATGTCGGATCATCCTGTCCGGGAGGCGTGGTCGGTCTCGGTTTAGGCTTATTTGTCGGAGTCGGCTCCCCAGGTGCAGAGGTCGGCTGGCCGGGCTGCGTGGTCGGAGTCTTGGTCGGTTTTCCCGGAACTGTAGTCGGCGTGGCCTTACCCGGTTTTGGCGTGGACGTCGGATCTCCCGGCTTCGGAGTAGAAGTCGGATCACCGGGTTTCGGTGTGGACGTCGGCTTACCCGGGTTTCCTGTCGGAGCCTTGGTTGGCTTCTTACCAGGCTTTCCTGTAGGAGCCTTCGTCGGATCATTGCCCGGATTACCTGTCGGTGCTTTTGTAGGGTTCTTCGTAGGAGCCTTCGAAGGAACTTTTGTCGGCTTCTTGGTCGGTGCTTTTGAAGGAGAAGCGGACGGAGCCTTGGTCGGAGTCTTCGTTGGCGACTTCGTCGGCGCTTTTGTGGGAGCCTTAGTCGGAGACTTCGTCGGGGCCTTAGTCGGTGCTTTTGTAGGAGTCGGGGTGGCCAGCAGGAGCTCGACTTCGGAGGCGCAGGTCTTCCCGTCTTTCAGGTAAATGTTCTGCTGGTTCTCGCCGAGGTTGCCGTCCTTCGGGATCTTGATCTTCGTTTTGTTCAGCGTGATGACGCCGTTCGGGCAGGTCAAAGCACTGTACCCGCCGTTGGTTTTCAGCTTGATGTCGTTATACTCTCCGCCGAAAGTAACGCCCTCGCGGCCGGTGCAGCAGTCTGTGCCGCCCGTGGTTTCGATGTTCATGTAAGTATCTTCGAAGAGAATACTGTTTGCGAATATCGCGTATCTGCCGCTGGTACCGTTCACGCCGCATTCGCTGAACGTGAGGGCCTGATCGCAGTGGAACAGGCCTTCCTTCGCCTCAAGGTTTGCATAACCTTCGACATACAGGGGCTCCGTGCTCCTGAAGAAAATTGTCGGGAGCTCGGGCGCGGCGCCGTTCTCCTCCGTCATTTTCCGCACATACGCACTATAATCGAAATACTTCAGGATCAGTTCCTGCGACTCGGGATAGTAGGACATGTAACCACCCTCGCCGTCGGACAGGAGGCGGGTCAAAGTCATGAAACTCGTGGCCTGCTTGTCCATGATGTAGAGCGGATAGGTCGTCAGATGATACGTGACCGTCTCGGGATTAGACAGCTGCATGTAGCTCCAGTAAGCCTTCACGGTGACGGAGATGTCGCAGTCGGAAAGCCCTGTCGTATCGACGTAATCGGCAAGCTTAAACGACGTGCCGTTCTTCTCATATATCGTGGTCTTGACCGTATCCCGGCCCGGTACTTCGATCACCACAGAATACTCGGTCGCATCCGGCGTGGAATCCCACTTGACCGTACCTCTGGCGCTTACCGAAAGGCCGGTGAGCTGCTTGCGCTCCCAGTAGTACTGGTATTTCCCCGGTGCATATCCAAAATCACTTTGCGGGTGTCTTGATTTGCTTGCGATGACGTTGAATTCGTATTCGAAGAGACCTTCTTCGTAATTCGCGACAATGCGGCACTTCGGCTCAGTCGTACCGATCGCGTAAGTGCCTTTCAGGCCACCGCCGACTCTCTGCAGACTGACGTTAACATGATAGCTGACCCCGTCGACCGGCTCTCCACCAGCTGTGACCGGATCCCAGGTCAGGGTTCCCGTGCTACTGTCGAAGTTGAAATTCGTCGGCGTGCTCAGCTTCGCATAGGGCGATGTATAGTTGAAAGTGCCCTCAAACTTCTGCGTTTTCTGCACTTCCGTCGCACCCTGCCATTCGTAGCCGTACACCGTCACCGTGTAGGTTCCGGACGGCTTCGAAGATTCCTTCATCAGTTCATTCAGATCCTGGTCGAAGGTGTAATTGTCCTTCCCGCCGGTACTGGTATAGCAGGTGTATCCACCGATCTTGATGACATAATTCGGGATCCCCGGGACAGCATCAAAATGCAGTTTTTCGCCCACGAGGCTTGCATTCGGCAGCACCGGAAGACTCGGGTCGTCCGCGCGCGCAATCGACTTAAAAGGCACGAAACTCAGCAGCAGAGCGAGGATCGTGACCACACTCAGAAATGATTTTTTAGTTCTCATAGATTTTTCCTTCTTCTCTTTCTTCTTCGCCCATGATACCACAAAAAGCCGAGGGCGAAAACGTTTCGGGCAAGCGCGGGTAGCGATCAGCTGCCATACAAGATAGTGGTGTCCGATCGAAGGGGAGCAGTGATCAGCTGCCATAAGGGATTTGGCGTGTCCGATCGAAGGGGAGCAGTGATCAGCTGCCATAAGGGATTTGGCGTGTCCGATCATTAACGATGCAAAGTATCGGATACGACGAATCAAGAGTTTTCTGCAAATTCATCCCCTCAAAATCCTCTCCTCCCACGAGAATATACGACTAATCCCCTGATTCTCTTGATTCAGTCCCCCTAAAACACGATGTCGATCCGACTAAATCATTCATAATCGAAAATCCGTCCCCTCACTCTAAAAATGCAATAGGACTAATTCTTCCAAAAACTAAAATCCATCCCCTTGTGCATGCGAAAAAGTAGGACTAATTGCGCATTTTTCAGAAATCCATCCCCCTCAAAGCAAACATCACATCCAAATGGATAGGACTGATTTCTTGAAACGCTCAATTTAGTCCCCTCCCATATGATTGCGAAGTCTGATCCCGCCCGAAAAGCACTCTTCCCCGCAGCGCCCCCACGATCTGGACCGTCTGCTCTTCCCCAAGCATAAAGAAAACCCTTGCGATGAGATCCTGATGTCGCGCTTCCGCCCACGCGGGAGCGGTATCGCTTTCCCGAAAAGTATATCTGATAATCGAAAAAACCATGTCGAGTGCGTTTCCGCAGGGCGTAGCCCGAGGACCTAGCACAAGACATGGTTTTTTCGATTTATCTATTTAAGTTTTCGGAAAAGCGACCGTTCAGATCGTGCCCCGCTCAATTCCGTAACTCTTACAAACATTGGTGAACTCCTCGCTCTGCCCGAAGAAGGCCAGCACAGAATCCCGGGTCTGACGTCCGCCGGCGATTTCGCCTGCCCAGTAGGCAACTTCAGAGGCCTCCGGCTCACGATCCATGAACGTCTTGTACAGCCGGCGCAAGTATTCTTCATCGGACGTCTTTAATCCTATAAACTCGGCGGATGTGAAGAATTCTTTTGCAGCGGAACATCCTGTCTGCTCGAGATTCGTCAGCGCCAAACTCCAGTACTTCAAGCCGGCTTCCTCAGCTTCTCTTCCAAGGCAGCAGGTGTACAATCTCGTCGCGAAGTTAATCGCATTTTCGCTCGCGATCTCGGCCTTGTGCCAGTTCGCGCCGGAGCGGACACCGTAAGTTGCGCAGACATTGCACCACTCGGTGGACTCGATGAAGTTGTTGACGACATCGGCGCGGGACATTGCACCACTATTGATCGCGTCGACCCAGCCCTTCTTTCCTGCTGCATCCGATGCACGGTCAAAGAATGTCTTATAAAGAGTCTCAACGAAATCGTCAACGGAGAGACCGCGGTTCATGAATTCCGGAGCTTCCAGCAGGAAGAATCTCGCGCAGTCACCACCTGTCTTGTTTCCGGTCTTGATCTCCCAAACCCAATACGATTTTCCATCTCTTTCAGATTCACGGTTCAGCGCCACGGTGTAAAGACGCTCAATAAAACCGGCAACAGGGCTTTTCAATGGGTTTTCAATAGGCTCCACGTATTCCGGGGTCAATTTTGTAAAAGCATCGAATATAAACATATCCTCCGGATCTTCTGACTCAGGGTCGGATTCGACGTTTGCTTTGTAATATCTCATATCCACCAGGGTAAAGCCTTTCTCCGCCAAGGAGATCAGACCTGTATTAGAAATATCTAAAGTTTCGATATAATTATCTTTGCAATCAAGACTTCTCAAACTCATCTTCCGGCCCAGTTCCAGGCTATCCAGTCTGTTTTTGCTGCAATCAAGAATTTTCAGATATGTACAGCTATGAAGATCCAGGCTTGTTAATTTATTGTTGCTACAATCAAGCATATACAGCTCTTCACAGCCACTTCCACTTACGTCCAGACTTGTCAGTTTATTATTCTCACAATTAAGAGTATCCAATGAAGTACAGCCGCTAACATTTAGACTTGTCAATGCATTGTTAGAGCAGTTGAGTTCTCTTAAACTCGAACAGTTGCTCGCATCCAGGCTCGTCAAATTGTTTTTCCAGCAGCTGAGAGTTGTCAATTCTGTACAGCCACTTACATTCAGACTTGTATAACTACTCCCGACACATTCAAGGTAATTAAGCTGCGGACAATTACTAAGATCAAGACTTGTCATCTTGTGATTATAATTGGCACAAACTTCTCTTAACGATGGGCAGTTACTCAAGTCAAGACTCTCCAGGTTAGTCGCCGAACAATAAAGCAGTCTCAGACTTTTATTCTTGCTCAAGTCCAGGCTCGTCAGACCTGAAAATGTACAATTCAGAAACTGCAGTCTTGTATTATTGCTCAAATCAAGCTCGGTCAACGGGCAATAATCGCATCTGAGATAAAGAAGCTTCGTGTTTTTACTCAGGTCCATACTGGTTGGCCCGCCGATCACAGTAAAATGCGTCAGTTCCGTAAAAAACTCGATTCCCTTTACATCCTTCACTGCACCTCTGGGATACTTATCATCGTAAAAGCTCAGTTCTTTGACCTCAGCGATCTCCGCATCGCTTAAATACCCATCCTTGTCTTTATCGAATTCCTCCACCTGACCTCGAAAACAAGGATCCGGAAAATTCGTCTCATCGATAGCCACACCATCCGCACGGACTGTTCTCGATCTCGCACCAGCCACAGGGACCGCCACAAGCGCCGCCGCGAAAATCACCGCACCGGCGAATTTACTTAGTTTTTTCATAAGGCTCTCTCCCTTGTAAAAGAACTTAGATAATTTATTATACCATGCCAACGGAAAAAACTCCGTCCACGGGTAGCGATCCGCCGCGATACAAGATAAGGGACGTCCGATCAAGGACCAGCAGTGATCCGCCGCCATAAGGGATTCGGGCGCGTCCGATTAGGGGCAGCTGGGATCAGCCGCCATACAAGGTTCGGGGCGTCCGATCCTTGATGCCACGAAGTATCAGATACGACGAATCAGGAGTTTTCTGCAAATTCATCCCCTCATAATCCTCTCCTCCCACAAGCAGATACGACTAATTCCCTGATTCTCTTGATTCAGTCCCCCTAAAACACGATGTCGATCCGACTAAATCTTTCATAATCGAAAATCCGTCCCCTCACTCTGAAAAAGCAATAGGACTAATTCTTCCAAAAACATAAATCCATCCCCTTGGGCATGCGAAAAAGTAGGACTAATGGCGCATATTTCAGAAATTCATCCCCTCAAAACAACCATCACGTCCAAAAGAATACGACTGATTTCTTGAAATAATAGATTCAGTCCCCCCATCTACGATTGCGAAGTATGCTCCCGTCCGAAAAGCACTCTCCCCCAGCTGCGCCCCCACCACGATCCGACCCGTCTGCTTACCCCAAAACATAAAGACCCCCCTTGCGATGAGATCCTGATGTCGCGCTTCCGCCCACGCGAGAGCGGTATCGCTTTCCCGAATGTACACATAATAATCGAAAAAACCATGTCGAGTGCGATTCCGCAGGGCGTAGCCCGAGGACCTAGCACAAGAAATGGTTTTTCGATTTATCTATTTAAATTTTCGGAAAAGCGATCGCTCAGATCGTTCCTCTCTCAATTCCGTATCTCTTGCAGATCTTCGTAAACTCCTCGCTCTGTCCGAAGAAGGCGAGCACGCTGTCGCGGGTCTGCCGCCCACCGGCGATCTCGCCGGCCCAGTATGCGACTTCGGAAGCCTCCGGTTCGCGATCCATGAACGTCGTGTAGAGCCTCTTCAAGTATTCTTCATCGGACGTCTTTAATCCTTTAAACTCGGCGGATGTGAAGAATTCGCGAGCAGCACTGCAACCTGTCTGCTCGAGATTGGTCAGTGCCAAACTCCAGTACTCGAGGCCCTTCTCCTCCGGATCTCTTCCCAGGCAGCAGGTGTACAATCTCGTCGCAAAATTGATCGCGTTCCTGCTCGCGAATTCAGCCTTGTGCCACTTCGCGCCGGAGCGTACACCGTAGGTAGCACAGACGTTGCACCACTCGGTGGATTCAATAAAGTTCTCGACCACGATGGCGCGCGTCATCTTTCCTGTCTTGATCGCATCGACCCAGCCTGCTTTTCCTGCAGCATCAGATT
>Ga0310690_10000776_pt1 | contig 63462 bp, 43 predicted proteins | sample AusTroGonzalo_MG_2_FD_207661 | JGI IMG/M metagenome (GOLD analysis project Ga0310690, IMG submission 207661) | Bovine rumen microbial communities from tropical cattle in Woodstock, Queensland, Australia - Gonzalo_04 (v2) (version 2) | ecosystem: Host-associated > Mammals > Digestive system >... | reverse complement strand
CCATCGTGCTGTAGATTCAGCATCCCGGCCTTGGCAAGAGCCTTGGCGTGGACGGCCCATCCCGGGCCAAGCGTCTCGTCGGCATCGTGCCATTGCATCTCGCAGCGGTTGCGAAACACCTCCCTCACCACGACCAAGAGCCCGATCTCGGCAAGGCTGCGCCTCGTTGCGCGAATCTCAGCAAGCCACTTCATGTCAGTAGATCGCGTTGTTCAGCTCCGCAGTCCATTGGATCTCGCGACCGTAGTCCTTGGCATCGAAGATGTCGTAGAGGTGGAACTCGTTGGCATCCCTTACCGTGGCAACCTTCGCCTCGCCGGTGGCGACGATCTCGACCGTGACCTTCGTACGGTTCGGCCATGTGCCGAGCAGCTTGCAGCTGACGATGCCATCGCCCTGCTTAATCGCCGTGAGCGGCACATTGAAGAAGTCGGGCACGATGCCCTGCTTGATGGCAGTCTCCTCGATCCACTTCTTCGTCATTCCGGCGTGGAGCCCGACGCAATCCCAGTCGATGCCGCGCGTCGCCTTCGTCCTTGCCTCTGCGATCTTCCGACGCCGGATCTTCAATAGTCGACACACCTCGACATCGCCGTAGATCTCCGGCAGCTTAGAAGTTGCCAGTCTCTCCTGGCTGTCACCGCTATGGCTAACTGCAGTCTGTCGGTCTGGACTGGACTGGCGGCCGCTTGAGACGCCAGGAGGTAAGAGATCACAACCCTCCTGCCGCTTCGTATTACCGCTGTCGGCGTCAGTCTGCGCCGTCGGCATCGCCAAGTTGTCACCCGTGCCGAGCGGGCTTCCGGCGTTTGTTGTCGCAGTTCCGTTCTCTGCGTCCACGGCACCCTCGGTGTCCTTACTGTGCGCGACCGCGCGCGCGTCTTTTTTTTCAAGCTGCTCCGCACCTACGGGCTGCTTGATGATCTTCCTAAAGACTCCTTTACCCATACTGCACTCCTTTCTTGACGAAGACTTGAACTGTCGCGCAATACATTTTAGGTTACCCCCGGCCGCGCGCGCCCCCCCGGGGTCCCCCCGCCCCCCATGCGAGGGGAGGGCTTAAGCGGCGCTCGACCAGGTGCGCGATCTCGCGCCGAGAGGTTTCGCGCGGCCTTCGCGCATGTTTCCGCACCTTTTACACCGAACTTTACACCGCACATTTCAAACCCCTTTATTTTCGCATGATTGTTACTCAATTACAATGAGCCGACACCGCTATTTTCGTTCGCCGTGGAACATTCAGAAGGTGTTTCCGCAGCACCAGGAACGTCCTCGGCACCGACATCGACGCCCGACGTCGGCGCGCGTTTTTTCTCCCGATCTAACCCATCGAGAGCTGCGTCAAACACGTCAACGTCGATGACCTTGCCATTATCACGATCTAGATTCTTCGGAGACGCATCTGTGCCGTTGCGAGCTGGTTTCGCGCCATCAAGACGAGCCAGGATGGACGTCAACTCGTCTATACCCATCTTCTTGACTGTCTCGGCATCGTCAAGCTTCTCTGCAATGGCTTCAACGAGACGAGTAAGTACCAAATCTCGCTGAGACCGCTGTCTCGAATTTATTAAAAAAGCGGCGCACGCGTCCGCCGAAGCCTCGGCAATCACCATGTCGCGGATCGCACTAACGCACTGACTGTTCATGCGGAAGAGATCGGCGCATGTGCGGACTGACAGCTTGTAATAAAAGAGGGCGCGCACCACACTCTTGAATGTGTTTGGGTAGTCGCGCCGAATCGTCAGACCGGTGTACTTCTTCTCGTCGGTGAAGTCTTGAGAGCCGGCACGATCCGTGTCCGGCAGCACAAGCCCTTCAAAGCCCGGCAGCGCGATCTCGTCGGCCTTCTCAGGCATAGATTGCCCTTCTTTCGAGACCTTCGAGCCAGCGCCGCAGCGAGGCCCTTCTAATTAGCCGACGCGAGGATCCGTCGTGGACGACGAACGCCAGCCCGAGCTGGCCCTTGCTCGCCTTGAATTTGTCCATGGCAGCATAGAGGATGCTCCTGCCGATGTGGCAGAGCTTCTCAGCCTGGCAAGCATTCAGCAGCTCGATCTCCTCGAGCGGCGTCTTGTCCGGCACGACGGCCTTTTCCGCCAGATTGATGGCCTTCATGACGTCCGTCATGCTACACCGCCTCTCTTCTACGCACCAGATCGAGAATCGGCGCGGCGACCTTGATGTCGAGCGGGACGGCCGACGAGACGGTGTACACGCCATCCGGACGCCTCGACTGAACGATCTCGCGGCCGAGGCACATCTGCTTGTCCTCGACCGTGAAGTCGTCGACCCAGGCGAACTGGATCCGACGTTCGTCTCGTCCGACACAAACGACCATGCGTCGTCTTGCGCCCTGGAGCGCCGGGATAGCTTCATACGCCGTACCTTCAACGAACTGATACATGATCCACCTCCTTGTTCATGTGCCTGAAGTTGTTCGCGTGCGAGACGTAGGCGGATTTGCCGATCCTCTCGCGCTCGACGATGAGCTTGGTTAAATGGGCGTAATGCCTGAAGTGAGTCGCCCTGCGGAATTTAAGCATTTGGCACCTCCTCGCCTTGATCGTTCTTCAGGATTCCCGTCTTGAGAAGCGAGCCCCGAATGATTGACGACACATTTGTCCGCTGCCGCGCGGCAGCCTCTTTTACGTCGCGCTCGTCTTCAGGCGACACCCTGAAGGCAATGAGCTTGGTCGTTCGGTTCTGCTGCACCTCGTCCATGACGCCTCCCATTTTGACTTGCGCTTCTCGCGCAAATTTGCTACTGTTTGACACTGTTTTACAGAGTTACTGAAATTGCAAACCGACATATTGCAGTTTCTGCAAATTTTTGGTATTCTATTTGCGCAACCACGAAAAGAGAGGCTGAATTGATGGAGGAAAAAATCACCTGGGTGGTAAAGCACGACTACGCAGACAAAAATCGCTTCAAGAAGTATTCGAAGAAGCACCGTAACGAAGTTGTGTCATGCACCAGAAATCTTGCGCACCTTGAAAAGTTTCTGAACGACGGAGGCACGTTGCAGCAGGCAATGACGTTTGGTTACTTTGGGTCAGAAGGCAACGATGTGTATAGAATAGGACAAACAGGCTTGAGGAGCGCAAAGGAGACGCGGCTATACATCTACGCAAAGATCACCGGCCCGGAAATTCAAGTGCTAACGATTGGAGATAAAGACACACAGCAAGACGATATCAAGAACTGCAAAGCAAAAGCAACCATCTTATTTAATAAAGACAACAACACAACAACAAATACACCTGCCGCAAATTAAATTATAATCGGGAGGTTTATAATGGAAAAGCACAACAAAATAACTGCAAGCTCAGTAATTGCTGAACTGTGCGATGATGACTCGATTGTTCGAGATGTTGAAGCCAGAATGTCTCAGACAAAATTCGTCGCAATGCTCACAGAAGCACGTGCCAGAAAAGGCATGACGCAGAAAGACATTGCCGTGAAAATCGGCACAAGCGTAAGCAAGGTGTCGAGATTTGAAGCATCAGATGACGATGATTTGCGCATTGGCGATGCAAAGAATTACTTAAATGCCTTAGGTCTTGAAGCATCTATAGCATTCTTTGACAAGTCTATGTCAACTACAAATCAAATCAAGCATTATATCTTTGAAATTGAAAAACTGTTGACGCATTTGACATCGATTGCAAAGACTTGCGATGACGACCGTTTAATCGTTGATGGAATATCTCGGTTCCGGGGAGAAGTGCTTTATAATTTTATGATTAAATACATAATGTCAGGCAAAGACTTCCCGAAAGCACAAACCACTGACAATCGTTCTTCAAATAAAGAATCAGCACAAAAGAACGAAACCACAAAATCCGGAGTAGCGCTGTTGATGTGCTAATAATCGCATGCTCCGAGTAAGCTCGCGCCTCTTGCCGTGTCCATTTAGCGGCAAGAGGCGCGATTCTTTTAGTGAAGCTGGATCGCGCAGCTTTGAGAAGCTCAGCTGCAAGCAAAGGTCGGAGTCACGCCCGCAACTTCGAGCACCTGAACGCGACGCTTAAGTTCTGCTATCTCAGCCATCAGTTCAGGATCTCCGCGCCCCGGAACATTCTTAGACGGTCGGACCGTCGACTGGAGCTGTGGAAATGCGCGCGAGCCTTCGCGAACGGCTTCGAGGCCGAGCAACCAATCGGCCGAGACGTTAAAATGGCGACACAAATTTATGATGACCTGAGCACCGGGCAACGAGTTCCCGCTTTCATAGACATTCCAGTTTTGCGGCTTAATTCCCACGCACACCGCTGCTTGACGTTGCGACATTGAGCCGCGCAGCTCTTTCATGCGCTTTCCAATCACATTTCCATTCTCTGCCTTCATACGACTTTTCCTCTGCAAAAATTTATGACATCCCCCCATTGACTGATGACACAAATTTGTGCTATTCTATTGTTGCTCTGTAAAACAGAGGTGTTTAAACATAGAACCCCTGTAAAAACAGACAATAAAGCAAAACTGCGGTGTAAATTTACACCGCAGTTTCACCGCAAAATTAAAGGACGGTCGAGAGCTAAATGTACAAGCTACATCGCCATGATTGCCCGAGGCGTCACGCCAGCAAGCTTGTAGGGATCAGAGTAATATCTGTCAATCGTCTCACGCCGGTCGCCGCTGATCGCAACGGCAGCATCGACGCCCTGCTCGCGCCGCACCGTATCGACGCAAAGCTTCCGCAGCTCGTAGACTGCCTTATTCCAGTCTTCCATGCCGCACGCCTCGCGCATCGAATGGTTAAGCTTGTCAAAAACGGTTCGCGCTCCTTTTATGAGAGTCTTTCCCTCATCGAGCCTCTCGCCTCCGACGCCGCGTATGAGTTCCCAAAGCGCAGGATAGATCGGCCAGTCCACTCGCCGATTGCTCGACTCAAGGGTCTTGTGCGGCCTGTAGACTAGGTGAGTATAACCGTCGTCGCCCTGGACAAAATTCTCGGCCGCCAATCGCGCGACATCGTTCGGCCTGACGGCGAGCTGCGCGACGATCGAAGCGGCCAGGTACAGCTGCCGGTCCTTGTTAGTTGCAAGTCCCGTATACCACGCCTGGATCTTCGACCTCTTCTCGGCCGACAGCATCTTGTACTCCGGGGGCCGCTTCGCATTTCCAAAGTCCGGCATCAGCGGCGCCTCGACCTTGAATCCGAGATCCTTGTATTTCAAAATCGTCCACCTCGCCGTAACCGTCTGAAGCGAGGCAACGTAAGAATATGCCGACACGCCCTTCATCCGTTCACACAACACCGTGAATACCCTCCGTATCATATCAGGATCCATGAGCTCGCCGTACGGACGATCCCATTCAAGTCCAGCCGCCTCGACGCAATGCCGGTAGTTCTTCGCCGCCGTCTCAATCGACCGTTCCGTTGGTTTCTTGTAGTTAGGGTCAAGACTGCGAATCGTCGCGATCTTCTTGTAAGTCGCAATAAGCTCTTCGATCGTCGGGATCTTCAGTCCGAACCGCATCACCTTTCCGGCCTTGTGAGAACATTGCTCAACCCATACGGCATATTCAGCTCGCAGGTCAGCTGTCGGACGCCCGGTTGCCGGATCGATCATCAAGTCGACCGGCATGTCGCACGTCTTCGTAAACCGGCTGCCGTTGATCATGCACGCGAAACGGATCGACTTATTACCGTCCTTCCATTTCCGCAGCACGACGCCGGGAATGATAGTCTTGTCTTTGTTCGCCATAGCACCTCCTTCAGCTCAAGGTTTTGTGGTGTATTTGCGGTGTAAATATCATGCAAATACCCTTAATCCACAACACTTTATTGCTGTCCGAGGAAAAGAATATCAAATATATTTTCCAAAATCAACGGCAAAACACTCATGAATGAATCAATGCCAAAAATCTACATTACTGTCCAGATGAGCTACAGGACCGATTCACGATATTATACCATAATCGGCGCCCGCAGCGCAAAAACGACGCCACGCCCCGGCAGCGGACGCGATACGCCTCCGCATCTCATTTCACCTCACGATAATTGAAAGGCCAATCTGCGCCCCGAGCACGTGGACTGTGCCGTCTCCGGAGACGTTCTCGTACGTTTCGGCAAGCGTCGCCGCGGAATAGTCGCCTGCCGCGAGCGTGTCGCCATTGATCTTCAGGTTGCCGACCGTGAAGTCTCCGGCGACTTTCAGGGACGAGGTCGCCGGAACGACAAGCGCGTGGCCCGCAAGCGAGCTCGTCCCGTAGTTCTCGATTCCGAAACCATCCGCCACAAGCCGGTCGTGCGCGACGTCCGACTCGAGCGTGCCGCCGTCCTCGAACCGGAGAAGCGACTGCGCCGTCCCGTCGCCCGTGATCTTCGCGAACGACGGAACGTGAATCGTGCCGCCGTTCTTGATCCCGACGCGGCCGTGGTCGCGCATCGTAAGCTCGGCGAGGCTCCACGTCACGCCATCAAAGACCTGAGCGGCACCGTAGAGCGTCCAAGCAGTGATGGCGGCGAACGATGTCGCGTCGTTGCAGACAATCATCCTGCCAACGCCAGAATCGCCAGCCGTTTCGATGTAGACCGTTCCCGCCGCGCCAGGACGCTGGGTGTTCTTGTTGTTCAAGCCCTTCCCGCCATAGGCAGAGACGACACCTGAAAATGCGTTGGTGAACGAGTCGTATGTCGAGGATGCATCCGCCAGTCGTATCGCGACACGTCCGCCGCCACCGCCGCCCTTGTTGTTGCTGTTGTTGCTCCCGCCTCCATTCGCGCGAATAGTTCCCGAACCGGAAAGCGACTTCGCGACAATCCAAACCGATCCGCCGGCTGTTCCATTCGCATTAGCATTGTCGCCACAGGAAGTGATTACTCCATTGTGGATAAAATCGCCCACGACCAAAAGACGCACCGCGCCGCCACCGAACTCGTTGTTGCCGTTATACCCGCCGGAGCCGAGAGAAACCGGGTTCTTGAAATCGCCATAGCATGTGCCGGTGCCATATTGTTGTGTTGCGGGATCGGACGGACCGCCCTGGCCGCCATGCGTGGCACCACCATTCGCTCCTGGCGACGCCAGCCCTCTTTGCTTTCCGTATCCCTTAAGATCAACGTTAAATGCAAATCCAGAATCTGTCGTTAAGTCGCCGCCGACCTCAAGATTGAGCCATACTTTTGCAGCCGTCTTTTCTCCGCCATTCGAAGGATGCGTCCAGCTACCGCCGGAAAGCGCCGCATTTCCCGTGACGACGAAATTCGTGAATGTCCCCGTTCGGGTCTGGTTCATTGTCACGACCCCCGTGTAGCTCGACAGCTGCGTCCAAGATGCGACCGTGTTCGTCATGCCCTCCGTCGCACCGTCCCACGTGAGGTTCGCGGTCGAAAACATTCCGTCGAGAAGGATGTCGTCCGTGTAGACGGGCACGCGCCCAAGCGACCAGTTGGCAGCGTCAGAGGCATTCCCGTCGGAAAGGGCGACCCAGGTGTTCGTCCCCACTGGAGGTGCGAGGTTCGCGATCAGAATCGAAGCGGAGGGAATCGGCTCGTCCATCGCGTAAGCGCCCGGTGCCAATGTAACGGTAAGCTGGGTGTCGGCGTCATGAGGAGCCGAGACGATCGGACGCACATTCACGACGGCGGATGTCTCCCCCGCCGGAACAGTGACAAAGCCCTGCAACGCCACGTAATTGGTTCCCGCTATTGCGGTACCGCCAACAGTATAGTTAACAATGAGGTCGTAGGCCGAATCCGCGCGCGAGACCGAGAACGAGCCTGGCGTGCGACCGCTTTCGTCGGCATTGGAAACCGTGGAAATCGCAGGCGATCCGCCATAGATGACGCCCACAAAGTTCGTAGCCGCGCCAGCGGCGTTTTCCGCATAGACATAGATGGCGCTGGTCTTGTCCGCCGCAAGGTCGCCGACCGTAAACGACTTCTCGACGTTTCCGCCGACAGAAAGCGCGCCGGAGGACAGCTTCGTGTACGTCTGCCCGTCAAAGACGAGAACGCCGCAGTCGTCGGCGCCCGCGTTTGAAAGAGCCGCAGTCGCGCAGAAGCCGCTGGCCGTCTTCTCGATGCAAGCATCAGAAAGGACCGGCATGCCCGCCGGCATTGCCACGTCTATGATGTCGGTGACTTTCGTGGCGACCACGAACTCGTCGAACATCGCGCAGCCGGTTGTCGCATAGTCACCGGTAAAGTACAAGTGTGTTGGATACGCACCATTGGCGACAAGTTCGATGGCGACGGGCTCGGACCAGACAATTGCCGTGCGGTCGTACTCCGACACGCGAACCGAACCGACGCGGACGACTTCGCGCCCGTCCGCCAAAGCGCCGACGGTCACTTCCGCAAAGCAGATGAATGTGTTCTCCTCCAAAACGCCTTCATTAGAAGGTGCGGACAAACCCGAGACGATCAGAACGTCAGTCGACTTCGAAGAGGCGTCCGTCATGTGCGCCGAGAGATTGTAGGCACCCGACTTGTTCCGCCAGTAATAGAATCCAATGCCGTTCGGCGCCGTCATCGGCTTGCCGTCTGAGCCGGTGGCCGCGGCGGCAGGCATCGTCGAAAGGCCGAACCCGAAGCTGTTTCCACTGCCGACGGCATCGCTTGTCTGTGTCAAGACCTTAGCCGCATTGCTGTCCACATTCACGAGCCCGCGAAAATAAAATGTCGAACCCGGCGCAAGATTCAGCGTCCCGTCCGCCAGCGCGAGGTATCCCCATCGATGATCCGTCGCTGCCGTTCCCCTCGTCATGCCGACGCAAGCACCACCCTTGGAAGTCAAGCCGACATCGGCAAACGAACTCGGGAGTGGCAAACTGGCACTATAGGCCTTTGGCTTGTCGCCCCATCCAGACCATTTCGTACCAGCCAGTCCAACACTCTCTGTAAACGCTTTCGGAAAACTGTCTATTAGATTTGTTCCCTTGTCGCTGATCGACTTGGCTCCGGCGTAGTCGGATGTGAGGTCGCAGCCCTCGCTCACAAGCACCTCTGCCGATGCCGAAGCCACGCAGGCAAGCGCTCCTACCAGCGCCCCTGCTATTTTCCCGAAACGACCTCCGCGGCGCGAAAAGACAAACATATGCACTACCCCCTTTTGATCCTTGAATTTTACCATATGCGCGCCCATCCGTAAAGGACGAAAATCGGGTGGATTGCAAATGACGAATCAGTCGCGCCACGACCGTTTTGCGGGCGTCTCGGAGAGACGCCCCTACTTCCGGACTGTCATCGTCAATGGATTGAACGTTGCGGCTGCGTTTTCAACGACTGCGCTGGTTGCACTGTCGCAGCCATTCGTGCATTCCGAGATATATGGCCAAATCGTCCCCCCAATGTGACTACGCGCCCAGGCGCATCGGCCGTCGGCTCAGGCGTTGCGCGGACGGACGCGCCGCGTCGCAACGGCGGAGAACGGATCCTCGGGCCAGTAGTGCTTCGGATAGCGCCCGCGCATGTCCTTGCGGACGAGCCGATACCCCTCGCGCCAGAACCCCGCGAGGTCTTTCGTGATCTGGACCGGGCGCTGCGCCGGCGAAAGGAGCGTCATCACGACGGGCACACTTCCCCCCGCGACCCTCGGCGTCTCCATGAGCCCGAAGCACTCCTGAAGGCGCACCTCGCACGTCGGTTCGTCGCCCTCGTACTTGATCAGCATGTGGCTGCCGCTCGGCACCTCCATGCGCACCGGCGCGAGGCGGTCGAGCTCCCGCCGGTCATGCCCCGACCCGGCGAGGATGAAGTCCACCACGCGGAAGAGGTCGAGCCGCTCGAGGTCGCGCCACTTCCGCATCCCCCCGACAAACCCGGGAAGCGCCGCGAGAAGCGCCGCGTCGTCGACGACGGGCCATGGCGGCGACGGCTGCGGGTCGAGCACGCGCGCAAGGAAGTTGACGCGCGCGCGCAGCTGGAGCGACTCCTTCGTCCAGCACGGCAGGTTCTCGACGCCCTTCTGACGGACGCCGTCGACCAAGGCGCACGCCTCGCGGCGCTCGAGATCGGGCGCACGGCGCTCGCCGCCCGTCGGGGGAATCGCGACTTCCCTCAGCGCCATCTCGCCAAGCTTGCGCCGGACGACGCTCTTCACGCGGTCGTTCTGCCTGTCCCATGCGCAGTACGGCTCCTCGACGATGCGGTCGCCGAAGAGGTCTTCGATCTCGTCCTCTCCAATGGGGCAGCCGAGGAAGACCTTCGCGTCTCCCGCGCGGTCGTCCAGCTCGCAACAGACGAGGAAGGGCGCCTTCGCGAGCGGATCGGACGGATCGACAAACGCCCCGCGACCCGAAACCATCCGAAAGGTCCCGTTCCCGCGGTTCTTCGCGACCCTGTCGGGATACGCAAGGGCGAGCAAAGCCCCTTCCAGTCCGCTCCGTCCGCAGTGGCCGACCGCGGCCGGCCCCTTCTCAAACCTCCGCGCCAGCTGCAGGACGCGCCTTGAGAACGGCCTGTTTGGCGTCTCCACGACCTCCTCGGCGATTTTCCTTATGTCTGTCTCGCGGCTCCTGTTCCCCTCCTCTACGATCGCGGCCAGAAGCGCAGCCGCATTCCCCCCGCGCCCGACGCGGCCGTCTCCCAGCACCATGTTCGCGAGGCGCGGATGCATCGGGAGCTTCGCCATCTCCGCGCCCTTCTCGGTGAGGCGCCCGTCCGCGCCGAGCGCGCCGAGCGTCTTCAGGAGACCGGCGGCCTGGTCCCAGTTCGACGCGGGCGGCGGTGTCATCCACGGAAGGTCCCCGCGCCGCAGCGCGCCCCACGCCGCGCTCGTCAGCACGAGCGGACAGAGGTCGGCGTCGAGGATCTCGGGCGTCATCTTCGCCGGGCGCGACTGCTGCTCCCCTTCGCTCCAGAGCCGATAGCAGACGCCTGCACGGACGCGGCCCGCGCGGCCGCGCCGCTGCTCCGCCCGGTCCTGCGTGAGCGGCAGCGTGACAAGACCCGACATGCCCGACGCGGGGCGGAACCGCGGCACCCGCATGAGCCCGGAGTCGATGACAGCCGAAATCCCCTCGATCGTCACGGACGTCTCGGCGATGGACGTCGCGAGAACGACCTTTCGCCTCCCGCCGCGCTCGAAGACGCGGTCCTGCTCCTCCTTCGGAAGGCTCCCGTAGAGCGGCAGGACGTCGACAATGCCGGCAGGGACGCCTGTCCCCGGACGTCCGCGGGCATCTCGGAGAGACGCCCCCAGCGCCTCCTGCACACGTCTTATCTCCCCTTCGCCCGGAAGGAAGCAGAGGATGTCGCCGCCGGTCTCCTTGAGCGCCTTCGAAACCGCGGCCGCCATCGGCATGTCGCCAAGGTAGACGGTCTCGACGGGGAACATGCGCCCCTCGGCGCGGACGACCTCCGCGTCGCCGAGATGCGCGGCGACCTCGTCCGCGTCGAGCGTCGCGGACATGACGAGGAGGCGCAGGTCGGGGCGGAGCGCGCGCCGCGCCTCGAGCGCAAGCGCAAAGGCCGTGTCGCAGGGGAGCGAACGCTCGTGGAATTCGTCGAAGACGACGAGCCCGACGTCGGAAAGCTCGGGATCGCCGAGAAGCCGTTGCGCCAGGAGCCCTTCCGTCACGATCTCAAGCCGCGTCTTCGCGGAGACCCTGCGTTCAAGCCGCACCTGGTAGCCAACGGTGCCGCCAACCGCCTCGCCGCGACGGCGCGCGATGTAGGAAGCGCAGTTGCGCGCGGCGAGCCGGCGGGGTTCGAGCATGACGAGCTTCCTGCCCTCGAGCCACGGCTCGTCAAGGAGGGCCGGCGGGACGCACGTCGTCTTCCCGCTCCCGGGCGGCGCAGTCAGGACGACGTCCCGATTCGCCGCAAGCGCGCGGCGAATGTCGTCAATCTTCTCCTCGACCGGGAACGACATGCCCTTCGCCAGGGGAAAAAGAAACGAACGCGGGGGGAAGTTTCCTCGCGTTCGCCCTTTCGCCTTTCAAGCGAACTGCCGTACTTACTTGGCCGGCGCAGCGCCGTCGTCGCCGTAGCCCTTCGACTTCAGGTACTCGACGACCTTGCCGACGGTGGTGAGCTTCTCGGCGTCCTCTTCGGGGATCGCCGCGCCAAACTCCTCTTCGAACGCCATGATCAGCTCAACCGAGTCGAGCGAGTCAGCGCCAAGGTCGTCGATGAACGACGCCTCCGTCGTGACCTGTTCGGCGTTGACGCCGAGCTGTTCAACGATGATGTCCTTTACGCGTTCTTCAAGCTTTCCTGCCATGTCCTGTTCAACTCCTTTGTTGTTGGTGCCGTTATTATACTATATTTTCGGTCCGTCGCGCAAGGGGGTCAGCCAATCATTCCGCCGTTGACGGAGATGACCTGCCCCGTGACGTAGGACGCATCGTCCCCCGCCAGCCACGCGACCGCCTTCGCGATGTCCTCGGCCGTGCCGAACCGCTTGAGCGGGATCGTGTCCATGTAGGCCTTCTTCACGTCGTCGGGAAGGACGTCCGTCATCTTCGACTGGATGAACCCCGGCGCGACCGCGTTGCAGCGGATGTTGCGGCTGCCGAGCTCCTTCGCCGTCGTCTTCGTGAGCGCGATGACGCCGCCCTTCGACGCCGTGTAGTTCGCCTGGCCCGCGTTGCCCATGATGCCGACGACGGACGCGATGTTGATGATCGAGCCGCCGAGCTGCGCGCCGTCCGCGGCCTTGTTCTTCATCATCGGGCGCGCGACGGCGCGCGTGAAGAGGAACGTGCCCTTCAAGTTGACGTCGAGAACGGCGTCCCAGTCCTCGTCGGACATGCGCATGAGGAGCCCGTCCTTCGTGATGCCCGCGTTGTTGACCATGATGTCGACCTTGCCGAAGTCCGCGATGACGGCCTTCACGCACGCATCGACCTCGGACGAGGCCGCGACGTTGACGCCGTAGCCCTTCGCCTTGACGCCAAGCGCCTCGAGCGCGGCGACCGTCTCGGCGCACCATTCGGCCTTGAGGTCGCAGATGGCGACGTCCGCCCCGCGCTCGGCGAGCTTCTTCGCGATGGCCGCGCCGATTCCGCGCGCGGCTCCCGTCACGATTGCGACTTTTCCCTTGAGGTTGTCCATCTTGCCATTCCCTGATTAGTTGTTAAATTGCCTATTCCACGCCTCTCGTCCCACGTCCCGCGTCCATTCTCTCACCCCAGCGCGGCGGCGGTCGCGTCGAGCGACGCGAGGTCGGAGACGTTCGCCGTCTGGAGCGCGGGGTCGATCTTCTTGACGAGGCCCGACAGCACCTTGCCGGGTCCGAACTCGACGAACGAGCCGCACCCGAGCGCCTTCGCCGCCTCGACGTCCGCCGCCCAGTTCGTCGTGCCGGTGACCTGCTCGAGCATCGCCGCCTTGATCTCGCCGGGGTCGGACGAATGGGGCTTGCCCGTCACGTTGGAGAGGACCGGGAACCTCGGCGCGGAGAACGCGATGCCGTCGAGGACGGGCGCAAGCTTCTCCCGCGCGGGGCGCATGAACGCGGAGTGGAACCCGCCGGCGGTCGCCAGCGGAATCGCGCGCTTGACGCCGAGCTCCCTGGCCTTCTCGGCGCACGCGGCAATCGCGTCCTTCGAGCCGGACAGGACCTGCTGCGCGGCGGAATTCACGTTCGCGACCGTGCAGCCCGTCGCGTCGCAGAGCGCCTTGAGCTGCTCGCCCGTCGCGCCGACGATCGCGATCATGCCCGAGGGCGTCGCCTCGCACGCCTCCTGCATGAAGCGGCCGCGCGCCTCGAGCACCGTGAGCGTCGACTCGAAGTCGAGCACGCCCGCCGCGCAGAGCGCGCCCCACTCGCCGAGCGAAAGGCCCGCCGCGCACGCGAAGTCCGCCGGACGGCGCTTCTGGAGCGCGAGATAGGCCGCGTAGCTCGTCACGAAGATCGCAGGCTGGCAGACGTTGGACTTCGTCAGCTCCTCCGCAGGGCCTTCGAAGCAGACCTTCTTGAGGTCGAAGCCGAGGACGGCGTTCGCCTTGTCGAACAGGGCCATCGCCTCGGCGTCTGCCTCGGCGAAGTCCCTGCCCATCCCCGGGACCTGGGCCCCCTGGCCCGCAAACATGCAACAGTTCTTCATGGCGGATATTATAGCAAAATTCCGCGGGACCGTACGGACGCGCCTCGGGCCGCGTGCGCCTACCGGACGACGATCGAAAGCCCGCTCTGGACGGTGGCGGCGAACATCCGGGAAGCGTCCGTCACGGCGACTTTCGCGCGATAGCCCGAAAGCTGCGCCGTGTCGAGCTTCGTCCACGTCACGCCGTTCGCGTCGAGCTGGTACATCTGGACGCCGCTCTTCGCCTTCAGGTGGTCGTAGCGGAACTCGACTTCGGCGGACTCGTACGCGCCCGTGATGTCGAACTTCCAAACGCCTACAGGCGTCTTCCCGCCCGGCAGCGCCGGCACGTCGCTGCGGTCCGACGCATAGAGCTTGCCCGTGAACGCCGACACAGCCGTCGTGATGTTCGCAAACGTCACGCGCGCGGAGTTCACGAGGTCGATTTGGTCGTCCGCAGCCGCCTCGCCCCAGGTATAGGTTCCGGAATCGCCAACGGCAACGGAAGCGAGTACTCTTATCGAAAGAAGGCCCTTGTTTACGGCATACCAGCCGTTCGTAGAATCATTCTCAATTGAATTGGCAAAGGAAGATCCCGTGTAGTCGGTCAGGTGATAGTCAAGCGTACGCTCCTCGACAACGCCCTCGTCATCCTTGCCATCGGCGATGAAAAGCCCGTTGTTGTTCAGCGTCATGTTCTTCCCTAGCACAAAGGTGCCCCAGCCCGTCACAAGTCCGTATCCACCAGACGTCCTGCGCACGATGAAGGAACTCGCCGTATTGCCAGTCTTCCCCCATGTGCCGCCTCGCATGAAAACACATCCCTCGCCCGCATCGCCAAGATATGTACTCGTGTTTTCTCCCGTGATTGTTCCGCCTTCGCGCAGATAGATTGTGCACTTTCCAGTCGCGGTTTCCCCGATTTCCGTCGAAGCGTTCTGCTTAAGAGTACCATTGCCAACGTCGATTCTTGCTTCGCCAGACACGCCCCATCTGTTGTGGTTCGACCCCGTTGCCGAGATGGATCCGCCGTTGATCGTCAGGATGCCAAGCGATCCCGCCGACAGACCGATGGTCGTCCCCCTGCTAACACTCACCGTGCCGCCCTTTACTGTCATGGTTCCATTCCCGCCGACGCCAATCTTCAGCGTGCGCATCTGACCGCAGGTCCCCGCATTGATCGTAACGGATCCTACGCCTCCCGCGCTCTTGCCGACAGAAAGATCGCCATTCCCATCCGAGCCCGTCGTAAGAACGCCAACCGTGCCGCCATTGACCGTCAGAGAGCCTGTGCCGGCGTCTCCAACGGCGTAATTGTACGCGGAAAGCGTACCGCCGTTTACTACCACCTCGCCGCTTGAATCTGCGTATCGCCCGATTCCAAGGCCCGTATTTGAAGCCTGGGTCGTCTGGCGGAACGCGGAGAAATCGTTGACTTCAAGATATCCGTTGCCATAGCCGCCGATTGAATGCCAGCCCGAGCCCGTAACGGCTATCGCGCCATAGCCCGAAAGGCGCAGTCCGCCTTGCGAATCATCATTCCCTGCGATCGACAGGGCGGCCACAGAATATTCGCCGTCAACCAGCACCGGGCACGCCTTCGCGCTCGGGTCCGCGATCGTCACCGTGTCGAGCATTCCGGGCACTGCCGCGGACGACCAGTTGTCGGCCGTCGCCCACAGCCCATCGTTCTCCGTGCCCTCCCATACTGCGGCCTTGGCCGTCACGGACGATGTGTCGAGGATCGTCACCGAGCCGGACGAAGTCGCGTCCGTGACATAGAGACCCGGCTGCACCGTAACGGCCAGCGTCTTGTCCTGTGCGCTTCCCGCATCGTTGACAGGCGTAATCGAAGCGACGGCGTTCGTTTCACCAGCCGCGAAAACAATCGACCCCGGGAGCGCCGTAGCGTAGTCGCCCGCCGCGTCGCCGGAAAGCAAATAGGAGACCTCGAGCGCTTCTGCCGCGCAGCTCGCGGGGCGCGAAAAGACAATACGCCGCGCCAGAGTCTCCGCCTCGCAGAAGGCGGGCGGCATCGTCACCGAGACGACGCCGGTGATGAAGTTCGTTGACGCGCTCCAGCTTGCGGCAACTTCCTGATTGCTGACGGAAAAGGCGGCGTACCACGTCTTGTTCGCCTCAAGGTCGGAAAGCGTCTGCGAAAACGCAACGCCGGACGATTTCGTGCCGCAAGAAACGGTATAATCCCATTCGCGCAAACCCATCATCCCGTCGGTGTTCCCGTAAGAAAGAAACACCTCTGCGGAGGACGAATCCGAAGCCGTCATCGTACCTGAGAGAGTGGCCGACGATGGTGCAGTAAACGACAGCCCGTCCAGCGCAACGGAATACGTCTCGTCAACAACGTCAGCGCGAAACTCGGAAAGCCCGCCCTGGGACGCACCCCATGTCGAATCGATGCGAATGCCGATAAGTCGCGCGTTCTTCGGCGTCGTAAGGCTGATCGGGTCGTTGCCTGTCCAACCATTCTCTCCAGGAGCTTTGCCAAGTTCATAGTCGGAAAGAACCTCGACCCATTTTCCGTCCGAGAAATCAATATTTGAATATGCGTCTGCATCAACAGAGAAGAGGATGTCGATCTGTTTCAACCCCATGTTGGGACTGCTACTTCCATTGTAGTTCCAAAACTTGAGCGCCGTAACGGGATAGACCGCGCCAAGATCCATCACAAACCACGAGGGCGTTCCGCTCGAAACCCAAACAGACGAGTTGTTTCCATTTGACGAGTCGTGTCCGCCAGTCGATTCGGTGAGACCCGAGCCGTTAATCACATACGTTGCACTTGTTTTGCTCTTTGAGCCTGGCGTTTTAGCCGCAACGGGCGCGATGCGCGTTGTCGCAATGTCGGCAAACGCGACGCTGGCTGCGGACAGCGCGGCGGCGGATGTCAGAAGTGTCGTAAGTCTCATTGTCGTCAATCCCCTTTGTTGGTTGCATTTTACCAAAAACCTCCAAAATGCGCAAAGCGAAAAGTTGCCTATCCGCCACGACTTTCACGTCCAAACCGCCACAAGTCGCAACGCGGCGGGCCGGTGCGCCAACCGTCCTAACGCTCGCCCCTGAACTCGTCCTGGAGCCGTTCGAAGGCGAGCGTCGGGTCGGACAGGAGCCTCGCGACGACATAGGCCTCGAAGGCAATGCCGTCGAACCCCGTGAGAGCGTCGTAGTCTGCGCCAAGCGCGCCGTTCGACAGGTAGAACGACAGCGCGTCGTAGATCGCCCGCCCCTTCCCTTCCGTCGAGCCGGACGAGGGGCAGAGGTGGTTCGGGCGGACGAAGAAAGCCTTCAGCCCCGCGCGCCGCCAGGCGGCGAAGTCCGCCTTCACGTCGTCGTCCAGGTGCGGGACGAGTCCGAAGACCATGTTGTCCGGTCGCTCCACCTTCCGCCGCCGCGGCGGCAGCCTGTAGCGCTGGTAGAGATAGGTCACGAGCTTGACGTCCTTCCGCTCCTTCGCCATCGCGCGCGCAAGCCGGTTCCAGAAGTCGACGTAGCGGTCCGTCAGGTGCTCCATCGGCTTCTCGCCCGGCTTCGGCACGTCGAGCGCCCTGCATCCCGAACACGTGCAGAACCCCGGCGAGCCGTCGTTCGGGCAGACGTTCCAGTACTCGGGACGCCCCGCCGCGCGCCAGTCGGCGACGATCTGCGCGACGACGTCGGGATTCGAAAGGCACAGCTTCGCGCGGTCCGCGTTCTTCGCCTTCACGCCGCGCGTGCCGTCACCGGAAAGCCCCAGGTACTCCGGATGCGTCGCGAGGTACTTCTCCTGCCAGTCGCGGAAGGCGTGCCCGTGCGGGATCTTGCCGCGGTTGAAGAGCCGCATCCGCAGGAGCCACCTCTCGTTCTCCGCGCGGAGGCGCTCGGCGTCGGCGGGAGAGAACCGCTCGCCAAGCCGCTCCTTGAACGCGAGTATCGTCTCGGGCTTCGGATTTCGCAGGCGGCCGAAGAGAAGCGGCGGCGAATAGGAGAACGAGAAGCCAGCCGGAACCGGCTTCGCGACGGACGGGACCTTCGTCCCGGCGTCGCCGGGGCGCGTCCAGCGGAACCCCTCGGCGCCAAGGAACGTGTAGAGCGCGAAAAGCGTCCCCGGACGAGGCTTCTTCGCCGTCCCGTCGTCCCCCCAGAGGTAGAGCGTGTCGCCGCAGAGCTTTCCGCGGCTCTCGAACGCGCCCGCTGCCCGCTCGCCCGGCGCGATGGCGAACGCCACCTCGAGGGGCCTCCCCGCGGCGGTCCGGAACGGCTTTCCGTACGCCTTCGCGTGGAAGGCGAGTTCGGACTCCGGCGACGGCAGGGGCGCCGGTCCCGCGGCGGCCGCGAGCAAGGCGAACGACAGGACGGCTGCGGACGCAGGAGCGGAGGCCGCGGCCATGCACATGGCCGCAAGACAAGCACATCTCTTCATGCGTGTATTTTACCATAAATCGAGAGACGGCATCAGGTCTTTCTCGCCGTCACGTAATCGGCAGTCGCAGAAGCCGCATTGCCATGGAGACACCAGCTCAAAACGAACTGGCGCGGAGTGTCTGACACCTCGCGCCAATTAAAAACTCTGCGCGCATTCCATTCGCTCGCCCCTACCGGCTGGCGCGGCGGATGAAGTCGCGGATGACGGCGTTCGCCGGGCCCGCGACGGCGCCGTGGTCGCGTCCGGGGAACTCCCAGAACGAGACGTCGCCCCGCCCGAGTTTCTTCATGCTCGCCACCATGAATTCGTTCTCCTCCACGCGGCACGGGAACTCGATCTTGCGGTCGCCGACGACGAAGGCGACCGGCGCGGAAGCCGCGTTCGCCCAGAAGAGCGGCGCGAGGGCGTCGATCTTCGGCAGATACTGCGGATCGCCGTCGCCCGAGAAGCTTCGGACGGCGAAGTGCTTCGTGACCTGTCCGCTCACGCTCACAAGCCCGGCAAGCTCCTTGGGCGAATGGCCGTACTTGCCGAGGCGCGACGCGTCGAGCCCGGCCATCAGCGTGAGGTATCCGCCCGCGGAATGTCCGGCGACAAAGACCTTCTTCGGATCTCCGCCATATTCGGCGATATGGTCCAGCGTCCACGCGATCGCCCGCGCCGCGTCGTCGATGCAGCCGTCTGCGTCTGTCTCCGAGAGGAAGCGGTAGCGCACCGCCACCTGGGCGATTCCATTGTCGCCGAGCGACCGGAAGTTCGGCTTCCCGCCGGTCAGCCCGCCGCCGTGGAACCAGACAAGCGTCGGGAATCCCCTGGCTCCCTCGGGCAGGCGAAGCTTGAGCCAGCAGTTCGTCGAGACGGACGCGTCCCTGTAGTCCACGCGCGCGACTTCGCGCACCGGCCGCGCGAGCTCGGCGTCGAGCAGCGCGGAACACAGCCAGAGAAGCGGCGCCTGTCCGTGGGGATCGCCGTTGACGCGCGCGCGGCCGAGGTAGTGGTCGCGGCTGTTCTTTGGCCCCGTCCCTTCGCAGACGTCCGCGATGTTCGCGTGCGCGTCGAGCTTCGCGACGAGCGCGAGATAGGCGCGCCGCGCTGCGGGCGCGTATGTCGCGGCGCCGAGCAGCCCCGCGTTGACGCCGCTCTGGAAGGCGTAGGCGAACATCGCGGAGCCCGACGTCTCGTCCCACGATTCCGCGTCGTCCACGACCTGCCCCCAAAGCCCCGACGCGCGCTGGTTCGCGAGGAGCGTCGCCATCATCTTGCGGTAGCCAGCCAGAATCGCTTCGTAGTGCCCGTCGTCCTTCGGGAGGTAGGAAAGAAGCATCGACATGCCTGCCGCCATCCATCCGTTCCCGCGCGCCCAGGCGAACGGCGCCTCGGGCGAATGGAAGAAGAGCCCGTCGGGGTTCTGGATGCGCGAAAGGTAGAGGGCCATCTCCTTCGCCGCGCGGTCGACGAACCGGCGCGATCCCGTGATGCGGTAGGCCTGCGTCTGGAGGAACGTGATCATGTACATGTCGTCGATCCAGAGGCGCGTCTGCGGCGAATACCCCTTCTCCCACCACGCCTTGCGCTCCCCGAGCGGCGGAAGCTCGAAATACCACGGATAGGCGTCGCGCGGACCCGGCTTCTCCCACTGGCGCTCGGCGAAGTCGATCGCCATCGCGGCGGCGCGTGGATCGCCGCCCGCGAGAAACACCTCCGCGGGAAGCGCACCGAAGACGGTGAAGTCGACGTGGCGGATCGGCGTCACGGCGAAGCGCGCCTCGCCGTAGAATCGGTCGAACGAGCGGACCAGCTCGTCGAGGACTTCCCATTCGCCGCTCTTCCGCGCGCAGGCGATCGCGTTCGCCCAGAGGGACACGACCGCGTAGTGCGGCGTCACGCCGTCGCCGTAGCCGTGCTCGGCGAAGTACCCGGAGCCGCGAAAGCCCTCGGGCCTGTAGTTGAGGGGGTCCGCCGAAAGGAACTGGCGCGCGACGCGCGACGAAACCGCCGCGGGATCGGCGCCCTCCGGCCACTCGGCTTGCCGCGCGACCGCGCACACGGTGAAAGCCAGGCAGCAGACGGCAAAGGAGAGCATTTTCATCGAACGGCCTCCTATTCGGCGACAACCAGAGGCGGCACCGAGCCATCCGTGTCGACCGTCACCTTGCCCTCCATGCGGCCGTAGACGCGTTCGCCCTTCGGCTCGACCTTGCAGTTGCGGATCTTCACGAGCGTCTCGACAGGCGGCTCGCCCTCCTTGCCGTGCGCCTCGATGGAGAACGGCGTCTCGTCGCCGGTTGAGACGCAGCCGATGTAGTCGACTTCGCCGCCGCCGAGCGCCCAGAATCCGACGTGGTGGCGCGAGTCGCCGACGTTCCACGAGTCGCGGCTCGTGCACTTCTCGAAGAGCGACACCTCGCCCTTCTTCGTCCAGACGCGGAAGTTCCGCTTGTTGCCAGAGCCCGTGCATTCGACGAACTTCGGACGCGTCGTCTTGACGTCCCATCCGCCGTCCGTGTTGCCGGACGCCTTGCAGCGGATGAAGCTGACGTCGTGGCTCGCCGCCTCGGTGCAGAACCCGTCCGCGTTCCAGTAGCGCTTCGGCGTCGGGTCGTAGTAGTTGTTGTTCGCCTCGCAGTCGACGAACTCGATGTGGTGGTCCGGCTTGGGGCCGCCCTTCGCGCGGTAGCTGCCCAGCACCTGGAACCCGACGGAGAAGATGTCGCGCGGCTCGATGTTCGCGTAGTCCTTCCCGCCGCCGTCGGCGATGCAGCGCACGAACTTCGCGTGGTGGAATCCGTTGGAGGTCCTCACGCCCTTCTTCGTGTGGAAGAGGATCTTGCAGTCGGTCATCTCGAATCCGCCCGACCCGCTCTCGGGGAGATCCTCGACCATCCCGCCGTCGAGAACGTATCCGTCGCGGCAGTACGACAGGTCGACCTTCGTCACCTTCACGCCGTGGTTCGGTCCGTTCGCGACAAGCGCCGAGCGGAAGTTTCGGAGCTCGAGGTTCTCGATCGTCACGTAGCCGACGCCGGGCTTGAGCGAAAGGAACACGGGTCCGGCTGCGGGCTTCTCGCGCTTCCACGTCCCGGTTATGACCGGACGCTTCCCGTCCTTCGTCTCGCCGCGGATGACGATGGGCTTCTCCTTCGTTCCGCCCGCCGCGAGCTCGAGTCCGGAGAGGTTCGAATACTCGCCCGCGGCGATCGTGAGGACATTGCCGGGTCCGAGCTTCGCAAGCGCCGCCGCGACGGCGTCCTTCGAGTCGGAGGGTCCGATCGTCGCGTCCGAGCCCGCCGCCGCGACGACGTCCTTCACCGGCTCTGGTTTCTTGGGCGGAGGCGGAGGCGTGTCCAGCTCTGCGCCGCCCGAGACGCCTTCGAGCTTCACGTCGGAGAACTCGACCGTCTTGCCCACGTAGTCGCCCTTCATCCTGAAGCGCAGCAGGACCTGGAGCGCCGTCGTGTCCGCGCCCGTCTCGATGTCCTTGGAGACGGTGCACCAGTCGCCGGCCGTCGCGTTCGCGTCCGAGACGTGCCGCTCGCCCTCCTTCCTGCCATTCATCTCCTTGACCTGGATGTAGCCGAAGCGCGCGATCTCGCCGCGCACCTTCGCGGAGACGCGGTAGACCGCGTTCGGCCTCGCGTCGCGGAACTGCACGACCTGTCCCTCGTTCTTGGACGATCCGTCCGTGATCGTCGCCTTCATGACGCCGTTCTCGAACGAGATCGCCTGCTTCGGGTTCGTGCGGTCCGTCCATCCCGCGCGCCCCGCGGCGAAGTCTCCGTTCTGGAGGAGGTTGGCGCCGGCGAACGAGGCGGATGCCGCAAGCGCTGCGGCGATGATTACACAGGTTTTCGGCTTCATCGTTATTCTCCTTCGCGTGGAACAGAAATGGTCAAGGCGGACTGTCATCTGTTGTAGCTTCGATAGAGCCGCAGGAAGTCGCGGCGGTGGTTTTCCATCGTCTCCACCTTCCGGCGGAGCTGCCGGACGAGGTCGGGTCCGAAGATCATCACGCTCTCGAGGCTTTTCTCCGGCGCCTGCCAGAGAAGCGGCTCCGGAGTCGACTCGAGCAGCCCGACGACCTCAAGCGTGTTGTCGATCTCGTCGCGGACAAGCTGGTTGATCTTCACAAGCTGGACGTCGCCCTGCTCCCAGATGTCGAGCGACGCGTCGGCGGGCGCCTTCGAGCGGTCCGCGCGGTCGAGGATGTTCTGAAACGAAACCGCATGGTCGGCGTTGCGCATGAGGCAGCGGTACATGCGCAGCTTCTTCGAAAGAAGCCGCGCGCGCGGCGCGTAGCCGGACTTCTCCGCCGCAAGGTCGTCCGCAAGCGCGTCGCAGAGGCGGATCGCCTGGCCGACGTCCTGGATTGCGTACTGCATCGTCCGGAAGAAGAGGAACTGCCCGCCGTAGCCGGCGAGCCATCGGTGCGCCTGCAGGTCGAGCATGTTGTCGGCGTCGCTCTCCTCCTGCGCCTGGAACTGGAATTCGCGGTAGTAGCCCTTTTCGTCCGCCGTCAGCTCTTCCGGAAACGCGACGAACGGACGCGTGAGCCAGCGCTGGTGGACCGTTCCGAGCTGGAAGACGTGCCCGCCCGTCTCGAAATGGTCGTGCCGGAGGGTCGCTTTCTCGACGAGATTCCAGATTTCGACGAGTCGCGGCGCATTTGCCGCGCCGACGAAGTCCGCCGCGATGTCCGTCAGCGCGGCGTAGCGCCCGGCTGGGCCCGGTTCCATGCGGCCGAACCACTTCTTCACGAACGCGACGGCCTCGATGTCGTCGAGCGAGCGGAAGAGGAACGCGAGGTCGGCTTCGGGTCGCGCCTGCGCCGCCTGTGCTGATTCGGCGTAATAGACCATGCGCGGAAGAAGCCAGACGGGGAACGTGTGGTCGATGTAGTCGCCGGCGAGACCGACGGACACCGCGAGCGATTCGCCGCCGGGGCCGCGTCCGTTCACGGACTGCCCCGCCTTCAGCGCCGGCAGCGCCCGCGCCTCGTCGCCCTCGTAGATGTTTCGCACATTCGCGGCGATTTCGCCGAGACCTGCCGCGCGCGCGCCTTCCTGGAAGACCGAAAGGAACCGCGAGATGCGCTCGCCCTGAGGCACGTCCTTGCAGGCGGCCGGACCGTTCCGTCCGGGATACAGCCCTTCGCTCCAGCAAAGCCCGCCGCCGGAATCGTTTGTCAGAAGGGAGAACTTGTCGAACGGACAGGCTCGGCAGAGCTCGGCGACGGCTTCGACGTACATCGCGCGGACCTCCGGGTCGTCCAGACAGGGGGCGTAGTACTCGCCGCGCGCGCGGCGCGCCTGGTCGCAGCGCGGCCCGCGCCACGACGGATGGTCGCGATACGCCTTTTCGGGCAGCCAGGCCGGCTCCATGCCCGTGAAGCTCGCCTTCAGGCCGGATTCGCCAAGGATCTTTGCGCGCGCCTTCAAGGTCGCAAGGTTGCGCGCGGCGTAGTCGGCCGGAAGGTACGGGCGCAGCGCCTCGGGGACGACGAACTTGAAGACCGTCGCGTTGCGCATCCCCCAGTTCGGGTAGGGATCGCGCCGGTCGGCATTCCACTGCCAGATGGACGGCTCGACCTGGCACGCCCACAGGCGGTTCGCGCCAAGGTCCTTCGCCAGTTCCGCCGCGCGGCGGAACTCGGCGATGTCCTTTGTCGCGACGGCGAGCGTCACGTCGCGTTCGGAGAACGCCGTGCCGGACGCAGCAACCGCGGCAAGCAGAAACGAGAACCTGTGCATGCTACCGGATGGTGATCACGAAACGGTCGGAGAAGGACGCCTCGACGTAGTAGAGCGTCTTCTGGACGGTCGCGACGACGGGTTCGCCCGTGATCTCGTCGACTTCGCCCGTCTCGACCTCCACGTCGACGGTCTCGCTGCCGGACGAAAGCCTCGGTGCGCGCGCCCCGTCCGCCGCGCTCATGTCGAAGTCGGAGAAGAACGTCTCGTTGTCGCTCTCGATCGGGAAGTCCGACGTGATCATCCGGTACGTGCCGCCGTGCGGCTTGCCGACGACCTTGAGCGTCCCGTCGACCTTGAGCGTCCCGCCCACGTGCAGCGCGTCGAACCTGTCGCGCCGCGCGAACTGGAACGCGTTCGTGCATCCCGCACGCATGACGACGTTCGACGCGAACGTCAGCGTCCCGCATGTGGTCGTGCCGGTTCCGTTCGTGTTCGACAGGTCGCCCGGCGACAGAATCGCGCCGTCGCCGATGCAGATTGGACGCGCGGACCTGAACTGGCCGCCGCCGGCAATCGTCCCCCAGAGTTCCAGCGGATTCGTCGACAGCGAAAGGTCGGACGTTCCCGTTGACGTGCTGGAGGAGTTCACTCCGGGAGAAAAGTATATTTCGCTTCCGGCGCGCGCCTCAAGAAGTCCGAGGTTGAGAAAACGGGCATTCCACCCCGACTTCTCCTCCGACTTGCCGTTCGCCACCCTCTTCGCCACAAACCGAATGCCCTTCCCTGCGCCGGCGACGATCCTTCCGCCCACGTCATTCGTCATGACGCTCCGTGCCGACGCGCCATAGTATTCGCAGGCGATTGAAAGATACCCATTCGTGCCAATCGACCCGATGAGACCGCGATTGAGGATGTGGAACTTGTCGATGGTTCCGTTTCCAACGATGGAATGGTTCGAATCATTGACGAGACAAGTCTGAAACACGCTTGCCGGCGCCGTCCCGTAGAAATTGACGGGCTGCGTGCCGTCAGGCGCCCGCGAATCGAGGTCCATGCGGATCAAGCCAGAACCCGTCAACAACACGCCGCCATCGGCCGAAGTGAATCCAAGCGCCGTCTCGCCGGGCTTGTTCGAGTTGTACGTGCCCTCGGAATAGAGGTAGATCGTCCCGTCATTGACGAACGTGCCTGTTCCAGAGAGGAATATCTGCGCGTAGCTGTACTGCTTTCCATTCGACCCTGCCTGCATAAAGCCATCGTTTCTACTTCCGTCCAAAAGAAACGTGGCCGTCCTGTTCCCCGTCGGCCAGCTGGGGTTCAGCACCGAAAAGACCGCACCGGCCGCATTGAGAAACGGCCCGTCTTTCGCACTGAAGTAGATGTTCTGGTTGTTCTTCGTGCCGCTGTCGACCTGGATCGACCCGCGGTTCGTCACGACGGAAACGTTCCATTCGAGCACAACCCCCTGCGACGAACCCGTAATGTATGTGTGGACGGAATCGCCGGCATCGACCCTCAGGCTGCCGTTCGTGACAGACAGGCTTGCGCTCGTGCTGAAGTTCACCGACGAATCGACGGTGTCGTCGCCGTCGATCACGACGTCCGTGTACTTGTCGGCCGGCATCACGCCGACATCCCAGCTGGAGTCGGAGAGGAATGTCGTAGAACCCGGGACAAGCGTTATCGCCTTCCGCGTGTGCGCCGCAAACACCGGGACAACGAACGTCTCCTCGTATCCAGTCAGCTTAAACGAAATCCGAAGCGAATACGCCGTGTGCTTGGGAAGTTCCGAAATAAGGAACTTGATGCCAGTCGCCGTTGTCTCGGCGGGTTGCGCATGCTCAGTCAAGGCATCCTCGGACTCTCCATAGTCTATCCACGCCTCGGAAACCGTCTCGGAGCCAAGAATCTTGTTCGTGTAGTCGATTTCCAATGTCGTCTCGCCGGCATTGACCGTGACTTCCCCGGGAAACTGATCGTACAGCTCGGCGAACGACAACTTGAAGTATTCAAAGTGCGCCACCTGAAGATGCTTCTCAATTGAATTCGAGATGTTCATCTTGTAGTAGGTATACGGCGTCTTGTTGACTGCAAGATAGCATCGGAACTGTCCGGCGCTCCATCCGGTTTCCGACGGCTGCGTGTCGAGAACCGTCCACGATTCGCCGTCGTTCGACGCTTCGAAGGTCCAAGTTCTGGGCGCTCTCTTGGTTGGCTCCGTATTGGCGCCAGCATGGTTCCAGATGCCATAGCCGTTCACGACCGTGGGAGTGTCGAACCGATAAATTACGTAGCCTTGTCTATAGTTCTGCAATGCCCAGCGCTGCTCGAGAGTCTCGTCGTTGTTGAACGCATACTGAATGCCGGAACCGGAGAAATAGCCGGATGTAGTTCCCGTGCAGTGGTCGGGATCGTCCGTCGTCAGGTCGACGAGCGTGAGTCCGTTAGTGGAGATCGACGAGCCGAACGATGGCCACGCGGCGGCGGCGAAAACGACGACAGATGCGAACAGCTTTGCGTGCTTCATGTTGAGTCCCCCTCCTTGTTGTTACGCGGCAATGATAGCAAATCTCGGCGTGCGGGGCAAGACAATTCATATCTCTTTTAAACAAGAATAAATATCGTTTTTCAATAATCGTCATTGACCCGCGGGACTGTGGGATGGTATAATCGCGGCATGGAGAAGAACAAGCCGAACCGCAGGGCCGCCGAACGCCGCATTCTGCTGGCGTTCGGCAACACGGGGGCCTCCGGGCGGGACTTCCTCTACGGGTTCTCGCGCTACTCAAGGTCGAAGCCGGGGTGGATACTCGACCTCGAGTTCGCGGCGGACATACCGGTGCCGGGAAGCCGCGAGAGGAGGTCTGGCGCGCGGTACGACGGGATCGTGGCGGACGCGACCATGCTCGACAAGGTCCGCCTGTCCGTCGCCGGGCCGAAGACGCGAATCGTCCTGTTCGGGGACGCGGGCATGGCGGATTCCGGGAGCGACGTCTTCTACGTCCAGACGGACGATGTCGCCGTCGGGCGGTTCGGCGCGCGCAGCCTCATGTCGTACGGGAACTTCATGTCCTTCGGATACGTTCCCGTGTCGGGGGAGAGGGTGTGGTCGGAGAAGCGGGGGCAGGGCTTTTGGGAGGCGCTGTCCGAAGCGGGACGGGAGTGCCGCGTGTTCCGGGAGGGCGAGGGCCGCCCGATCGGGCGCTGGCTGGCCGACCTGCCGAAGCCGGCCGCCCTTCTCTGCGCCTGCGACGTCGTCGCGCGGGCGGTCGTCGAACGCTGCAAGGAGATCCGCATCCGCGTCCCCGAGGAGGTTTCCGTGCTCGGGGTCGACAACGACGAGACGGTCTGCGAGCTCGAGTCGCCGTCCATCAGCAGCATCCTGCCCGACCACGACGCGACGGGCTACGCCGCGGCGCAGTCGCTGGACAGGATGTTCGACGGGCGCCTGCGCGGCAAGGCGCGGACGAAGGTCTGCGACGCGATGCGGATCGTGACGCGCGAGTCGACCGCGCCGATTCCGCCCGCCTCGCAGCTCATCCGGCAGGCGCGCGCCTTCATCGCGAGGAACGCGACGTCGAAGACGGGGGTCGAAGACGTCGCGCGTCACCTCGGCGTCTCGCGCGCCCTGCTCGACCTCCGCTTCCGGCAGTTCGCACACACGAGCGTCCACGCCGAGATCGAGTCCGCGCGGCTGGAGGCCGTCCGCCGCAAGCTCCTTTCGACGGCTCTTCCGATAAAGGCGATCGCGGCCTCGTGCGGATACAAGGGCGCCGCGCACCTCGGCGTGCTGTTCAGGCGGAAGTACGGGACGACCATGTCCGCCTGCCGCGCATCAGGCGGACAGATCAGCGGGGCGAACGGCCGGCGGTGAGCGCCAGGAGCTCGCCCGCGGGCGAATACTGCCCGTAGTACTCTCCGTTCGGATCGTAGGAGGTGGGCAGCGCGTACTGGTTGAGCGAATTCGCGAAATACGCGGTCGGCGCTCCGTTCCGGACGACCGTCGTCGCATTGCCGATTCCGTCCCACGCATAGGAGGTCGCGCCCGCCGCGACGACAGCGTTCGTCACCTCTCCGCGTCGGTTGTACGCGAAGGTGTCCGCGTTGCGCGAGACGGGACGCTTCAGCGCGTCGTAGGCATACGACAATCCGCTCGCGGCGGCAGGCGACGCGTTCGAGTCGTAGACGTTCTCGGTCCATACCCGCGATTTCCTGTCCGAACGAAGACTATGCTGAATGTATGTCATGTCATACTATCTCATGAGGGATGCTCACCCTAGTGCCGACGTTACACGCAACCGATCAACATGACGGGAAATGGTATCATATTCTGAAATGAACTGTACATAATCGGCAACTGTAGCGTGTTCTTGTAATGGAGTCAGTTCCGGTACATCCACTTGTAAGCTTTTTCTTGCGATTTCAAAATCATCCTCGGCATCAGAATAATCTTGCAGTATCATCTGCAATGGGTTTCTTGGGTCTGGTTGCGGAAGCATCCGCGACAGTATTCGCCGCAATCTTGACTGCCTTGACTTATACATTTCAAACAGCGCGAGAAGCTTTTGCGAACCATCAATCATTGTCAACGGCATTTTAAATATCCTCGACAATCTCATCAATGCATAGAGTACAACTGACTTGCGATATGCTTTATAATAAGTTGAAAACTGATTGGCAAACCACAGACGATCATCCTCTGTTTCTAACCACAGGCGACGCATAATCTTCCGCCTATTTGGTGTGCTTGCCCAAAATAAGCAAATCAGAACAAATGCAAGCAATACCCACCATTTCATCAGTCACCTCCGCAACAATGCATGGAACAATATGTCATGACACCAATGTCATAGAACCCTTCAAAAACTGTCAGGGACGCAATAATAGTTCCAGAACCTACCAATATAGGATTTCGCATAAAATGCCGTAGATTGCGAAGACTGCCAAGAAGGCTCGAGCGAAGGCGACCACGAGGAAGCTTAAGCGCCAATTCCTGTCCGCGTAGAATGGCACGGCTAATGGGGGTGGTATATTTTGAATTGCCGTCTTTGATCCACAATTGTTCTTTGGCAGTTTTCGGTGTTATCGCGTTGAATGATAAAGGAAGATTTGAATATGAGAGTAATTCACTCCAGTCCAATCTCCACTCTTCAATACAATCACCAAAGCATGTTAGCCAACTATGGCCATTGACATCATATCTCGATGTCGGATTGTTTTCACAAAACGCATAAAGATTCACCCCACCCTCTTCCCCTATCGGATCCCGGGTGATCCACCGCATAAGCTCTGGGGAATAATAACGCATGATGTAGTAATAAAGCCCAGTCTCGGGATCGAAGTACTTGGTAGAATAGCGGTGAGAGAAAACATCGGCCATTGGACCGGATGACGCGACCAGCTTGCCGAAGGCGTCGTAGGTGTATGTGGCGACGACGTTGCCCTGCGCGTCACAGTAGCCGAGAATGTTGCCAAAGGCGTCGTACCACGGAATGTAGAATTGCCGAGTGGAGGAGTTGGGAGTGGAGGAGTTGGTGTGCGTCGCCTCGGGCGTTATCTTCTGCACGCGCCTGTCGAGGTGGTCGTAGCGGTTGGAACGCGACCGCCTACGCAATCGTGTTTCATGTCCGACATGCATCACTCCGTTCCTCCAATGCCACAGGCAACGTAAGCATATCCTTTTCGTGCACAGGCATCTAAGAAGACTCGAAGATTCGCAAAAGGGGCATTTCGCTCGCAATTAATATCCAATCGCACAAAGGATGCTTCCGAGATGGGCGCAGGGAGCATATCAAGGCAATCCAAAGACCATTTATCCCCAGCTTGCATTCGCAGGCGGCCGTCAGCACTTCTCAGACCCAGGTCTGTCAATGAAAACGCCATGTCACACTGTCCGAGCGAATTAACCTCTTTTGACTCCTCGCCGCCGTCCCGCACAAGAACAATTGCATGAGCCTCGTCCAGCCTTACTCGTTGTACAATCCCGCCCTCGGCCAAGACCCTATTACTGGCATTAACAAAGTCTTCAATGGTGGCATAATCAGAAAATGCCAGTGGCACAGGAGAGCCCATGCCGTTCTGAACCCCAGACTTTAGATGCGTAGTCCCTGTATATGCAAACTTTAGATATTGGCTGGACGACAAAGAAAACCCTCTCCATGTTACATCATAATGCGACACAAACAACTCATCCTCCCAACTTGGTTTAAGGTCTTTAAAGATAAGAAGAACCATTTTCTGACAACCACGTTTCCTTAGAGAACATGCCATCCTCCCAAGCAGATCACAATCAGCCTCTTCTTCGCACCATATCACTGACGAAAGCGCTTTCGACAGGCATTCTCCACCAACCAAGCTATTTGCATACGACTCGATATCTTCATCTTCACGCGTCCATTTTCCCGGGGCGACCGAAATGCCTTTCTTTCTTATGTCGATGCTCAAAGGGCCGTCATCGCTCGCGGACAATGGCAAATCTCCAGCGAATGTTGTCGATGCAAAAATCTGCACGTCACCTTCCTTGGTTTTTAGAAATATGTCCCGATGCCCCCTTGCCGCAAGGCACCAGACAAGCCTTGAAAAATCTATTATTTTACAACCATCTGAAAACGCAACGTAAACGCATTCTCCATCATGAAGCGGATTGTCCCGGAGATGCGTATCCAGTTCTTCGTATGTATATTTCCCCTTAGAGGAAACGACACGACCATCTGACGTTGCGCAGAAGTTCCCCTCGATTTTTCCGCACCCCGCCATCAGCAGGAATGCGACAATGCATATGTAGAACGCCCTCATCGTTTCTCCTTTGTTCTTTCCTCTTCCCAATTTTGCAGTCCCTCTGCCGTTCCCCCGATATAATCATCCCAATCCCCTTCATAAATGCTGATGTTAATTGTACAATCCGTCTTTTTGCGCTTGGTATATTCCTTCAGTCTGTCTAACAATTGCGACAAAGAGTTGTCTACATTTGGAACTAGCGTGCTAACAATGCGACCCTTTGAAAGCTTGATTCGGCGCACATCTTCTTGTAACCAGCATGCATAGATATTATGTCTGTCCAGGTTTGGCCCCAATTGCGACAAAGGAATTTCGCGCCCAAGTTTTCTGCCCGTAAAGAAACCTTCTTCGACCTTGTCAGTATCTTTCCACTCGTAAACATTTCCTGGGAAAATGACATCATTGACCTTTAAATAGCCATGCGCAATAATGAAAACATTTTTGGAGTTACTATCAATCTCAGACCGAATCATATTAACAGGGGTAAGGACAAGATCCTTAATTTGTACATTAAATTGCGGCCCTCCTTTTTTGTTTTTATAGCGCGAATTCATTGTCTCACGCAAAATCATTATATCGTTTGCCAAGTAGTTAACACGAGCCGAGGAGTTCTTTGGCGCCCTTAAGCCTTTCGAATGGATGAACACACCCGTTATCATCCTACGCTGACCCAAGATATCAAACGTTGAAATTAAATTGTTCCCGCACATCGCATATAGATTCACCCCACCCTTCTCCCCTATCGGATCCCGGGTAATCCACCGCATAAGCTCTGGGGAATAATAACGCATGATGTAGTAATAAAGCCCAGTCTCGGAGTCGAAGTATTTTGTCGAATAGCGGATTGCGAAGACATCGGCCATTGGGCCGGACGAAGCGATCAGCTTGCCGAAGGCGTCGTAGGTGTACGTTGCGACGACGTTACCTTGCGCGTCACAGTAGCCCATGACGTTGCCGTAGGCGTCGTACCACGGCACGTAGATCGCGCCGTTGCGCTTGAGATAGAGCAGCCCGCCGATTCCCGCCGCGCCGCCGCGAGTGCCTGAAACATCCTTGCCCCAGACATATTCAATCTCGCTGACTGTGCTATCGGGGCGAGTGATGTGCTCATACACAAGCAGCCAGCCGTCGTAGAAGTAGCGGTGCGTCCCGTCGGCGGCGACCTTCTTCACGCGGCGGCCTTGCGCATCGTATGCAAAAGTGGCGACAAGCGCGTTGTTGGACGATACGGACACAAGCCTGTTGCCGGAATCGTAAGAATAAGTCCAGTCGCCATGTCGCGTCATGTTGCCGTCGAGGTCGTAGGATGTCTCACGCGGAGTCGCGGAGTCGCGGAGAATCGAAGTGTATTGATTGCGATTGTTTGAGACGTAAGTGTTGGTTGCCGAATTGTCTGCCGAGTAAAGTAGATTGCCTATATCGTCGTATGTGTAAGAATCCTCCGCGTTCTCCGCGCCTCTGCGCGAGAAGACAACTTCCCCGCGTTCGTTGTAGCCGAAGGAGTCGTCGTTGCGGGAAATCGGCCGGATCAGCGCGTCGTATGCGTAGGACAATCCTCCAGCCACATTCCCCACGGTATTGGTGACAGAGACAATGCAGTTGCGCTGATAGCCATGACGGCGCAAGACGCGGGAGAAACTTGAACCGCCTGCAAGTTCAAGCGAATATCCGGCGTCGAGCCTGTCCGTCGTGAAAGAATACGCTGCATTCGCGCTGGCATTCGACACGGCGCACAGTCCGCCATCGGAGGCATAGGCACAGTCCATCCACTCCCCGCCGACGCGGGCAAGTCGCACCAGCCGACCGTATGCGTCGAGGTCGCGGACGAGCGATGCCGAAACCCCTTCAACCGTCTGCACCTCGCCCGTCACGTTGCCGCGGTTGTCAAGACTGTATGCCGCAAAAGAAACGGCATTCGATTCAGATGTGACATTCCCGAAGACGTCTCTCGTCATCGCGACATCCAATGCGCCGTCGCTCGAGACGACGCCGATCTTGCGCCGGTTCGCGTCGTAGATATTTTCCGTCCACGCACCGCTCGGCTTCGTCTCGCGCAGCGGAAGCGCGTCGGCGGTGTGGGTGTACGTCTCGGTAGATCCGTCCGCGTAGACCTTGTTCGTGCAAAGACCTGTCGCGACGTCGTAGGACCAGCGGGTGACGTCGAGGTTCACGCCGTCGCGCGTTGTCGAAAGCGACATTCGCCGTCCTTCTCGCTCTCCGAGCGGTTGACTGTCGTGCTCTGCGTTCGTTTCATGTAAGAATATTATAGCAAACTTACCCTGCGCGTAAGTTGATTTTCACCAAATTCCTATCAACTTGCCCTCATATGAAATTGCCGAGTGTGAATTAATCCAAACCCTATCAGATTCCCATTGAATATGTTCCACGTTTTGCAACATGTCAACATCCTTCCGCAAGATGAGTTGCCCGTTCCCCCTCCTGCGCAATTCAACAAAGCATCGAACATCTGATCCCTGCCCAGGCATGACAGGTAGCGAGTCAAGATTTCTTTTAAGGACGACAAGCAAATATCTTCCATCAGGTGAATTGCTGGCGCGAATTGTTGTTTCCTGAAACACCCACATTGCGCAGAAGATCAGGAAAAGGCCAACAACAAATAATGCTAATCCAAGTATTTTTCTTTTCATGGTGATAACACTACTTTCTCAGCTTTTTGAAGTGTAGTAATCTTAATATCCGAGTAAACCAGGAAATCGGCACCCTTACCAGTTTTCGCGGCATAATCTCGGAAACTGGCATTTGATACTTTGTCTCCCCTTAAGATTCCCTGCATAATTTGTACGGCTGTTCCAGTACCCTAGACTCTGATCTCCCACAAAATCGTAGCTGTCTCGAACATAAACACCGACACTGGTAACAAAAGCACATTTCCCCTTAACATAGCCGCTCACGGCCATCCGTAGATTGAACCTACCTAATGCGGCTAACATGTCATCAAGCGGATCAAATACGCTTCCAACAGGCCTCGTATTAACATAGTCAGACTCAACTTGAGATGCTGGTCGATTCAAAGGACAGAACGTGCCTTCGGCACCTTTTAAGGTACGCTTGATCATTGCAATAATCTCTTTGCGAGCAGCTTGATTGACATATTGTTTCTCTGAGAAAATCTTGTCATACACTGTTTTTGCACGATCAAAACCTAAAACCCAATTCATCTTCACGATAGTTTCATTTGGGATTGTAGGCACTTTTGAATCAAGCGACAGCCAATGTCGCATAAGAGCAGCCCCTACTGACCATTTCTTGGCATCCATAATCCCTGGAATATCTGTGACTGCGATATCTCCAAGCGGATCAACCATAAAAAGTGGCGAATTTAAGCAGAACGCATATAAATTATTTCCTCCATCTTCCTCTATTGGATCCATAGCTATCCAAGACATGATTTCTGACTTGTAGTAGCGATAGCCGTAGTAGTAAAGGTCGGTTTCGGGGTCGAAATACTTTGTGGAGAAGCGGAACGAGAAAGTATCGGCAAGCAGGCCGGACGACGCGATCAGCTTGCCGAAGGCGTCGTAGGTGTATTCCGCGACGACGGTGCCCTGCGCGTCCCAATAACCCATGACGTTGCCATAGGCGTCATACCACGGCACGTAGATTACGCCGTTTCGTTTGAGATAGAGCAGCCCGCCGACACCTCCAGCTCCGCCGATGGTGCCGGAGAGGTCCTTGCCCCAGTGGTACTCGATGACAGTAGGCGAATTGAGATTTGAAAATTGAGAATTGAGAATTTCGGTGTCGCTTCGCGCGACGCCATCATTTTCCATTGTCCATTCTCCATTCTCACTTTGTCCCACTTCTCCATTTTCAGTCCTTTCCGTCCGGTTCGTCGTCTTGTCTGCATCAAGCGCGAACACGGCGCAAAGGCCCAGGAAGACTGCGGCGAAGCCGGAGCCTCGGCGGCGCAAGGCGCGGACGAAGCAGGCGACCAGAAGCGCCACCCCCAAAAGAAGGAAAAACGACAGGGCCAACATGACGGCATATTTCATGCCGACATTCTACCAAATCACCGCCTTGCTGTAAACAAGACGAGAGCCGAGGCAGTTTCTCCAAAAGGAATCACCCAAGCATCAATCAGACGTCATGTGGGAAAGTCGCACCCCGCGGATCCATCAGTACGCGAGCTGGCTGCCGCCGATCGTCTCGCGGAGGATGGAGTCGCCCGGCACGGCGTTCGGCGGCGCGCTGTGGACGGCCGCGAAGAGCTCGGACAAGAGGCAGGCCTTCTTCTCCTCGGGGCGGCGGATGCGGACGAGCTCGACCAGTCCGGCGGCATAGGGCTTCAGGACCGCGAGCTCGTAGTCGAGGCCGGAGTCGAACTCGACGTCCGCGTTCGGGCGGAACGGCATGATCCACTTCTCCTCCCCTGCGAGCACGCTCGGCCAGATGTCGAACGTCTCGAACGGGGGCCGGTGGCGGAACTGGTTGTCGCGGACGATGCGCCGGACGAGCCGTCCGTTCCTGACGGAGAGCTTCGTGAGCGCGAAGACCGTCAGCTGCGTCTTCGGCTCGATGAAGATGCGGAACACGGCGGACTCGTCCGCGCCTTCCGTCAGGCGCGGGTTCAGCGCGTGGATTCCCTCGAGGACGATGTAGCCGTCGGGCGGAATCGAAAGAGACTCCGCCGCGTCGAAGCCCTCGTGGCGCTCGAAGTCGAAGCGGCGGGGGTGGATCGTCCGCCCCTCCAGCAGCGCGACCAGGTCCTGGACGAGGCGCGCCGTGTCGACCGCCTCGATGGTCTCGTAGTCGAAGGAGCCGTCGGGGTTGCGCGGATTGCGCGCGTCGCCGACGAAGTAGTCGTCGGTCGAGAGGTGGAGCGCCTTCGCGCCGTCGACCCGCAGCTGCGTGCAGAGGCGCTTCGCGGTCGTCGTCTTGCCGGCCGACGAACCGCCCGCGAGGAGGACGAGCCGCACGCCGCGGCGCGCGCAGATCGTGTCCGCGATCTTCGACAGCGCCTTGACCTGCCGGGCCTCGCAGACGCGTATGACCTCGTCGATCTCGCCGGAGTCGACGGCGTCGTTGAGCTCCTCGATCGTCATTTGGACCACCCCAGCTTCCGGCTCAGGACCTCGTAGGGGTCGAACCCGTCCAGCTCGACCATCCGCGCGACGCGTTCGGACTTCGCGATCTCGACCGACTCGCCGCCGCCGAGCGTCAGCACGCCCTCGCCGTCCGCATAGACGCCGATCCGCTCCTCCTTCCCGTTCACGCGGCGGCGGGACGTGACGCGCAGGCGCACGGCGTCGCTCACGACCACCGGGCGGACGCCGAGGGCGTGCGGGTTCATCGGCGTCACGACGAGGCTGCGGGAGTCGGGCATCAGGACGGGCCCGCCGGCCGAGAGCGAGTAGGCCGTCGAGCCCGTTGGCGTCGCGACGACGAGTCCGTCAGCCATGTACCGCGTCGCGGACTTCCCGTCCACGGCGAGGTCCAGGACGGCCGCGTGCCCGGTCATCTCGCGCATGACGACGACGTCGTTGAGCGCGTCGAAGCCGCCGACGCGGAGCAACGTGCGCTCTGAGACGCGGAAGCGCCCCTTCGCGAGCATGGAGAGCGCCTTCGCGAAGTCGCGCTCGCCGACGCTCGCGAGGTAGCCGAGCCCCCCGAGGTTGAGGCCGAGGAGCGGCGCGTCGGGGAACTTTCGGACGGCGCGGAGCATCGTCCCGTCGCCGCCGAGGACGACCACCGCGTCGAAACCGCCGCGGTCGACGGGCGAAAGCCCCGCCTTCGCCGCCACGGCCGCGAGGCGCCGCGCCGCGGCGCGGGCGGCCGGCTTCGCCTCGTTCGCGTAGAAACGCACCTTCATCTCGCCTCTCCTTTCAGACGGAAGCCGGACGGACCATCCGCCCCCAAGCAATCAGCCGCCATTCGACCTAAGCGCCTTCGGGCTTAAGGGCTTCAGGGATAGTCCGCCGGCAAAGTCAGTATCTCGCACCCGTCGTCGGTGATCGCGACGGTGTGCTCGAAGTGCGCCGAGAGCGACCCGTCGCGCGTCACGACCGTCCATCCGTTCCCGAGCACGTCGGTCTTCTCGCCCGCCTTCGTCATCGTGATCATCGGCTCGATCGCGATCGTCATGCCGGGCTTCAGGACGAGCTTCGTCCCGGGCTTGCCGTAGTTCGGGACCTCGGGGTCCTCGTGGACCGTCCGCCCGACGCCGTGGCCGATCCAGTCGCGGACGACGCCGAAGCCCGCGTCCTCGGCGACCTTCTGGATCGCCCACCCGACGTCGCCGAGGTGGACGCCGGGGCCGCACGCCGCGATGCCCGCCTTGAGGCACTGGCGCGTCACCTCGACGAGCCGCAGGACCTCGGGGTCCGTGACGCCGAGCGGGACGGTGCGCGACGTGTCGCCGTTGTAGCCGTTCTTGAGGATGCCGACGTCCGTCTTCACGAGGTCGCCCGGCATGATGACGCGGTTGCGGTCGGGGACGCCGTGGATCACCTCGTCGTTCAGCGAGACGCAGAGGTGCCCGGGGAAGTCGGGCGCGCCGCGCCCGCCCGGATACGCGAAGAAGCTCGCGCCGACGTCGTGGGCCCTGCAGTAGGCGACGACGAGGTCGTCGATCTCCCCCGTCGTCACGCCGGGCGCGACGGCGGCCGCGCAGATGTCGCGTATCTCCGCGCTCATCCGGCACGCCTCGCGCATCCGCGCGAGCTCGGCCTTCGTCTTGATGTCGACTTTCACGGCGTCACATCGCCTTGAGGAAGGCCGCGGCGACGTTGTCGACGCCGATCGTGCCGTCCACCGACGCCAGAAGCCCCTTGCCGCGGTAGAACGCGATCAGCGGCTCGGTCTCGCGGTGGTAGACGACGAGCCGGTCCTTCACCGTCTCGGGGTTGTCGTCCTTGCGGACGACGAGCGCCGCGCCGCACCGGTCGCAGACGCCCTCGACCTTCGGAGGGAGGTTGCGGACGTGGTAGCCCGCCTTGCACGCCGGGCACGTGCGGCGGCCGGCGATGCGGTCCTGGATGATCTCGTCGGGGACGTCGATGAGGACCGCGCGCCGGACGGGCGCGCCCATCCCCTCGAGGATCTCGGCCTGCGCGAGGTTGCGCGGGAAGCCGTCGAGGAGCATCGTGACGTCGCCGGTCGTCTCCGCGACGACGTCCTTGACCATCCGCGCGATGAGCGCGTCGGGGACGAGGTTGCCCGTCTCCATGTAGCCCTTGGCCTCGACGCCGGCGGGCGTGCCCTTCGCGACGGCGCCGCGCAGCAGGTCCCCGGAGGAGACGTGCCTGAGGTTGCCGTTCCCGGCCGCGAGCTTCCCCGCGACCGTCCCCTTCCCCGAACCCGGGGCCCCCAGAAGAATGACGATGTCCATGCCCTGTATTATACCATAAACGCCGCGGACCCTGCACCGTCTTCCCCGCCCCGCCGGCGGGCGCGGCTCAGTCGAGGTTGACGACGCCGTCGGGGACTTCGGCCCAGGAGAGCGTCGTCGGCGGGTTGTCGCTCGCCTTGGCGAGCCCGACCTTGTTGTTGTCGACCGTCTCGGACGAGCCGGAGAAAAGCCGGATGTCCCAGTTCAGGTAGAGGTTGCTCGAATACTGGATGCCCTCGTTGCGGCAGACGAGCGAGCCGTTGAAGCTGCACTTGCCGGTCTTGCCGAAGATACCGTGGTTGTTGTAGAGCACGGCGTCGATGCGGGTGATCGAGCTGTCGAGGTTGTCCGTGATGAACGAGTCCCTGCAGACGGTCTCGTAGTACTTGCGGTCGTAGGACGTCTCGTCGACGGTCGTCATGATCTCGACGTCCTGCCACTCGTAGCGGCGCGTGCGCGGGTTGTACACCTGCTTCCGCTCGTAGGTCCCCGTGCCGACCTCCCGCGTGCGGACCTTCCCGAACTGGTAGCTGGAGCCGACGAGCTCGGCGCCGCCGGGGCTGACGGACGCGCCGATCTGCCGGACCGCGTTGGCGTCCGAGGCGGGGACCTTCTCGACGGCCGCGTAGCTGCCGCCGAACGTCGACGGATAGCCGATGTTGGCGTCCGTCGTGTCGCAGGCGTACTGCTGGACGTACGGCTGGGACGTGAGGTAGGTCTTGATGGAGCTCAGCCAGGAGGCGTCGGTGCAGTTGCCGAGGACGATGTTGCCCTTCGCCATGAGGCCGAGCATGTCCTTCGACGCGTTGTTCGAGTTCTGCGTAGACTTTCCGCTCCAGGACGGGGGGTCCTTGTAGGTAATGTCCCCGACGATGTGGATGTTGCGGCCCGAGTAGATCGTGCCCTGTCCGGTGACATAGCCCTTGATGATGACGTCGGACTCGACGATGACCGGCCCGTTGACGACGATCGGGTTCGCGGCGGTCCCGATCAGCACGAGCGCGCCCTTGTCGGCGAGCGTCGCGTCGCCCGACGGCCCCGCGCCGTCGTAGAAGACGGACGCGATCGTGCTCCCCCCCTGCCTGATCGTCGACATGTTCGCGTCTGCGTCGTGGAGCTCCTGGGCCCACTCGCGGTAGGCGCTGTCGGAGGACGACAAATCGCCGATGTAGGGCATCTCGACGGACAGCCCCCCGTTCGCGTTGATGCGGTTCCTCAGGGTCGTGGAAGACGGCGTCGTGGCGGGCGCCTCGTACCCGCCCGAGTTCAGGCCGCCCGTGAGGGGGTCGTCCCGCAGCGGGCGCGCGGCGTTCGCGGCGCCGTACGTCGCCCCCCTGTAGGTCGAATAGGTGTCCATCTTCCCGTAGTTCGTGACGTCGCCGTTGACGCCGAGCTCCTCGTTGCGCGCGGCGTAGACCTTCCCGTTCACGATGCAGCTCGAGTCGAGGTACATGTTGCCGTTCGCGCGGACGTCGCCGTTGGCCGTGCAGCCCGAGCCCTGGAACCACCCGTAGTTGTTGACGAAGTAGGCGTTGTCGAACACTCTCGAGCGCTGCTGCGCGAAGCGGACGGTCTCGACGACCGTGGAGGAGACGGGAACGTTGCCGAGGGCGGTCCGCTCGGCGCGGGCGACGAGGGTAACGTTCGCCCACTGCGTGCCGACCTCGTGCTCGACGGCGCCGATGCGGACCTTGACCGCGCAGCCCATGTTGGTCACGACCGACTCGAACGTCGCGGGGTTCTTCGTCCCGATCGTCCGCTTCGCCGTCGCGCCCGAGTAGGCCTCGAACCAGTCGAAGGAACTGACCGTCGACGAGCCGATCGTGTCGCCGCCGACGATGCGCGCGGAGCGCTCGATCGACCTGATGAACGCCGTGTTGACGACGGACTTCGCAACCTCGATCTCCCCCTGCGCGGCGAGCCGGCAGACGTCGCGCGCCGCGCTCATGGCCGTCGCGCGCGTCGCCCACGAGACGTAGGAGACGACGCCGCCGAGCAGAAGCGCGACGACGGCGGTCGTCACAAGCGCGGTCACGAGGGCAAGCCCCCGTCTCGACTTCGGCGGCGCCATGTCAGTACCTCCCTTCCGCGTCGACCATCGGCTGGAGACGGCCCATCAGGGGGACGGACACGCGTTCGCGCCGGTAGGCGGGCTCCTTCCACAGGTCCCTCACGACGAGGTTGACGTCCACGTTGACGCGGTAGACGCCGGACGGGTCGTTGCCGACGGCGTCATACGAGACGGCGTCGGACATCGCGCCGTCGGCAAGGGGGATGCCGCCGGACCTCAGCCATCCGCGGTACCTGTCCTTGTCGGGCGTCCACTCGTTGATGAAGCCCCTGTCCGCGGCAGAACCGTCCATCAGGAGCCGCATCCGCTGCTGCCGGACGTCCGACAGGGTGCTTCCCACCGCGCCCATGTACATGACGACGCAGCCGCTGCCGCTCTCGACGACCCAGCCCGCGTTCGTCCCGCTCAGCATGCCGGCGTAGTGGACGCCGTCGATCGTCGGCGAGACGCGGAAGAGAAGCTTCTCGCGGATCGCCCGCGCGGCGAGGGCCAGTTCGGACTCCTCCATCACCGTCGCCATCATCCGCCGGGAGGAGAGGAACGAGGACATGACGGCCGTGAGGACGATGCCGGTCACCAGCAACGCCACCATCGTCTCCACGACTGTGAATCCCCTTCTCATGTCCCCCTGTCGACAGGCCCCTTGAAGACCGAAACCGGCACCGACCAGCTCCGCGCGCCCGAAACGAGCCCGTTCAGGCAGCGCCGGGCGGACGGCGGACCCCACTCGACGTCCACGTCGATCCGCTTGACCTCGGCCGTCGTCCCGTGCCGCGCAAGCGCCGAGGCGCCCGAGAGGAGCGCGACGCGCACGTACACCTTCGCCGGCGAGCCGCCGTTCAGCTCCCTGCAGAGCATCGGGCAGGCGTTCGAGGCGACCGTCTCGTAGCCCGCGTCCGGATAGAACCGCGCCGTCGCCGACCCGTTCAGCGCGTCGTACGGCTTGTTGAGCCACCTCCAGGCCGTGTCCCACGCGTACGCCTCCGCGGCGAGGAGCTGCGCGTTCTCGTGGGCGATCCGCGCGGAAACGGCGACCCCCTCCATGAAGGCAAGCGTCAGAAGCACGGCGATGCCCCCCGCGAGCATGACCTCCACGAGCGTCGTCCCCCGCCGCGCCTTCATCCGTTCGCCTCCTTCCCGGGGAAGAGCCGACCGAGCGTCGCCTCGACCGCGGACGGGTCGGCAAGGTAGAACCGGCACGGCATGACGGCATTGAACTCGGCCCGCAGCCCCTCGTCCGCCGGATTGAGGACGGCGACGAGCGCGAGCTTGCCGAGCGCGGCGAACGGGACGGCGCCGCGGATGCGCATCGTGAGCGCCGGAAACTTCGCCGCAAGGTCGGCCGGCGGGTCGAAGGCGGCGAGCGGAACCGGCGGCGCGCCACAGGCGTCGGCGAGATGCGCCGCGCACCTCTCGGCAAGGGCCGGATTCTCTTTTTCAAGAATCTGGAGTGCGGAAACGAGAAAGACGCGGCCGTCGGTCGGCGACGCGCCGAGCGAGTCGCGGAGAGCCTTGGCCGGCCCCTCGGCAAGCGCCCCGCACTCGACAAGCAGGTCCACAAGCGACAGCTCCGCCTTGATCGCGACCTTCGAGACGAACGCCGCCCGCTCGGCCTCCGTCATCTCCCGCGGAACCTCCGGCGTGAGGTCGGGCGCGGGCGACACCATGATCTTCACCTTGAGCGCCAGGGCCTTCGCCTCGGCGTTGTCGCTGGCCTCCAGACGCGGCAGAAGCCCCTCGAGCGCCGGAATGTCGCGCTCCTTGACAAGTATCTTCGCCAGCGAGACAAGCGCCTTCTGCCCGTCCTCGTGCCGTCCAAGCTGGTCGTAGGCGACGACGAGGAACTCAAGCGTCGTGCGGTCCTCCGGCATGAGCTGGAGCATCTCCTCGAAATACGCGACGCCTTCGGCGAGGCGCGCGTCGAATTTTTCTTCCTCTGCCATGGCAACGACATTATAGCACAAACCATGCCACGCCGTTGGCACAGTCCGTGCTCGGCAGGGCGCGACGGCCGGAAGCGACCTTACCGGATGACGACGAGGAGGCCGGCGCCGACCGTCAGCGAGCCCTCGCCGAAGAGGGCGTTGGGGAAGTCGGCCGCCGTGTAGGACCCGCTCTTCAGCCGCACGCCGTCGATCGTCGCCGCCGCAACGCGAAGGTCGTATCCGTCCGTAAACAGCACGGGCGCCGTAGCGGAGCCTGACGGAGAAAGAAAATCAATCGACTTGACGGTGACACTTGCCGTCAGGCGGAGCTTCGCGTTGTCGCCGAGATGCCAGCGGGTCTGCGCGTACGTCGCGTCGGCTGCGTCCCTGTGGCGCGGCGGGAGCTGCGTCGCCGGATAGACGCGCGTCGTCTCGTTCGTCATCGTCCGCTGCGCGACGGAATTGACTACCCACACGTCGCCCGCAAGGGGACCGTCTGACGGCTCCTGCCAAAAGACCGTTCCCGCAGCGGTCGAAGGCGTATCGTAGAGCGCGGTGTTGCCGGGATTTCCTCCTATGCCGCCATACGCTTCAACGATTCCGGTGAAATCGTCGGACGAGGCACCGCTTGCAGTCAGATTCACGCGAACGCGTCCTCCCGAGCCGGAACCGGCATAGGGATCTCCGCCGCCATTCGCCTTGATGGTCCCCGCACCCGTGAAGCGCCCGCATGTCAGGTTGACCGCGCCGCCCGACGCGCCACCGCCGTTGTTGTAGGCCGCGAAGCCGTTCGCGTAGATGCCGCCCGCAAGCGCAAGCTCCCCTGCAACCGACAAGTTCACGAGTCCGGGGCCTGCGTACTTCGACGCCGCCGCACCGCTGCCGCGCGCAGACGCACCCCACACGAGGGGATTCAGGATCGACCCGTAGCAATTGTCGTTCAAGGCGGCCGCGGTGTTTCCGAACGCCTCGCCTCCAAAAGCGCCGCCAGAGTTCTCTACATAGCCCAGACCCGACTTGAAGTATCCGCGAGACAACCCCTGCGGATCGATGGTGTTAATTGCGCAGCCAACGTTGATTGCCGCGCCAACGCCTACAGTCATGTTGCCGCCAACTGCGACGGAGAGGGAATAGACGGGATCGGCAGCCGGCCCGGCATGCGTCCAAACGCCACCCAACAGCTCCACGTCGCCGGCAATCGCCAGCGGCTCGGCGACAGTCGTCGAGAAGACGACGCGGTTCGTCTGGTTTGCGCTCTGCACCCACGCGCCGACGGATTTCGGCGCCGCAACATCCCACTCGAGGTCGACGCGCCCGTAGCGAAGATCGTAGAGGACCGTCTCGCCCGCCGTCGGCACATGTCCGAGCGTCCAGTTGTCCGCCACGCCCGCAAGGCCTGAGACCGTGCCGAGAAACGCGTTTGTCGGAGCGGAAGGAAGAACGGCGTCCGTAATCGTGAACGACACGGTTGGGACGGAAGGCAGGATGTACGGACCGGCGAGGACTGTCAGCGTCACGGTCTTCGCGTCGCTTTCGGAGAGGTTGCGGACGGGGAAGACGTCGCAGGACGTGGACGCGTCACCAGATGAAAGCGTGACCGACGTCGGTGTCGCGCATGTATAGTCAACACCGATTGACGCCGTTCCACCAAGCGCAATGGCGACAGGGATGTCTCCACCAGACGCAAAGCCAGGCCCAATTGAGACGACGGCAGGGTCAACGGAACACTCGTCGATATCGCCTGGAGCGACAGGCGTCATCTCGGCTGTGACAAATGCCGACTGCGCCGGAGACCCCCACGTGACGACGTTGCCGTTCACCGCGGCAAAGCGGTAGAAGAACGTCCTGCCAAGAGGAAGTCCTGTCAGCGTCCGTTCGGCCGAAAGTCCGTCAAGCGTTCCCAAAGAGACATAATTGCCCCAAGCCGAAGTATCCGTTCCTCCGTTCGACTCGCCCCAGTAGAGTACAACCTCGGCGGCAGGCGAGCCAGCATCGGAAAAAGCCGCGCTCAGCGTGGCGGACGCGGTCGTTTCCCCTTCCTCGTAAGCGACCGAATTAATGGACGTCAAGCCGTCGAAGACGGCCGGGGTCCCCGTCGCCGCAACACCCGCGACGTCTGTGAACGCCGTTCCGATGCGAACCTCGTCAAACTCCCAGTAGTTGGCCGTCGAATTTGGACCGTATCCGCCAACCTGCATCTTTGTCGGTCTGCCGGAACGAGCTGCCGTCGTGATTGTTGCATCCCACGTCTCGGGCTCGACAGGTTCCGTCAGGACAGATGCCGAGATCACATGCGGCGCGCCAGTGTTGTTCTCGTACTTGACAACGACGAAATAGGTAGTTCCGGCGGAAACGGGCGAAAGAAGCGTCTGCCGATTCTCTTCTGTCTTGAGGTGCATCTCGACATGGTCGCCCATATTTGTCATCGAGACAACGAATCCGTCCGCACCAAAATTACGTGACAACGGACTATTCGTTCCAGAAACACCATGTGTACCAAACGCAACAAAATCTTCCGTGAACTTATCAGGAAACGCGCCATGGTAGCGCATTAAAAAGCTGAAGTACAGAACAGATTGCGTAAGCGCAGGACTCGACAACGTACGGTAGGCGCCGCGAGGGGATCCGCTTGCGCGGCCACACGTATATTCGCCCTCTTGCGTTGACAGCGTAATTGCGGAAGGATAGGAGAGTGTGTCTGACCAAATCTGGTTAGCCGTCGACCCAGCCGACCATTTGTTGTTTGAATCGTCCTTGAAGCCGACAATCGACGCATGCTGTGGATTGTTGACCGTCTTGGCGAGCTGCTCGATTGGATAGGCATTCTCACCCGTCGTTGGAAATCCGTCGTAGTAAAGAAGGTCCGCCTTCGCCACAACAACCACTGCGGCGATTGCCGCGATTGCCAGCAGTTCTCTTCTCATAGTCCGCACCCTTTTCATTTTACGCCTCAATTTTATCAAAACATCTTGATAGCGGCAACTGTGCAGCACAGAAACTGTAGTCGCAGCGGGCGCGTCGGAGACGCGCCCCTACCATTTATTCACTTCCCATTCACGCCTCTACCATTCATTCGCTTCTTCGGCCCAATCACTGGTTCACATACTGGATGTCGTCAAGGTAGAACGTCTTGGCGGGGCCGCCGAGCGTGAAGGCGAAGCCCGTCTTCATGCGCGAGAGGTCCTGTCCGTCGAGCGCGACGCGGTAGCGCGTCCACTCCTTCCTGAGCACGACCTCGACCTCGCCCTTGCCCGTGTCCGGGAACGCGCAGTTCTTGAGTCCGCCGCAGTAGAACTTGACCTTCTCGCCGCCCTTCTCGCCGCGCGCCCAGAAGACGAGCGTGTTCGCGGCCGAGAGGTTGAAACCGCCGTCCGCCTTGCCCCAGTCGTTCGCCGGGCTCTGCCACATGATGCCCGCCCAGTTGTCGTTCGCGGCGTAGGAGACCTTCAGGCAGGCCTCGCCGGAATGCGGCTTTTCCGCGCACGCGTCCTCGACCTTCAGCGCGCCCGTGTTCCCCATGTAGCCGGAGACGTACCAGTGCTGCGGCCTGTCGTCGTAGACTGCGAACGGCACCTTCTCGGCGCGGCGCTCCTTCTTCGGCTTCGGACCCTTCCCCAGCATCGGCCAGTTGGCGTAGGCCGCGTTGCCCTTCCCGTCGAAGCAGTACGCATAGAGACGGTACTTGCCGCCGCCCGGAAGCTTCACCTTCACCTTGCCCGTGCCCTGGCCCTCGACGATCGACTCGTCCCATCCCTCCGGCATCGCGAGCCCAAGCCCCGCCTCGCCGTAGTAAGACGCCTCGTCGACGAGCGTCCAGCGCCACGTAAGCTTGTCGCCCTCGGGATCCTTCGCCGAGACGGACGCCTCCACCGTCTCGCCCTCGCCGGGCGCGTCCTTCGAGACCTTCATCTCGCCGATCTGCGGACACCTGTTCGCGACCTTCTTCCCCCAGAACTTCGCAAGCGTCGCGACGACCTCGAGCTTCGTGCCGTCGGGGAGCATCGTGCCGAACCAGGTGGGCGAGCCCTCGTTCTTGTGGCCCCACGTGAAGACATAGCCGCCGAGGCACCACTTGCCCTTCTCGTCCAAGATCGTCTTCTCGTAGACTTCGCGGTACCAGTCGGCCTTGTACGTGGAAGTCCACTCGAGGGGAAGCCCGTTGGGCGCCTTGCCGCATTCGTTCGCGCCCTTTGGCCCGTATTCGGTGAGGATGTAGGGGATCTTCCCGCCGAGCTCGCGCCAGCGCCGGCCGACGCTCGTCGCGCCGCCGTAGGAGTTGATGCCCATGAACTGGAGCTCCGGCGCGTAGGCGATGATCGCGTCCGCCTTCTCCTTCCACATGTCCGCGACGACCGTCCCGACGGGATGGTTCGGATCCGCCTCCTTCACCTTCTTCGCAAGGCGGTTGATGAAGGTCCACATCTCCTTCGGATGCGGCTCGCCGAGCTCCATCTCGTTGCCGAGCGTGTAGCAGAGGAGGGAGGGATGGCCCTTGACCTTCGCGACCGTCTCGAGCACCTCGCGCTCGGTCCTCTCGAGCGCCGCCTTGTCGACGTAGCTGAAGCCGTGGTTGTGGTGCCCGAGCCAGAATCCGAGCATCACGGTGTGCCCGTACTTCGCCGCCTCGTCGAGGTCCTTCCTGGCGTTCCCCGCGCCCCAGGTGCGGAAGGAGTTTCCGCCGATCTCCTTGAGAAGCGCCTTCGAGCCGCCGCCGCCGCCGCCGTTGATGAAGTACGGCTTGCCGTTGAACGTGAGATGCCACGCGCCCTCCGAGCCTTCGATCTTCACGACGGACGGCGCGCAAAACGACGAAAAGGCCGCAAGGGAGACGGCCAGCGAAAGGACGGCTTTCTTGTTCATGGTTCAATTATAGCAAAAGCGGCGGAAAAGAGGAACCCTTTCCCGCCTCAAAAAAGTGCCTTTTCGCGTCCGGCGCCCGCCGTCCGGTCAACGCGCCTCGCGCGACCACGAGATCGCACGGACCTCTCCGGAGGGCAGGCGGAAGCTGCCCTTCGCCCAGGTCACGCCCGCGACGGGCTTCGGGTTGAAGGAGATCGCGCCGTTCTCGCCGACCGTGACGCCGAGGAGCGTCGTCAGCAGCCAGCCGTCCACCGAACCGAACATCGGATGGTCGGAGCTCATGATGTAGGTCTCCTCGCGCCAGGTCTCCCACAGCGTCGTCGCCCCGCGGTCGAGCATGTGCAGCCACCCGGGGAAGCCCCGGTGCGTCACGATGCGCGCCGCGACGTCCAGCCGGTCCGTCCGCGTCAAGTAGTCCAGAAGCGCGCGCGTGCCGAAGATCCCCGTCGTCAGCGCGCCGTCGTGGGCCTCGAGGTCGTCGAAGAGGATCCGCTCGGCGGCGGCGACCTGTCCCTCGGGGACGAGGCCGAAGGCCAGCGCCAGCGCCTGCTCGCCCTGGACGCCCTTCCCGACGCGCCCGTCCTTCACGTAGGCCGTCCGGAAGGCGTCCCGCACCTTCCGCCCGAGCGCCGCGAGCTCGGCCTGCTCGGCGGTCCGCCCCAGCTCGGCCGCCATCTTGGCCGTCAGCCGGACGAACTCGTGGTAGTAGATCGTCGCCGGAACGCCGTCGTCCCCGCGCTCGAGCGCCTCGTGGTCGCCGATGCAGGTCGGGACGAGGCCCGTCGGGCACTTCGCGTCGACCTTCCGGAGGTAGTCCAGGCAGTCGTCGAAGTAGACGAGGCCGCGCTTGTCGCCGTAGTGGCGCCAGAGCGCGTCGATCATGACGGGCACGGCGACGGTCCAGCAGATGGATCCCGACGCGCCGCCGAAGCCCTTGTCGGCGATGCCCACGTACGGCGCGGTCTCGGTGTACCATCCGCCGTGGCGGCGGCGCTCGTCGGCGAAGTCGCGGAGCGTCTTCAGGTAGAACTCCCGCATGTCGAAGTTGAGGGCCATCGAGTCGGCCGTCGCCGCGATGTCGCCGCCATAGCCGAGGCGCTCGCGGCCGGGGCAGTCCGACTGCACGCCGACGAGGTTGGAGATGAACGTCCGCCGGCAGACGCGGTGGAGCTCGGTGAGGTCCTTCCGCGAGCATTCGAAGTCGACGAGCGAGACGAGGTCGCTGCAGTGGACCGCGGCCGTCGCCGCGCCCGCGGGGAGCGGCTCGTCGAGCCCCGCGACCTCCGCATAGCGGAAGGCGTGGAACGTGAACGGCGGCGTGAAGACCTCGTCCCCCTCCCCCGAGCGCACGTAGACGTCGACCGCTTCGGCGACCGGAGGCGCGCCCTCCCCGCCGTTCCCCCACTTGACCTGGCCGAAGACCGACGTCATCGGGTTGAGGGTGCCGTCCGGATGCAGGAGCTCGCCGTAGCGGACGACGATGCGCCGCCCGCGGGGGCCCTTCCCGAAGTTGAACGTGGGCACGCCCGAGCCGTTGCGCCCGAAGTCGACGATCTGCCGCCGAGGGGACCAGAAGTCGTACCAGGGCCGGGGAAGCATCCGGCCCGCGGACGCGACGGACGTGTCGCGCGGCGCGATCGCCGGCGCGCGGCGGACCTCCACGCGGCCCGGCGGGTCGGCGACGGGCACGGCCGCGCGCGGCGGACCGCCGGCCGCCGTCGCGTCGTAGGTCGTCCCCAGGTAGACGTTGTTGCGCCTGACCGGACCTTCCGTCCACTCCCAGGACGCGTCGGTGCCCGCGATCTCCGAGCCGTCCGCGGCCACGACCGACAGGCGAAACGCGGGACGCCCCGTGGAGAGGTGCTCGCGGAAGTCAAACCGGCTGAACATCTTCATCGGGAGCGGATTGTACCAGCCGTTCCCGAGGGTGACGCGCAGCTCGTTCGCGCCGGGGCGGAGCAGTCCGCCGACGGGATGGACGTCCTCGAGGATCGTCTCCCCCGCGACGCTCCAGAGCGGCATCAGCGTCGTCGGCGCGAGAGGGCGTCCGTTGACCTCGACGTCGTAGTACCCGAGGCAGGCCACGGAGAGGCTCGCCCCCTCGGGCGACGCGACCTCGAACGTGCGGCGGAAGACCGGCGCGGGGTCGTCGCCGTAGGCGGCCGGCCCCTCCAGGACGGGACGCCCGTCCGAAATCCAGACGGCCGCGAGAAGCCCGAGCGCGGCGCTCACTTCGCGGCCCCCTTCAGGAAGGGGCCGGCGAACTCCCAGGCGTAGAGCTCGTCGATCGTCGTGCGGGACTCGGCGAGCGAGCCGTGGGCGATGCGGAGGAAGTCGATCTCCCCCTTCAGCCCCTTGCCGACGAGCAGGTCGGCGCCGGTCGACGCGCTGCCCTTCGAGCGGAACGGACGCGTGCCGGACAGCCGCCCGTCGACATACAGGTTCGCCTTGCCGGCCTCGCGGTCGATCTCGGCGAGGAGATGGTGGAAGCGCCCGTCGGCGGCGGACGCCGAGCCCGTCACGGTGACCGTCTCGCCCTTCGCGGCGAAGCGGAAGGCCGGCCGTCCGTCCTTTGGAGACAGGACGAGCGCAAAGCCCGCGCCGTCCGCAAGCGCGGCCGCCACGGTTCCGCCGGACTTCGCCGAGACGACCGCCTCGACCGCGAAGCCGTGCGTGCCGACGTGCATCGGGAACTCGTAGGACGCGCCCGCGGGTGCCGAAGCGGCGGACGCCGGCGCGGCGGAAGGGTCGACCGTGAAGTCGCCGCGGCGGATCGAGTGGGCGATGTCGTCGTCCGCCGAGATGCCGACGAGGAAGGAGTGGACGCTGAACTCGGCGGGGGCCTGTCCGGGAACGTTGACGAGCTCGACCTCGTAGTCGCCGTCGCCGGAGACCTTCGGCGCGGCGTAGACGTGGCTGACGTAGCCTCCCCAGCCGTTCGGCTTGAGCCAGTGCCAGTGGAAAAGGAGCTTCTTGCCGATGCAGTCGGCCGGAAGGTTCTTGAGCGTGACCTTCGCCTTGAGGTTCCGCCCGAAGGCCGGCCGCGCGGGCAGCGTGACCTCGATCCAGTCCGCGGGGCGGACGGTCCTGAGCCCGGCCGCGGCGGGCGCGGCCGCGGGGGCCGCGGGAGCCGCCGCGGGGACGCGCCCCTTCAGGACGGCCGGCGTGCCGGCGAAGCGCACGGCGGAGTCCACCCAGTCCTCGGTCCCTCCCTTCGCGGGCGCGGCGTCCGCCGGAAGCTCGAGGTCGTTGCGCGGGTGCTTCCAGTAGTCGAAGCGGCCCACCATCGCAGGCGACATGTACCAGTGCTCGTCGAGCCCCGGCACGCCCCTGCGGAAGTTCCACTCGCCGACGGTGCGCGACAGCGACCACGGGACGAACGGCTTCACGCGGCGATGGGCGCCCTTCTCCTGCGGCGTCGCGTTTCCGACGAGGAAGACGCTCTCCTTCAGCACCGCCGCGCCATAGTCGTGGCCGGCGTCCTCCTTCTGCGCCTGGTGGTCGAAGACCTTGACGGAGATGTCCTCGAAGCGGTTGCCGGCGAAGACGTGCCGCCCGCCCTGGGGGTTCCAGCCGGAGCCCTGGGCGAAGGTGCGGTAGAGGCCGTTGTAGAACGCGTTGAGGATCGTGGGCGTCGCCTGGTAGAGCGCGGACCCGTTGCAGAGCCGAGACTTCGGGTCGCTGCAGTTTCCGAGCGCGACGTTGTCGAAGTGGTAGTTCTTGTTGCCGCCGTCGAGGTAGTAGGCGAAGCCGAGCCGCTGCTTGCCCTCCGCCGCGGCCCAGTTCCAGTAGCCGCCCGGGTTCTTCGAAACGTTGCCCCAGACGTAGGTCGGCCCGCCCTGCCACGTCTCGATCCCGCCCCAGTCGTTCGCCATGAGAAGCGTGTCCTCGACCTTGTTGTGGTGGATCATCGCGCGGGCGTACGGGCAGTCGCTCCTGTCGCCGTCGGGCTTGCCGACGAAGACGAAGATGCCCGCGCCGCAGGTGCGCGAGATGAAGTTGCCCGCCAGGTGGAGCCGCTCGATGAAGCTCACCGTGAGGCAGTGCCCGCTCTCCGAGCGCGCCGGACGCATGCCCGTGCGCCGGATGCGGTTGCGGAGGATGTCCGCCCGGCCCGTGCGCGCGTAGGGACCGTCGTTCTTGCCCCAGCGCTGGCTGCCGCCGACGTCGATCGCGATCTGGTCGCAGTCGCGGATGTCGTTGTCCGCGATCACGAGTCCGTCGATCTCCTGGTCGTCCTTCACGGCCTTCACGCGGATCGCCGCGTTGACGTCGGCGAACGCGCAGTGGTCGATCGCGACGTCCGTGCAGCTGCCGTTCAGGCGGATCGCCGCGCCCGAGATGTCGCCGTCCTCGAAGGGGCGCGCCTCGAGCCGCCAGTGCGGGCCGATCCGCGCGAAGTCGAGGTTTGTGACGCGCACGCCGCGCATCTCGGAGAGGGCGAGCCCGTCGCAGCGGCGCGAGACCTCGACCTCGAGCCCCTTCGGGTCGGCGTCGCCGGGGAAGCGCACGTAGAGCGTGCCGCCCTCGCCCTGCCGGTCGAACCAGAACTCGCCGGCCTCGTCGAGGAACGCGGGCCGGTCCTCCAGGTAGTAGCGGTTCTTTGTGATGATCTTCTCGGAGTCGTTGTACCAGAAGCCCTGGAAGGCGATGGCGCCGCGGTTCGCGTCGTAGGACTCGACCTTCGAGGCGAACGGCGTGCCCATCACGATGCCCCACTCGCTCCAGACGAGGCCGCCGACGAGGTCCTCGGCCCGGAAGCCCTTCAGGTGCTTCGTGTCGATGCCGAGGTGCGCCTTGTGCCCGTTCACCTGCACCTTGTTCCTGTCGGTCCACCACTCGGGCTGCTCCCACTGCCACCAGCCCGCCATCACGTCGTCGGGATCGGAATACGTCCAGTTCGGCGTGCGCGCCAGCGCAAGCCGCCTCCACGCGCCGTCCCGGCCGCGGCACCACACCGCGCGGACGGGATGCCCGACCGCGGCCTTCCAGACCCTGTCGGGCTGGGGCATGCCCGGCGCGGCGCCCTTCGACCACGCGGACGGCGCGACGCGCTCGGAGCCGACGAGCGTCGCGCGCCCCTTTCCGTAGCCGGGCAGCGAGCAGAGGACGGCGCCCTTCAGGACGCCCGCCAGCCGGCCGCGGTACGCGACGCCGCCCTTGAAGACGTAGGCGTCGGGATTCCCGGCGTTCGCCTTCGCCGCGAGCGCGGCGGCCGGATCGTTCGGATGGTGCCGCCACGCGGTCGCGGGCGTCTTGCCGTCCTTCGCGTCGTCGCCGCCTTCGAAGTCGATGTAGCGCGGACGCGCGGGACGCGGCGCCTTCCATTCCTCCGGCGCATACGCAAGGTCGCCCCCGGGGAGGACCTTCGCATGCGGGTTCTGCCAGTCATACCCACCGAGGGCCGTCGCCGCGAGCGCGGCGGCGGAGAGGCCAAGAGCGAGCTTCATGTCATTCACCTTTCATCTTCGCGGCGGTCACGCCGAGGAGGATCGGATGTCCGAACCAGTCGCCGTGGCGGCCGTACCGGAGGACGATCTCCCGTATCTTCTTCCCCGGGGACGGGTTGTTCCACTGCACCGAAAAGAGCTGGACGCTCTTGCCCGCCTCCTTCGCGGGCGCCGTCCAGGCGAGCCGCGCGCGGGAAAGGCCGTGCGGCCGTCCGTCCGTGATCCACGGGGCGGTCTCGACGCCGTAGCGCTGCTCGAACTCGGCCTTCGAACCGTCCTCGTAGACGATCTCGTAGACGTACATCGGGGGCGGCGGCTCGTCGCCCTTCGGCGTCCACCGGTTCGGCGTCGGCGCGTACGCCTGGAGGAAGAAGAGCGCGTCGGCCTCCTTGTCCACGGGAATCGTCACGCGGTCGGGCTTGCCGCAGAGCTTGAGCGCCACGGCGGCCTCGAGGGGCGAGGTGCGGAAGTCGCGCACGCCGTAGACGACGCCCCCGAAACGCTGCTCGCCGCACGGCACGAGCGAGAGGTCGTTCTCCTTCATGTAGAAGCCCTTCTCCGACGACAGGTAGAGGTTGGCGACGCCCTCGAAGGAGACGGGGTCGTAGACCAGCCCCTCGCCCGGGCGGAGCTCGCGGCCGGACGCGAACACGGCGCCGAGGTTCTTCAGGAGCGCCAGCACGATGTTCGTCTTCTTCGGCCCGTTCTCGGGAACCTCCTCGTGCTCCTTGAGCAGCACCTGGTTGAGGAGGATGCCGCCCTTGTCCCTCGGCAGCAGGACGAGTCCGCCGACGTTCAGGAGAGGAACCACCTTCCGCCGCCACTCGTCGGACCGCCTCGCCCTGAGCCAGATGTTGTCGATGCCCGTCACCGTGCGGCTGTCGCCGACCTCGACGAGGTCGAGGGCGCGGAGCTCGACCGTCTTCGACGTGACGGGGGGGCTGATCTCGAAGTCCTGGCGCCCGCCGCCGTTCCGGTCGTACCGGGCGAGCGTGAAGCGGCGCGTCTGCCCGCCGTCGAAGGCGAGCTCGATCTCGTGGAGCCCGTGGTAGTGCCCGTTCGGCGCGATCGAGAACTGGTCAAGCGTCTCGGCGCGCGGCAGCTCCCAGCGGAACGTCGGCAGGGGGTCGCCCTCCTTGTACTCGTGGTAGACGATGTAGCGCCAGGCCTCGGGCGAGAGGAAGCCGTTGACGATGGACTGGCTCTGGCGCTCGCCCCCCTTCCCGGGGATGCCCCAGCCGGAGAGGAACGGCGCGACGTCCTCGGTGTCGACGACGCCCGAGAAGACGTCGTCCGCCACGAAGCAGTCCGCCACCCAGCCGAACACGCGCTCTCCGGAGAAGACGGTGACGTCGCGCTGCGAGAGCCCCGAGAGGATCGGGTCGCGCGGAACCGGAATCTCCACGCGCTCGCGGCGGAAGCCGCGGAGGATGAAGTCCGTCCCCGCAAGCGCGTTGAACGCCGCGAGATCCCCCTCGCCGACGTTCCACGGGACGAGATAGCCGCCCGCGGCGAAGAACTTCGCGAGCTTCGGCCCGAGCGCCCCGAACGCCGCGAGCTTCTCGGCCGTCCCGTCGAAGACGACGATGCCGCCAGGCGCGGCCGCGAGCGCATCGGCCGCGGAGCCAACCGACTTCGCCACGACGCCGCTGCGCTTCATCGCCGCGGCCTTCACGCCGTCGTCCAGCCAGAGCGCCGTCGCGCGGCGGAGCGGAACGTAGCCGAGCGCATACCGGACGAGGTTGTCGAAGAGCCGCGCGGCGACGGGGTTCGCCTCCATCTTCCGCCCGACGAGCAGCTGGGTCGAGACGAGAAGCCCCTCGCCCGGCGTGGAGACCGCCAGCGCGCAGTCCTTCAGGCTCGGGCCGCACTGCACGAGCGAGTCGGCGCCGCGCGTCGGCTGCGTGAAGGCGTCCGCGTAGACGTGGTGGTCGGGGCCCCAGAAGCGGAAGTCGTCCGCCTCAAGGCCCGCGAAGGCCGGATGCCGCATGTTCTGCGGGAAGGCGAAGGACCCGGCGTGCTTCGTCGGCTCGCCGTCGGAGGGCGTCGCCTGGTAGTGGAGCGCCGAATCCTGCTCGAGGACGACCATCCGCCGGCCCGCGGAAAGGAGGTCGCACCACCGCGGATCGGTCGACAGCGTCTCGTCCAGCGTCCGCGCGCCGACGACGAGGAGGTCGAAGTCGCCCGCGGCGGCAAGGGCGTCGAAGCCGGAGACGCACGCCGGCTCGAACCCGAGAGCCCGGAGGCGGCCGGCCTCGGCGCTCCCCTTCTCGCCCCAGAGGACGACCTTCTTGCCGCGGCGGGACCAGAAGCCCACCTTCTCGGCCGCCAGCGGGAGCGACGTGCACCGCTTCACGTCGGAAAAGACCGTCTTCCCGCCGCGCGAGCAGGCGAGCGCGAAGTCGAAGGCCGTGCGCGCCTTCGACTTCGGCGCCGTGAAGAGGAGCTCGACGACCTCGCCCTCGCCGGGCTTCACCGACAGCGTCCTCTCGCCCTTCTGCCCGCCGAAGTCCCACGACAGCGTGATCGGCGCCGCGTCGAAGGTGTTGTCGTTGCGCACCATCACCGTCCGCCGCACCTTGGACCCGGCCGCGAAGACCGTGTCCCACTCGCGCACGAGCGCGCAGGTCGGCTGCCAGGCCGCGAACATCGACTCGTCCGCGTTGCCGACGCCCATCCAGAAATGCCAGCCCGCCAGTCCCTGCCAGCGGAAGCCCTCGGACATCATGCGCCCGAGGAGCGCCGTCGCGGCGTTGCACTGGCTGCGCCCGAGGAAGCAGCCCTCGCCGCCGATCTCGGCGTAGTAGGAAACGGGGTTGCCCGGCGAGAAGTACTCCTCGTTCAGGAAGATCGGCTTCGTGAAGTCCATCGGCCACGGCTGCTCGCGCGTCGGCTTCTCCCAGCACGCCGTCGAGTAGGCGGCGTCGGGATAGAACCGCGGCTCCACCATCTCGTAGTGGCAGCCGTTCACCGGAAGCGACCGGTCCGTCATCGCGCGACCGCCCTCGGTCATGGTCGGACGGCCCTGGCGGTCCATCCCGCGGATGAGGTCGCTCGCCGCCTTGAAGCCGGGCTCGACCTCCTTCAAGGTGCCGAAGTTGCGCGAGTTGATGAAGAGGATCTCGTTGTCCAGCACCCATCCGAAGATGGACGGATGGTTGCGGTAGCGCTTCATGCCGTGCGCGACCTGGTCGAGCCAGTTCGTGAGAAGCCCGGGATTGAACGTCCTGACGCCGTCCCGCTCCCGGACGAGCCCGTAGAGCGCCATCTGCCCGTCGAACAGCCCCGCCTCGGTCCGGGTGGGCATGCCGGCGCGGTCCATGATGCCGAAGGCCTTCTCGCGCGAGACGCCGCCCCAGTCGGCCTGGTGCATCATCCGGAACATCGTCTGCCCGCGCCTCTTCCAGTCCGCGAACGCCTTCGGCACGTCCTCGGCCGAGCAGCCGCCCCAGTCCGTCGTCGCGCGCATCTGCCACGGCACGCCGTTCAGCAGAAGCCGCGTGCCGTCGACCTTCCACTGGCGGAAGCCGAACGTCGTCTCGGTCAGGTCCGTCCGCCCGCCCGCCTCGACGGAAACCCGCGCGACGTAGAGCTTCGGATTCTCGGGGCTCCACAGGACCGCGTCCTTCCAGCCCGCCTCAAGCCGCACCAGGACCGAGCCGTCCGCGCCGACCGTGGCCTCCCGCGCCGGCAGCGACACGCCGTCCGGAACCTGCGCCGCGACCTTCACGGACGTCCCCGCGGCGCCCTTCACGGTCACCTCGACCGCAAGCGACGCGTCGTCCACGGACGGGATCACGTAGACGTCGTCGATGAACGCGGGGGACTTCGTCGCGAAGAGCGTCACGTCGTCGCGAAGCCCCGTCCAGCTCTGCCCCGCCGTCGGGAAGTCGAACTTCATCGTGAAGCCCTGGTTGCCGAAGAACCCGAGCGGAAGGTTGAACGACCGCCGCAGGTCTTCGCCGGTCCGCTCGGGGCAGTGCGCGTAGTAGCCGTCCTTGAAGGCGACGACGAGCTCGTTCTCCTCGCCCGGCTTCATCGCCGGCGTGAGGTCGGCCTGGTAGCCGGAAAGCGCCGCGGACGAGGAGCCGCAGAGCCGGCCGTTCAGGAAGACGGAGGAAATCAGGTTCGCGCGCTCCACGTCGAGGATCAGCGACCCGCCCGCGAACTCGGCGGGAACGCGCACGCGCGTCCGGTAGAGGTAGCGGTGCGCAAGGCACTCCGTCGGCAGCCTGTCGTTCCGGTTCCCGGGAACGGCGATGGCCTGCCAGCCGAGCGACGCGAGGTCGGGAAGCTCCGACACGGGACGCGTGCGCGTCTCGACGACGGGCTCCGTCTCGTCCCAGCGGGCGTACTCCCAGTCGCCCGCGAGGCAGAGCGCGCTGCGCGAGCCGTCGGCCGGCGCGGCCGGAAGCTCGAAGACCCTCTCCGCCGCCGCCTTGTCGCGCGGCGTGCGCGCGTCCTCGCCCGGCCTGCGGAGCCCGCTCGGGCGAAACGCGCCGCGGTCCGCGACCACGAAGCAGTCGAAGCCGAAGAGCACGCGGCGGAAGCTCTTCCGCTCCTTGTCCCGGTACTCCCGGTTCACCCGTATCTCCAGCGTGTGGCCGCCCGCGGGGAGATCGCACGTACCGAGCCGGCACCACGCGACCTCGCACCAGTCGGCCATCGGACGGCAGTCGACGGTGAAGTCGACCTCGGGGTCGTTGCGCCGCCAGTCGCCGCCGTCGACGCGCCAGTCGAACGGCGCGCGGACGAACTCGTACCCGAGATGGGCCCAGACGTCGGCCGCGCCCGCCGCCTCGCGCTCGAAGCGGTAGAGGAGCGTCGCGCCCCCCTCGGGGATCTTCGCGGCGACCTGCCCCTCGTCGATGTTGCCGAAGAACCACTTCCCGCCCGAGAGCAGCTCGGCATGCCCCCAGCCGGCGACGCCGCCCTCCAGCGTCTTCTCCGCCGCGTCCTCCGCCTCGATCCACACAAGGGGAGAGGCCCCCAGGGCGCCCGCCGCCAGCGCGGCCAGTCCAAACGTCAGCTGCCTCATCGCCGCCCTCCTTACCGAACGACCATCGAGAATCCGTTGGGCCGGCGCGCCGTGACGCCGTCTTCCGTGACGACGACGCTCATGCCCTCGATCCGGAGGCCCGCCGCCTCGCAGCCGTTCTGCGCCCCGAGAAGCGTGTAGGTGACGCCGGGCCGCGGACGCGACATCAGGCGGATCGTGCCCGTGATCCTCGCCGTGCCCCAGACCTCGAGCGGCGGACGGTCCTCCGAAAGCGGCAGCACGAGCTCGCCCGCGCAGTCGAGGTCGCGCCTGACCGTCAGGCCCTCCGTCGTCGCCAGCACCGCGCCCTCTGACACCTTGGCGTGGCTCGGGATCGTGCCGTTCCAGACGAGCGTGCCCGCCTCGACCTCGGTCGGGTAGTTGTACTCGGACGTGGTCGAGTCGACTTCCCACGTGCCCGTGCCGCGCTTGACGACCGAGCCGAAGAGGCCGGGGTCGATCCTGCCGGAGATCACGCCGCCCGCCTTGTCCGCGTCGCCCGCGAGGATGAGGCGCGAGGTCGAGTAGCCGGACGCGATCGGCACCTCGCTCGCGAGCGTCATCGGTCCGACGCCGTTCGCCTTGATCGTCACGTCGCCGTACAGGATGAACCGGCGGTTGGAGCTGTGGCCCTCCGCGGCCGTCCCGACGTACTCGAACGTGCAGCCGTGGCCGACGGCCAGCCACCCGTTCTCGTTCCTCGCGCCGCCGAGCGCGCTGTGCGCGTTCCTGTCGGCGATCGAGGTGAACTTCACCGTCGCGCCGCCGTAGACGTGCGGACCGTAGTAGAAGCTGTTGTCGTCGTTGTCGAGCACCGTCGTGCCCGGCCCCACGACGTTGAGGTCGTTGTCGTTCGTCTCGGGGATCCGGGAGTGGATGACGAGCGTGTGGGAGGTGTTCCAGTTGATGATGTCGAGCGCGCCGTTGTAGTTCTGGCTCTTGAGCGTGCCGCCCTCGATCGTCAGGTCGCCGCCCGCCTGAGAGGAGAAGAGGATGGCCGCGGCGTCCTCCTGGCCGCGCTTCTGGACGTCGACCGTTCCCGGGATCCTGAGCGTCGCATCCCCCGCGCCCGCGTAGCGGATGCCGTCCGGCGAGCAGTTCGCGTGCGCGAGCTCGGTCGTGCCCGCGGGGAGGTCCCAGAGGCCCGTGAGGAACTCCTCCGCGTACGCCGACGCGGGAATCGCCGCAATCGCGCCGTCCCCGTCCACGCAGGCCCAGTCGGCGCCGCCGCCAAGCGTGTACTGCGGGCCAAGCCCCGGGAAGTCGCCGCGGTTGGCCTGCGTGCCGAGGCTGACGTCGCCTTGGATGTCGACGAAGTCGCCGCGCTGGATGTGGCCCGCCGCGAAGCCCTCGGCGATCGTCATCTTCGCGCCGCCGGACGTCTTCAGGACGACCAGTCCGCCCTCGTGCCGGATGCTGGTGATTTCGTCGCCCGCCGCGCAGTCGCCCTTCTGCTCGAGCGTGCCGAGGCCCATCGTGAGCTGCCCCGGCGTGCCGCCGAGCTTCGGCGTCGCGTAGGTCGTGTAGTCGAGCGTGAGGTCGCCGCGGACGTCCGTTCCCTGGTCGTAAGCGGAGTCAACGCACGCGAGCGTCAGCTTGCCGGCGCCGATCTTGCGCAGCGCGTTCTTGCCGTTGAACGTCGCGCCGTTGTTCGTCTCGACCTTGACGGACCCGGTGACCGCGATGTCGCCCGGCCCGCCGAAGAAGACGTCCGTCACGCCGATGTGCTCGTGCGGGACGACGTCCTTCACCGTCGCGGCGTGCGCGCGGTCGCCGTTGAAGAAGATCGGCGTCTGGTTGTGGCCCGCGCCGTAGTTGTTCAGCGGCATCGTCACCGTCTTGCCGTTGAGGTCGCAGTTGGCTCCCTGCATGCGGAGAGCCCGGCCCTCCTCCTGGGCCGTCGTCTCGCCGCAGAGGCGGACGAGGATGCCGCCATTCGCCGAAACGGGCGAATTCCCGCCGAACGGGCTCGAGCCGCCATCCGCCGGGACCGTCGTCCCGTTGAGCGACAGGTGGCGGACGCTGTCCGCCGAGACGACGTATTGGACCCCGAGGTTGACGGGCGCGTTGATCGCGACGTCGACGCCGCCCACGAGGCGCATCGTGCCGACCTGCCCGCGCGTCGGCGCGACTTCGATCTTCTGGTAGTCCTTCCCGACCGGCGCGACCGCCCAGATCTCGCCCCAGTTCGCGCGGATGGCGTCGTCGGACAGCGCCGCGGGCGCAGGGCCCAACGCGCCATCCGAGGCGAACCCGAAGCGGACCTGCGAGTGGGCGACGACCTTGCCCGAGATCCGGTTGCTCGGGTTCATCAGGAGGAGCGTGCCGGCCTGGTCGGAGTTGAGGAACTCCTCGCCCGCCGCGCCCTGGGTGACGACGCCGTAGAGCTCGACCGTCGCCTGCGCGTTGCGGAGCGTGCAGCCGAGGCGCTGCCCGGCGAGGACGTCGTTCATCACGCGAAGCGTGCCGTTCGCCCCGCCGTCGGCCGTGAAGCCGCCAAGCGAGAACGGCTGGCCGCCCACCACGCACGGACGCCCCGGCTCGACGCCGGCGCCAAGCTCGATGGTCCCGATGGAAACGCCCGACAGGTCGAGGTTGCTCGGCGGGTATGCGTTCGCGAACGCGCCGAGGACGACCTTCTCGTACACGCCGTCGTTCTCGAAGACCGTCTCGGGGTCCCAGTTCCCCGGCTCGCTCCAGTCGCTCGACACGCGCCCGACCCACTTCGGGACCGCGCTGTCCTCGTAGGTCGTGAACGACCCCGTCACGGTCGGGCAGAAGTGCCCGAGCTGGTTCTTCGCGTAGACGGCCCAGTACTGCACCTGGCCCGGCGCGAGGCCCGTCGCGGAGATGGCCGCCGTCTCGCCGGCGCCAAGGCCCGTCTTCGAAAGGGCCGGAACGAGGCTGTCCGTCGTGCCGACCGCGAAGTAGACGTCTGCGGACGTCCCCTCCTCGCCAAGCGAGTCGATCGTGACCAAGAGCTCGACGGTCGTGGAGTCGAAGCTGCCGCGCGTCACGGAGATGGCCACGGGCTCGGCATAGGCCGTCTTGAAGGACCCGTAGGACTTGAGCGACCGCGCCCCCCCCGAGGTCACCAGGTAGTAGGCGAAGTAATAGGTGGTCGAGTCGTTGAGCCCGTCGAGGTCGACCCGGCTTGTCGCCCCCTCGGCAAGGCCCTCGGCCACCTTCTCGGGCTCGAGCGCGTCGCGGTCCGTTCCGCAGGCGAAATAGAGGTCGCACGTCGCCGCGCCGGCCAGGTTGTCGGCCGTCAGCGCAATGGAGGCGCCCCACTTCGCGACCGAGAGGACCTCCGCCGACGCCGTCGCCGCGTCAGGGGCGGGAACGGGGTTGCCCGCCGTGAAGACGGCGGACTCGGACGCGTTCGCGTTGCCGAGGAACAATCCCGAGGCGAGGTCGTAGAGGCCGAGCGCCCCGTCGCTGTCGCGCACGCAGGGGACGAAGTCGCCCGCCAGCTCGCCGTCCTCGTAGACCAAAAGGCTGTAGAGCGTCATCTTCGCGGTCGACGCCCCTCCTCCGTTCTTGCCGCCGAAGATGTAGATCCTCTCGTCCGCCTTCACGGCCCCGCCCGTGGGCTTCGTCTCTTCGTAGAGCAGCACGTGTTCGTCCGTGAGGATGCGGAGAAGCTGGCGGCCGCCGTCTTCCGGATCGAGGCCGAAGACGACCTTGTAGCGCGTGCCGACCGTCAGCAGCGTGCCGCCCTGCCCGACGGCCGCGCCGTTGAAGCCCAGCCGAACGGTGCCGACGTCGAACATCGAACCTCCGCTGTAGTCGAAGAACCGCCAGTCCGCATTGTCGTCCGACATGCAGCCGATGTCGGCGCCTCCCGTGTGCTCAAGCGAGACGAAGTCGAGTTCGGCGCGGGTCTTCGTCGTCGGCTCGATCCCCGTAATGACGTAGGCGCCCGAGCTCGAGGAGAGGTATTCGACCTGCGTGTAGCCCGCCGGAAGATTCCGGTAGACGTTTTTCCTGGTCCTGAACGCACCCTCGACCGTTCCGCTCCGGTAGGTGCCGTTGTCGAGATACGCCGCGTAATAGTAGGTCGTGTCGTCGTCGAGGTCGGCAAGGGGAATCTCAAGCGCCGCGTCGCCGGCGAGGCCCTGCGTCCTGAGGACCGGCGTTGGGGACGGCGACTTCCCGTAGGCGAAGTAGAAGTCGGCGGACGCCGCTTCGCTGCCGACGGTCGACACGACGCCCGTCAGCGTCGCCGTCTGGTAGTCGACCGTCGTCTCGTCGACGGCCAGCTCAAGGCGCGGCATCAGGTCCGTGGCGGACGGCGACCCGAGCGCCTCGATCTCCATGTAGCCCGTGCCATTGTTGTCCTGGGTGCTCGAGAACACGACCTTGATGGCCGTCACGAACTGGGCGATCGGCACATTCCCCGCGTCCTTGAACGTCGCGGCGTAGGCGCCGGGGGTAAAGTTGTCGTTGTTGCCGTAGGAGACCGACCCGGCCACGTCCTGCCAGGAATCCGACCCGAGGACCTTGCAGGAAACCCTGTCGATGTTGACGCCGTCGCGCCCGCCGTCGGCCCAGCAGGTGAAGACGCGCACCTCGGTCAGGTCGGCGGGCTGCGGCAGATCCCACGCGACGCTGCCGCCCTGCACGCAGTTGACCTTCTGGTAGTCGATCCCCGTGACCGTCGTGCCCTGCCCGTCCGTCAGAACGGAGGCGTGGTTCCTCGGCGTTCGGTCTCCCGTCGTGTAGACCGTCGCGTCGGACGACGCCGCGAGGCCGGACAGGAGGTTGCTTGTCGCCTCCCATTCCGCCGTGTCGTACGGCTCCACGGACCAGCTGGCCGCAGCCCATGCTCCAGATGCAGACAGAAGCGCCGAGCACGCGGCGCAAAGCATTTTCTTGACGTGCATGGATTCCCCCTTCATGTATTCGACTGACTTTGCAATTGTTTTGCCGACCATTATACTCCGTCAAAAGAGGGAGGTCAATCCAAAAACGGAAATTTCCCGCAAAAATTTTCGGAAAATTTCCGCAACATGTTTTCCCGGGAAGCAACCCGGACGACCATGCGAAGTGCGGACGGGACGGGGCGACGCTACTTCCCCAGCGCCTTCTTCAGCGAGTCCGCGCCACCGGCGGGCGCCGGCCCCGTGAGGTCCGCGTCGTCGACCTCGACCTGCTCGGACCCGATCCAGAAGCGGATGCGCTTGCCGCGCACAACCTGGTCCTGCACCTTCGACTCGTCGCGCACCTCGGCCGCGATCCCGTCGCCGGAATAGAGGACGACGAGACCGTTCTTCTTCGAATAGGTCGCCTTCGCGCCATACGCGCGCCGCATGTCGTTCGTCATCGCGACGTGTCCGATCGCCACGATGCGCCTGAGCTCGTTCGTGCCCTCCATGAAGAGGTAGACGCGGTCGGCGTGCATCTGGTACTGCTCGTCGTCGACGTGGACATGCCCCTCGAAGCTCGCAATGCCCTCCTTGCGGTTGTAGACCGTCGCGTCGGACGTGATCTTCGCCGGCCGCCCGGTGAGCTCGCGGGCCTCCTTCGGGAGCGCGCGCGCGAGCTTCTGCAGCTTCTCGCGCTCCGCGGCGAGGTCCTTCCGAAGCTGCTCGTTGTCCTCGGACAGCGAGGTGTTCTTCGCCTCGAGCGCCGGATCGGTCACCAGCTTCTCGACCGTCACGACCTTCTCGACCGTGTTCGTCACGACCTTCTCGACCTCGACGGGCCTCTCGACCGTCACGACCTTCTCGACCGTGTTCGTCACGACCTTCTCGACCTCGACGGGCCTCTCGACCGTCACGACCTTCTCGACCGTGTTCGTCACGACCTTCTCGACCTCGACGGGCCTCTCGACCGTCACGACCTTCTCGACCGTGTTCGTCACGACCTTCTCGACCTCGACGGGCCTCTCGAC
>Ga0310690_10000775_pt1 | contig 63464 bp, 68 predicted proteins | sample AusTroGonzalo_MG_2_FD_207661 | JGI IMG/M metagenome (GOLD analysis project Ga0310690, IMG submission 207661) | Bovine rumen microbial communities from tropical cattle in Woodstock, Queensland, Australia - Gonzalo_04 (v2) (version 2) | ecosystem: Host-associated > Mammals > Digestive system >... | reverse complement strand
CCGATGATTTTATGGAAGAAGAACTTATCGATAGTGTTCCCTATACAGGAACGTATAATCTTGATGCTTTTATGGCTGCCGGTGGACAGTTCGGGATTGTCGTGACAAATGTTCCGCGCGGCGTGTGTGAATCTCTTGTTCCCAAAGCGGCTGTTGAATATAAAGTCCGTGTCATGCCGGGAAGCGAAGAACGCTACTCAGTTCCGCAAATGTCCAACATTGGCACAATTTATGATTCTTTCCACAAAGATATTTGCAACGATACGAATGATGTTGTCCTTTATTTCGGTGACACTTCCGGTCAATGCAACAAGCCCGACGAAGGGGAAGATTACACAAAATGTCTATCCAATGCCGACTGTTGCGGCGGGTCGTTCTGTTGGTATCCGAATAACTCGGATTGTAAAGAGGCGGGAATGGGACAATGTAGGGAATTGACAGACACAAATTTCAACGATGATATAAAAATAACATCAGATGGTCGTACTTGGGTACGCAGCAAACACGGGATGAATTGGTGGTCTGCTCAAAATTGGTGTGCGGCAAAGGGTCTAAAACCTACAACTCGCGAAGAAATTGGATGTGGAAGCTCAAGCTCGTATTATTCACCTTATAATTTTACGTGTGAATCACCGACTGCACTAGCTTTAAAAGAAAAATGGCCGCGTGGAGGTAATACCTGGTTAGAAGATTACAAAAACAATTGTACTGCATGGCGAATAACTATTGGAAGTGGCTTTATTGATAATGCCTATCGATACTACAATGATCATGGAAATGCCCTTTGTCATTAGGCTTGATTTTCCCGTGAAAAAGTGATAGACTTCTTTTGTAAAACAAAGGAGGGCTTTATGAGCGAACGAATCGAACCTGCAAAAATTTCCCCGCAAAACTATGTGGCGGACAAAAGTCGGACATATCTGTATGCCACTCGGACAGAGGAGTTGACCAACGAAGTGTTGTCCGACGGGATTGTGACTTCCGATGAGCAGTTGGCTATGGTTCAAAATCATAACGAGATTATTTATGATTATCTGGCCGCCGATAACTTATTGAAGAAAATGGAAGAAAATCCCCAGAATTATTCAAAAGCCTCCCTTGATGCCATGCGCTTTGTTTTTGACAGACTTCATCGCGCGCGCGAAAAATCTTATGCGTCCATGGTAAAGGTGTTCTATTACAACCAAATTCCGGCCGAGGAAATCAAAAAACGTGACGAACGTCGGCAAAAACGTGAAGTCATTCGCTTGAACGCCAGCCCGTATTTGGTCTTTGGCGTAATGGGCGGTGCACGCGCCGTTCAACGGCTTGCTTTAAAGAAAGAACGCGAAGCGCTTATGACGCCCGAACAGGCCGCTACCGCGGAAAGCCATGTCATGGATATGGTCAATCAGGTTGTCGAAAAAGGCAAAGACGAAAAGATAGTCGCTCGTATGTTGAGCCAAGATTTTCAAAAAGGTGCCTGAAAATTTCAAAAAAGTGTTGACAATACATTAAAATAAGAGTATATATCAAACCCTCATCTTCGGATGAAAAAGGTTTAATTTATAACAGAACGGAGATTAAAGCCATGAAACGTACATTTCAACCATCTCAATTGGTTCGCTCTCGCCGTCATGGTTTCAGAAGCCGTATGGCTACTGTCGGCGGTCGCAAAGTCTTGAACGCTCGTCGCCAAAAAGGTCGCAAGGTTTTAAGCGCATAGCTATTTCCATAGGCGTTTGTCATGGAAAAATGCCTTGTTTTGAAAAAACGTCGGGAATTTGTTCAAGTCGCTGAACAAGGAAAGAAATTCGTAACACCTACGGTGGTTTTGCAATTTCTTGACACATCCGATGAAAATCTTTCAACAGAAACGATACGCGTTGGTTTTACAACGACCAAGAAGATTGGGATTGCTGTAAAACGCAACCGCGTGCGGCGGCGCCTGCGGGCGGTTGCCCGTCAAATTTTGCCCGAATTCGGTAAAAAGGGCGCGACCTATGTTTTAATCGGCCGGTTGGGGACGTTTGATGCACCGTTTCAAACAATCTTATCCGATTTGAAAAAGGCCGTTCGAATCATTGAGAAATTAAAATGAGTATATTGTCTTGTTTGGCCCTTAAAGGCTTGGCTTTCTACCGCAAGTATGTATCCCCTTGCAAATGCCCGTGTTGCCGATTCACGCCCACTTGTTCGCAATACGCTGAGGAAGCTTTACAAAAATATGGATTTTTCAAAGGAAGTTTGCTAACATTCAAACGAATCTTAAAATGTCATCCGTGGGGCGGCTTCGGATATGATCCCGTTCCCGTGAAAAATGTAAAGGTAAAAAATGAAAAGTGAAACAAAGAATTTAATTGTTGCGGTGGTTTTGTCCTTTTTGGCTGTCTGGGGGGTAAATCGGTTAATGCCCGCCGAAAAGAAAGAAGCTGTACAGGCAACGCCGGCGGTGAATGTCGCGACGAACGAAGATGTCGAAAGGCCGAAGCTCGTTTTGCCTGTCGCTGATGAAAAAAACGATTTGACCATCAAAAGTGATACTTTGTCCGGAACTTTGTCTGCGAAGGGCGGAAAGTTGAATGATTTGACTTTCTTGAAATTTAGACAATCCGTTAAAAAGTACAGTCCGGATGTTGTTTTGTTGAATAATTCTTTCTTTGTTGATTTTTCGATTTTATCAAATGACGGGGATTTGGTGCTTCCGGACGAAAATACGGTCTGGAAAGTTCAATCGTCGACGCTGACGCCTGATTCGCCGGTGACATTGACTTGGGAAAATCCGCAAGGGGTGACTTTTGTACGGACGATTTCTTTGGATGATGAGTATATGTTCACGGTGGCAGATGCGGTGGAAAATTCATCAGGTCGGCCGATTTCGATTTCTTTTTCGGGAACCGTTCGTCGTGTCAATCCGAAAGTGGAAGGTTCAACCTCTGTCCATCAAGGGTTTGTCGGCGTGTTGGATAACACTTTGCAAGAAAAAAAGTATGATGCTGTCAAAGATAAAGACTTTTCTTTTGTGACAAAAGGCGGTTGGTTGGGACTTGTCGATAAATACTGGGGAACGGCTTTGGCCTTTGACCAAAATCTTCCGGGCGTTGAGGGGCGTTTTTCGCATGCGACGGTGGACCAAAAAGATGTCTATTCCGCCGAATATAGAACGCCGGTGGTTTCTGTGCCTGTCGGAAGGCGTGCCGAAAATGTTGTTAATGTTTTCGCCGGCCCGAAAGAATTAAAGTTGATTACCGCGTATCAGAACGCCTTGAATATCAACAAGTTCGAATTGCTGATTGACTTTGGCTGGTATTATTTTTTAACCAAGCCGTTCCTTTATATTTTGAGCCTTCTTTACGGTTGGGTTGGCAATATGGGGGTCGCTATTTTAATCTTTGCGACGGTTTTAAGAATTTTGATGTTGCCGATTGCCGGAAAATCGTTCGAAAGCATGGCCAAGATGAAAAAAATCCAACCCAAGATGCAACGTTTGCAGGAGATATACAAAAACGATAAAATGCGCTTGCAGCAGGAAACATTGGCCTTGTACAAGAAAGAGAAAGTCAATCCGGCTTCGGGATGTTTGCCGTTGTTGATACAGATTCCGGTTTTCTTTTCCCTTTATAAAGTGTTGTCCGTGTCGATTGAGATGCGTCAGGCGCCTTTCTTCGGGTGGATTCACGATTTATCCATGCCGGATCCGTTGTCTGTCTTTACGCTCTTTGGGCTTATTCCGTGGCATGTTCCAAGCTTTTTGAACATCGGTGTTTGGCCGGTTTTGATGGGCATTACGATGTATATGCAACAGAAAATGAATCCGGCGGCGATGCCTTCGAACGGTCAAAAGCAACCACCTGTTTTAAAGTGGATGCCGGTCATCTTTACCTTTATGATGGGGCAATTTGCGTCCGGTTTGGTCATTTACTGGACGTGGAGCAACGTCTTGTCTATTATCCAACAACGGTATGTTATGCATAAATACAAGGTGGATTGATGGACGACCAACAACATCTCTTGGCGATAAAAGGCGGCAATGCTCTTTTCGAAAAAGAGTGCCGGTTTATGTTGGGTGTGGCGCGTTTGGACCAATTTGTGACGCCGGACAGAACGGAAATTGCTTTTGCCGGTCGTTCAAATGTCGGAAAGTCAAGCCTTATCAACGCACTTACTCGTCGCAAAGATATGGCCAAGGCTTCGGCGACGCCGGGGCGGACGCAGCAATTAAACTTTTTTGATTTGGGCGATGAGTTGTATTTGGTCGACTTGCCGGGGTACGGTTTTGCTTCGGCACCGGACAAACAGGTCAAAGGTTGGAACCGTCTTTTGTTTCAATACTTGCAAGGCCGGCCGAACCTGCGGCGTGTCTATGTCCTTATCGACAGTCGCCACGGGATAAAGGACAAAGACATCGAGATTATGGATATGTTGGATAAGACGGCTGTTTCTTATCAGATTGTTTTGACCAAAGCGGACAAAGTAAAACCGACCGAATTGGATAAAATGATTTCTTCTGTAAAAGAAAAGATGTCAACACACGCGGCGTGTCATCCGACTTTGCTTGTGACCAGTTCAGAGAAAAATACAGGGATAGAGGATGTCCGCGCCTCTGTCTGGGAATTGGTTCATTCTTAACCTTCGATTTCCAAGAGCAGGTCGTTTAAATCTTTGCGTGTTTTGTCGTCGTAGGGGGAAGCTTCCTCTTTGATTTTTGCAGCGGCTTTTTCAATTTTTTCCTGCGCTTTTTGGGCTTTCTCTTCCGAAACAGGTTCTATTTTCTTAAAGCTTTCAACAATAGACGTCGGTAAATTATCTTCGGCCCAAAGAACGCCTTTTTCCAAATAGGGCAGGGATTTGTTTTCTGCTTTGTATTCGTTCATTTCCTCTTCGGAAAAAAGGATGGAACAGGTAAAGAAAATAATGCTGACCAACAAAACACCCCGCAGGACACCAAAGAAAAATCCCAAAGTTCTATCCAATCCGCTGAGAGAGCTTTTACGCAACTTTGATGTGATTTTGGCGTTGATAAGGGTGCAAATCACCAATATGGCAATTGCCAAACAAACGACCGCCGTGATGTCCGCGAAGGTTGGGTTTGAGATGAATTTGCGGAAAAGAGGGCGAACAAGTATTAATCCGTACAACGAACCGATGCACGCCAAAAACCACGCGGCCAAGGATAAAAGTTCCCGCACCAATCCGCGATAAAGGGCGAAGGCCCCTGAAATCAAGATAATCCCAAAAACCGAAATGTCCAAAATTCCCATTTTATTTTTCCTTTACAAAAAAATCGACAATCGTGCGCAAATTTCCTACTTCCTGCAAGCAAATGGCGGGTTCGGACGGCCTTTTTTTGACGGTCCTTAACGATGGGCACAAAGCCTTTTCAAACCCCAGTTTGGAGGCTTCTTTTAGGCGCAACTCCATTTGCGGGACGGCTCTGATTTCTCCGGAAAGGCCAATTTCGCCAAAGACAATCATATTGGACGGAACAGGCTTTTGCGTCAACGCGGAAATAACCGCTGTGGCCACAGCCATATCCGCCGCCGGTTCGGTGATTTTTAATCCGCCGGCAACATTTAGATAAATATCCCGATTGGAAAAGACAAGTCCGCAACGTGCTTCCAAGACGGCCAAAATCATATTCAAACGATTAGAATCCCATCCGACAACCGCACGGCGACAAGATGAACCGTTGGTGGGGGCGACTAAAACTTGAATTTCAACGAGCAGAGGACGACTGCCTTCAATACCGGCGAAAACGCACGAACCCGAAATGTTGCCGCGTCGTTCTGCCAAGAAAAGAGCCGAGGGGTTAGGAACTTCCGCCAAGCCGTGTTCAGTCATTTCGAAAACCCCGATTTCATCTGTGGCGCCGAAACGGTTTTTGACGGCCCTTAAAATGCGGAAATGGTGGCCACGATCGCCTTCAAAGTAAAGAACGGTATCGACCATGTGTTCCAAAACGCGTGGACCGGCCAAAGCGCCTTCCTTGGTAACGTGTCCCACCAAAAACAAGACGAAGTTCCGCCGTTTAGCCAATTGAATCAATTCATGGGCGGCGGCACGAACTTGCCCGACTGTTCCCGGTGCCGAATCCAAAGTGTCAACGTACATGGTTTGAATAGAGTCTATGACGACGATGTCCGGCGCATCCGGCGTATCAAGCGTGGCAATAATATCGCGAACATTCATCGCGCTGGCCAAGTCAACTTTGGCATCCGAAAGGCCAAGCCGCAGAGCCCGCAAGCGAATTTGGTCGATGGATTCTTCGCCCGAAATGTAGACACAGCGGACGTCATCTCCTTTGCGGTTTTTGCCTTGGGACAGCTTTGCCGTTGCTTGCAATAAAAGGGTGGATTTGCCGATACCGGGGTCCCCGCCGACCAAGATGACGGAACCTTCGACCATGCCGCCGCCGCAAACCCTGTCCAATTCGGCGATGTTGGCTTTTTGACGATAAGTTTTCTCCGTGCTGGCCTTTAAATCGACAAAGTCAATCTTATGTCCGCCTTTGCCTGTGACGGATTTGGATGAGGTTGGCGAAGCGATGATTTCTTCGACCAAGCTGTTCCACGAACCGCAAGCATCGCACTTACCCGCCCATTTGGGGTAGGTGGCGCCGCATTGTTGACAAACAAATTGAACGGAACTTTTGGCCATTATTCATCCGCTTTCACAGCCATGTGAATGGGGCCGTTGGCTGAACCCGCAATAAATTGACGGACGTAAGGGTTGTCTGTTTTATCCATTTGTTTAATCGTTCCCGCCCAAATGATTTTTCCGTTATAAAGCATTGCGATTTTATCGGCGATTTTGCGCGCCGAAGTCATATCATGTGTTATGGTCAAAGCGGTGGCACCCAGTTTTTTAACGCAATTGACGATTAAATCGTTGATGATGTCCGACATAATTGGGTCCAAGCCGGTGGTCGGTTCATCAAAAAAGATAATTTCGGGCGACGAGGCAATGGCTCTGGCCAAGCCGACCCTTTTTTTCATACCGCCGGAAAGGTCCGCCGGATAAAGGTAAGCAACATCTTTGCTCAATCCCACTTGCGCCAATTTTTCCACGGCGATTTTAAAGGCTTCTTTTTTGGGCGTGTGTTTTCCCTGCATCAATCCGAAGGCAACGTTTTCCCAGACGGTCATACTGTCGAATAGGGCGGCCCCTTGGAAAAGCATCCCCATTTTCTGATTGATTTTCTCGCGTGTTTCGGGCTTGGCACCCACCAATTCAACCCCGTCGACCGTTATTGAACCTTTATCGGGTTCCAACAGACCCAAAATGCATTTCAAAGTGACGGACTTTCCTGTTCCCGAACCGCCGATGATGACAAGGGATTCGCCTTTTCGAACTTCTAAATCAACACCATTTAAGACAACTTTTTTACCAAAGGATTTGTGGACCTTTGAAAGTTTTATTTTAACGGGTGCTTCTTGTGTTTTTCCGAATAAAGCCATTTTTCTTCCTATGAATTAAAGAACAGTTCCGTAATGATATAGTTCGAAATTAAAATAAGAATAGACGATGAAACAACGGCGTTGGTTGTGGCGGCACCGACCCCTTGCGCCCCACCTTTTGAATTAAAGCCGTGATAACATCCCATCAATGTAATGATAAAGCCGAAAACGCCCGCCTTTACAAGGCCGGAAATAACGTCCGAGGCCTTCATAAAGTTCCAAGTGTTAATCAGGTAGGATGATGCGTTAAAGTCCAATTTATAGACACCGATTAAATATCCCCCGCAAATGCCCAACACGTCGCCGATTAAGACCAACAAAGGCAAAGTCAAAACGCCGGCGATAATCCGGGGTGAAATTAAGTATTTGAACGGATGAGTTGATAAAGTGGAAAGGGCATCGATTTGTTCCGTGACGCGCATGGTTCCCAATTCGGCGGCCATAGCGGCCCCGATACGTCCGGCCACCATTAACCCCGCCATAACCGGTGCCAATTCACGTGTGACGGCAATCCATACAACCATAGCGACAGCTCCTTCGGCGGAAAATCTTGAAAATCCGGCGTAGGTTTGAAGGGCAATCACCATACCCGAAAAAATTGTTGTCAAAGCGACAACGGGAAGGGAATAAAAGCCCACCTCTAAAATTTGACTGCCCAACTGTCTGAAATAAAACGGTGGTGTGAAACAATGATAAACCGCCTTAACCGTGAACAAGCCTAATCGTCCCGTGGTTTGGAAAAAATTTAAGAAAACGTGTCCGATCAGAAAAATAAAATTCATAAAATCCCCTTGTACAGGAGTCGATTATAATGTCCTTTCGTTTTTTTTCAATCAAAAAATATGCAAAAATTTTAAAAAAGAAGTTGACACAAAAGAAGAACTAATGTAGAACAAAACAAGAATATCTTTAAATGGCGAGGGTAAAATGCTGACGAAAAAACAACATAAACTTTTGATGTATATTGCCGAGGAGCAAAGCAAAAAGGGCGTATCGCCTTCATTTGATGAAATGCGCGATGCGATGGGATTGAAGTCGAAATCCGGTATTTTTCGGCTTTTACGGGCATTGGAAGAACGGGGGTTTGTGCATCAACTTCCGTTTCGGGCGCGGGCTTTGGAAATTTTAAAAGTTCCGCCGGAAATGCCAGACAATTTTTCCAAAAACAAAGTCTTATCCTTGCCGACGGATGCCGAAAAACAAACTATTCCGCTTTTGGGAAAAATTGCGGCTGGTACGCCGATAGAGGCCATTTGTATCCCCGAAGATTATGTGGATGTTCCTTCGCAAATGATGGGGCGCGGTGAACATTATGCCCTGACGGTGGAAGGTGACTCTATGATTAACGCCGGCATTTTAAACGGGGATACCGTTATCATAAAGCGGACTGAACACGCTGAAAACGGTGAGATTGTGGTGGCTTTGGTGGACGGGATAGAGGTGACCTTGAAAAGGTTCCGCCGTGCCGGAACGTCGATTGCTTTGGAGCCGGAAAACCCTGCTTATCAGACGCGGATTTTGCCCGCTGCTCGTGTGGCTGTTCAAGGCAAGTTGGTGGGATTGATGCGCAATTATTAAAAAGGACTTTTATGAAAAAACACAACAAAAAACAAATCCCGATGGCCATTGCCTACGATTTCGACGGGACGCTTTCGCCGGGGAATATGCAAGAGTACGGTTTTATGCGCAAATTGGGGTACAAAGATCCGGATCAATTTTGGTCAAAATGTCAGGAATTGGCCAAAAAACAACAGGCGGACAGTGTGTTGGCCTATATGAAGACGATGTTGGACGAATCGGCCCGAAAAGGTGTTTCCTTTTCCAAGCGGGATTTTTGCGAATATGGGCGCTCTGTTCGTCTTTTCAAGGGTGTTTCGACTTGGTTTTCGCGTATAAATGCTTATGCGGCGGAGCGGGGGATTTGTTTGAAGCATTACATCATTTCTTCCGGTTTGAAAGAGATGATAGAGGGAACTTCCATTGCCAAAGAGTTCAATAAAATCTTTGCCTCTTCGTTTATGTATGATGAAAAAGGTGTGGCTTTTTGGGCGGGTGTTGCGATTAATTATACGACCAAGACGCAGTTTTTGTTCCGTATCAACAAAGGATGTTTGGACATCAACGACAACAAAGGCATCAATCATTATTTGCCGCAAAAGAAGCGTGCGGTTCCTTTTTCGCAGATGGTTTATATCGGTGACGGGACGACGGACATTCCCTGTATGCGTGTGGTGAAATCCAGCGGCGGGTATGCGATTGCGGTTTATCAGGACAAAAAACAGCCGCAAAATTTGATACAGGAAGGGCGTGTGAACATCGCGGCGCACGCGGACTATTCGCCCAACAGTGCGATTGACAAATATGTCAAATCCATCATTGACAAGATTGCGGTTGAACACCGCTTGAAAAAGTTGGAAAAATCCGAAATCAAAGAAGCGTTGAATACGGCGGAATGACGGATATCCCTTTCATTTGAAAATAATCCTTGACTTTTGAAAGGGGAAAGTTAAACTGACTTTTGCGGGTGCGTATTGCCCGCGGGAATCAAAGATCCCTTTAATACCATCCCTCGTTTTAAACGGGGGAGTGCATGAATATATTGAATAAATGCGCCGTGGTATTGCGGTTCTTTGAACTCCCCCACTTGACCGAAATCAGGTGGGTTTTTTGTTTTCTTTTAGAAAAAGGAGTAAAAAATGAGTTCTGAACTTAAAAAACAAAGCAATAAACTTTATTACACTGTTTTGGTGGAAGCCACTTTGCAGGTTATGCCCCGAACCAGTAGCGACAATTGTCATAAACTTTGTATGGACACAAGCTCAAACCTGTTCCATTTTCCGTTGAGGTTGCGACAAATCTGCCGTTTGGCCTGTTTGCAAAACAAAAAAGTTCGTATTGTTATCGAATAAAAAAAAGCCCCTCGTTAAAGGGGATTTTTAAAATGGTGCCGGCAGAGGGACTCGAACTCCCGACCTGATGATTACAAATCAACTGCTCTACCAACTGAGCTATGCCGGCGCAAGATGGGAACTTTATAACTGATTCAAAAATAAAAAGCAAGAACTTTTTTCAAAAAAATGGGGGTATGGAAAAATGCCGTCCTTTGTTCCGCCGGATATTTTTATGAAAAAAGTCGAAAAATGTCAAAACGGGCTTGTTTTTTTTAAACGGTTTGATAACATAAAGAAAAGGTGTTTTAATCGGGGAGATTTGAATGAAGATACGGACTTTCTTTTCCAAAGCGTTTTCTTATGTCGGTAAGCTGTTTTCTCTTATCGCGTACAAGGATAAAGAAACGAAGGACCATTTGGAAGCCTATCCCGAAAGATTGCATGTCAAAGCTTTGCCCGAACGTCGTTATCTGAAAACTTCCCGAACATTGGTGGTTTTGGCGTTGCTTTGCTTGTCTTTGAACTTTGCGCTGGGGCTTTGGTTTGTGCATAATGCCACGCGTGTTTCAACCGTTATTCAACGTCCCAACGGGCAAGCGCACCTTTACACTTTGGACAGATTCCAACGCAAAGTCCGTGTGGTGGAAGGGGCCCGCGGTTGGATCGGGATGGAAAATTTGGTGCTTCAAAACTTGATCGACGAATATCTGACGCTTCGTTACACGATTGTTCCCAATGAAGAAGAAATGATCAGACGTTGGGGAAACAACAGCAAGTTGTTCCTTTACGGCAAAAAACTTTATGAAGAATTTCCGTCCGAACGTTCCGGCGGGATTTTCTTATTGCGCCAAGGTTACATCCAAGAAATTTATATTTATTCCATCCAACATGTTTATTCGGATCTTTATCGTGTTTACTTTGATTTGTTCCGTTTGCCCTATAAAAAAGGGGAAGTGGCGGATTGCAATTGTTTGAACAAGACGAAGGAATGTTTGACTTGTCTAAGGGAAAATGCTTCGTCCATCAGACGGTATATGGCCTATATGCGGGTGTATTTTGATGCCAATATGACAACGCGTAACGACATTATAAAAAATCCGTTCCGTTTTAATGTTTCGACGTTCACGCTTTATCCGCAAGAGATTCGCAAAGATGACCCGTGGACCGATGTTGATTTGATAAAGGAGTAAAAGGTGGAAGTCGCCCCCAAAAAAGAATTTTCAAGCCGCCGTTTGCTCAAACGCCTTCGTGATTTGATGATGCAGGACATAACCGTCCCGCACAAATTGGAAAAGATAACGGCTTTGGTGGCGTCGGAGTTGGGGACGGACGTTTGCTCGCTTTATTTGCTTCAACCGGGGGATATTTTGGAGCTGTTTGCTACCTACGGCTTGAAGAAAGAGGCCGTTCACGAAACGAACCTTCGTTTGGGTGAAGGCTTGGTCGGCGAGATTGCTATTCAGAAAAAGACGCTGGCTTTTTCGGACGCGTGGCATCATCCCAGCTTTGTTTTTAAGCCGGAAACGGGGGAGGAAACCTTTAAATCCCTAATGGGTGTGCCGATTTTGCAAGGGGCAAATCTGTTGGGCGTGTTGGTTGTCCAGACGGCCGAAGAATATCAGTACGAAGAAGACGAACAGGAAGCCATGGAAACGGTGGCGATGCTGTTGGCGCAGATTTTGGCGTCCGTTGAGTTTCAAAAGGAACAGAAAAGCGTCTTGGGTCAGAAAAAAGATTTGGCTTCTCGATTGGAAGGGGTTCGCTTAAATGCCGGTATGGCTTTGGGTAAGGCTTTCATCCACAGTCGAACGGCGCGTGTGTCGAATTTGGTATCGACCAATGAAACGGCGGAAGTGGAAAAGCTTTCTTTGGCCTTGACGCAGATGGATGCGAACTTGAACGAGATGCTTTCATCCGCCGAACTTTCCGACGAAAATGCCGACATTTTTGAAACCTATCGTATGTTCACGAAGGATAAGGGCTGGATTAAGAAAATCACCGATTACATTCACAGCGGTTTGACGGCCGAAGCGGCGGTTCAAAAGGTGGGCGATGACATTTCCGAACGTATGGATTTAATCACGGACCCTTATTTAAAAGAAAGAATTCACGATTTCCAAGACCTTGCGGACAGGCTTCAACAACATTTGGCCGGCAAAGATGTGCGTGAGAAAAACAAAGCTTTGGACAGCAAGACAGTTTTGATTGCCAAGTCAATGGGACCGGCGGAACTTTTGGATTATGACAAAAACAAAATCAAAGCGATTGTGTTAGAGGAAGGTTCTCCCACGATGCACGTGGTTATTGTGGCGAAGTCCCTGAACATCCCGATTGTCAGCGGGTTTGCCGGCTTGACGCAGAGGGTTGTAAACGGGGATGTTGTTGCGGTTGACGGGGATAACGGGTTTGTTTATATCAATCCATCAAAGGAGATTGCTGCTGATTTCCAAAAAAGGATTGAACAACGCGAACGGATTAAGCGCAAATACGAAAAATTAAAGAATGTTCCTTGTCAGACAAAGGACGGTGTGCCGGTTTCGCTTAATATCAATGCCGGTTTGGCGTTGGATATGTTGTCTTTGGGCGACGGGTTTGCGGACGGGATAGGGCTTTATCGGACAGAGCTTCCTTTTATGACGACGGCGCAATTGCCGGATTGTCAGAAACAGACGGAAATTTATTCGCGTATGATGCAAAATGCCAACGGAAAGCCGGTTGTTTTCCGGACGTTGGACATTGGTTCGGATAAAGTTTTGCCCTATATTCAACACAAAAGGGAAGAAAATCCCGCGATGGGGTGGCGTTCGATACGGATTACGTTGGATCGGCGGTCGCTTCTCCGACAACAGTTGCGTGCTTTTATTCGCGCAGTGAAGGGGAAAGAACTTTACGTGATGTTCCCGATGATTGCCGATATTGATGAGTTTTTAGAGGCCAAAGAAACTTTGGACATTGAATTGGCGCGTGAACGTGAAAAGGGTGGCATTTTGCCCAAAAAAGTTTATGTCGGGACGATGTTGGAAGTGCCCTCGTTGGTGTTTCAGTTGGAAACTTTGTTGCCGATGATTGACTTTTTATCGATTGGAACGAACGACTTGTCGCAATTTTTGTTTGCGATTGACCGAAGCGACCCGATGATTTGGGAACGTTATGATGTTTTGTCACCGCCGATGTTGCGTCTGTTGAAATATGTATCGGAAACATGCGCCGAGCACAATGTCCCCTGTTCGGTGTGTGGGGAAATGGCCGGGAAACCTTTGGAAGCAATGGCTTTGGTGGCGTTGGGGTTCAAAAAACTTTCGATGAACCCGTCCTCTTTGGGGGCGATAAAGGCCATGGTTTTAAGTATGAATTGCGCAGAGGTTCGGCATTATTTGGATACAATCTTGTCATCGACCGCACCGTCGCTACGCGAAAAGTTGCGCCTGTTCGCAATTGACCACGACATTGTTATATGATATACTTGCATCCGTAAAAGGAAAGAAAAATGCCGGTTAATCTGCTGAATGAAAAAGATTTAAATAACTATTTGACCGATATCGTGTATCAGGGGCAGGAAACACCTTCCTACACCAGCGGCGATTTTAAAAGCATTGACTATGTCCGGCAAAACAAGGACGGGATTGCCAAAGCGATATTGGCGCAATATATCAAACATCGCCTGCGATCACACTTGGTGGACAAAGCGGATGCGCCTTTTTTGTCGCAAGTTCAAATGTCGGATGATTTGCCTGTTTGGGCGCAAAGATCAATCGCCGAAGGGCGTGATGTTTTCCGCTTTAATGCGGCAAATATGACGAACACAATGCGAAACGATATTACGGAGGTTCGCGATTTTCTTTATTCGGCGGCGGATAACTACATCGATAAGACATTGGCAACGGCCGAACACACAAAACAATCACCCAAGTTGCGACTGGACTATTTAAAAACGAACAATGAATATGATACCTTTGAAAAGGCCCTAAATGCGGCGCATAAATGGCATGAAATTATGGCGCAAAGGGCCGAAAAAATCGCCAGAGATAAAGAGCTTTTTGAAAAGTCATTAAAGGGTACGGAATTCGTGATGGATTTGCCGGACGGTATGGCGGCTTATCGGCTGACGACGGCGGAAGCATTGGACTTTGAATCCGAATATATGGGCCATTGTGTCGGCAGAGGCGGTTATGATGAAGGGGTCAGGGACGGACGCATTCAAATATATTCTATTCGTGACAAAAACGGTGAACCGCACGCCACCTTTGAAGTTCGCGGCAACGAAATTCATCAATGCAAAGGAAAGGCCAATAAAGCCCCCATTGCTAAATATCGATCGGCAGTACAGGAATTTGTCCGCCAAAGACGGTTTGATATTAAGGGGGATGTATCGAATACGGGATTAATTCATCAAGATGGGCAATACTATGACATGTATCATTTACCCAAAGGATTTGTCGTTAAGGCGAATTTAGATTTTAGCGTACAGGACATAACCGAGTTGCCGGACTTATCCGGTGTTGTTGTCGAAGGATATTTTGATTGTTCTCGGACAAAAATCACCTCGTTGAAGGGGGCTCCGCAAAGTGTGAGCAGATATTTTGATTGTTCTCACACGCAAATCACTTCATTGGAGGGAGCTCCGCAAAAAGTAGGGGGAGATTTTGATTGTTCTCACACAAAAATTACTTCGTTGTCAGGAGCTCCGCAAGAAGTGGGTGGAGATTTTGATTGTTCCAATACACAAATCACTTTGTTAACGGGGGCTCCGCAAAAAGTGGATGGAAGTTTTTATTGTTATTATAGTGAACTGACATCCTTGGAAGGTGCTCCGACAAAAACGGGTGGGGGATTTGATTGTTCATTTAATCGAAAATTGACGTCATTGATGGGTACTCCGCAGCATATTAAAGGTACTTTTAATTGTTCCTATACCAAAATTACGTCGTTGGCGGGGGCTCCGCAAAGTGTTGGTAAGGACTTTTATTGTTCCGATACTCAAATCACCTCATTAGAGGGTGCACCGCAAAGTATAGGCGGAAGGATTGACTGTCTCGACACTCAAATCAAAGATAAACAAGCCGAAATCGAAAAGGTGCGCAAAGGTTTTTATAATAAAAGGACAGCTTTGAAGGACGCGATACAAAAGAATTCTTCTTCAAATAAAGTGTCGTCTGCTGTTTTAAAGTCTGTAAGGGGGAATGACGGAAAATGAGAAAAGCGATTGTACTTGCGGCCGGAAAGGGGACACGGATGCGGTCCGATACTTTCAAAGTGTTGCACCAAATTGGCAACCGGCCGATGATTAGTCACTTGCTGGATACTTTGAAAAAAGTCCAAATCGATGAAATGGTCGTTGTGCTTGCGCCCAAAATGGATGCCGTTCAAAAGCAAATTGCGCCCACGCCCTTTGTGATTCAAAAACAAGCGTTGGGGACGGCGCATGCTGTGTTGGCGGCCAAAGACTATATCCGGCCGTTTGACGGGGCCTGTTTGGTTTTGTTCGGCGATCATCCGCTGTTTTACCCGGAAACGTTCCAAAAGATGCTGTCAAAATGCGAAAGCGGGACAGACGTGGTTGTGTTGGGCTTTACGCCGGCCGATCCTGCGCGCTATGGTCGCTTGATTATGGGTAAAAAAGGATTGGATGCCATTGTGGAATACAAAGATGCGACCGCAAAGCAACGCGCGATCGGCCTGTGCAATTCCGGTGCGATGTGTATAAATGGGCGGCATCTGTACGACCTGTTGACGAAAGTTGATAATGACAATGTGGCGGGCGAGTATTATCTGACGGATATTGTTAAAATTGCCAAAAAGAAGGGGTTGAAAGTGGATATCGAAATGGCCGATGAACAGGAAGTGGCCGGCGTTAACTGTCGGTCGGAATTGGCGGCGGCAGAGGCTGTTTTTCAGCGTCGTATGCGTCAAAAAGCCATGGAAAACGGTGTGACTCTGCAGGATCCGGATACGGTTTATTTTTCTTACGATACTCAAATCGAAAGCGATGTCGTGATTGAGCCGTGTGTTTATTTTGGGCCAAAAGTCCATGTCTTGAAGGGGACGCGTGTAAAGGCTTTTTCGCGTTTGGAAAACAAAAAGGTTCGCAAATGAAATCGAAGTCGGGTTTTTTGTTTTATTTCTTTTTATTGTTTGTGTTGGTCGGTTTGTTTATTATCTTTATCACGCCGTCGTACACAGGCCAATGTTCCGAAGACTTGGTTGCGTGTTTAGAAAAGAATGCCGGTTTGGGATGGTTTAAGAAGATGTTTTCGAATCTGGCGTGCGTTCTTTCAAATTTCGGTTGTGTCATGCGGTCTTTTTGGGGAAGTTTATTTTAGATGTCGGATAAAAGCTTTTTGATGATGGATATGGGCGGGACGAATGTCCGACTGGCGATTGCGCGTGGCGGTCGATTGGTGCATGCCGAGAAATACAAAGTCTGTGACTTTGCGCGGTTTTATGACCTTCTGGACGATTATTATGGGAAAGTTGGTTCTTTGCCAGATACGTTTTTGATGGCTTTGCCCACGCCTTCGGGTGGGGACAGGGTTTCCTTTATCAACAATCCGTGGACATTTCGGCTTTCGGGATTGAAAAGGCGGTACGGATTTAAAGATATTCAAGTACTGAACGATTTTAAGGCTGTGGCGATGGCTTTGCCCCATTTGCGCGCAAAGGATTTAATCCGGATAGGAAAGGGAAAAGCCCTTTCAAGTGCGCCGAAGTTGGTTTTGGGTGCAGGAACGGGTTTGGGTGTCGGGATTTGGACGCCGCAGGGTGTTCTTTCATCCGAAGGCGGGCATATGACGATGCCCTTTTTGCCGGTGGAATGCGAATTGCAGGATTTTCTGTCCGCGAAGTATCGGGGCCATGTTTCGGCCGAACGTCTGATTTCGGGGCAGGGGTTGGAAAATATCTATGCTTACCTTTCAAAAGGGAAGTGTCTGCCAGCTTTGGATATTTTAAACCGCGCCGAACGTGGGGAACGCACCGCCCGAAAATCGGTTGGTTTGATGCTGCGTTTTTTGGGACGTGTGGCCGGCGATTTAGCATTGGCGGTTGAACCTTTCGGGGGTGTTTATCTTTGCGGCGGTGTTTTGCAGCATCCGGCGGTTTTGACGGCGTTAGAGGATTCGGAATTTGCCGAAGAGTTCAACGCAAAAGGGCGTCGGTCGGGTCTTTTGTTGACGATGCCGAAGTATTTGATTATCCGTCAATGTGCCGCATTTGTTGGGCTTTTGCACTTTTTTGATAAAAAAGAATAAAAAAAGCTTGCAATTTGGATTGTTTTTTGATAAAAAAGACTTCATCGCACGCATGGGGGTGTAGCTCAGCTTGGTTAGAGCGTCTGCCTGTCACGCAGAAGGTCGAGGGTTCGAGCCCCTTCACTCCCGCCATTATTAAAAAAAGTCCTTGAAATAGGGACTTTTTTTTATGCCTAAAACCCGCCATTTTAGGTGGTACACAAGGGTGGTACACAAAACTGGTACACAAAGCATCAAAAACAAGGTGGATTTTTCTCCACTCCCAAAACATATATTTGCTATATATTTACGGAACTGATTTTGATTTATTTTTGGAATCTTGCTCTTTTGGTTTTAAAGGACTCTCTAGCCTTTTTGTTACTTAGTTTTTCTGCCTTGTCAAGATCGTTTTTTTAATTTTTTTGAAAAATTTTACTGGGTAGTTTTCTGGGTAGTACTCTTTAATGACTACTGATTGTTTAATTCAATAACGATTTTTATTTCAAAATGTATTTCAGCAAAAAAGCCCCACCAATTGGCGGGGCTTTCTTGTTTGCACTTCAAATTAGAAGTTGTATTTGGCTTTCAACATACCTGTATGGCTGGTATAGTCCTTACGAACACCCAAGTCATATTCGGCTGTAAAGTCCCAATTACCGATACTGGCTTCTACTCCAGCACCTGTTTCCATTCCAAAGCGTTCAAGCCGTTTACCTTTGATGTCATAGACACTACTACCGATATTCACAGTTGCATTAGCATCATCACTTGACAAATCATAAGTGAATGACAAGTGTGCTTTCGGTGACCATGTGATGTCTTTTGCCTTAAGCGTCATCGAATAATTGGCACCTAAAACCGCTGTTAACACATCGACGTCATCAGCCCTTACGTGTTGCCCCAATGTATCGGTATAACTGTCTTGTTTGATGTATGTGTATCTCAAACCAGCTTCCGGCGTAAAGCCATAATCTAGGTCATAGCCAACATAGGCTCTGACACCATAGTTTTGAACGTCATATTTACCTTTGTTGACAACACCCAAAATATTGGCTTTTTCATCATACTTGGATGTTCCATAGTTCACCATACCTCGTACAGACCATTTTGATGGTTGGTACTTAGCATAAGCAAAGATATTGTGGCTTTCAACATCTGTATCACGACCAGCAGAATCAACATCCGACTTACCATAAGCATAGCCTATACCGACTGTCGTTTCATTATTCAACTGACCATCTAAACCAAGGGCAAAGCCAACTGTATGACCTTTGAAACCCGGTGAACCGTGGGAAGAATCTTGTTCAGAGTGGTTATACAAGGCTTGTACCCATGCACCGTGATTTTCAAATACATCTCCACCATTTCTGCCTTCGGCCAAACGATCTGACAGTTGAACATCAAGTAAATTGTTGAAGTCTTGTGTAATTCCTGTATGAACAGCTGTATCGGTCGGAGCCATATCTGTCAAGGCTTTTTTGTATACAATCGGATCACTTTTAGACACTAAGTTCAATTTCTTTTGAACTTCTCGTCCGGCAGAACCATCTTCCAAACCCATAGCGTTGTCGATTGCATTGGCTACATTTTGGTTGTTTGTAGAACCACCTGTTGCCGCACTGGTGTCAGCGTACGAATCTTCGTTAATCAAAACGTATTTTTTGTTAACGTCATCAACTTCGATTGTGTAATTACCATCACTGACGATTTGGATTTGATCTGCAGTAAACACTGCATCAGCACCTTTAATAAGGGCAACGCTGTGTGTTTTAGCATGCTGTGTATCCAAAACGCCATCGGCAACATTAACAACCAACTTAGCATTACCGTCTATGTTCAAGTCGCTAATTGTAACATTACTACCAGCAACGGTCTCTGCATCTTTGGCTGCAGCCGTAATATGAAGATCCAAAGTACCGTCAATATTTCCGGTATTTGTATTGATAATCCTGTCACCAACAGTCAATGTTGAACCTGCGTTAATATTCACGGTGTCAGCATATATTGCATCAGCGGCAAATTCTGTATTGCCCGCGATAGTAACTGTACCTGCCTTTGAGCCTGTTTGTGTTTCGGATTCATAGTTAACATTTTGACTTAACTTACCACCTGTTAAATTCAAAGCACCTGCGTTGATAACATGATCACCAATATTGTTGGCATTTATTGACAGAGAAGCATCTCCAAAAATAAGAGCTTCTTGATTAATTGCATAATCCGAAGTGACATAACCGTCATCAATAGCAGTTGTACCTTCACCATTGATTGCTTGTGTTAACGCTTTGGCACTGTCTGCAGCCGCTCCACCTCTTAACACCAAAACGTTATCATTCGTTACAGTACCGACAATCTTATCTGCATCAATAGCGAGCAAACCTGTTTCTGCAACGATACTGATATCTTTTTGTGTAATACCGACACCGGTGGCAGCATCAATATTTGCACCAATAGTCGTAGTACCGTTATCACCAGTAATGTTATCTAACAAATATCCAGTATTGTTAAAGACCAGAGCACCGTTGTTTGCAATTGCTCCTGTAATACCAGAAGTTGCAGAAGCTGCAACAGCATTATCAGAAGCAGCCGTAACAAAAGTACTGCCCGCATCAACAGCAACATTGTTATTAATTAAACCATTGTTGGTTAATTTAGTGGTTTTATCCGGAACGGTTTCTGTACCTGCTATTGTTTTAACATTCAATGTTCCGTTTCCGCTGATAACACCGGCATTTGTTTGAAGCGCAATACCATTCAAATTGATTGTTCCGGCATTAGCAATTTCGCCTTTGTTATCTAACAGAGTATTAACATTCAACGTTCCGTTGTTTGTCAATACAGCGGCATCTGTTGCCGGATCTTCTATTTCGGCAGCCGTTGCAACAGTGTTTTGTGAAACAGTTACACCGGAATTGATTTCGGCTGTATTTCCCGCATCAACTTGTAATGTACCAGCACCCGTGACATCAGCAACAATTTTACCGGATGTTACTTTTAACAAACCTTCGTTATTGATTGCTTTTGCTATACCTTTCGTCGGTGTTGTAACATTGTCAATACCGTCCGTTGTCAAAGTCATACCGGCTGTGATATCAACAACAGCATCAATCAAACCTGTGTTGCCATATGTTCTTGGTGTTGTTGTGTCACCTTGCAGATACAACGTGTTAGCTGAAATTGATCCGCTGTTGGCTCCACCGATAGCATAAATATTACCGGTTGCCGAAACCGAACCAAGTGTATTATTCAAAGTAAGACCGGTATATGTTGTTGTTTCTTCATCAACATTCTTTGTTGCATAAATATCACCACCGGCGGTGACTGTCGCAGCACCATCCGCGGTTCCTTCTTTCTCATTAGAGAGAATATATGCTCCAATATCTCCACCAGCACTAACAACTGCACTTGCAACACCCACACCATCTTCTCTTAAATTGATTAAACCACCGCTTGTCGAATCATCATCATTTGCGTAGATATCATCTGTTGCACTGATAGACCCATTAGTGTTGGTTAAACTGACCGTATCAATAGTTTTGCCAGAACTAATGCTTGCACCAACACCGCTGTTGGTTATGCTACCATCACTGTAATCAGATTTAACTGCAGAGATTCTGCCAAGAGCACTGATTGTGCCGTTTGTATTAGTTAAATCAATTGTGCTAATAGAATTGGGCAATGGCTCTTCTGGTTCTTCCGGATAACTTTCGGTAGAGATTGTACCATTCGTATTTGTAATACTTGTGGCTACTGCAATACTACCATGAGCCGTAATTGTACCATTCGTGTTTTCCAAAGTTGTTTCAACATCAATATCGCCACGTTTTCCCGAACTACCTGCTGTAATGGTTGCAAAAAAAGTATCATCTCCGATAATGTTCCCTGTATTTTCTATTGACGCGGCTTCAATTTTGCCACCGGCTTGAATAACAGAAACGGCATCGGTTGCTGTATTTGTAACTGCTCCGCTTGCTATAATATTACCATCTTCAGCTTTAACCAAACCTTTAGTGTTTCCAATTGTTGTTGCATAGATATTTGTTCCGGCAGTAACAGCAGCGTTACTATTTGTAATTTGAGTACCCGTATATGTTGTTGTTTCTTCGCCGACAGTCTTTGTCGCGTAAATTTCACCGCTGGCAGTAACAGCCGCAGTACCATTACCCGATCCTGTTTTTGTATTGGTTATCGTGGCTGCTTTAATATCATAGTCGGCAGAAACAAGTGAGTAAACATCATCTGTGTTGCTTGTAAGCGAGTTGCTTAAAGTTTCCAATACCTCAATATCACCATCAGCACTAACCGAACCATTTGTATTGGTTAAATCTGTCGCAACAACAATGTCCCCTCCGGCTGAAACATCTGCAATACCGGTACTTGTTCCCGCTTTTGTATTAGATAAAGAATATGCTTCAATATCTTTGCCTGCGATAATAGTCGAACTGGTGGCCCCCACGCCATTTTCTCTTAAATTGATTAAACCACCGCCTGAGACGTCATCATTATATGCATAAATGTCACCAGCTACGTTGATGTAACCATTGGTATTATTTAAATTCGTCGACCATAAATCACTCTTATTATTTTCATCACCAACAAAAATTACACCATGGTTGTTTACATTGTTTTCAGCGTATAAATCATCGCCAACGGTCAAAGAAGATTCATCGGAAACATTCACAGAATCGTTTAAATCCACATATCCGCTCACAACCAAAGAAGAATCGTTATACATATTCAAGTTATCAGCCTCAATTTTATCTGCAGTTGCTTTACCGAATGTCGATAAACCGCCGATATTAACCGCTGTTGCGCCGGTAACTTTACCCATTGCAACCGTACTGGTTCCGGCTGAATTTGTTTGAGAAGTTGCATTGATTGTATAATGTTCACCATCAACACCACCACCTAAAGTGATATCATCTTTGTAGTATCTGTAACCATCGCAGATGTCGTCACCACAAGGATAAGTATGTACTTGAGAGGCTAAATTCAAATACAAATGTGTATTGGCTGATCCGCCCATATAGATATCATTCGGATATTCGTTGGCTGTATTATTGTTGAAAACGACTCCGGTTGAATAATCACGAATTCCTCCATCATGACCGTAAATAGAAACGTTTGCAGCGGAATAAATTGCACCACCTTCATATCTGGCAATATTATTACTAAAACTTGTCCCACCGTAAATATAAAGAGGAGCATTACCACCGGAATAAATTGCACCGCCCCAGTCTGCTGAGTTAGCAGAGAAACTATCTCTTAATAAATTCAAAGTGTTGCCTGATGTATTGTAAATGGCACCACCGCGTTCACCGGTTTGGTTGCTGCTATGGAAATAATCATCATCATACGTAAAATCATTCGTGTTATTTACTTGTCTTGTTGTATATTCATGATCCCAGGCATTTGCCGGATTGGCAATCATAGCCCCCATTAAAATTGCGGCATTTAAAAATGCACATTTTCTTAAAATACTTCTATATTTTGAAGTTAATTCAGTAATAGCTGTTCTTGAATATCTCATTATATCGACCTTTCTTTTGTATTAATAACGAAACGTGTATGGGATTTTTCATCTCCCCTTGTGATTTAGGCTATGCAAATTTTCTTAAAAAAAAGTTAACTTCATAACATTTACATCTCTAGAAAGTTTTTGATTCCGTTTATAAATCCCAGAGAAATAAATAATGAAGTGAAAATAATCGTTGCTCCGATTGTTTTCACAAAATTATCAATAAGCACTTAACGAGCAATATGAAACACTTTTCATAAATTGCGAGTTTATTTGTGAGTTGCTGTTAGAAGGATAAGGAGTGTTCATGAGCGTGAATTTTAGTGCCATCATAGATGAAGTGAACAAAATAACCGAAGAACTAAAGAAACCAAAACGAATAGTGCCACCTGCGCCAATAAAAAGTAAATCCGTGGATGAAGAAGTGAGGGACGAACTGGAAGAACCCCATTATAAACACCAAACAGAAGATGCTAAGTTCATAACAAAATGCTATAAGTATTTAAGGAAACTGGGCTTGGTGGAAAGCCAATACCAGTTCTCAGAACAGTTTCTGAATAAGAACAAAAGCGGAAAGTATGGATTCTTCACCCCATAAAGGGGTTCAGAATGACGTTCTCTATTTTTCCCCTCAACCCCGCAGAAAACAAGACCGCCAACTATTACACAAACGTTGGTTTTTGTAAATACTTATTTTAGGAAAAATGCATTTTTTTATAAATCTTCCTCAATCCCTTAGAAAATAAGGGGCAGAGAGGGTTGACACGCGCCAGCGGTGAATCTTCCAAACGCGTTGTTACACAAAAGAACGTTTGTGTAATAGTCAAAGGTAATAAAAACCAACGTGTAGGAGTGTGAAAAATGCAAAAGAAACAATTCGGTCGGTCAATGATTGAAATGCTGGGGGTTTTGGCCATTATCGGAGTGCTCTCGATTGGCGGGATAGTCCTTTACCGTCGTGCCGTGAATAACCATCAAGCGAACACGATTTTAGATGACGCGAATCGTCTGGCGTTTGTCATTATGGAAAATGACAGAGTCTATGAGGCCAATGATTTTGTAGATGAAAAGCTTATCGATAGTGTTACATATACAGGAACGTATAACCTTGATGCCTTTATGGCACAGGCCGGACAATTCGGCATTGTCGTGACAAAGGTCCCGCGCGGCGTGTGTGAAGCTTTAATCGGCAAAGCATCAATAGAATACAAGGTGCGTGTTATGCCGGGAAGTGAAGAACGCTATTTGGTTCCGCAGATGTCCAACATCGGTATCATTTACGACTCGTTTCACAAAGACATTTGCAACGACATGAACGATGTTGTTCTTTATTTTAATGACACGTCGCCCTATTGTAACAAGCCCGAAGAGGGGGAAGATTATACAAAATGTTTATCCAATACGGATTGTTGCGGCGGGTGGTTTTGCTGGTATCCGAATGATTCGGACTATAAAGAGGCAGGAATAGGTCAATGCAAGAAAGTGTCCGATTTTGTGCCATCAACAGCCACGGCGGCCACAATAACAGCGGCGGGTAAAACGTGGATACGTAGCACCGGTATGAACTGGTGGAGTGCCCAGAATTGGTGCCAAGCGCAAGGCAAAAAGCCGGTCAGTCGGGCGGATCTCGGTTGCGGGGATGTTTCGAGCAGTGCTACTTCTTTTTGCACGCAATCCGGTACTGTTTTGAAGGCGATACAGGATGAAGGATGGGACAACCTTGGCTGGCATTGGTTGGAAGATTGGGGAAATTCTCGCTACGCGTACCTCGTGGGTTTCATTAATAGTAACATCGGCAATGATAATCGAGCGCACGGCTACTACGCCCTCTGTCAGTAAGGGGGGGTGCTTTTTTAAAAATCAGCGCATCAAAGAAATCAAAATGCAAAAAAACACTTGATTTTTGAAATAAAAAGGCATATAAACAACTGAAACGTCGGGGTGTAGCTCAGCCTGGTAGAGTACTTGTATGGGGTGCAAGGGGTCGTGGGTTCAAGTCCCGCCACCCCGACCAATCGTTTCAAAAGGGGGGATTTTCGTGACAAAAACCGTCGCAAGTGTGACAGATTTGGAATCTTTGATTGACAGAGTGCATGCCGCGCAAAGTCTGTACGCGACCTTTTCCGAAAAGAAAGTTGATGAAATTTTTAAAGCCGCTGCTGCTGCCGCTGACAAGGCTCGGATAGAGCTGGCCCAATTAACGGTCGAAGAAACGCAAATGGGTGTGCTGGAAGACAAAGTTATCAAAAACCATTTCGCGGCTGAATATATTTACAACAAACACAAAAACGAAAAAACTTGCGGTATCATCAGTCAAGATAAAGTCAGCGGGACAAAGATTGTGGCCGCGCCTTTGGGTGTGATTGCGGGCGTGATACCGATGACGAATCCGACTTCGACCACGATTTTTAAAGCGTTGATTTGTCTGAAAACCCGCAACGGGATTATCTTTTCGCCTCATCCGCGTGCCAAAAAATCGACGATTGCGGCCGCCAGAGTGGTGTTGGATGCGGCGGTAAAGGCCGGTGCACCCAAAGACATCATCGGGTGGATTGACGAACCGTCGTTGCAAATGACGCAGACATTAATGACGCATCCGAAAATTCAGACGATTTTGGCAACAGGCGGTCCTTCCATGGTTAAAGCTGCTTATTCGTCCGGTAAGCCGGCGTTGGGTGTGGGATCCGGAAATGTGCCGGCGATTATTGACGAAACGGCCGACATCGTTCGGGCTGTTTCTTCGATTTTGATGTCAAAGACGTTTGACAACGGTATGATTTGTGCATCCGAACAATCCGTGATTGTGGTTAAGGACGTCTACGAAAAAGTCAAAAAAGAATTTATTTATCGCGGGGCGCATTTGTTGAATGCCGAGCAGACGAAAAAGCTTTCAAAAATCATTTTCAGCGAAAAAGGTTCTGTCAACCCCGCTATTGTCGGGCAACCGGCGTTTAAAATTGCCGAACTTGCCGGCTTTAAGGTTCCGAAAGAGGCAAAGATTTTGTTGGTCGAACAGACTTCTTACAAGCCGGACAATCCTTTTGCGTATGAAAAATTGTCCCCCATTTTGACAATGTATAAGGCCACCGATTTTAAAAAAGCAACCGATGTGGCTTTGGCCTTGGTTCATTTGGGCGGCTTGGGACATACGTGCGTCCTTTATACGGATGAACGCAAACAGGACCGGATTGATTTTTATGCCGAAAAGATGCCGACCGGGCGTATCTTAATCAACACACCGGCTTCCCACGGTGGAATAGGGGATTTGTATAATTTCCGACTGGAACCGTCTTTGACTTTGGGATGCGGTTCTTGGGGTGGAAATTCGGTCAGCGAAAACGTCGGTGTTAAGCATTTGTTGAACTATAAAACGGTTGCGGAAAGGAGAGAAAATATGTTGTGGTACAAAGTTCCCCCGAAGATTTATTTCAAACGCGGAGCAACGGATTTGGCGTTGCGGGAATTTAAAGATAAAAAGCGTGCCTTTATTGTGACCGACAGATTTTTGTTTGACTCCGGCGCGGTTCAAACAGTTACAAATACTTTGGAAGAAATGGACGTGGACTATCAGATTTTCTTTGATGTCAAGCCTGATCCGACGCTTTCGAATGTAGAACAAGCAATGGGGATGGTTCGTTCTTATCGGCCGGATTTGATTGTTGCTTTGGGGGGCGGTTCGCCGATGGATGTGGCCAAGATTATTTGGCTGATGTACGAACAACCCAAGACAAATTTTGAAGATATCTCGATGCGTTTTATGGATATTCGTAAGCGTATTTGTTCGATACCCGAACTGGGCAAAAAGGCGCAATTGGTTTGTATCCCGACGACGTCCGGAACGGGTTCGGAAGTGACGCCTTTTTCGGTAATTACGGACGACGAAACGCATATAAAATATGCGATTGCGGATTATGCGCTGACGCCGTCGATGGCGATTATTGACCCGAACTTTGTGGACAATATGCCGCAAAGCCTGACCGCCGCCGGCGGGATTGATGCTTTGGTTCATGCGCTGGAAGCGTATGTTTCCGTTATGGCAACGAACTTCACCAATTCTTCGGCTTTGGAAGCGATTAAACAGATTTTCCGCTATTTGCCGGCCGCCTATAAAGAAGGTGCGGCCAATCCGAAAGCCAGAGAAAAGATGCACTATGCGGCGACGATTGCGGGGATGGCGTTTGCCAATTCTTTCTTGGGGTTGTGCCATTCTATGGCGCATAAATTGGGGGCGATGTACAATATCCCGCACGGGATAGCCAATGCTTTGTTGATTTGCCAAATTATTCGGTTTAACGCGACGGACAATCCAAAAAAGCAAGCGGCTTTTTCGCAATACAGAGCACCGGAAGCCAAGAAAAGGTACGGACAAATCGCCCATGTTTTATACTTGGCTGATGAGAAAGTTTCCGACGATGAAAAGGTCAATCGTCTGATTAAAGCGGTGGCTGATTTGAAGAAGAAAATCGGTATTCCCAAGTCCATCAAAGAATGGGGGATTGACAAAAAGACGTTTGAAAAGAACTTGGATGAATTGGCGTTGCTTGCTTTTGATGACCAATGTACGGGGGCCAATCCGGTCTATCCGATGATAGAGGACATCAAGCAGATTTACTTGGACGCCTACGCGGGCAAGTATTAAACCAAGAACAAGGCGTTTAAGACGGTGGCAAAGGCCAGCCAAAGAAAATACGGGATTAAGATATAATAAGCGGCTTTGCTGATTTTCTTGTAGGCCATGGCCATTAAAAAGACGATAAAGTCCAAAAGGATAAACACCGCCAATCCCAGCCCGATTTCGCCCAATGTGAAAAAGAACACGCACCACAGGGTTTGGAAAATAAGTTGCAGGATGAATAAAAAGTTTATCCGGAAAAACGTTTTGTCTTTGACTTTGGTTAAGACCATATAGGTCGATGCGATTAAAAGGGCGTAGATAAGGCTCCACGCGGTTGAAAAGACAAAAGCCGGCGGTGTGATAGCGGGCTTTGGCGCGGCGTTATACCATTCGGATTGACCGCCCATAACGGCCAAGGAACAAATGTATCCGGTCAGCAAAACGCAAACGGTGATGTATAAAAATTTAACGGTTTTTGACATTTTTCTCTCCTTCTTTGAACAGTTCTTGTCCTAATAAATAAGGGCCAATCGGACCAAAAACAAGTTGGATTTCGGAAAAGATAAAAAAACTCGCCGAAAAGATTGACTTATTTAAAACAGAATGGTATAGGTAAAAAATATATTTTTTGAAAGGAAAAAGTTATGAAATACTCTGTTGAAGTTGATGAAAAATGGCAAAATAAATGGGCGAAAGAAGACTTGTACAAGTTTGACGAAAGCCGAATGGATAAAAAGCTTTATTGCTTGGAAATGTTTTCTTATCCATCGGCGGCGAATTTGCATTGCGGACACTGGTATAACTATGGCGTGACGGATACATGGGCGCGCTTTAAGAAGATGCAAGGATTTAACGTGTTCCACCCGCAAGGTTTTGATGCTTTTGGTTTGCCGGCCGAAAACTATGCCATCAAGACGGGTATTCATCCGAAAGATTCAACGAATAACTGTATCAAGACCATGTTGGAACAATACAAACACATGGGCGGCAGTTATGATTACAACTATTTCCTTTCGACTTGCGATGAAGGCTATTATAAGTGGACACAATGGATTTTTGAAAAATTGTATGAAAAGGGCTTGGCTTATCAAAAAGAAGCTCCGGTTAACTGGTGTCCGAGTTGTCAGACTGTTTTGGCCAACGAACAAGTTATTGACGGCAAGTGTGAACGTTGTAAATCGGAAGTCAAACAACGCAAGATGAAACAATGGTTCTTTAAAATCACAGCCTATGCTGATGAATTGTTAAAGGACATTGACGGTTTGGATTGGCCGGAAAAGACCAAAAAGATTCAGAAAAACTGGATTGGAAAATCGCATGGTTCGCTGATTACTTTTGATATTGATAACGGGATGAAGTTACAGGCCTTTACGACACGTGCCGATACGCTGTACGGGTTGAGTTACGTCGTGATTGCACCGGAACACGAGGCCGTTCCTGCTTTAACGCATCCGGAACAAAAAGCCGCGGTCGATGCTTATTTGGAACAAGCCGCAAAGGCGAACGAAATTGACCGTATGTCCACGGAACGTGAAAGAACAGGGGTCTTTACGGGTTCATACGCGATTAATCCGGTTAATGGTAAAAAAGTACCGGTTTGGGTGGCGGATTATGTGATTGCGACTTATGGTACGGGCTTTGTGATGGCGGTGCCGGCCCACGATGAACGCGACTATGATTTTGCGACGAAATACAACTTGCCGATTACGCGCGTTATTGTGGACAAAGACGGCAAAGAGCAACCGCTTCCTTTCTGCGACCATGGTAAATTGGTGAACAGTGAAGAATTTTCCGGCATGACGACGGAAGAAGCCATTCCGGCCATTGTGGAAAAGTTGGCTAAATCGGGTATGGGCGAATTGACAACGATGTTCCGTTTGCGCGATTGGTTGATTTCACGGCAACGTTATTGGGGGGCGCCGATTCCGATTATTCATTGTCCGAAGTGCGGCAATGTATTGGTTCCGGAAAAAGATTTGCCTGTCAAGTTGCCGTATGATGTGGAATTCAGGCCAGACGGCGAATCTCCGTTGGCTCGGTGTGACGAATTTATGAACGTCAAATGTCCGAAGTGCGGATGCGATGCCAAACGCGATCCGGATACGATGGATACGTTTGTTGATTCTTCGTGGTACTTCTTACGCTTTCCGGACAATCGGAACGATAAGGAAGCCTTTAACAGAGAAAAAATCAACAAGATGTTGCCGGTTGACAAGTATGTCGGCGGCCAAGAACACGCGACAATGCACTTGCTGTATGCGCGTTTCTTTACAAAGGCTTTGCGGGACATGGGATATTTGGATTTTGACGAACCGTTTAAATCATTGGTCCACCAAGGTATTATCTTGGGGCCGGACGGTCAAAAAATGTCGAAATCAAAGGGCAATACCATCAATCCGGACATATATATTCAAAAATACGGTTCTGACGTTTTGAGAATGTATCTGGAATTTGCCTTCTCTTATATCGAGGGCGGTCCGTGGAGTGATTCCGGCATTGATGCGATGGCGAAATTCGTCAAGCGTATCGAATCCATGTTTGAAAAGTTTGATACTTTGCCGGATGCCAGACAGGTTATGGGTAAAGCCGAAAAAGATTTGGACTTTGTTCGACATACGACAATCAAAGCGGTATCGCATGACGTTGATTTGTTCCAATTCAATACGTCTTTGGCCAGAATGATGGAATACTTGAATGCGCTTAACCAATACATGCAAGGCAATGTGAACAAAGCGTTCTTAAAAGAATGTCTTGAAAGTTATGTTTTGTTGTTGGCTCCGTTTGCGCCGCATTTTTCGGAAGAACTGTGGGAACAAATGGGCGGGCAAGGTTCTGTCTTTAATCAACCGTGGCCGAAGGTAGACGAGGGGGCTTTGCAAAAATCGGAAGTGACGATGGGCGTTCAGGTCAATGGTAAGATTCGTGCGCAAATTTCTGTCGGTTCTGATGAAAGCGAAGAGTCTATCAAAGAAAAAGCGATTGCCGCGACGGCCAAGTTTATTGAAGGCAAACAAGTGAAAAAGGTCATTGTCATCAAGGGCCGATTGGTCAGTGTTGTCGTTGCTTAAATAAAACGGAAAGGCCCTTTAAAAGAGGGCCTTTCCTTCGCGCATAACTTCTTTCATTTTGGGCGTTTGCGTATCGTCGTCGTTATACATTACAAAGCCTGTATGCAAAGCAAAAGGGGTTTTTGAATTCAATGTCCCTTGAACGATGACGCGCTTGGGCTTTTTACCGGCCTTAGGCCAAATAGGGACGGCGACCAATGAACCCAATCGTCCGTCCAACGTTTTTAAAATTTCCGGAAGGCTTTCTATTCGATGAATTAACGTCAAAGTTCCTTTGGGTTTGACTCTTTTTAAACAGAAATCCAACCATACGGACAAAGGCACTTCTTGTTTGTGGGCAATTGCGCACGTTTCTTCGGAACGTTCCCGCGTTTCGGAAAAATATGGCGGGTTGGTTACCACGTGATTAAAGGTTTTCTCGACCAATTCTTTGGGCGGGTTTTGGACGGAGCCCAAAATCAGATGCAGGTTTTGATGATTGATTTGGGCATTCTCTTCGGCTTGGCAGAGCATTTCTTTTTGGATGTCTAACCCTGTGACCTGTAAATTCGGTACACGCGCCATTAAACACAAAGAAACAGCGCCTGTTCCGACACCGACATCCAGCACGGTTTCGCCGGCTTTTGCCGGTACAAAAGCGGCCAACAAGACCGCATCGCTGGTGGCTTTGTATCCGATATCATATTGTTTTAATTTGACATTTCCGCCCAAAAAATCGTCGATGGAAAAGGGCATAAATTATCTTTCGCCGCCTTGTCCGCCATTGGCCGGAAAACGACCAAAGTTGCCGACCATTTCTTCCCAAACGCTTAAATCTTTGCCGTAAGAGGGTGTTTTTTCCGAATCGTACGGAACATTCACCGCATCCGCCAAAGTGTAACGTTCTATGCTTTCGACGGAAGAATCCGGCTTGAAAGTAACAACGAGGATTTGGCGATCATATTCTTTTTCGGGCATAAAGGCCAGACGTGATTCTTTGCTGGCGATATAAATCCAGCTTTCCTTTTCGAACAAGGAAATTGACGTCGGCGAACCAAGTAAGCGGGAGACGTCTTCCTTTTTATGCCGACCGACCTTAACGGCATTGATGCGTGTATCAGACGGGATATCGCCGGTTTGCGTATAGTTTCTGCAACCGACAATTAAAAACAAAAAAAACAAAAAACAAAAACGAAGCTTGCTCATTTTACCCTTCTTTCTTATAATGATTTTTAATATATAAACGATTTATTGAAAAAAGGGAAGAAAAAATGAAAAAGAATTCGGAACTTTCTTGCGTGGTGGACGTCCGACGCCTGCCTGTAAAGGGTTTTCATGAAAAGATAAAGGCCAATTCGTCGGAATGCGCAGCGATAGCATCGCGCCTTCGTTTGGCAGAAGTATTGGACTTCTCGGCGGACGTTTCTGTGACCGGAACCAGCCTTTTCGAGGTAAAAGGGCACTTTACCGGACACGTGGTGCAACCCTGCCGAATGACCTTGGAGCCGGTAACGCAGGAAGTCAAAGGCGAATTCAAAGAATTTTTTGCCCCGATAAAGGCCAAAGATTACGACGCGTCCCTGCTGAATATGGATATATCGGCGGATGAGATTGAACCGTTGGAAGACGGAAAGATTGACGTGGGCGAACTGTTGATAGAGTATTTCTCTCTGGCTACGCCGGCCTACGCTGAAAAACAAGGCGCCAAGCACGATTTTCCGTTCGATGATGAAGTAAGCGGAAAGCAAACACCTTTCGCCGCACTGCGGTTTAAGTAAAAGCGCTTGACTTTGTTGGAGATAAGCGTATGTTTGAAATAGGAAATGATAAAAGAGGAAGAATCGGGTATGAAAAAAGCTTTTAATTTTAAGCACCAATCGGGCCGTAGCATGATCGAAATGTTGGCGGTTTTGGCCATCATCGGCGTTGTCAGTATTGGGGGATTGCTGGGATACCGCCGCGCTGTGGACACACACAAAGTGAATACGATTTTCGACGACGTGAATCGATTCGAATTTGTCATATCGGAACGAATCGACCGCCTTCCGGACGGGGAGATTGACCCGTTGGACTTTAAACCCATATCCGGATTCGGAATGGAAGCTTATAACGAACTGGAAGAAGAAAGACATTATATAAAGGTTTTGGATGTTCCGAAAAACATCTGCCAGCTTATTTTAAGCAAGGGCGAAGAAAAATACGTTATGTTCGCCACCAATTTGCTTTACGAAGGGGATGAGGCCATCTGCTTGGAAACGAACGATATGCTGTTCTACTTTGGTGAAACGGCATACCTGTGCTCTCGGCCGCTGGCGGGGCAAAATCATTGTTCTAACGGGTGTTTGTGCCCGAGTGAGACACATCGTTGTCAGCCGGACAGGTACAACCCCGGTTGGCCGGAACACGGATTGCCGGCGGAATATGATCAAAATCCTGACACGATTTGTTGCCCGGATGAAACGGATATAGTAGCTTGCGACAACGAATGCAAAAGCTCGACTTGCCCGGCGGCAAATATGCAATTTGACTGGAGCATATGCGACTGCAACTGTACAGATCCGCAAACGATGGTGTACGACCCGCAGAAAAAGGATTGCGTTGTCAGCAACGGCGCATGCAGCTACGAAATGGCAGCACAGCAAACCCAGGAAAAGACAGCCAATTGCAGTTACACAATGGCGGCGCAGCAAACACAAACGAAGACATCCAACTGCCGTTACACAATATCTATTGTTGAAACAGCTAATGGTAATGTCGGGTCTTTGACGGTGGTTTCGGGCTACGGATGCCCGCGCGCGGACGAGTATTGTTACTTAGCCTACGCGGATGCCAACTGCGCAACGGCCTTGGAAGCCAACGCAACGGGCACGCTTTACGGCACTTGTATCAAGCAAAACACGGCGACCAGCCAATGCTACGTGACGGGCGTGACCGGAACATTAAGTCCGTCGAAACCCTGTACACGTCCGGGCGAGTATTGCTATCTGGCCTACGCGGACGACAAATGCACGACGGCATTGGAAGCCAATGCGACGGGCACGCTTTACGGCACTTGTATTAAGCAGAACACGGCGACCAGCCAATGTTATGTGACAGGCGTGACCGGAACGCTGACCCCGATAATCGGCTGCCCGGCGACGCAGTATTGCTACCTGAAATGGGCGGACGAAGACTGCGAATCAACATTGGAAGCCAACGCAACGGGCACGCTTTACGGATCATGCATTGCGCAAAATTCGAACAGTGTGACTTCTTGCCCGCCGTCAACGCAACAATAATGACGGCGCCGCAATTACCGATTTACATTGAATCGTATCGCATGACGCAGGAAATTTTCCGTTGCACGGTTAAGTTTCCCAGAGAGTTTAAATTTTTACTTGGGAACGCCTTGAATGAGGCGGCGATAGGGCTATGTTGTCAAATATCCCGTGCGACATACGCGCCGCAAAAAGAAGAGGTCTTGGACGAAATTTTAATCCTTTTGGAAAAGATAAGGATACAACTACGCCTTTGCGCGGATTTTAAGCTTTTAAGCTGCCGGCAACAGGCGAGCTTGGGCACGATGCTTGAAAAGACGACATCGCAAGCATTTGCATGGGCCCGAAGTGAAAGGAGGCGACAACCGGTTTCATAAGGGGTGCCGGAGTCGGGAACAACCCCGAGTTATCCCGAGGGAGCACAGACTTTTTTAATTTTAAAAGGGCCAATCACCGCCGATAGGTGGTCTAAACAACAGTATTGGCTATTACGATGGGACTTTTGTCCCAATTTGCGTTGACGGCTCCAATAACGCCATCATCGTAAATCTTTCTTCAGGCGCGGTGAACAACAACAACCGTAACAACAACAACTACGCCCTCTGTGAGTAGTTTTCCCGCTTTTGAAATTAAGATACGGATTATGGAACAAAGAGATTTTTTTGATTTACTGCCTGACTTGACTTTGGACGAAGTTTTTGACGCGTACTTGGATTGTCGCAAACAAAAACGGCGCAGTCTGTCGTCGCTTCGTTTTGAACGTCAATACGAAAGGCGCCTGATGCAGTTGCACAAAGAAATTACCCGCCGGAAATACAGAACGAATCCGTCGAAGGCGTTTATTGTCCGCCATCCGGTCCAAAGGGAAGTCTTTGCCGCGGATTTCCGCGATCGAATCGTCCACCACCTGATTATGGGACGCCTGATGCCGATTTTTGAAAAAGTCTTTTCGGATGCGTCGTACAGCTGTCGCGTGGGGAAGGGGACTTTGTACGGCATTTTGGATTGCGCGGAGATGATGAAAAGATGTTCGAACGCGTACACGTCGGATTGTTACGTTTTGCGTTTGGACATACACGGCTTTTTCTTTCACATTGACAAGGACATTTTGTATCAAAAGATAAAGAACTTGGTTGATAAGGAATTTTTCAACACGGCGAAATCGTCCATTCTTTATATGATAGAGGAAGTCCTGCGCGACAACCCGACGCACAATTGTAAAATTCGGGGTTCGCGCGACGATTGGACGGGCTTGCCAAAGACGAAGAGCTTGTTCTACAGCGGTTCGCACAAAGGTCTTCCGATTGGTAATTTGACCAGTCAGATTTTTGCGAATTTTTATTTAAATGATTTTGACCATTACGTGGTGGGGCTGGACAAGGATATTTTCTACGGTCGATACGTGGACGACATTGTGATTATGCACCCCAGCCGCGATTATTTGTTAGAAGTTAAGCAGAAAGTAGCGACTTATTTGGCCGATGAGTTGGGGTTGGAATTGCATCCCAAGAAGGTATCTTTGCAACATTTTGCGAAAGGGTTTGCTTTTGTTGGGGCGTACATTAAACCCGGCCGGATATATCCGGGCAAAAGGTTGCGTGCGTCCTTTTACAGGCGTGTTTATGCGTTGAACGCGGAATGGGAAAGGGCAAAGAAAGTGGATCGTTTTTTGATTGAAAAGACGGTATCCAGCCTTAATTCATATTTTGGGTTGTTGAAGCATTTTGACGCTTGGCGGGTGAAATTGAAGGGGTGGAACAGGCTGAGTGACAAGATTCGGTCGGTTTTGCACACGGATCAGGACTTGAAGAAGGTGTGGCTGGATAAAAAGACGAAGCGGCAAATGATGGACGAGGCGCGCCGTATCTTTACCGAACCCATGCGCCCGAAGAAAAAGTACAGGAAGATGATGAAGAAAGAAACGCCCTCAGAGTGACCCCTTTTTCGTCATTCTGAGGGTGTCTTTGACGCCCGAAGAATCCAAGAGTCGCCGAATCTGTTTTTGGGCGAAAGCCCAAAAAATTTGCTATTATGGATTCTTCGGTCGAGTTCCTCTCCCTCAGAATGACGGTAAAAAGAAAGCCCGATCAGGACGACGTAGGCTGGCTTCCTCAGAATGACCCTCTTTTCAAAATACCTCTTGCAAAAGGGAAAGATGTGATATAAGATGCGAAAAGAACATTAATATATACGAAAGGAGATAAGATGAAAAAATTGGTTTTCTTTTTATGCATGTGCACCTTTTTGGCGACACCGGCCATAGCGGCAACGTGCAACGGTGGGACGTTGATTACGACGCATGCGGCGACGGATGAAGGCTGCGATTCGAAGACCTGCAACGGAAAGACGTTTTGCAAAAGCGATAAGGCGATGAATTGGTGGAGTGCCTTTGCATGGTGCGAGTCGCAGGGGCGGACTTTGGCGGAGTTTTCCAAGATGTGCCCTGGCGTGTCTCAAGCACCGGCGAATACAACCGGTGATTGTCCTAATTTACAAGGAATAGGGGATAATCAGTGGGTTTGGTCTTCTCTGGCATACGGCTCCAATACCGCCGTCATCGTAAATCTTTCGTCAGGCGCGGTGAACGGCAGCAGCCGTAACGACGGCTACTACGCGCTCTGTGAGTAGTTTTCCCGCTTTTAATTTTTATTCTTAGGCTGGGTCTGGCGACCCAGCCGTGAATGTTCCGCTTGACCATTTAAGAGGGCAAGCGGCCGTGGGGCATAGCCCCGCGGAATCTTTGTTTCCTTTCTTTTTCTTTTGTTCCACCCCTTTTTCCCACCGCCCGTAGGGCGTCTTTTTCTTTCTTTCGTCATTCTGAGCGTAGCGAAGAATCCACAGTATCCGCTTTTTGGGACGTCCGTCCCAAAATAAGAATCGGCAATTATGGATCCTTCACCCCATAAAGGGGTTCAGGATGACGCCCCCACCGCCCAAGCAAAAATCTTTTAAAATAATGCTTGACAAGACCTTTTTTTTATGAAATAATACCACCACTTTCCAAGGCGGTGAAGGTATGAAAAACCTTCCTAACGTCTTGTTCTTAAGGGTTCCGGACGATGGGGCAGAGTTCCCAAACCGATTCGGGGCAGGTTCTTTTAGCTGCTCGAAATAGTTGCTAAAAGGTTTTTTTATTTTATAGAAAAAAAGGATACCTTGTATCAATTTCGAGTAGTCAAAGTAAGGTTTGAAAAATGGATAGTCAAAATATAAGAATTCGCTTAAAAGCTTTTGATCATCGTTTGTTGGACCAATCCACTCACGAGATCGTCAGTACGGCCAAAAGGACAGGCGCCGAGGTTGTCGGACCTATTCCTTTGCCCACCCGTATTGAAAAATATACTGTGAATCGTTCCCCGCACGTCGATAAAAAGTCGCGGGAACAATTTGAAATCCGCACTCATAAAAGAGTGTTGGACATCGTTAACCCAACACCCCAGACAGTCGATGCTTTGATGAAGCTTGAATTGTCCGCCGGCGTTGATGTCGAAATTAAATTGTAAGGATAGGGTCATGCGTTCAGGTATTATTGCAGAAAAAGTTGGCATGACACGCTTGTTCACGGACGAAGGTGTGCACATTCCTGTGACCATCTTGAAAGTGGATAATTGCGAAGTCGTCGGTGTCCGTTCTTTGGAAAAAGACGGGTACACCGCTGTTCAATTGGGCGCCGGAAAGGCAAAAGAAAAGAATGTTGCCAAGCCCCAACGCGTACAGTTTGCTAAGGCAAAAATGGCACCGAAGAAAACAGTTGTCGAATTCCGTGTTTCCGATGATTGCCTCATCCCGGTCGGTAGCGAATTGGGTGTCAATCATTTCGTCAAAGGTCAATATGTTGACGTGACGGGGACTTCAATCGGTAAAGGTTTCGCCGGTGTAATGAAAAGATATAATTTCAGTGGTGACTGCGCTTCCCACGGTGTTTCCTTGACACACCGTTCCGGTGGTTCGACCGGTCAATGTCAGGATCCGGGTCGCGTCTTTAAAAACAAAAAGATGCCGGGCCACATGGGCGCCGAAAGAGTGACTGTCCAGAACTTGTTGGTGGTTGCTTTGGATGAAGCCAAAGGTTTGATTATGGTTAAAGGGGCTGTCCCCGGATTTGACGGAAATGTTGTCCTTGTAAAGGATGCCGCCAAACGGGCTATGCACAAAGATGCACCGCTTCCTGCCGGCTTGAAAGTGAAGGCCGATGCTGTGAAGGCGGAAGAACCCGTCGTTGCTCAGGAAACTCCGGCTCCCGCCGTTGAAACTCCGGCTCCCGCCGTTGAAACTCCGGCTCCCGCCGTTGAAGAAGTAAAGGAGTCATAAAATGAAATACGACGTTATTAATTTAAGCTCTGAAAAGGTTGGAAATATCGACTTGAACGATGCAATCTTCGGGATTGATCCGCGGTCCGATATTTTGGCGCGTGTCGTTGATTGGCAATTGGCTAAACGTCGCGCAGGAACTCATAGCGTAAAGAATTTAAGCACCATTTCCGGAACGACCAAAAAACCGTTCCGTCAAAAAGGTCGCGGTCAGGCCCGTCAAGGGACGATGCGCGCGCCTGAATTCCGTCATGGTGCGGTTGCTTTCGGACCGGTCGTTCGTTCCCATGCTTACGATTTGAACAAAAAAATCCGTAAGTTGGGTTTGAAATGTGCCTTGTCCTTAAAAGCCAAGGATGGACAATTGTTCATCTTGGACGAAGCCAAAGTCGCTTCCCCGAAAACAAAAGATTTGAAAAAATCTTTCGATAAGTTGGGTTGGACGTCGGCTTTGATTTTAAGCGGAGCCAGTGTGGATGAAAATTTCTCCCGCGCTTCCGGTAACATTGTCGGCATTGATGTTCTGGCTCAGGCCGGTGCAAATGTCTATGACATTCTCCGCCGCGACACTTTGGTGTTGACGAAAGAGGCTGTTCTTTATTTGGAAGGGTTACTTAAATGAAAAAAACAACGAAAAAAGCTGCCCAAACGAAAATGACAGAACGGCTGTATGAAGTTTTACGCCGTCCCGTTATTACGGAAAAGGCTATGAAGGTATCCGAACAACATCAAGTCACTTTCCATGTTCCGATGGATGCGACAAAGCCCGAAATCAAAAAGGCTGTTGAAGGTTTGTTTGGTGTAGAAGTAAAGGCTGTCAATACCTTGACAACCGGCGGAAAGAATAAAATCTTCCGCGGCAAAAAAGGTCAACGCAGCGATGTCAAAAAGGCTATCGTAACGTTGAAAGACGGTCAAAACATTGATGTGACGACAGGAATATAAGAAAATGGCTTTGAAAACATATAGTCCAGTGACATCCACAACAAGACACCTCATCGCGATTGACCGCAGTGAGTTGTACAAGGGTGCTCCTGTAAAAACATTGACCGAAGGACTGAAAAGTTCGGGTGGTCGTAACAATCATGGACATATCACCAGCCGTCATCGGGGAGGCGGGCATAAAAGATCTTATCGTGTGATTGATTTCAAACGTTGCAAGATTGATATGCCGGCGACCGTTGAACGCTTAGAATATGATCCGAACAGAACAGCATTTATTGCTTTGGTTTCGTACGAAGACGGCGAACAAGCTTATATTATTGCGCCGCAACGTTTGAAGGCCGGCGATGTTGTTCTTTCCGCTGATAAAGTGGATATCAAGCCGGGTAATGCGATGCTTTTGAAAAACATGCCCGTCGGTACCATTGTTCATAACGTTGAATTAAAGCCGGGACGCGGCGGCCAAATGGCTCGTTCGGCCGGTTGTTATGCACAACTTATCGGTAAAGACGGCGGTTATGCTCAATTGCGCCTGAATTCCGGTGAATTGCGTTTGGTTCGTGGCGAATGCCGTGCGACCATCGGGGCGGTTTCAAATGCTGATCAACAAAACACAACGTTGGCAAAGGCCGGACGTTCTCGTTGGCTCGGTATCAGACCGCAAACACGTGGTATTGCGATGAACCCGGTCGATCACCCGCATGGTGGTCGTACAAACGGTGGACAGGCTCCTGCGACACCGTGGGGTAAGTGCACGCGTGGTATGAAGACACGTACAAACAAAAAGACGGATAAAATGATTATGCGTTCCCGTCATTTGAATAAGAAGAAATAGGAGAACAAGATGACACGTTCAATTTGGAAAGGACCTTTTGTTGATGGTTATTTGCTTAAAAAAGCAGAGGCCACTCGTGCAGCAGGTCGTCATGAAGTGATTAAAACTTGGTCTCGTCGTTCAACGATATTGCCGGACTTTGTGGGATTGACTTTTGGCGTTTATAATGGTAAAAAGTTCATTCCTGTCTTGGTGACGGAAAATATGATCGGACATAAGTTGGGTGAATTCTCCCCGACCCGTACATATTTAGGTCATACGGCCGGCGATAAAAAAGCAGAAAATAAAAAATAAAGGTTAATGACGATGGTTGAGAAAAAAGAAGTTAAAACGGTAACAGCAAGAGCGCGTGCGATTCGGACAAGCCCCCGCAAGTTAAACTTGGTGGCGGCGTCCATTCGTGGCATGAAAGTGAGCAAGGCTTTGGCTGAACTCAGTTTTTCAAAACGCCGTATCGCTTTGGATGTGAAAAAAGTTCTGATGTCCGCGATTGCGAACGCAGAAAACAATCATAATCTGGATGTGGATCGTTTGATCGTAGATGAAGCCTACGTCGGAAAAGCAATGGTGATGAAAAGATATCATCCGATGGCCAAAGGTCGTGCCGGACGTATTATCAAAGCTTTTTCGAATTTGACGATCGTTGTCTGTGAACAAGAGGAGAAAGTCTAATGGGTCAGAAAGTAAATCCGAATGGTCTGCGTTTAGGCATTAATAAAACTTGGGATTCTCGCTGGTTCGCTGGCAAGAAAGACTATGCGAAGTTATTGCACGAAGACTTGGAAATTCGTGAATATATTATGAAAAAATTGGCGGCGGCTGATATTGCTCGAATTGTTATCGAACGTCCGGCTCAAAAGGCCAGAGTGACAATTTATACGGCTCGTCCGGGTGTCATTATCGGTAAGAAAGGTCAAGACATTGAATCGTTGAAAAAGCAATTGCAACGTTTGACCGGTTCCGAAGTCAATTTGAATATCGTGGAAGTGCGCAAGCCCGAATTGGATGCTGCTTTGGTGGCTTCCGGTGTGGCGCAACAATTGGAAAAGCGTATTTCGTTCCGTCGTGCGATGAAACGGGCTGTTCAAACCGCTTTGCGTTTGGGTGCCCAAGGCATTCGCGTGACCTGTGGCGGTCGTTTGGGCGGTGCTGAAATCGCGCGTGTTGAATGGTATCGTGAAGGTCGTGTGCCTTTGCATACATTGCGTGCTGATGTGGATTATGGAACAGCGACGGCTCATACCGCTTATGGTTGCTGTGGTATCAAGGTCTGGATTTTCAAAGGTGAAATCATGGCCCATGATCCGATGGCCCAAGATAAGCGCATGGCTGATCAACATTAAGGAAAGGGTTTGAATTATGTTACTTCCAAAAAGAACAAAATTTCGTAAGCAGTTCAAGGGCCGTATTCACGGTCTGACGAAAGGTGCCGCAACCCTTGATTTCGGTTCTTACGGCTTAAAGGCTTTGGAACCGGAACGTGTGACAGCTCGTCAAATAGAGGCGGCTCGTCGTGCCATTTCTCGGGCGATGAAACGTCAAGGAAAAATGTGGATTCGTATTTTTCCGGATGTTCCTGTTTCTAAAAAGCCCCCGGAAGTTCGTCAAGGTAAAGGTAAAGGTTCTGTCGAATTTTGGGCATGCCGTGTAAAACCGGGTCGTATTATGTTCGAAATCGACGGTGTGTCAGAAGAAGTCGCAAGAGAAGCTTTTGCTTTGGCTTCCGCAAAGTTGCCGATTAAGACGAAGTTCATTGCACGTTCTGAAAGTGAAGAGGTTTAATTATGGTAAAAGTCAAAGATTTAAGAGCTAAAAGCGATTCAGAATTGGCCGAAATGGCTTCTGATTTGCGCAAAGAATCTTTCAACTTGCGCTTTTCGCAAGCGACCGGACAGTTGGCAAATACAGCTCGTCGTCGTCAGGTCCGTCGTGAAATCGCAACAATTAAAACGCTTCAAACAGAGCGTTTAACAAAGAAAGGGAAATAGACATGCCAAAACGTATTTTACAAGGCGTTGTCACAAGTGACAAAATGGATAAGACGGTAACGGTTCAAGTCGAACGCCGTGTTATGCACCCTGTTTACAAGAAATACATCAAGAGCAGTAAAAAATATCATGCTCACGATGAAAACAATACGTGCAAAGTCGGTGACGTTGTCCGTATTCAAGAGTGTCGTCCTGTTGCAAAGTCCGTCAGTTGGGAAGTTGTAACCGGTTCGGCGAAACAATAAAAGCAATCAGGAAGGATAAAACCAAATGATTCAAATTAGTACTAACCTAGACGTTGCGGATAACTCCGGTGCTCGGCGTGTCTGCTGCATTAAGGTCTTAGGCGGATCAAAGCGTAAGGTTGCTTCTGTGGGCGACGTTATCGTCGTTTCTATCAAAGAGGCAATACCACGTGGTCGTGTCAAAAAAGGTGATGTTGCGCGTGCCGTTATCGTCCGTACGAAAAAAGAAATTCGTCGGCCGGATGGTAGTGCCATTCGTTTTGACAGCAATGCCGCTGTTTTGATTAACAAAGATGGCGAGCCCATCGGAACCCGTATCTTCGGACCGGTGACTCGTGAGTTGAGAGCTAAGAACTACATGAAAATTATTTCTTTGGCTCCGGAGGTCTTATAATGTCTATGAAAATTAAAAAAGGTGATAAAGTTATTGTTATCACAGGTAAGGACAAAGGCAAAACCGGCGAAGTGACCAAAGCTATGCCGAAAGAAGGAAAAGTCCTTGTTTCCGGCGTAAATATGGTCAAACGTCATACAAAGCCCAGTCAAGAAAATGCGGGAGGTATCGTCAGCAAAGAATTGCCGATTCACGTTTCGAATGTGGCGATTGTTGACCCGTCTTCCGGAAAAGCAACCCGTATCGGAAAGAAATTGACAAAGGACGGTCGTAAAGTCCGCTTTGCTAAACGTTCCGGCGAAGTGATTGACGGTTAAGGAGTAGAAAATGTCTCGATTAAAAGATTTATACGAAAAGCAAATCCGTGACGCTTTGAAAAAAGAGTTCGGATATAAAAACGAGATGGAAATTCCCCGTCTTGAAAAAATCGTTTTGAATATGGGTGTCGGTGAAGCAACAGAAGACAGAAAAGCTTTGGACGGTGCTGTTAAGGATATGACAGCGATTGCCGGACAAAAGCCTGTTTTGACAAAAGCCAAAAAATCCGTCGCTTCTTTCAAAGTTCGTGAAGGTATGCCGATTGGCTGCAAAGTGACTTTGCGTCGTGAAAGAATGTACGAATTCTTGGACCGTTTGATTACGATGGCAATGCCCCGTATTCGTGACTTCCGCGGTATTTCTTCCAGAAGTTTCGACGGTCACGGCAATTTCGCTTTCGGTTTGAAAGAACAAATTGTCTTCTTGGAAATCAACTATGATGAAGTGGATAAAATCAGAGGTTTGGACGTCATCATTTGTACAACAGCTAAGACAGATAAAGAAGCCAAAGCTTTACTCTCTGCCTTTAATATGCCGTTTGCAAAATAAGGAGAACAAAATATGGCAAAAACAAGTTCTATTGAACGGAATAAAAAACGTGAAAGAATGACCAAACAATACAAGGCCCGTCGTGATGCTTTGAAGGCCATTATTCACAATCCGGCTTCATCGGCTGAAGACATTTTCGAAGCTGTGATGAAATTAGCTAAACTTCCCCGTAATGGTTCGGCTGTCCGCATTCACAACCGTTGTGAATTGACGGGGCGTTCTCGGGGTAATTATCGTAAATTTAAACTGAGCCGCATTAAATTCCGCGAATTGTCCAGCGAAGGTCAAATCCCGGGTGTGGTAAAGTCCAGTTGGTAAGGAGATATAGATTATGTCTATGACAGATCCTATCGCAGATATGTTGACCCGTATCCGTAACGGTCAACAATCAAAAAAAGACCATGTAATGGTGCCGGCTTCTGGCTTAAGAGCCAATGTTTTGGAAGTTTTGAAGCGGGAAGGTTATATTCGGGGCTTTGAACGTCAAAGCGTTCGCGCCGGTATCGACGAATTCAAAGTGGAATTGAAATACCACGAAGGTCGTCCGGTTATCAACGAAATCGAACGCGTTTCGACACCGGGTCGCCGTGTTTATTCAAAGGTTAAAGATTTACCGAAATTCTACAACGGATTGGGTATCTTTGTGTTGTCAACACCGCAAGGTGTGATGTCTGATCACGAAGCGCGTCAAGCCAACGTCGGCGGCGAAGTTTTGTGCAAAGTCTTTTAATGGGAGGATTTTAAAATGTCTAGAGTTGGAAAACATCCTGTTAAATTGGTACAAGGCGTCACAGCTTCTGTTAACAACGGCGTTGTAACCGTCAAAGGAAAGTTGGGTGAATTGACTTTACCGGTCAGCGAAGGTGTAACGGTAACAATTGAAAACGACGAAATCGTTGTAAAACCGGAATCTTTGACAACAGCCAATCGTATTCTTTGGGGAACGACACGCGCCAATATCAACAATATGGTGAAGGGCGTTTCGGAAGGCTTTACGCGTAAGCTTGAAATGATCGGTGTCGGTTATAAAGCCCAAGCCACCGCAAAAGGTGTTAAGCTTTCTTTGGGATTTAGCCATGATATCGATTATGATGCACCGAAGGGTATTAAGATTGCCTGTCCGGAGCCGACACAGATTGAAATTTCCGGCGCTGATAAGTGCTTGGTCGGGAAAGTGGCTTCCGAAATCCGTGGTTTCCGTCCGCCGGAACCCTATAAGGGCAAAGGTGTGAAGTATGTTGAAGAAACAATTCTTCGCAAAGAAGGTAAAAAGAAATAAGGTGAATTAAAATGAAACAATCAGATAAAAAATTTGAACGTCGTAAAGCGCGGACACGCTATGCTTTAAGACAGAAAGCAGCCGATAAATTGCGTTTGTCAATTTACCGTTCTGAAAAAAATATCTCTGTGCAGGTCATTGATGACAAAGTCGGGAAAACACTTGTTTCTGCTTCTTCTTTGGATAAAGAGATTACAGAAAAAGGTTCTACAATTGCGGGTGCTGTTGCGGTGGGGCAATTGATTGCCAAGCGCGCACAACAAGCAAAAGTAAAAGAAGTTGTATTTGATCGCGGCGGCTATATTTACCATGGTCGGATTAAGGCCTTGGCCGATGCAGCCCGTGAAGCCGGTCTGAAATTCTAGGAGATGCAAATGGTTCGTACAGAAAATACACAACGTAGAAAAAATGAAAACGAAAAGGTCGAACACGTCCAGGAAGAATTCGTTGACAAGTTAGTTCATGTCAATCGTGTGGCCAAAACCGTTAAAGGCGGTCGCCGTATGGCTTTTGCAGCCTTGGTGGTTGTCGGTGATCAAAAAGGTCGTGTCGGTTTCGGAACGGGGAAAGCTCGTGAAGTTCCCGAAGCTATTCGTAAAGCGACGGAATCCGCAAGACACACAATGATTCGTGTTCCTTTGCGCGAAGGTCGTACGCTTCACCACGATGTTTTCGGACATTATGGTGCGGGAAAGGTTATCTTGCGTTCGGCTCCGGCTGGTACCGGAATCATCGCGGGCGGTCCGATGCGTGCTGTGTTTGAAACAATGGGAATTCAAGACATTGTTGCCAAATCAACGGGTTCGCAAAATCCGCACAATATGATTCGGGCAACGTTTAATGCTTTGGAAAGTATAAATTCTCCGCGTGTTGTTGCGGCCAAACGCAGCAAAAAAGTGGGGGATATTGTTTCCCGTCGTGATGGGGTTTCTGCTGAAAAAGAAGCCACTCAGGAAGTACAGGAAGTAAAGGAATAAAAAAATGAAGTTAAATCAAATTCGTGATAATGAAGGGGCTCGTAAGCTTCGGACACGTGTGGCGCGTGGTATCGGTTCCGGTAAAGGCCGGACCGCCGGTCGCGGTGTCAAAGGTCAAGGTTCCCGTTCCGGTGTTGCCATCAATGGGTTTGAAGGCGGACAGATGCCGATTTATCGGCGTTTGCCGAAGCGCGGTTTCAACAACATCTTCCGTTTGAAGTTTGTTGAAGTCAACTTGGGCCGCTTGCAGGCAGCCATTGACGCGGGTTCTTTGGACGCTTCAAAGGAAATCAATGCTGTTTCCTTGATGGAAAGCGGTGTTGTTCGTCGTGCCAAAGACGGTATTCGTATCTTGGGCAAAGGCGAATTGAAGGCAAAAGTTGATTTGCGCGTCGCCGGTATTACGGCGTCGGCAAAAGAAGCTGTTGAAAAATTGGGTGGTTCTGTTACGATTGATACGGTTCGTCCGGGATCAGAAAAGAAAGAAGAAACATCTGATGCCAAAAAGGCTTCAACGAAAAAGCCTTCGAAAAAAACAAAATAAATAAAAGGGGTAAACAATGTCCGTTCTTACAAGTCAATCAAATTTAAAAACAAATGCAATAAATGCTTTTGCCAAAGCGGGAGATTTGCAGAAAAGGATATTGTTTACTCTGTTTGCCTTGATTGTTTTTCGGTTTGGGACGTATATCCCTTTGCCGGGAATCAGTTCAGAGGTTTTGAAAGAAGTTTTTAAGCCCGGTGAAAACGGTCTTTTGGGTATGTTTGATACCTTCGCGGGCGGGGCTTTGTCCCGTATGACGATTTTGGCGTTGAACATTATGCCCTATATTACGGCGTCCATTATTATACAGATGGCTGCGCCGATTATTCCGGCTTTGAATGCCTTGAAAAAGGAAGGGGCAGCCGGTTATCGTAAAATGAATCAATATATGCGTTATCTGACGATCGTTGTGGCTGTTTTCCAAGCACTCGGTCTTTCGGTCTTCTTGGAAAATATGACCGGTCCGTCGGGGGCGCCTGTGGTTATTATGGATTCGTCCTTTTTGTTCCGTTTGACAACCATTATTTCGTTGTTGGGTGGAACATTGTTTGTTGTTTGGTTGGGTGAACAAATTACTTCCCGCGGGATTGGAAACGGGACGTCTTTGATTATCGCGGTGGGTATTATTGCCGGACTTCCGTCGGCGGTTGCTCAAACATTGGATTTCGGAAAGACGCATCAATTGACGGTGTTGTTGATTGCTTTGTTGGCCTTTGTGATTATATGGATTATTGTGGCGGTTGAACGGGCACAACGTCGTATTGTTATTCAATATCCGAAAGGTATGATGGGCGGTCGTCCGCTTTCGGCCAAAAACACATATTTCCCGATGAAGGTCAATCCGGCCGGTGTGATGCCGCCGATTTTTGCTTCGGCTCTTATCGCGGTGGTTTTGACTTTGGTCAAATTCTTTGGTTCGGATTCTTCGTTCGGTCAGGATTTGCAGAATACTTTTAATCGCGGAACGGCACTTTATTTGTTTATTTATGCCGGCTTGATTATTTTGTTTACTTTCGTCTACACCAGTTTGTCGTTCAACTTGACGGAAAAAGCCGAAGATTTAAAGAGAAGTGGGGCTTTTATTGCGGGGATTCGTCCGGGTAAGAGCACAGCGCTTTACTTGGATTACGTTATGACGCGTCTGTTGACGATTGGGGCCATTTATTTGACGGCTTTGTGTGTGTTGCCGCAAATTTTGATTTCGGAGCTTTCTGTTCCGCTTTATTTGGGCGGAACCAGTTTGTTGATTGTGGTCACGGTGATTATGGATACGATGACACAGATACAATCGCAACTGGTGGCTTACCAATACGAAAACTTGATTAAGAAAGCGCAACTTAAAGGAAGATTTTAATGTCGTACAATTTGATATTGATGGGGGCACCGGGTTCCGGGAAAGGAACGCAGGCAAAGATGTTGCAAGACCTTTTGGGTGTTCCGCAATTGTCGACGGGTGATATGTTCCGTCAGGAGGTGGCCAGCGGTTCCGCTTTGGGCCAGCAGATAAAAGGATTGATAGATGCGGGGTCTTTTGTTCCCGATGAAATGACGATTTCATTGATTGCGGGAAAGTTGAAATCCCCCGAATGTGCAAACGGTTTTATTTTGGATGGTTTCCCGCGCACGCTTTCGCAGGCGGAAGCGTTGGACAGTTTGTTGTCCGGCATGGGACGTCAGATTACAAAAGTGATACAAATTGTTGTTCCGGATGAGTACGTTGTGGAACGTATTATCGGTCGATACACTTGTGCGACGTGTGGTACGGGTTACAACGACACATTTAAAAAGCCGGTACAAGAAGGTGTCTGTGACAAATGTCACGGAACAAGTTTTGTTCGTCGTTCGGATGACAATCGAGAAACGGTTGTGGCTCGGTTGGAAAAGTATCGGGCGATGACGGCGCCTATTCTTCCGTTTTATCAGCAGAAGGGCGTTTTGGTTTGCGTTGATGGTACGGGAACCATTGATGCGGTGAGTGAAAGAGTAAAAAAAGCAATTGGATACTAGGAAGGTATTGACTTTTTAACAAAAGTCGTATATAATCCCGCTCCTGGTTTTAGTATTCAATAATAATTATGTAGGAGAGTAGCCTTGGCACGTATTGCAGGTGTAAATATTCCGACAGCAAAGAGAGTCGTCATCGGTTTGACGTATATCTATGGCATTGGACGGAAGAAAGCCGAAGAAATCTGTCAAAAGACAGGTATTTCGGAAGATAAGCGCGTTCACGCTTTGACAGACGATGAAGTTTTGAAAATTCGTGAATTGATTGATAAAGAATATCACGTAGAAGGTGACCTTCGTCGTGAAGTTTCTTTGAACATCAAACGCTTGATGGATTTGGGTTGTTATAGAGGGTTGCGTCATCGTAAAGGTTTGCCCGTTCGTGGACAAAGAACCCACACGAATGCACGGACACGCAAAGGGAAAGCTGTTCCAATTGCGGGTAAGAAAAAAGTGACTAAGTAAGGAATTTGATGATGGCTAATACAGAAAAAACAGTAACGCGCACGAAAAATCGTGACAGAAAGAATATCGCTTCGGGTGTTGCCCATGTGAATTCGACGTTTAACAACATTATGGTCACCATCACAGATGCCCAAGGAAATACGATTTCTTGGTGCTCGGGTGGTGTGAAGGGCTTTAAAGGTTCAAGAAAAGCGACTCCGTATGCTGCGCAAGTCACAGCAGAAGAAGCCGGCCGTAAAGCGATGGAACACGGTATGAAGACTTTGGAAGTTTTGGTTGCCGGCCCCGGTTCGGGTCGTGAATCAGCTTTAAGGGCTTTCCAAGCTTTGGGCTTTACTATTACGTCTATTCGTGACGTGACCAGCATTCCGCACAACGGATGCCGTCCGCCGAAACGTCGTCGTGTTTAATATGTAAAAGAAGGAGCGTTCTTATGATACAAAAAAATTGGCAAGAATTGATTAAACCGTCAACACTTTCCGTTGAACATATTGTTCCGGGGTTTAAGTCAACCATTGTTGTTGAACCGTTGGAACGGGGTTTCGGAACGACGTTGGGAAACGCTTTGCGCCGTATCTTGCTGTCTTCTTTGCAAGGTGGTGCCGTCACCGGAATTAAAATTGACGGTGTATTGCATGAATTTTCAACGATCCCCGGTGTTCGTGAAGATGTGACAGACATTGTTTTGAACATCAAGTTATTGGCTTTGAAGGTCGAAACGGAAGGTCCTCATCGTATGATTTTGTCGGCGACGGGTCCCGGTGTTGTGACGGCTGGTCAAATCCAAACGGACCATGGTGTCGAAATTTTGAATAAAGATTTAGTCATTTGCACGTTGGATGCCGGTGCAACCATTAAGATTGAAATGGATGTCGGAACCGGAAAAGGATATGTTCCGGCGGTTCAAAATCGTCCGGCGGATTGCCCGATCGGTTATTTGCCGATTGACAGCATCTTTTCGCCGATTAAGACGGTTGTGTACAAGGTTTCCAATGCCCGTGTCGGACAACAAACGGACTATGATAAATTGAGCTTGACAGTTGAAACGAACGGTGTTGTTTCTCCGGAAGACGCGATTGCTTTGGCTGCGCGCATTATGCAAGATCAATTAAAGACGTTCATCAACTTTGAAGATCCGGAAGAATTTTCGGAAGAAGAAAAGAAGGTTGAATTACCGTTCCCGGCGGCACTTTTGAAGAAAGTGGATGAACTGGAATTGTCTGTTCGTTCGGCGAATTGTTTGAAAAATGACAATATCGTTTATATTGGCGAATTGGTTCAAAGAACGGAGTCCGATATGTTGCGGACGCCGAATTTTGGCCGTAAGTCTTTGAACGAGATCAAAGAAGTTTTGGAAAGTATGGGTTTACACTTGGGTATGTCTGTGGAAGGATGGCCTCCTGAAAACATTGATACCTTAGCAAGAAGCTTAGAGGAACCCTTTTAAGTTAAAAAATGTCTGATTGTCAGACGATCTTCCGGCTCATCTTTGAAGAGCTGTTCGGATAAGGTGGTCGGAAGAAAAACGTGATCGGCTTTGTGCGCAAAGCCCAAAAGAAATGAAAGGAATAAAAAATGCGTCACGGAATAGCAAAAAGAAAATTAGGTAAGTCAATTGCTCATCGTCGGAGTATGTTTGCCAACTTGGCGGTGTCTTTGATTAAACATGAACAAATTAAGACAACTTTGCCGAAAGCAAAAGAGTTGCGTCCGATTATTGAAAAAATGATTACGGCGGCTCGTAAGAAAGACTTACACGCGCGGCGTCAAGCTCTTTCTTTCTTGCGGGATGAAGCGATGACAGAAAAATTGCTTTCTGTTTTGGTGGATCGTTATGCGTCCAGAAACGGTGGTTATACACGCGTTTTGAAAGCTGGCTTCCGTTACGGAGATATGGCGCCGATGGCGATTATTGAGTTCGTCGACCGCGATGTTTCCGCCAAAGGAAAAGATTCGGGTGTTGTTGAAGTGGCTGAAGAAAACGCTGAAGTTGAAGCGCCGAAAGCCGAAAAGGAAGAAGCGCCAAAAGCTAAAAAGCCGGCGGCAAAGAAAACAACCAAAACAAAAGAAGCCAAAAAAGCTGAATAGTTTTGTTTTTAAAAAAATCGAAAAACGGGATGGCTCAAACCACCCCGTTTTTTTAACGCCTTTCGGTCTCAAAGGGCTTTTATGTTTGACAAAGGACATTTTTTGTGGTACAATAACCATACATTCGGCAGAAAAGAATTTTAGAAAGGAGAAAAAATGCTTGATTTTACGTTTTTGAAGGAAGATCAGATATGGGGCGATGATGCCCTGGATGTCATGAAGAAGTACGGAACAGCTGTTGCGCCAACGGATCTGACAGTCATATTGGGTGGTTATATGACCGGTAGTGGTGATCATACTTCTGAAGATGATCCAACTTGTGCCTCTTGGTCCGCGTCTTCGATGGCGGATGAAAGCGTGGTGCGTTGCGTCGACTCGGAGGGCGATTTGGGCTGGGATGACACGGATACGCGTAGGATCTCGGCGCGCCCCGCTTTGAGCCCATCGGAGGCATCTAAAATCAGCCCGAGCATTGCTGGGGCTATCGCTGGAATCCGCGTAGCGGAATATGGGGAATACCCGCAAACGGTTGCCGATAAGGAAACCAGCGAGAAATTAGAAGGATTACATGACTCAAAATCTCTCTGTCCGACTGGGAAAAGTTACACATTTGATTCGGTTGGTATAGAAGATTATGATACGCCTTTTAAGGCCGTATCTTACCCAGAATATGAAATGGATGGTAAAAGGTATATCCGTGTACTAGGACATCCTGCTAACCACACTGGCGAGTTATCTACCGGAGGAGTGGCAAAAGAAGGAAAACCCTATTGGGTTGAGGTCCAACCGATAGAATGGCTGATGGATGAAAGCGGTTGGATGGTTGCCAAGAAATGTTTGTTCGCCGGTATTCAATTCAATACAAATAAAAGATATAATGACAACTTTTACAAAACGTTTATGAAGCATTATTTGGACACTTACTTTGCCAAGGAAATGGAGCCGACAAATACAAAAGAGCAAGTAAAAACCGCTTCAAATGAGCAAAAGCCTGTGGAAAAGAAAACTGCTTTAAAAGCAAAATTGGCGGTGACGAGCAAAGGCAAAAATGATCCGGCAGTTGCTTTGACAGCCGAAAAGCCCAAAGGAAGTGGATATTCTTTGACGGATAAAAGTGATGGCACTCATATCGCTGTTGCGGCAAAAAGGAGCAGATCCGAACGGCAATAGTTTTATCTTGTAAAGAAAAACGAAAAACGGGATGGCCAAAACCACCCCGTTTTTTTAACGCCTTTCGGTCTTAAAGGGCTTTTATGTTTGACAAAGGACATTTTTTGTGATACAATAACCCCATGTTCGGCAGAAAAGAATTTTAGAAAGGAGAAAAAATGCTTGACTTTACACTTCTAACATATGGACAGATAGAAAATAAAAAGGGTGATGGCGTGGAAGTTGCGGGAAGTTGGTGTCACATACGGCCAACGAAAACGGATCTGGCAATCATATTGGGGAGTTATGGCAATGATACTTATTGGACCAGAACGATTGATCATAATAAAGTGTTCGTCGGAGGGTCCGATGGGTTGCTCCCTGCGAATTTACGCTCTCTTTTGGCACGTCCCGCTTTGCCCCCATCGGAGGCATCTAAAATCAGCCCGAGGATTGTTGAGACCATTGAACAAAAATTTCTAGACCACGTAATGATGAAATATAAAATAGGGGAATATGGGGAATATCCCCAAACAGTCGCCGATAAGGAAACCAGCGAGAAATTAGAAGGATTACATGACTCAAAATCTCTCTGTCCGACTGGGAAAAGTTACACATTTGATTCGGTTGGTTTAGAAGATTATGATACGCCTTTTAAGGCCGTATCTTACCCAGAATATGAAATGGATGGTAAAAGGTATATCCGTGTACTAGGACATCCTGCTAGGTGGGCTGGCGAGTTATCTACCGGAGAAGCGGCAGAAGAAGGAAAACCCTATTGGGTTGAGGTTCAGCCGATAGAATGGCTAATGGATAAAAGCGGTTGGATGGTTGCAAAGAAAGGTTTGTTTGCTGGTATTCAATTTTATAAGGAAGAGCTCTGTCCTATGAATTTTTCTAAAACGTTCATGAAACATTATTTAGACACTTATTTTGCCAAAGAAATAGAGCCGGTAAATACAAAAGAACAAGTAAAAACCGCTTCAAATGAGCAAAAGCCTGTTTCAGATGAACAAAAGCCCATTTTGAATGAACAGGAAACGCCTGCGGAAAAGAAAGCCGCTTTAAAAGAAAAATTGGCGGTGACAAGCAAAGGCAAAAATGATCCGGCAGTTGCTGTGGCGGTCAAAGGAACTAAAAAAAGCCATTATTCTTTGACGGATAAAGGTGATGATGCCCATGTTTCTGTGGCGGGCTTGGCCAAAAAGAGCAGAACCAGTCGAGAATAGTTTTAAGGATTATTTTACAAAAAGAAGCCCACGGCGTTAGTCGGTGGGTTTCTTTTTCATCTTGTCGATGTATTCTTTGATTTGGCCGGAGGAAAGGGCGCGAAGGGCTTTTTGGCTGTCGTTCGCGGCGGCTTTGTTTTTGCGGATGTGCCCGCATTTTTCGCATTTGTGCGTCAGGATGTAGTCGGATCCTTTTATCTCTAAACCGACGGCATACATAATCCCGTGGCAATCGGACAGACGGTCGCCGGGATGAACGTCAACGTGCTTGCTGGACAGGCAAAACGGGCAATGATTGGTATATCCGTTTCCTTTGACAAGGTATCCGCACACGTCGCAGACAAAATCTTCTTTTAATTTTTGAAAAAGTTTGCTCATTTTTTTGTTTTCCGTTTGATTTCCTAGGGTATTTTATGCTAAATTACCTTTAAATGGAAGTAAAAAATGACGACATTGTTTGAGCAAAAGACACAAAGACCTTTGGCGGACAGGCTTCGCCCGCAATCGATTGACGAAGTTGTGGGACAAGACCACCTTTTGTCGCCCGACGCACCGTTGGGACGGATGATGAAGACGGGGCAAGTGTCCTCTTTCATCCTTTGGGGACCGCCGGGGTGTGGGAAGACCACGATTGCGCGCCTTTTTGCCCATGTGACGGACCTTTATTTTGAACCGTTGTCGGCTGTTTTTTCGGGCGTGGCGGACCTGCGCCGAATTTTTGAAGAGGCCAAAAAAAGACGGCAAGTCGGTCAAAGAACTTTGTTGTTCGTGGATGAAATCCATCGTTTCAATCGTTCGCAACAGGATGGTTTTTTGCCGTATGTTGAAGACGGAACGGTTATTTTGGTGGGCGCAACGACGGAAAATCCTTCCTTTGAACTGAATGGTGCTTTGCTTTCGCGTTGTAAGGTCTTTGTTCTAAAACCGTTAGATGCCGAGGGATTGAAGAAAATTTATCAAAAAGCGGTTGAAGTGTGTCCGCGTCTGTCCTTGACCGAAGAGGCGCAAGAGTACCTGATTGGCTTGGCCGACGGCGACGGGCGGTACTTTATCAATATGATAGAGGCGATTGAACAATACGCGCCGGAAGAAACGCTGGATGTGAAAGAACTTTCAAAGATTGTTCAAAAGCGGCTGCCGCTTTACGATAAGGACAGGGAAGGGCATTACAACTTAATCAGTGCTTTGCATAAATCTTTGCGCGGTTCGGATGTGGACGCGGCTTTGTATTGGGCGGCGCGTATGGTGGAAGGCGGAGAGGATATCCGCTACATTTTCCGCCGGTTAACGCGTTTTGCTTACGAGGATGTCGGTATGGCGGACCCCAATGCGGCGGTGCAGGCAGGTTTGGCTTGGAAAGCTTATGAACGGATGGGGTCGCCGGAAGGTGATTTGGCCTTGGCGCAGTTGGTGGTTTATTTGGCGACCGCGCCCAAATCCATCGGTGTTTATAAGGCGTGGAACTCTGCTCGCAAAACCGCCAAAGAGACGGGATCCTTGATGCCGCCGATGACGATTTTGAATGCACCGACGCGCCTGATGGAACAATTGGGATATGGAGAGGACTACCAATATGATCCGGAAACAGAGGACGGTTTTTCCGGCCAGAATTATTTCCCCGAACAAATGGGACGACGGTATTTTTATCGCCCCGTGGAACGTGGTTTTGAACGGGAAATTCGGAAAAGACTGGATTATTGGGAAAATTTAAGGAAGAAAAAATGCCCGAAAAAGTAGAGCTTCGTTTGGTTGAAGAAAAAGACGAAGGGTGTCGGCTGGATCGTTGGTTTTCCCGATATTACCCCTCTTTGTCCCATATTCAGTTGCAAAAGATGATTCGCCTGAAAGATGTCCGTTTAAACGGAAAAAGGACAACCGCCGGTGCACATTTGGTGCAGGGCGATGAAATTCGTGTTCCGCCTTTTTCGGAAAAGAAGGAAAAAGACAGTCGAGCTCTTTCGCCGGAAGAAAAGGATTTTATCCAATCGTTGATTGTTTATCAGGACAAAGATATTCTTGCTTTGAACAAACCGGCCGGTTGGGCGGTGCAGGGGGGGACAAAGGTTTCGCATCACATAGACGGGCTTTTGGGCGGGCTGACAATGAATGGCGAACGGCCGCGACTCGTTCATCGTTTGGATAAAGAAACCAGCGGCGTTTTGCTTCTTGCCCGAAATGCCAAAACGGCGGCGTATTTGGCGAAGGCCTTTAAGACAAAGGATATCCAAAAAACTTATTGGGCTGTTGTGCAGGGTCGGCCAAGCGAAATGACGGGCAAAATAGAGGCCCCGCTGTTGAAAAAGAAGGCGTCCGGTGGCGAAGAGCTTGTCTGTGTTGACTTTGATAACGGTTTGCCGGCCGAGAGTGTTTATGAAGTTTTGGATACAAACGGGGAAGTTTCCCTTTTGGCTTTGCAGCCGCATACGGGGCGGACGCATCAGCTTCGTGTCCACTGTGCTCATATCGGCACGCCGATTGTTGGGGATACAAAGTATGGGGAACCGTCCTTTTTAAAGCAATTTTCGACATTGGAAAAGAGGATGTATTTGCACGCGTATCAGATTGTCCTACCGCTTTCAAACGGAAAAATTTTAAAGATAAAAGCAAATTTACCAAAATATATGAAAAATTGTTTGGATTTTTTCGGTTTTAGTGATAAAAGAAAATAAAGATATCTTTTTAAGGGGGTTTAGAATGAAAAGAATCATTTTAATTGTGTTAAGTTTAATCTTGTTCCTTTTGGTCGGGACGGTGCTTTACGTTTTGACTTTTGACATCAATTCTTATAAAGGACGGATAGAACAAAAATTATCGGAAGCCTTGGGGAAGCAGGTTTTTGTTCGTGGCAAGATTTCAATGCACAAATCTTTTACGCCTGTTGTTTATCTTTCGGATATTGAAATTGAAAGCCCGCGGGATTTTGAACAACCCCTGTTGATGAAGGTCAAACAACTTGGTTTTTCTTTGAATTTGGTTCCCTTGTTTCAAAAAAGATTGGAAGTTACGGACGTCAATTTGGACGACGTGAGCTTGTTTTTGGAAGTTAACAAAGACGGCGAAAAGAACTGGGCTGTTAAGAAGAAAGAAGAAGTTGTTGTGGAAAAAGCGAGTCGCCCTTTGCCGATCAGACCTCAGACGTCTGTTGAAGAGGATGAAGAAGTCGTTATAAAAGTTGATAGAATCAATCTTAATCGGGTGAATGTTTCGTACGAAGATTTCCAGACGAACACCAAAGAAACGCTCTTTTTTGGCAATTTGTCGTTAAGACAGTTGGTGAATTTTGACGGCAACGGCGAATACAAAGGCGAAAAGTTCTCCATGCGGGGGACTGTTCAAGATTTGTTGAATGTCATCAATACGCAAAAGAATTTCAGATTAAGTTTTGATTTGGATGCGTATGATATGAAATTAAAGACATCCGCGGCTATTCCTGACTTGAATTCGTTGGACAGTGTGACCATCAATGTTCAGGCAGAAGGTTCTGATTTACGGAAAACGCTGTCGTCCTTTATGAAGGATGTTTCGTTTATCCCGAATGCGCCGTTTGAAACGCAGGCGGCTTTGCGTATTGAGCCGGGCCAAAGAATTGTCGAAGGGACCGCAAGTATCAGCAAAGATGCCGAAGATAAAGAAAACAAGGCCTTTACAAGTACTTTTTCGGCGGAAATTAAGGACGATTTTGCGCAGATCGACGGGCGTTTGTCCTTTGATTTGAAGGACGAAGAACTGGCCAAAGTGTATGGGATAAAGCCTGTCAATTTTGTTTCGATTGTTTCTTTGGAAAATAAAAATAAGTTGGTTTTCCAGAACTTTTCTTTAATTTCCGGAGAAACGGATATTGACGGAACGTTGTCTTTTGATTTTTCAAAGGAAATTCCGGATATTTCGGGTGCTGTCAATTCGCGTTTCTTGAAAATAAGTGATTTGCTTGCCTCAAACGATGTTGAAAAATACGGTGCACAGGGCGCGGCCGATGAAAAGGCAGCGGATTTAAGGTTGTTTTCGGACAAAAACATTGATTTTTCCTTCTTGGATAAATATACCGCACAGTTGGAGTTGAATGTCAGCAATCTTTTCGTCGGTAATGTCTTGTCGGATTATCCGAAGATTTTATCCAATATCTCTTTGAAAGATAAAAAATTGAATGTGACGTTGAACGAAGGTTCTTTGTTTGCAGGGGCGCCGGTTGTCGGGTATTTTAGAATTTCGAAAAATGAACAAGGCGTGCCGGAGGATTCGTTGTTCCTGATTGGGGAAAAAGCCCAAGTCAGACAGTTGAATGTCTTGTCATCACACGCAAAAGACGGGACTTTGGATTTGAATGTTGATTTGAAAACAAAGGGCTTTTCGCCGCGGGAGATGGCATCTAATTTGAACGGAAAGTTCTTGCTTATCGCCAATGAGAGCACTTTGATCTCACCGTTTGTTGATGATTTGCAATTGTTATCGAAAGCCGGTGACGGAAAGATGATTTCACAGGCTGGTTATTTGCTCAATTCCGGTTTGTTCCTTAAAACGGCGGTCTTTAATTTGAACGTTAACAAAGGGATTATCAATTTGGATAAAAGAGTGGCCATGGAAACAAATCGCGTGAACATTGTTTTGGATGGGACGATTGATTTGGGGACGGAAAAGTTGAATATCGAGTTGATTCCGTCGTCCAACCGTAACAAAGTTTCCGATATTGCGCAAATGGCATCGAAAATGATTTTAATTCAGGGTACGATTTTGGATCCGAAGATTTCATCGACGCCGGTTCGTTTGGTCAAAGAAATGGCGCTTTCGGCTTTGTCCGGTGAAGGTATTGTTCCGAAGAAAACAGATGACGTGTCACCCGCCAAAAAGGCGATGGCCGGCAGTAAGTTTAAGACAATAGATGACTATTTCGGTCGTAATCGTAAAGAGGTCGTTGTTGTGAAAGAAACGCCAAAGGTTGTCGAAGAAACCAAAACAGAAGGGCAAAAACGAATCGAACAATTCAGAAGGGATTTGTTGAATTCAATTACGGATGTCTTGCAATCCACTTCCGAAGAGGAAGAAAAGTCTTCTGATAAGAAGAAATCGACAAAGACCAAAGCGCGTTCGAAATAGCCTTTATGGAACCGGCTTTCTTGCATTTTTTCATCGAAGGTCGTGTGCAGGGCGTCGGTTTCCGTCGGTTTGTTTTAAGAAAAGCGAACGAGTTTTCCTTAACCGGTTGGGTTCAAAATACTTCTGATCATCGGGTGGAAGTTCTTGCCTGCGGTCGTGCAGACAATCTTTCTTCGTTCTTGCAAGCCTGTCAGAAGGGTCCTTTGTTTTCATCGGTGACATCGATTGTGTTTGCGGATGTTCCATCCGATATAACAAAAGTCCCTTGTGTGCAAGAGGGCTTTGTCATTAAGCGCTAATAAGTTTTCATTTGGTTTTAGAGGTAAATTGTTCGGCTTGTTTTTTCAGCTGTTCTGATAATTCCGGAAGGCTTTTATCGCGTAAAAACGAATCGTACTCGTTGCGATAGCTTAATGTCATGCTGACGCCTTCCACAACGATGTCGACGATTTTATATTCGTTATTTTTGTTGGAAACACGCCAAATAACCGAAATGGGATTGGGATCGTCTTGGATAAAGCTGTTGACGAAGACTTGGTTTTTCCCTTGCGCCGGCGTTTCGTTGGTGAAGGAAATTTCTTGTCCTGTGTACATATTGAAACGGTCGGCCCAACTTTTCAAAGCCATGTCCGTAAAGGCGTCTAGAAAGGCTTTTCGTTCTTCTTCTGTAGCGGATTTCCAATGACGCCCTAAAACGTTCTTGCCGATGGTTTGTACGTCCAAAGCAGATAGGAAGTATTCTTCGAATCGCTTTGTCTTCTCTTCCTGCGTGTCGGTTGATTTCAGAACGTTTGTTATAATCTGATCGGAAAGTGTTTGGACAAAATCAGTCGGTGTTTCGGCCAAAGATTGGAACGAAACGAAAATTGAAAAGATGATTAAAAGTAATTTTTTCATAGTATTCTCCTTTATTCTTCAAAATCAAAGTCATAGTCGGCCGGTGCCGGCGTTGTATCCGAAGTGTTTTCGGTATCTTCTTCCAAGACCTTTTTGCGGTTTTGTTGGTACATTGTCCGTAGAGCGGCGTAGGGATCAACAGAGGATTGTTTCAGGTTCCAAAGCAAATCCGACGTTGAATCAATTTTGTCGACACCCATGATGGCATAACGATAAAGCAACAAGTGTTTTTCGGCTTTGGGTAGGCTCCAATCGACGGGGTCTATGAAAAAATCGGCAACGGTTCCGGTGGCGTCTCTTACATTAGACGGACCCAATACGGGCAGGACAAGGTAGGGGCCGGACTCTTTCACGCCCCAAGTATAAAGTGTTTGTCCGAAATCCTTTTTGGGTGCTTCGATACCCAAGTCCGTTGCGACGTCGAACAGACCGCCGATACCCAAGGTTGAGTTGGTAAAGAAACGGCCGAAAATTTGCGCACCGTCTTTGAAATCGCCTTGAAGCAGGGCGTTCACAAGGTAACACGGTTGGCTTAAATTCGTCGAAAAGTTATGGACGCCGGTTCGAACCGGTTCGGGGAAAATCCAGCGATAAACCTTATCAAAGGGACGAAAAACAAACTGATTCAAATTGTCATTAAAGGCGAAAGAAACACGATTCATCGGTTCCAGAGGATCGTTCGCTTGCTGATAGGCCGAAAGAGCGTCCGAATCTGTCGGTTTGGTTGCGCAAGCCGTCAGTATAAGGAAAGACAATGTGAAAAGTTTGTGCTGTATTTTCATTTTGCGAGCCTGTCTGCGATTTCCTTTTCAATTAAGGGAATAACTTTGTGGACATCCGTGGTAAAGGTGACTGTCTTTGCGTGCGCTGGAAGAAGGAAGCCTGTTTTTTGCAAATGACAAAGGAAATCCTTTAAGGGGTCGAAAAATCCTTCTATGTTTAAGATGATGAGGGGTTTGTGCAACAAATTTAATTGTTTTAATACCATCAATTCAAAGAGCTCATCCATTGTTCCCAGTCCGCCGGGTAAGACGACGAATGCGTCGGACGCAGACGTCATGGCGACTTTTCGGGCGAACATTCGGTGAAAGATTTGTAGGTTATCAATATCTTCTTGGAAAAGATCCGGACGTTCTATGTTGAAAAGGTGGTCAATTGTCATACCGGTGATATGCGAACCATGTTTTTTGGCACTTTCGGCAACGGCTTTCATGATGCCTGTTCCGCCGGCTCCGTAGACCAAATCAATGTCGTTTTTACCCAGAATTTCCCCTAAAATGCGGGCTTTTTCTTCGAATTTTGGGTTATTGCCGGGCTTTGATCCGCAAAATACGCACACTGTTTTTATTTTTCCCATAATTACATCTTTCTTGAAAAATGTTTATCTTTTGTTCATAATTGTTATATATATAATAGAAGAAATAATTTAAAATAGAAGTAAAAAAAGGAGAAATGATGAAAAAAAAGCTTCCCGTTTATTTGTTTTCGTTTCTGGGCGTTTTATTGTCGGGTGTTGTTTTTGCGGATGATGTGCCTTTGTTTTCTTCCGAAACGCCGGTTAAAAAAGAAGCGGTTGTTCCGAATTTTGGCGATAATGCCCAAAGAGTGAGCTCTTTGCAGGTGATGCCGCCGCCTTTTCCACCGATAGAAATTTCCGCAGATCGTGAAGATATTCCGGATCAACCTTTCGGAAATCAGCCGCCTCGCGTCGAAAAGGAAGATGAAAACTTAATGCCGCAGAGGGAAATCCGAATTGTTGAAAAGAAAGTAAATGAAGAGGTGGTGAAAGATATTCAAATTTCCGCGGATGATGAGGCTGAAAAAAACAGGAAGGTTGTTGAACAAGCCTTGGCTGACGCAGCGCGGCGTGCGGAAATTCTTCGTCAGAAAAAGTTGGAACAGGAAGTTCAAAAAGAACAGCAAACAGCCAAACAAACGGATTTGTCTGTGCCGGAATATAACGTCGCAGAATTTAATTTGGCCGGATTGCAACTTTATATGGAACCGCAGGAAGTTATTGACGTGGCGCAAGAACACGGTTTTGTTGTTTCCAATATCTTTTATGATATCCCGGCGTTTATGACGGAACATTACGAAGTTGCCTGTCGTAAAACGGGGTTGTCGGAAGTACGCATGGTTCATGAATGTACGCGTGACAAAGCCAAAGAGGACGAAGTTTACTATGTTTCTAAGATTACCTTGGAAAATAAGGACAATAAAGAAAAGATAGATGTCCTGTTTTCATCGAATTTTATGGATAACAAAGCCTATAAGATTGACTATACCGGCTTTGGTGACAATTCCTTGGGGACGTCGTACAAGGATGTTTCGAAGAAGTTGGAACGGCGGGATGTTTTCTGGCGGCTTGTGTTCGAAAAATACGGTCGGCCCAGCTATAACAAGATGTTGTTGTGGGGCGATCCGCGCAACATTTATATGAAGGCCTATATGGAAAGAAATTCTCTTGATGCACGTATTGTTATGGAAGATAAAACAGTTCCCATTGACGATATGAATAAAGCGGCGGTGGCCGAAGCGGAACGGGAAAAAGAACACAACTTTTCGTTTGTTGAAGATTAATTTTTCTTTCACTCTCCACAAAAAAAAGCCCCTTTCGCGAGGGGCTTTTTCGTTTGATTTTTTACACAAACTGTTTTTTGAAATAATCGGCCAATTCACAGATAGGCATTCTTTGTTGTGCCATTGTATCTCGGTCACGAATGGTGACGGTTGCCGGTTCCTTTTCCAACGTTTCGAAGTCAACCGTAACGCAGAAAGGTGTTCCGATTTCATCATGCCGACGATAAGATTTTCCGATATTTCCGCTGTCTTCCAACATGATGCGCCCGATGCCTGTCTTTAACAGAAGGTCTTTGATTTCGTGCGTCTTTTTCATGATATCGGGATTGTTTCGTTTCAACGGAATAACGGCCACCTTGACCGGTGATAAGTGTTTGGCAAGCTTTAACACGGTCCGTTTTTCACCGTTCGGCAAAGTCTCTTCGTTGTAGGCTTCTGTCAAAACAGCCAAAACGCCGCGGTCAACACCGGCCGACGGTTCGATAACAAAGGGGACAAACCACCGCTTTTCTTCTTCATCGAACAAAGCCAACTTTGCAGTGGAATCTTTGTTTTCGTGAACGTGTGAAGTTAAATTCAATTCATCTTGATTTTTGGAATGATTGCCAAGGTCATAGTCCGTGCGGTTGGCGATGCCTTCCAATTCTTCCACGCCATGCGGGAAAACGTACTCCAAGTCGTAAGTGGCCTTTGAATAGTGTGCTAAGTCCGCCTTTGGAACGGTCAAAACGTGGATGTTTTCACGCTTTAAACCTTGTTTGATCCACCAGTTGATGCGTTCTTCTTTCCAGTATTCATGCCATTTTTCATCTTCACCGGGTTTGACGAAAAATTCCAATTCCATTTGTTCGAATTCACGCACGCGGAAGATGAAGTTTCGGGGCGTGATTTCGTTACGGAAGGTCTTTCCGATTTGGGCAATACCGAACGGCACTTTGCGCGAAGTCGAATCGACCACGTTTTTAAATTGTGTAAAAATGGCCTGCGCTGTTTCCGGACGGAGATAAGCGATATTTGAGCCATCATCGACCGGTCCGACATTTGTTTTAAACATCAAATTAAACGGGCGCGGTTCCGTCAAGTCAGTGCTGCCGCAGTTGGGGCATTTACCGTCCACAACGTGATCGGCGCGCATACGCATTTTGCATTTGCGACAATCGCAAAGGGGATCGGTAAAAGTTTCTTCGTGGCCGCTGTATTTTAACACTTGGCGCAACGTTAAAATGGAAGCATCCAATCCTTCCACATCGTCGCGTTCGTAAATCATTGCACGCCACCAGGCGGCCTTTAAGTTATTTTTCAACTCCACGCCTAAGGGGCCGAAATCATACACGCCCTGTAATCCGCCGTAAATGTCAGCGCTTTGGAAAATAAAGCCGCGGCGTTTGCAAAGTGATACCAATTGTTCCATACTTGTTGCTGGCATAATAAACTCCTTGTTATAAATATAGGGGAAATTCTACGAAATCTATCCCAAAAGTCAAGCTTTTTTCTCAATCAAGCATGCATCACCGTAAGAAAAGAAGCGATAGTGACTTTGTATGGCGTGTTGATAGGCCTCTTTCATCGTGTCTATGCCGGCAAAGGCGCAG